>OLNO01003143.1_pt1 | contig 10336 bp, 8 predicted proteins | sample 1672861 | NCBI WGS metagenome assembly OLNO01 (sample SAMEA3136731, study PRJEB25190) | human gut metagenome | reverse complement strand
CAACTCATCGGCAAGAGGAGGATCTACCATTGAAACATAAAGAGAATTCGGGATAATATAATTGTCAAATTCATCCACTGTTCCCATAAACACCAGCTTACCTTCCTCGATCATCAAGATATGATCACAAACAGCCTGCACTTCTGTCAAAATATGGGTAGAAAGAATCACGGTACGATCCTTGGCAATATCACGGATCAAGTGACGGACTTCCATAATCCAAACCGTTTGTCGGCTCGTCAAAGATAACCAGATCAGGTTTATGAACGATGGCTTGGGCAATACCAACCCGTTGCTGATATCCACCGGATAGATTCTTGATCAAACGTTTACGAAAATGAGTAATACCACATTTTGCCAACACCTCATCCACTGCCGGGATAATATCCTTATCAGCCACCCAACGTAATCTTGCGCAGTGAATCAAATATTCTTCCACCGTCAAATCACCATATAAAGGTGGTTTCTGTGGTAAAAAACCGATGTGCCGTTTCGCGTCAACCGGTCTCTTACGGGCATCAATACCTTTGATAAAAACCTGCCCTTCGGTTTGTTTAATAACTCCACTAATAATATTCATCGTGGTTGACTTTCCGGCCCCGTTAGACCCTAGCAACCCGTATATTCCCCTCCGGGGAATCTCGAAGCTAATGTCTCTTACGGCCCATTGGATGCTGTAACGATGTGACAAATGTTCGACTTTTACAATTGGCTCTTCCATAAACTTGTTATTAAAATTAATATTGTCTACAACAACACGTATAAACTTTATAAAAAGACGTTCCAAAAACAATTTAGTGTTATTCAAAAATCAACTTTATGAAATTTTTAAGATATTCAATTTCATTAACAAGTTGTTTTACATCAAATTACTTTAATCACCATTCTACTTTTTCAGAAGAAAATAACACTTTCTACTTTTACATCATCACTTCAAAAACAAATACACACCAAAAATCAGGAGCATTTTTTTATATTGTGTTTTGTCAAAAATAGTAAAATCCTAATAGGAGTGATATTAAAAACATGACTTTAACTTTTTATTAATAACAACATTAAGAATCTTTTCACACATTGAAAATCATGTGGATAAAAAAACATTCCTCCCTTATTGCAGTTTCAAGAGGAATCCCCTAACTTGCATCCGGATTTTGAGTGAACATATAGGAATCAAACGGAAAAGATGAAAAAAACGAAATGGATTTGGATCTGGGCAGCCATAGGACTCGTATTAGGTATTATTATCTTTTGGCCCAGCAACAGAGGAAATAAGGAGGCGATATTAGAAGCCAGTGCGGTAGAGGAAGTTATTGACACGACCGAACAACAACAAATTCATTACAAATACGGTATCCCTGATGAAAACTTTATTATAGAAGAGGGTACCGTGGGGAAAAATGAGAATCTTTCCCTCATCCTTTCCAAATACAAGGTATCACCGGCTAAGATCCATGAAATTTCCCAACGCTGCAAAGATATCTTTGACGTACGCAGCATCAGACGAGGTCAAAATTACACTCTTTTCTTGGCACAAGATAGTCTTCACACCCCGGAATTTTTCATTTACGAAAAAAATGCCTTAGAATACGTCGTCATAGATTTCAAGGAAACCGCAGATATTTACGTGGGCAAAAAAGACATCACAACCAAAGAGAAAATGGCCAATATTATTATAAACTCCAATCTATGGAATGCCATGGTCGATGCCCAAACAGATCCCATGCTAGCTGTCACCCTATCTGATATATACGCCTGGAGCATTGACTTCTATGGCATCGCCAAAGGTGATTCCGTGCGGGTTCTTTACGAACAATCATACGTGGAAGACAAACCTTTACAAGACTTTAACGTGAAAGCTGCCATTTTCACCAACTCCGGTAAAGACTTCTATGCCATCCCTTTTGAACAAAACGAAAAACTAGCCTATTTTGATGAAGACGGGAACAGCCTGCAAAAAACCTTTTTAAAGGCCCCGTTAAAATATTCCCGCATCTCTTCGGGTTTCTCCAACAACCGATTCCACCCGGTATTGAAAAGATACAGGGCTCACCATGGCGTAGACTATGCAGCCCCGACAGGCACGGAAGTACATACCATCGGGGATGGCGTTGTCGTGAAAAAAGCCTATCAAGCCAACGGTGGTGGAAACTACGTGACAATCAAACACAACAGCGTGTACACCACAACCTACATGCACCTTTCCAAATTTGCCAAAGGTATCCAAGGGGACGTCATCGGGTATGTCGGTAGTACAGGATTGGCAACAGGTCCTCACCTGGACTTCCGGGTATATAAAAACGGAACTCCCATCAATCCCCTAAAAATGAGTTCGCCTCCCAAGGAACCGATATCCCCGGAAAACATGCCTCGTTTCATTCAAATGAGAGACTCGCTCGTAAAACTCTTAAAAAACAATCTTAACGTGCTAACCCATAGACAAGAATCATCCAATCAGAAATCATAAATCGAGAGATTAGTCCAGTTTTTCCCCTGTTACCTTATAATACCGCCATTTCCCGGTCTGCCGCCCTTTTTTGTAACGTCCTTCACAGAACAAGTGCCCGGTATTATAATAAAACTTTGCCGTACCATGCCGTACTCCTTTCCGATATGCGATCTCCGCACGGAGCGTGCCATCCAGGAAAAATTCCTTATACCCTGCGATCAACCCGTTCTTATAAGTCACTTGAGCCAATAAATCCCCGTTCTCGTAGAAGAACGGAGCAACCCCGTCTATCTTTCCGTCTCCATACGGGAGTTGCCCGAGCAACTTTCCCGCAACATTAAACACGTACCACACGCCATCCGGTTCCCCGTTTTTCAACGCCCCCTTGAAGATAGCCTGTTCCGACTCACACTCGTAATACCCTTGATCACTCACCGCAATGCTATCGGGAATCACGGGATAATAAAAACCTGCCTCGATCTTATTTATCTGATTCTCAAATTGACGATTCAACTCTCGCATCCTGTACTCCTCGGGAGCCTTATCATTATAATTCGCTATAATCTGAGTCTCAAAAACTCCCCTCTCCTTAGATAACGAGAAACCGATCGTTTCAAAACTCAAAAATGCCCCCCTGTTCTTCTCCAGACTTTCTTGGGAACCTGCCTTGAAAGAATCATATAAATACTCGTATGTATTGGGCGTCTGCACGTAACCGAACACGTTCTTCCTACTTCCCAACTGCCCTTTTAAACGCCTATGTTTCTCGTCATTCTCCAACGTGTTGCCCAGCACATACTCTTTAATCATCTCGGCAAGCGTGGCAGGAGAATTACTAAAAACGACATAATCACCCAAAAATGTATAATAAGGTCGTTCAAACCGTTCGAACATTCCCCCGAAGAAAAGCTGGAAAAAACCTTTTAACCGGAAATAATGAATCGTATGCCCGTTAAACTCCATGACTCTTTCCCGGATAGGAGTTCTCCATTGAATCTGTTCGGCCAGATAAGCCATTTGATCCTTGGCCAAATGAATCTCTTTTGATCGTATCGCCAATACGATATGATCTGCCTTTTGATCGTTCTCCAAACGGGGTTTGATAATTGCTACCTCCCCACCAATCCAAGATGTAAACACCTCCAGCACATCTATATTCAAAAATTTATTCAACCGATCCAGCGATCTTTTCATTTCTGTATAAGATTGCAGGTCATTCACCTTATAATTCTCCAACAGCAAATTTTCCGCCTCCTTGAAAGAAGGAAAACAAAAAGAGACATAAGCTGCCGTATTTTCAACCGCGATCGTCTCCAAGTTAGAAGAACCCCCTTCCAGAAAACTAACTACATCCAACAAAGAATACTTATTAGGATCAGGCCTCGTTTCCCCGACAAAACGAAGAGATTTATCATTCAATTGCATCATCAAACGAGTATTTTTCAACAATGAAAATTCATCCGCCACTGCCGAATCCTCCATGACCGAAGTAATCCATTTTCCCAACTGCCTATGATCAAGATCAAGCATTATATCCCCCGAAACCACCACTTCCTGCACCTCCTTGTTCGTCTTACACCGAGCCAGAGAGCGAGCCACTAGAGCATGAGACGATGAACCGATCAGCAGATTATCCTTAATCGTGAAAAAGAATCGCCAGTCAGCCCAGCGAATCTCACGGATCTCCCCATTCGGGTCCTTGATGGTCTTTATTTTTATCTCATCATCCTGCACCAATTTCAGCAGTAACGTTTCAAACACCTGAATCACGTTCAATTTCCCCAAATCACAAACGTACAGGAAATCGTATTTATTCAACCCCACCTGATGACATGAAATAGTTACCGGACGATCAGTTAATATCCTTTTCAACTTAGGATAGGCATTCGCCAAGGAATCCACGTATTGCAAATTTGAATGATATTCCTCAAAATAGGGATAATTTTTCAACGATTTCCAAATAAAATTCCGGTGTAACTGTTCATGCACGCTATTTACAGACACAATATTCACCTTAAAGACTGCATCCACGGGTACTGCCTGCAAAGTATCAAACCTCCCCACTTTTCGGAAAATCCCGAACCACACGATCAGGCCGACGCCCACGAACACGCCCAAAACAACGATTATCTTTTTTTTCGTACTTTTTTTCATACATTAGTCATCAAGTTCGTATTTTCTTCACCAGAGACTGCACAAAGACCTAAACTCTCATTCCAAAAATCAATAAAGTTTTAACGCATCTGCACTGTTTTCAACACTACAATATTAAGAATTTTAGTCGGGAAATCGTACCTTTGCCACTGATATATAATGCAAAATTATGGCTTCATACTGGCAAATATTTATCTCGTTTTTCAAGATCGGTTCTTTCACGCTGGGAGGTGGTTACGCAATGATACCACTCATCCAGCAAGAAGTCGTGGATAAAAAAGGTTGGCTAAAAGAGAACGAATTCGTGGAGATGATGGCAATAGCCCAATCTGCCCCCGGACCGATTGCACTGAACACGGCCATTTTCGTGGGTTACAAGGCACGAGGAATTAAAGGGGTTATTTTTTCCAGCCTCGGAACCATCCTCCCCTCTTTCATCGTGATCCTGTTAATCGCCATCATTTTCACGGATTTCAAAAACAATCCTGGAGTAGAACGAGTATTCAAAGGCATCCGTCCGGCAGTCGTGGCTCTCATCGCCGCTCCTTTATACAAAATGGGTAAATCGGCAGGAGTCACCCGCAAAACCATCATCTTCCCGGTGATTGCCGCCCTACTCGTCTGGTTACTCAACCTCTCACCCATATACATCATCATCGCCGCAATCCTAGGCGGCCTACTCTACGGCAAAATTACCCACAAACTCTAAAATATGTCAGAACTCGATCTCTATATCAGCCTCTTCATCACCTTCTTCAAAATCGGCCTATTCGGTTTTGGGGGTGGTTACGCCATGCTCTCGTTGATCCAACATGACGTCGTGGAAACCCACAACTGGATCAGCGTGGCCGACTTCACGGACATCGTGGCCATTTCGCAAAGCACGCCCGGCCCCATTGCCTTCAACACCGCCACTTACATCGGTTACACGGCAACAGGTAGCATCTGGGGATCAGCCATCTGCACGATTGCTGTCAGCCTTCCTTCCCTGATCATCATGATCACGATCTCCAAGTTCTTCTTTATGTTCCGGGACAACAAATACGTGGAAATGGCTATGCAAGGATTAAAAATCACCGTTTTAGGACTTATCGGGGCTGCAGCATTGTTATTGATGAACAAACAAAACTTCGTGGACTACAAAAGCTATATCATCTTCGCCATAGCCTTCATTGCCACTTTCAAATTTAAAATGGACCCGATTCTGATGATCATTGCAGCGGGAGTCGCCGGGTATCTTCTTTATTAGAACACAAACAAAAAAACCGCCGATCGGCGGTTTTATATTTTAAAGCAGTGCATTGATTTTAGAAACCAAAGTCGTCTTAGGTACTGCACCTACTTGTTTGTCAGCAACCTCGCCATTCTTAAAGAAAAGAATTGTCGGGATGTTACGAATACCATACTTAGCGGCAGCAGAACCTTCATCTACGTTCACTTTTGCAACCACCAACTTACCTTCGAACTCTTTAGAAATCTCTTCCACAATGGGTAACATCATTTTACATGGTCCACACCATTCTGCCCAGAAATCTACAAGAACAGGAACTTCTGCTTTTAGCACAACTTCCTCGAAATTTGAATCATTAACTGCAATAGCCATACTTCTATCTTTAAAGTTTATAATAATATTCATGCTAAAAGCGTTGGATTAAGTTCCGCCATGATCCAACGCTTTGACATGGCGAAATTAATTAATTTTCATTTTAATAGCATCATTATTTTCAAAATATTCATATAATTCTCTCGAACGTCCTATCTTACAGGTTCTTGAAAACATCTTCACCCGGTGTCCCGTCCCATCGTACAAAATAAAGTTCAACGGGAGATCCCCCTTCTCGTTCACGAATTGGTTATGTATCTCTAACACAAGCTCGTGCGTCAGTTTTTCCACATCCACCTGCAACGTGATCGATCGAATCAAATTTTCACTGATAACGCTCAGCAAATCCATGCTCTGCACGTTAAAAGTCAGCTCTCCGGCCCCTCCCCACTTCTTTTCCTGCACTCTACCCTTGATGTAGATCGACGTCTCCAGAATAAAATAATTCCGGAACTTGATATAGTCCTCTCCGAAGAAAGGCAACTCGTAAGAACCCGTGAAATCCTCGATCGTCAAAATACCAAAATCATTCCCTTTCTTCGTCTTTCCCTCCCGCATGGCAACAATGATACCCGCAATCGTCACGTCCCGATCTTTATAAGAACTCAAATCACTGCTCAGACTCTCCAAAGGAGTACAAATCGCCTTGATCTCTAATTTATACGAATCCAACGGGTGAGAAGTTAGGTATATACCGATCAATTCCTTCTCTTTACGCGCCTTCTCTACGTCCGTCCAAGGTTCACACAAAGGAATAGTAGGCTTTTTCACGTCATACTCATCCATTCCCCCGAACAGCGTCGCCTGCATCATCAAACTATCCTGTTGCTTCTTCTGCCCGTAATTCACCAGATTTTCAAGAAATGTCGCGTGCCCGTCAGGCATATAGAAATACTGCGATCGATCCAACCCGAAACTATCCAACCCTCCTGCGGTAATCAGATTTTCCAACGTCTTCTTATTCACCGTCTTGTAATCCAAACGCTCGAAGAAATCGAAAAGATCCTTGTAAACCCCATTAGCATCCCGCTCCCGGATAATCGAATGTACGGCAGCCTCACCGACACCCTTAATTCCAGCCATTCCGAAACGAATATCCCCCTTGTGGTTCACAGTGAAATCATCATCCGACTCGTTCACATCCGGAGCCAACACACTCAATCCCATTCGCTTACACTCGTCCATAAAAACCGTCACCTTCTCGATCTGTGACAGGTTACAACTTAAGTTGGCTGCCATAAACTCGGCTGGATAATGAGCCTTCAGGAATCCTGTCTGGTAAGCAATATAAGCATAACAAACCGAATGCGATTTATTGAATGCGTATGACGCAAACGCCTCCCAGTCTCCCCAAATCTTATCCACCAACGGATTGACCTCCTTACCCATTTCCTTGCACCCCTTCACGAACTCCTCGTTCTTGTTACACCCCTCGATAAATTGAGTCTTCAACTGATTCATCGTGTCAATCTGCTTCTTACCCATCGCCTTACGAAGAGTATCCGACATACCCCGGGTAAAATTACCCAAAGCACGGGACTGCAACATCACCTGTTCCTGGTAAACCGTGATACCATATGTATCCTTCAAGTAAGGTTCCATCATCGGGTGATCATACTCGATAGGAGCTTCCCCGTGTTTACGCTTGATAAAATCCGGAATATACTCCATAGGGCCAGGACGATACAAAGCATTCATGGCCACCAAATCCTCGAAACGGTTTGGTTTCAACGCTCTCAAATGCTTTTTCATTCCCGGCGACTCAAACTGGAACAGACCGGTAGTATCCCCTCTTGAAAACAATTCGAATGTCTCTTTATCCTCCAATGAAACCGCATCTATATTCAACGTCTCGTGACGAGATTTCTTTATATTATCTAAACAAGTTTTTATAATCGAAAGCGTCCTCAACCCCAGAAAGTCCATCTTGATCAATCCGATCGGCTCCACGAAGTGACCGTCATATTGAGTCGTCATCAAACTTTCCCCTTCCGTTGGCATAATTGGGATATGTTCCGTCAACGGGTCACGACTGATCAAAATACCACAAGCGTGGACCCCCGTCTGCCGCACGGAACCTTCCAAAATTTCCGCCAAATGGAGCGTTTTTGCTACCAGCGGGTTCGAGGACTCCCGTTCTTTTTCCAAATCAGGATTCTCCTTGTAAGCCTTCTTCAACGTGATTTTCGGGGTTTCCGGCACCATCTTTGCCAACCGGTTTGCCTCCGACAAATCCAACTTCAGCACCCGTGCCACGTCCTTAATCGCCATCTTGGCAGCCATACTACCGAAAGTCACGATGTGCGACACCTTATCCGCCCCGTATTTCTGTGTAACCCACTCCAACACCCGCTGACGCCCGTCATCATCAAAGTCAACGTCAATATCCGGCAGTGAGATACGATCGGGATTCAAAAAACGCTCGAACAGCAAATCATACTTCACCGGGTCAATATTCGTGATACCCAAACTATACGCCACGGCACTTCCCGCGGCAGAACCACGCCCCGGTCCCACGATCACCCCCATATCACGAGCCGCTTGGATAAAATCCTGCACGATCAAGAAGTACCCCGGGAAACCCATCGTCTTCATGATATGCAACTCGAAAATCAAACGCTCCATAATATCCGGTGGAATATTCTCACCATATCGCCGCACGGCTCCCTTCATCGCCAACTCCTTCAAATAATCAACTTGATACGGTAAAGTCGATCATATCCCCCCAACTTCTTCACTTTCTTTTGGGCATCCTCCTCGCTCATAACGACCTCACCTTTCTCGTTACGGGTAAACTCGTTGAACAAATCCTCTTCCGTGTATTTCTTCCGGTACTCTTCCTCCGTACCGATCTCCGGCGGAATCGGGAAAACCGGCATCAACGGATCGGAATCCAGTTTATAATCTTCAACTTTATCAACAATCTCCTGCGTATTCTCGATTACCTGCGGAATATCCTTGAACAACTCTTCCATCTCGGCCGTCGTCTTGAACCACTCCTGCCGCGTGTACCGCATCCGGTTAGGATCATCCAAATCCTTACGAGTATTCAGACAGATCAACAGGTCATGCGCCTCCGCATCCTCCGCATTCAAGAAATGCACGTCGTTCGTGGCAATCACCTTGATTCCTAACTTCTCACCCATACGCAGAATCTCTGCGTTACATCTCACTTGATTATCGTAAACCTCCGCTCTCTCTTTGGCCGATTCTGCCGGATGTCTCATCACCTCCAGGTAATAATCCTCCCCCACCAAGTTCTTGTACCACAAGGCAGCCGCCTCCGCCCCCTCAATATCCCCGGCCATAATCTTCTGGCAAATCCCCCCCCCTAAACAAGCCGATGAAATAATTAACCCCTCGTGATGCTTCTCCAGCAAAGCCTTATCAATACGCGGACGATAATAATACCCATCCACGAATGCCGCAGAACAAAGCTTGATCAGATTCAAATACCCTTTCAGATTCTTGGCCAGGATAATCAAATGCTCTCCCGAACGGTCTATCGGTTTCTCTTTATTATACAAAGACACCCGGGCCACGTAGGCCTCCACCCCCAAAATAGGTTTTATCCCCTTTTTGCGACAAGTATCATAGAACAACTTTATCCCGAACATATTCCCGTGATCCGTCAACGAGATCGCCTTCATCCCGTCGGCAATCGCCTTCTCCACCAACCCGGGCACACTCGCCGCCCCGTCGAGAATTGAATACTGAGAATGTACATGAAAATGCGTAAATGCCATATATACACTTAATTAAATATTAACACACCCCTAAAAGGCATATCACAAATTTAGCCAAAAATCCCGACACTACCACCCCGTATAATACAAACAATTCTAAAAAGCAGTATATTTCCCATTAAACCGGAAACCAATCCCCAGCATCAAGAAATTAGGTTCGTTAAAATTTTGTAGACGATACCCCACGTGCAAAAACACGGCACGGGACAAGGCTATTTTCAACGTCAATAGCTGGTAAAACATATTCAGATCATTCTTCCCGATCACGTTCGCCCCGATCCCAACTCCCACAACAAAAAAGGGCATTACGTACTCCGCCCGCCCGGAAAGCCCCAAGGCGAATTGATCACCCAGAGGGGGACGAACAATGTCCGACTTATCCACCTT
>OLNO01003142.1_pt1 | contig 10338 bp, 8 predicted proteins | sample 1672861 | NCBI WGS metagenome assembly OLNO01 (sample SAMEA3136731, study PRJEB25190) | human gut metagenome | reverse complement strand
AAGGGCAAATCAATTCTAAACATTGTTGAAAATATGAAACATGAATGTATAGAACAGGTTGTGAGTAATTTCTGCCTGTTATGGCATGCTGACAAGGATGATGTAATGTATGCGGCAACACATTACCGCAATGGGGTTATCCCTAATGAGAGCGCCATAAAGGCATCTATTAATTATCCTGAGTACAAAAATACAGTGGAACATGCTTTACCTAAATTCAAGTACTATGCTAAGTTTTTTGCAGAGCTTAGGAGTACGCTGGATGACGAGATTAAGCCTTTAGTGTAAAGAAATGTATTTTACAACACTTATAATACATATACAATTAAATACCGGATTGTGTTATAATATGTCTGTCGGCGGATTCGTCGGCAGACTTTTTTTTAAGGAGAGTAAAATGAGAGTATTAACAGATTTAGAGCCAAAGAACGTTTTTTCGTTTTTCGAGGATATATGCAGTATTCCTCATCCATCATACAAGGAAGAGAAAATCAGTAATTATCTGGTGGAGTTTGCAAAGGCAAGAGGCCTTGAGCATTACCAGGATGAGCTTCACAATGTGATAATCATAAAGGAAGCATCAGAAGGATATGAGGATGTGGAGCCAATCATACTGCAGGGGCACATGGATATGGTTTGCGAGAAGACACCTGACTGTGATAAGGATATGGACGAGGAAGGCCTGGACCTTTTGATAGATGGTGATTTTATCTCGGCAAAGGGCACTACACTCGGTGGAGATGACGGTATCGCGGTGGCATATGCGCTTGCTATTTTGGACGATGACAGCCTGTCACATCCACGCCTTGAGTTTGTATGCACTGTATGCGAGGAGGTCGGCATGGAGGGTGCTACAGGCATCGATGTGTCTATGCTTAAGGGAAAGAAGCTTCTTAATATGGACAGCGAGGAGGAGGGCGTGATGCTCGCAAGCTGCGCCGGTGGATGCAGAGCCGATGTGAAGCTGCCTGTAGAGAGAGAGACAGTGAGCGGAACAAAGCTCACTGTGAGCTTATCAGGTCTCACCGGCGGACACTCAGGCTCAGAGATTGATAAGGGAAGGGGCAATGCCAATACTCTTATGTCCAGACTACTTCGCGACGCATCGGCACCTGTAGCTATAGCTTCTATAGATGGCGGCAGAAAGGATAATGCCATTCCAAGAGAGTGTACTGCACAGATTATTGTAGCACCTGATGAGGCTGCGGCAGTGAAGGCTTCGATAGAACAGGCAGCAGCTGAGATTGCGGAGGAGTTTAAGACATCTGATCCTGACATTAAGCTTACTGTGTCAGAGGAGACTGACTGCAGTGAGTCAGCTATAAGTGCAAAGGACAGCGCAAGGGTTATCGCACTTATCGAGGCACTGCCAAACGGCATCATCAGAATGAGCCAGGAAATCGATAAGCTTGTTGAGACCTCGCTTAATCTGGGAGTTTTAAAATCAGACGATGCTGCTGTCACTTTAAGATACGCAGTCAGAAGCTCAGTCGGTGTGGCTAAAAAAAGCCTTAAGAACCAGCTTGTCTGCATAGCAGGCGCTTTTGCGGCAGAGGTTACATTTGAGGGTGATTATCCTGCATGGGAGTACAAGAAGTATTCAAAGCTCCGCGAGGATATGGTACGGATTTTTGAGGAGATGTATGGCAAAAAGCCTACAGTTGAGGCTATTCATGCCGGTGTCGAGTGCGGACTTTTAAGCGGCAAGATTGAAGGACTCGACTGCATATCAATGGGACCGGACATGTATGATATCCATACGACAGAGGAGAGGCTTTCAATATCCTCTGCAAAGAGGTCATATGAGTATATACTCAGAGTGATTGCGTGCAAATAAATAGTTATTCAAGGCTTTTGATAAAGGAAAGAGGTGTCATATGATACCTCTTTTTAAATGCCCTGTGAAAATAGCTCAGATTGTGAAATCCGACAGACAGTGAGACATCTAAAATTGAGGTGTTGCCGCGCTCGAACTGTTCCACGGATTTTTCAAGACGCACATTGTTGATATACTGCACGCAGGTCATGTTCATGTGTTTTTTGAAGAAACGCATGAAGTGGTATTCACTGAAATAGCAAAGTCCGGCAAGCTCTGCAACCTGGATGCTTTCGGCATAGTGTACCTCGATGTAATCGAGCACATTTTTGAGCTTATCGGAGGATGTGTTGACACCAAAATCAGCATTTTTTTCACTGTATTGCAGCAATAGAAATATTGCCTGAAGCAGAAATGCCTTTAGAGCCAGCTCATAGCCGAATTCCTGACGGGAGTATAGATTTGTTATGCGCATGAAGCATTTGCAAAGGGATGAATATGCCGGATGCTTCGGTGCAATCAGGTAAGGCATGGCAAACTCATGGTTGATTAGCGGAGTCAGATATCTTGAAGAGCATATATCGGTATTGTTTCCACCTAAAAAATTGATATGGAATACATACGTTTCCGAGTAAAATTCGTCGCAGTCCCTTATTGAAATGGAATGCAGCAGCAGTGGCGGGATAAAGATGATATCGCCTTCCTTTGCTTCATATTCGAGCAAATCAATCTGATAGGTGCATGAGCCCTTTGTAATCAGTGTGAGCTCTGCCTCATCGTGCCAGTGTGTAGTGATGACAGGGTAATCTGCTGCAAGTCTTGTTATATATTTTTGAACGGGGAAAAATACTTCTCCGTGCTTTGCGTTTTCTTTCTGCCCGAGGGCAGGCGGATTATTATTTTTCATATTGTTGTTTCTCCATAGCTTTTAAAACTATACCCTTTAAATTATAAGAGCAGTATTGTGTTATAAAATGAAAAAATATTGCAAGAATTTATACTAATCACTTTCTATAATAGCAGTATAATACATCAAGACAAAGTGCTCAAGATGTAAATAGGTGCAAAATTTATGATTAGATAAGAGGTACACATTATGGAGAGAAAATGGTGGCATGACAAGGTGGCATATCAGATTTATCCAAAGAGCTTTCTGGATACAAACGGTGACGGAATAGGAGATTTAAGAGGTATCATTTCAAAGCTGGATTATTTAAAATCGCTTGGAATTGACATCATATGGCTGTCTCCGATATATAAATCGCCATTTGTGGATCAGGGCTATGACATATCTGATTACTATGCGATAGCTGAAGAATTCGGTACTATGGAGGAGTTTGATGAGCTCCTTGCCGAGGCAAAGAAGCGTGATATGCACATCATCATGGATCTGGTAATAAATCACTGCTCGGATAAGCACGAATGGTTTCAAAAGGCACTTAAGGATCCGGATGGAGAGTATGCTGATTACTTTTATTTCAGAAAAGGTAAAAACGGCAATCCGCCGAGCAATTACCGCTCTTATTTTGGCGGAAGCTGCTGGGAGAAGGTGCCGGGCACGGACAAGTATTATCTGCACATGTTTGCGAAGGAGCAGCCGGATTTAAACTGGGAGAATGAAAAGCTAAGACAAAAGCTTTATGAGATGATTAACTGGTGGCTTGATAAGGGCTTGTCAGGATTTAGAATAGATGCGATAATCAATATAAAGAAAAATCTCGATTTCCCTGATTTTGAGCCGGATGCAGAGGACGGACTGGCTGCCTGCTACAAGATGGTTGAAAGTGCAGAAGGTGTCGGAGAGCTCTTAGAGGAATTAAAGAACAATACATTTAAGAAGTATGATGCATTTACGGTTGGCGAGGTATTCAATATGAAGCCTGAGGAGCTGCCGGAGTTTATCGGTGAGAATGGGCATTTTTCAACGATATTTGATTTTTGTGCACAGTGCTTAAGTGATGGAGAGCATGGCTGGTATGATGCACCGAAAATAGATTTTGATACATGGAGAAAGACCATTCTTGGTTCACAGCTTGAGACAGAAAAGTACGGCTTCAAGGCCAATATTATAGAAAATCATGATGAGCCGAGAGGTGCCTCAAGATTTTTACCAAAGCATGCTCAAAATCCTGCCGGAATAAAGATGTTAGGAACTGTCAGCGTACTGCTTCGAGGCATTCCGTTTATATACCAGGGACAGGAAATCGGTATGCAAAATGCAAAATGGAACAGTATAGATGAGTATGACGATATCAGCACAAAGGATCAGTACAAGGCAGCACTTGCAGCAGGCTTATCAAAGGAGCAGGCACTTGCAGCCTGTGGAAGGATGAGCAGGGATAATGCAAGGACACCTATGCAGTGGAGTGATGAGGCAAATGCCGGTTTTACCACAGCAAAGCCATGGCTTAAGGTCAATGAAAACTATAAGGCTATCAATGTTGCGGCGCAGGAAAAGGATCCTTCATCTGTTTTGAACTATTACAGAAGGCTTGTGGCACTCAGAAAGTCAGATGAATTTAAGGAGTTGTTCACCTACGGCAGATGTGTTCCGGCATATGAGGATACAGATGGCATCATGGCTTATTACAGAGAGGATGAAAATAAGCGCGTGCTGGTTGTGGCAAATTTTGGCAGTAAAGAGGCACAAATCAGGCTTGATGGCAGTGTGAAAAAGGTGCTTTTGTCCAACACAAATGATGCTGAAAAGAGCACTGTTTCAGTGGGAGCATCCGAGCTTAAGCTTGAAAGCTGTGAGGTTTTGGTGGTGCTTGTAAAATAGCATAATTTGATACAGCATTAAAGAAACCAGGCTGAATTTTTACAAAAAGAGGCAGCTAAAAGAGATAACAAAAAGAGATAACGAAAAGAGATAATGAAGAGACAAGGAGGGCATAATGAGCAAAAACAATAATGAAAAATGGTGGAAAAAGGCGGTAGTTTACCAGATTTATCCAAAGAGCTTTCAGGATTCTAACGGAGACGGCTTTGGTGATTTACAGGGTATCATCAAAAGACTTGATTATCTTGAGACGCTTGGAATCAATGCAATATGGCTTTCGCCGGTATTCAAATCACCGCAGGCGGACAACGGTTATGACATTTCGGATTACAGGGATATTGATCCGACGTTTGGCAGTCTCGATGATATGGAGGAGCTCATAAACGAGGCAAAGAAGCACAATATAAGGATTATGATGGATCTTGTCTTAAATCATTCTTCAAACGAGCACAGGTGGTTCAAGGAGGCTAAAAAGAGCAAGGACAATCCATACCATGACTACTATATTTGGAGAGACGGAGATGAAGGCGTGCCGCCAAGTGATATGAAGGCTTGTTTCGGTGGAAGCGCATGGGAATATGTGCCGGAAATCGGACAGTATTATTTTCATCAGTTTTTACCGGAGCAGCCGGATTTAAACTGGGAGAATCCAAAGGTCAGAAGAGCAATCTACGATATGATTCTCTGGTGGATGGACAAGGGAGTCGGCGGCTTCAGACTTGATGTAATCGACCAGATAGCAAAAGAGCCGGACAAGAGAATCACCATAAACGGACCAAGGCTTCAGGAATATTTTAAGGAACTGAGCAGGGAGACATTCCAGAAGGGCGACCTGATTACCGTAGGTGAGGCATGGGGCGCAGACACAGAGCGCGCAAAGCTTTACAGCAATCCGGATGGCAGCGAGTTTTCTATGGTGTTCCAGTTTGAGCACATAGGGCTTGACCAGAAGGAGGGCGGCGAGAAATGGGACCTTGCACCGCTTCCGTTTAAAAAGCTCAAAAAGATAATGGCTCACTGGCAGAATGAGCTCTACAACTGTGGCTGGAACAGTCTGTTCTGGGACAATCATGACCTGCCGCGTATCGTGTCAAGATGGGGCAATGACAGGGAGTACAGAGTGGAATCTGCAAAGATGCTTGCTATATTGCTGCACGGCATGCAGGGTACACCATACATCTATCAGGGCGAGGAGCTGGGCATGACAAATGTACAGTATGATATCGAGGATTATAAGGACTGTGAAATCATAAACATGTACCATGAGCGCCTTGAAAAAGGATACTCAAAGGATGAAATCATGAAGTCCATTTACGCAAAGGGCCGTGACAATGCAAGGACACCTATGCAGTGGGATGACTCGGCAAATGCCGGCTTCACCACAGGAACACCTTGGATAAAGGTAAATGACAATTACGACAAAATAAATGCCAAATCACAGGTGGATGACCCTGATTCAATCTTTAGCTGCTACAAGAAGCTTGTTCAGCTGAGAAAGGATTATCCGGTATTTGTTGATGGTAAATTCACACTTTTACTTGAGGATGATGAGAATATTTTTGCATACAGCAGAAAGAATGAAGAAAAAACCATGATTGTTGTGTGCAATTTCTTTGACAAGGAGATACCAATGCCGCTTGCAAAGGAGTGTGAGGGCATGGAGGTGCTGATTTCAAATTATAAGGATACCTCTGATATGTCAGTGCTAAGACCTTATGAGGCCAGGATGTATATACGATAGATAAAATTGATACCGCTTGTTTTTATAAAGGTGTTTTATAAAAGCAGGCGGTATTATTGTATTTTTTAAGGATAATGTATATAATAAGTTACCATAAAAGTTCAAGCGAGGATGAAAGGAACAAATTCCATGTACGATATAATAATAATAGGCAGTGGTCCGGCAGGACTGTCTGCAGCAATATATGCAAAGAGAGCCAATCTGAATGTGGCAGTAGCAGAAAAAGAATACGAGGGGACAGGCCAGATAGCCGAGAGCGGAAATGTGAACAACTATCTGGGGCTTCCCAACATAAACGGATATGACCTGGGAGAAAAATTCAGGGAGCATGCAGTGTCTCTTGATGTAGAATTTATCGAAAAAGAAGCAGTGCAGATAGAAGCAGTGCAAAACAATGAGAAAGAAGAATCAGTGATATACAGAGTGAAATTCGATGATGACACGATAGCAGAGGCAAGAGCGCTCATCTATACCGCAGGAGCATATCCGAGAAAGGCAGGAGTGCCGGGAGAGGATGAGTATACCGGAAAGGGAGTATCTTACTGCGCAATCTGTGACGGAGCATTCTATAAAGGAAAGACAGCCGCAGTGCTGGGCGGCGGAGATACCGCTTTGGATGATGCATTATATCTGTCCGATATATGTGAGAAGGTCTATCTGGTTCACAGAAGAGATAGCTTCCGCGGTGCGCAGAGCACAGTTGAGCTCTTAAAGCAGAAAGAAAATGTAGAGCTTGTCCTAAACGAAGCAGTGACAGAAATATATGGAGAAAAAAAGCCGACAGGCATAAAGCTTAAAAGTGGCAGGACACTGGCTGTAGACGGAGTATTCGTGGCATATGGCTCAGTACCGCAGTCAGAGCTTATAAAGAATCTGGTGCAGCTTGATGAGAGAGGATATGTAGTGGCAGGTGAGGACGGCATCACATATGCTGCAACAAAAAATGGTGACCATGATAGAAGCATCCAGCCGGGACTGTATGTGGCGGGAGATGTCCGTACCAAGACACTGCGTCAGGTGGTAACCGCAGTATCTGACGGAGCAAATGCCGCAACGACAGCCGCAGAGTATTTAAGGGACATTAATGGCTATAAACAAAATATATAACCACGCACAAATAATTTGTATAACTGATAGCATTGACTTTCACCCCACGCGTTTGTATAATAATCTCATAAATTCCTAGTAACACAATAGACTATGTAAGAATTAACGAGAAGAAGAAAACAATGAGATTTAATACAAGCTTACTTCATGCCGGCGTGACAAAAGAGACAAATGGCTCTACACTGCCACCGGTATATCAGACAAGCGCCTTCGAGCAGGAGAGCGCGGCAGATCTGGAAAAAATATTTGAAAACAAGGCTCCGGGCTACTGTTACACAAGAGTTGCCAATCCTACGATTACAGCTTTTGAGAACAGAATAACAAAGCTCGAGGGAGGAATAGCATCGGTGGCATGCGCATCAGGCATGGCGGCACTGATGAATACCTTCTTAAATATACTAAGCAGTGGAGATGAGCTCATCTCAAGCGCCAGCCTCTACGGTGGCACAATAGATTTGTTCCATGATCTTGAGGCCTTCGGCATCACAACCAGATATGTCGAGAACAACAACTGGCAGCAGATAGAGGACAGCATCAATGAGCATACCAGACTGATTTTTGCAGAGACTATCGGTAATCCCTGTCTGGATGTCACAGATATTGAGAAGCTTGCAGAGATAGCACACGCACATGATATACCGCTGGTAGTTGACAATACCACATCGACAGCTTACATGATACAGGTTTTAAAGCATGGAGCTGATATCGTGGTCAATTCATCTTCCAAATATATAAATGGAAGCAGCAATGCAATCAGTGGTATTCTGACAGACTCAGGTAAGTTCAAATGGGACAAGAACAGATATCCGGGTTTTGCAGATTATGTGAAGTATGGACCTATGGCATTTGTCGCAAAGCTGAGAAACAGTCTTTTCAGAAATATGGGTGCTTGTTTAGCTCCGGTGAATGCATACTTAAATATTATAGGACTTGAGACACTCGGTCTTAGAATGGAAAGAGAATGCTCTAATGCACTCGGGCTTGCGTCGTGGATAGAAAACAATTATCCTGACATAAAGGTTAATTATCCGGGGCTTTGTAGCAGCAAATGGCATGAAATAGCAAAAAAACAGCTCACAAACGGCTATGGAGCAATCCTTACAATCAGGGTTGGCAGCAAGGAAAAGGCATTTAAATTTATAGACAGCCTGACGATTCCATACACACTCAGCAATATCGGAGACACAAAGACACTGGTCATTCATCCGGGCTCCACAATCAGTCTTCACAGCACAGATAAGCAGAAGGAGGATGCAGGAGTATTTGAGGATCTTATAAGAGTCAGTGTGGGTATCGAGGATATAGATGACCTCAAGGAGGATTTTGCACAGGCTTTTGCAAATATAGCTGATTAAGCCATCATAATAAGGTATCAATGTGTATGCAAATGAGAGCGTGCATATGCATTTACATATAAAACAAAACATTAACATATTTACACAATAAGGAGATTAAAAATGGCGGAGAAAGTTGATTACGCGGCCCTAAAAAAGGGCGGATTCATGAGACAGAAGCAAAAGGGCTGTTTCTCGCTTAGAATTGCGGTTGTAGGAGGAAATCTTACAGCAGAAAATATCAAAACAGTAGCAGAGGTTGCTGAGAAATACGGACACGGATATGTTCATATGACATCGCGTCAGGGTATTGAGATTCCTTTTATCAAGGTTGAGGATATCAATGTGGTAAAAGAGGAGCTGGCAAAGGGCGGTGTAGGAACAGGTGTCTGCGGACCAAGAGTACGTACTGTCACAGCGTGTCAGGGCTCAGAAATCTGTCCTAGCGGATGTATCGATACATACACGCTGGCTAAGGAACTTGATGAAAGATACTTCGGAAGAGAGCTTCCTCACAAGTTCAAGTTTGGTGTCACAGGCTGTCAGAACAACTGCTTAAAGGCTGAGGAAAACGATGTCGGAATCAAGGGCGGCATGACAGTAGAGTGCAGCCATGACGATTGTATCCAGTGTGGTGTATGTGTGAAGGCATGCCGCGAGGGTGCACTTAGCATGGAGGATGGCAGGATTGTCATCGACAGAGACAAATGTAACAACTGTGCGCGCTGCGTAAAGAGCTGTCCGACAGATGCATGGAAGGGAACTCCGGGATATATCGTATCGTTTGGAGGACTTTTCGGAAACCACATCTATAAAGGAGAGCAGCTTGTTCCGATTATCCGCGACAAGGAAACTCTTTTCAGAGTGACAGATGCAGCAATTAGTTTCTTCGAGAAGCATGCAAACGGTGGTGAGCGTTTCAGACTTACTCTTCAGAGAGTGGGCGAGGAAGAGTTCAAAAAAGAGATTCAGGCAGCATACGAGGGTAAATAATCTCTATGTATAGCAGGAAATATCATGCATGCATAAACAACAACGGTTACGGCAAAAATATAATAAATATGAGTATAGGAAGGGAGATGCAAAATGGCAGATATAGCATTCGACGATCAGGTAGATATAACTGACAAGGTTTGCCCTCTTACATTTGTAAAGGCAAAGGTAGCAATAGAGGAATTAGATGACGGTGAGGTGCTTGCAATCCGTATGAATGACGGAGAGCCGGTACAGAATGTTCCAAGAAGCATGAAGGAAGAGGGACACAAGATACTTAAGCTCGAGGACAATGAGGATGGAACATACACTCTTTACGTCAGAAAGGTTGAGGACTAATCATGGCAGCAAGAATTTCAAAGGCTGATTTCGATGAAAAAGTATTAAAAAGCAAGCTTCCGGTAATTGTTGATTTTTACTCGGATTCATGTGTGGCCTGCAAGAAGCTGGCACCGGTTCTCGGAGATATCGAGGATGATTATGAGGATAAGCTTCACGTATACAAGGTCAACACAAACTTTGACGGAGAGCTCGCTGATGAGTATGAGGTGACTGCGAATCCGAC
>OLNO01003134.1_pt1 | contig 10360 bp, 10 predicted proteins | sample 1672861 | NCBI WGS metagenome assembly OLNO01 (sample SAMEA3136731, study PRJEB25190) | human gut metagenome | reverse complement strand
GTATAAGAATATGAAAGCATTAGTATTGGCAGAAACCATCGATGGCCAGCGTGCTCTTTGTGCTGGTGCCCGTTCTATCGCTGATGAGGTAGTTCTGGCGGTCGTCAAGGGTGCTCCTGAGACGGGCATCGCTGACAAGGCATACGATATCGAACTTCCGGCAGGCGAGCCGGTCGAGAACGCTGCTGCTGGCGTGATCGCGGTCTACAATGCAGAGAACCCCGATGTTGTGCTCGTCGAGCCCACTCCGCGCGACAAGATCCTCGCTGGTCTGCTCGCTGCAAGCCTGGGCGCTTCGGTCATCTCCGATGTCACCGCTATCGATGGCGATGTTGTCACCAACATGTACTTCGGTGGCTTGGCGGAGAACAAGCAGAAGGCTAACGGTGCGAAGATCTACACCATCGCTGCTACCTGCTTCGACGATGCAGAGCCCACGGGTACCGACACGGTCGAGACCATCGCTTACACGGCTCCCGAGAAGCCCCTCGTTCTTCGTGGCACCAAGGAGGTTCCGCGCACCGGTGCTGACCTCACCAAGGTCGACGTCGTCGTTGGTGCAGGCCGTGGCTTCGCTGAGGAAGACGAACTGCAGATCGCTCGCGATCTCTGCGAAAAGGTCGGCGGCGAACTCGGTTGCTCCCGTCCGCTCGCTGAGAACGTCAACTGGCTGCCGAAGAACCTCTACATCGGCGTTTCTGGCCTTCAGCTCGCTCCTAAGGCTTACATCGCTCTCGGTATCTCCGGTTAGATGCAGCACATGGTCGGCGTCACCGGCGCTGATACCATCATCGCTGTGAACAAGGATGCTAACGCTCCTATCTTCAAGCAGGCTGACTATGGTATCGTTGGCGACATCAAGACGGTCGTTCCCGCTTTGATCGAAAAACTCTAAGAGGTTTTATAGGGGCGCCTCAAAACGGGGCGCCCTTTTTATGTATTCACCCTTTGAAAGGAAAAAAATGGCCGAGATTACTCTGGATGCCGATTTCGAACCTGATTTCGACGTCATTGTTGTCGGTGGTGGTTGCGCAGGCTGCGTGGCGGCTTACACCCTCGCCGAAGCAGGCAAAGCTGTTCTCGTTGTTGAGCGCGGCAACTATTCGGGTGCGAAGAACATGACCGGTGGTCGTATCTACACCCATTCTCTTGCACAGGTTTTCCCCGATTACCTCGATGCACCGCTTCAGCGCAAGGTTGCTCACGAGCGCATTTCGCTCATGGCTCCCGATTCGAACTTCACGGTCGACTTCACTTCGCGTGAGCTCACCGAGCAGGGCCAGGAATCCTGGACCGTGCTGCGTGCGCCGTTCGATCAGTGGCTCGCTGAAAAGGCAGAAGAAGCAGGTGCTGAGATCATTCCAGGCATCGCGGTCGAGGATCTGCTCATTTCCAATGGCAAAGTCGTTGGCATCTCTGCTGCGGGCGAGGAAATGACCGCGAAGATGGTCATCTTGGCCGATGGCGTCAATTCGCTCCTTACGCAGAAGGCTGGCCTCACCACGAAGCCTGCTCCTGCGATCAATGAAGTTGCTGTTGGTGCAAAGGAAACGATTCAGCTCGATCCCGAGACCATCGAAAGCCGCTTCCTCTGCAATCCTGGTGAAGGTGCTTCCTGGCTCTTCGCTGGTAGCTTGACCAATGGTGCTATCGGTGGTGCATTCATCTACACCAACGAAGACACCGTTTCAGTCGGTATCGTTGCTACGATGTCCGAAGTTATCAAGCAGGACATCCCGGTCTATCAGATGCTCGAGAACTTCAAGAATCGCCCTGAGATCGCTCCGGTCATCCGTGGTGGTAAGCTCGTCGAATATTCTGGTCACGTTGTTCCTGAAGGCGGCCTGAAGATGATGCCTGAGCTCGTTGGCAATGGCGTTATCGTCGCGGGCGACGCAGCTATGATGTGCATGAATCTCGGTTATACCGTTCGTGGTATGGACCTTGCGATCGCAGCTGGTCAGATCGCTGGTAAGGCAGCTGCACAGGCACTCGATGCAGGCGACACCTCTAAGGCGGGTCTGCAGTGCTACAAGACCATGCTCGATGATTCGTTCGTCATGCGCGACATGAAGCAATATCAGAACTTCCCTGAGTTCCTTGAGGAATGCCCGCGCATGTTCAATGAATATCCTGAGATGATCCGCGATATCATGAACCCGATGTTCATCGTCGATGGCAAGCCACGTCAGAGCATGAAGAAGATGGCGATGGGTCCGGTGAAGAAGGTTGGCATCATGAAGATCGCCAAGGACGCCATGAAAGGAATCAAAGCGCTATGATAGAGAACGTTTGTGATATCACCGTCAATGTCGACGAGAAGCTCTCGATCGATAAGTTCAATGTTGACGAAGAGAACGCCCATATCGTTCTGAAAGAGAATCCTTCCGACGAGGAATTCCGCAAGCTCGTGCTGTGCTGTCCTGCAGCTCTTTATAAGGTCGAGGACGATGGCAGCAAGCGCTTCGATTATGCGGGTTGCCTCGAATGTGGCACCTGCCGTATGATCTGCGGCGAGACCATCCTTGAGAAGTGGGAGTATCCGCAGCCGACCATGGGCATCGAATATCGTTTCGGCTAGGATTTTGTAAGCGGGGCAGGAACACGCTCGCGTGATCTTAGCTCGCTCCAATTCAATAGATTGAACAGGCAATAGACCCTTTTGAAGGGTCTATTGTTTTGTGCTATCAGTTACTTTGAACCTATCGATTTCTGCTATAATTTTCTTGAAGCTAGAATCACGTGTCGGTATCGGAGTGCACATGAACCTTTCGCAACTCTACTATTTCAGCAAGCTTGCAGACTTGCAGCACTATACGCGCGCAGCAAAAGAGCTCTTCATCACGCAACCGACGCTTTCTGGGTCCATCTCTTCGCTCGAAAACGAATTAGGTGTGGCGCTCTTTCAAAAGAAGGGCCGCAACGTCGAGCTTACCAAGTATGGCGCTGAGTTCCTCGAGTACGTGAATGCGGCGCTCGAGCAGCTCGACAAAGGCGTGGCGGTCATGAAGAGCTATTCGGGGGAGAGTGATGGCGGGCTGATCGATCTTGGGTGCATCATCACGGTGCAGACCGACTACATTCCGCAACTTTTGAATCAATACCATCGCTCAAGCGATCATCGCTACGATTTCAATATCTCGCAGAAACGCTCACAGGAGTTGCTCGGTAGCTTGAATGAAGGGCAATTCGACGTGGTGTTCTGCGCGCGCGACGACGATTTCGGCGATGACCTGCACTATGTTCCGGTGCTTGCTCAGGAATTCATCATCGCGATGAATGCCGACAGTCCACTGGCTGATAAAGAATTTATCGTGCCTGAAGACCTGGAAGATGTTGAGCTCATTACCTATCGTGAGCAGATCCCTCTGGGAAAGGCGGTCAAAGCTACGCTCGATACGTGGAATCTTCCCAACGTGCGCTATGCCTTCGACGACGAATCGATCCTTGCCGGGTTCGCTGCGAATGGTGTTGAAGTGGCGCTCATGCTCGACACGTTCTTCCTCAATCATGTACAAGGCATCGTGGTGAAGCCGCTCTACAACAACGCGACCGAGAAGAAGCGTTTCTATCACACGATCTATATGGCGTTCAACGAGAAGAAATATCATCCGTTCTGCGTGGATGATTTCATCAAGTTCGTGGAATCGAGCGAACTCGATCGCTCTGATCCCGATATGCTCTTCTTCGACTAATCCGCAAAGATGACAAACTACCCGGTCTCTCGACACCAGCTCGACCAGTGGAGAGGGTAAGGCACAGTGTGCTAGGGGTCAGGTAGCTTTGTCATCTTGGGCAACGTGCCGTTCGCGCGTTCGGTCATGCGCACGGTTGGACGCTGTAGAGCGAATTCACTACACTGATTCCTACTTATGATTTTACAGCTCGAACAGATCGCGAAATCGTTTGGCTCTCGGGAATTGTTCTCGGGGGTCTCTTTGCGCTTGGAAGAATTCGATCGTCTTGCGCTCGTTGGACCGAATGGAGCAGGCAAGACCACGCTGCTCAACATCATCTCTGGCAAGGACGAGCCCGACGAAGGGCGCGTGATCATCGCGAAGAACGCGCAGGTCGGCTACCTTGAGCAGGAGGCGATCGAGATGGGTGATAATCCCATCTTCGAGGAGGTGCTCTCTGCCCAGCATGAGGTTGTGCGCCAGGAGCAGCGTTTGCGTGAGCTTGAAGCGGCGCTCGGCGAAGACCCGAGCGAAGCAGCGCTTGCAGCTTATGGCAAAGCGAGCGATATGTATGAGGCAATGGGTGGCTATACGCTCGAGAGCAGAGTGCGTGCGGTGCTCTTCGGTCTGGGCTTCAAAGAAGAGGACATGAAGCGTCGCACGAGCGAGTTTTCGGGTGGCTGGCAGATGCGCATCGCGCTCGCTAAGCTTCTTACGCGCAATCCTGAGATCCTCCTTCTGGACGAGCCGACCAATCATCTCGATCTTGAAAGCGTGAAGTGGCTCGAGAGCTTCCTGAAAAGCTATCAAGGGGCGGTTCTCATGGTGAGCCATGACCGTGAATTCTTGGACAATACGGTCAGTCGCGTTGCTGAGATCGACCTAGGGAAGGTAACACTCTATACCGGCAACTATTCGAGCTACCTGACCCAGCGCGAAGAGCGCTTGGAGCTCTTGCGTGAACAGGCTGCCAAACAGGCCGAAGAGATCGCGCATATGGAGGCATTCATCGAGCGTTTCCGCTATAAGGCGACGAAAGCCAAGCAGGTTCAGGACCGCGTGAAGAAGATCGAGCGCATGGAGATCATCCAGGTGCCCGAAGATCGCAAGAAAGTGAAGTTCAGCTTCCAGCAGCCGCCTCGTACGGGCGATAAAGTGGTCGCGGCCGAAGCGGTGGATAAGGCATTCGGACCGAAAGTCGTCTACAAGGGGCTCGACCTGGCGCTCTACCGTGGTGAGAAAGTGGCGCTCGTCGGGCCCAATGGGGCAGGGAAGTCGACGCTTCTGAAGATGCTCGCTGGTGTGCTCGAGCCTGATAGCGGTGCGATAAACTACGGTGTGCATGTGACGAAGTCGTATTTCGCGCAGCATCAGCTTGAAGAGCTGAACCCTGGTAATACGGTGTTCGAGGAGCTTGACCGCGTGGCGCCGCAGTGGACGATCTCGCAGGTGCGTACGCTCTTGGGCTCGTTCCTCTTCGGACCGAATGATATCGACAAGAAGGTCGCGGTGCTCTCTGGCGGTGAGAAATGCCGCTTGGCGCTCGCGAAGATGCTCGTGGCGCCTACGCCGCTGCTCTGCTTGGACGAACCTACCAACCATCTCGATATCGCCAGCGCTGATATCCTCGAGCAGGCGCTCAAGCAATTCGAAGGCACTATCGTGCTCATCTCGCATGATCGCCATCTCATCCGCTCGGTGGCGAATCGCATCATCGAGATCACGCCTGAAGGGGTCACGTCCTATCCGGGTGATTACGACTACTACCTCTACAAGACGAGCTTGGAAGAGCAAAGCGAGACAGCACCACCCAAGAAGCTGCACACGGTGCAGGGGAGAGCTACGAACTCTGAGCAGGGAAGCGCAGCTGCTCCGGGCGTTTCTGGTGGAGCAGAGACCGAAGTGACGGTGCGTTCGCATCGTCGTCAAAAGAGCCCATCGGTTCCCAAAACGAAGGAGCAGAAACGCGCCGAAGCAGAGCGACGCAACCAGCTCTATGCTGCGCTGAAGAACCAGCGCAAGCGCATCGCGGAGCTCGATAAGCTCATCGAGACCGAACAAAAGCGCATGGATGAGCTTACCTCAGCCATGGCGGATCCAGCATTCTATGAGGATGCTGAACGGTCGACCGAGGCGATCGCTGAACATGCGTTGCTCAAGAAGCGTCTTGCCGAACATGAGGAAGAATGGATCGCACTGTCTGAAGAGGTCGAAGAAGCGATGCGCGAGCAAGCGTAAGCCAGCATTCTCGATCTGCGATACTGTCTCGTTCGTTTGTCCTGTGCCAACAAGGAAGAAAAGAGTGATATGTCGCTGAAACTCCACATCGTGCTCTTCGAGCCTGAGATACCTCAGAACACGGGCAATATCGCGCGTACGTGCGCCTGTATCGGCGCAACCCTGCACTTAGTGGAGCCACTGGGGTTCCGTCCTTCCGAGCGCAACCTCAAGCGCGCCGGACTCGATTACTGGGACGACGTGAAGATCATCCATCACGCGAGCACAAAAGCTTTTCTCGATGAACATAGCGCGGATAATCTGTACTTTTTCACAGGGCAGGCTGAACGCAGCTACGCTGAAGTAGACTATGCAGGAGAGGTCTTCTTGGTGTTCGGGCGCGAAAGCCGCGGCATCGATCCAGAGATCCTGGAGCGTTATGCTGCGCAGTGCGTGCGCATCCCTATGAAAGAGGGCCTGCGTTCGCTCAATCTGTCGAATGCAGCGGCGATCGGCGCTTACGAAGCGCTGCGCCAAAACGGCTTCTCGGGTCTCGTGTAAAAGCAGAGGTGGTAATGGATTATCAGGTAGTTTATATCGTTTGCAGCATTCTGGCGTTCATCCCTGCCATCGTCTGCCATGAATTCATGCATGGGTTCGCCGCTTACAAGCTTGGAGACAATACTGCTAAGCAAAGCGGCCGCCTCACGCTCAATCCGCTCAAGCACATCGATCCGTTCGGCACGATCATCCTGCCGCTTCTGTTGGCATTCATGCATGCGCCGGTGTTCGGTTATGCCAAGCCAGTGCCTTATAACCCGAATAACTTCAAAGACAAACGTGTGGGCGATGTGGTGGTCGGTCTTGCGGGACCGGCGGCGAATCTCGTGCTGGCGCTTATCGGTTCAGCGCTCATGTTCGCCTTGCACGCGCAAGCTCTCACTACGCATCAGGAATTCTTCTTTTACTTCTATTGGTGGTTCCTGCCGATCTTCATCATGGTGAACCTCTATCTGATGTTCTTCAATCTGCTGCCCATCCCGCCACTCGATGGCTCTTCGATCATCGCGTTCTTCTTGCCGGTGAAGTACCTGCCCACCTATTACAAGGTTCAGCAGTATGCGTTCCCTATCTTCTTGATCGTGCTGTTCGTCTTGCCCTACCTCCTTCATTTCAATATCATCAGTGAATACTTGAATGTCACCGCAGGAGCGCTTGGCTCGCTCTTGATTCCGGGCGCGTGATAGGCCCGGGAAACGAAGGATTGTATCAGTGTCGTATAAGGTCAAAATAGAGAGCTTCGAAGGTCCCTTCGATCTGCTGTTGCACCTTGTGCATCGTCAGCGCGTGGATATTGGGCAGGTCTCGCTCTCGGATATCACCGATCAATACTTGGCCGAGATCAGGCGCATGCAAGCACTCGACTTAGAGATCGCGAGCGACTTCATCGTGGTGGCTTCCACCTTGCTCGAGATAAAAGCTGCGAGCTTGTTGCCGCAAGAGATGCCCGAAGAAGGGGAGGAATTCGAGGAGTACGAGCCTTCCGACCTGCGGCGAATCCTCGTTGAGCGCTTGATCAACTACAAGAAGTTCAAGAATGCTACGGCAGCACTTGCGGTGCGCTTCGAGACGGAGACGCGCATGCATGAGCGCCCGTTCGGTCCTGACCGATCGCTCTTTCGCTTGATGCCCGATTATCTGAAGGGTGTTTCGCTCGATAAGCTGGGAGCGCTGTGTGCGCAGGTCTTCAGCCGCCAGGATATCTTTTTGCTGGAATCTGAGCATATCGCCAAGCGCGCGATCCCGGTTGAGGTGCAGATCGATCGCATCCACGATGCGCTGCGCCACCAGCGCGTGGTCAAGTTCTCCGATTTCATCGAGAAGGACACCGATTCGCACGTGATCGTGGTCACGTTCCTGGCGATCCTCGAGCTGTTCAAGCAGGCGAAGATCTCGCTGCGTCAAGACTCACTCTTTGGCGACATCGCCATCAGTTATATCGATAATGAACGCCCGGCGCAAAGCCAGGACGAAGAATAAGGAAGCGCACTATGGATGCTTTTGAGATGAGAGACGACCACGACCTGAAATCGGCGCTCGAGGCGATGCTGTTCGTTACGAGCGACCCGATCGAAACCGAAGCGCTCTCAGCGTTTCTCGAGGAAGATGTCGACCGCATCACGGTTGCGCTCAAAGAGCTGCAAGAGACCTACCAACAGCAAGATCGCGGCATCCAGCTCAACGAGCGCGCAGGAGGCTGGCAGCTTGTCACGCATCCGCGCTACCACGAATTGCTCGAGCAGTACGTCGTTTCTTGGGATAAACGCAAGCTTTCGCAGGCAGCGCTCGAGACGCTCGCGATCGTCGCCTACTGTCAGCCGGTCACGCGAAATGACGTCTCTGCCATCCGCGGCGTGAGTTCGGACAGTTCGCTCAATTCGCTGCTCGAGAAGGGCTATCTGCGCGAAGCGGGCGTTACCGAAGCGCCGTCGAACGCCACGCTCTATGGCACCACGAAGATGTTCTTGGAACGCTTCGGCTTGAGATCGATCGCAGAGCTTCCCGATCTTGAGTCATTCGCACCCGATGAAGCCACGCGCAATCTCATTTCAGAGCGTCTTGGTTTCGTGAAGGAACAAGCGTTCAGCTACGAGGTGGAAGAGGAGAACGACCAGGAGATGCTCGAAGCGCTCACGGGCGCACTCGGCGCGGTCGAGAAGATCGACCTCGAATCGATCAGCTTCGACGAAGAGTAGCGAGGCTGCTTCGTGGAACCTGTTCGCCTCCAGAAATTCCTCGCGCGCGCAGGCGTTGCGAGTAGGCGTGCTTCGGAGGAGCTCATCGCTTCTGGGCGGGTGAGCGTGAACGGGGAAGTGGTGCGCGAGATGGGCACGAAGATCGATCCGGCCTGCGCTGTGGTGGAGCTCGATGGTGCGCGCGTTACGCTTCCCGAAGAGCAGGTGGTGCTCATGCTCAACAAGCCAGCAGGATATCTGAGCGCTATGTCCGATGCGCATGATGGACGTTGCGTTTCGGAGCTGGTGCCAACGAAACGCTTTGCGGGGCTGTTCCCGGTCGGCCGACTCGATAAGGACACCACCGGGCTCATCATCGTGGCCAAAAATGATGCCGCGCATCTCGATCTGTCGCAGCAGCTTCAGCGCAAGAGCGTGTCGCGGCTGTATTATGCGCTGGTCCATGGCGACTTCGCGCATGATCATGGCACGATCGACGCGCCGATCGGCCGGGATGAGAAAGACCGGCAGAAGATGGCCGTCACCGAGAAGAACAGCCGCGACGCCCGCACGCATTTTCGGGTGATCGAGCGTTTCCACAGCTTTACGCTGGTGGAGTGCCGGCTGGAGACCGGCCGTACGCATCAGATCCGTGTGCATATGCGTTATATCGGGCATCCGGTCGCCGGAGATGAAAAGTATGGATACCGCAAGACGCTGAAGACCGGCGGACAGCTGCTTCATGCGCATCAGCTGGAATTCATCCACCCGCGGACAAAGGAAAAGGTCGTCGTGGAAGCGCCGTTGCCGGATGACTTTGCGGCCGTGCTCAAGACGCTGCGTGAGGAAAGGGATGCAGGATAGATGGATTATCTGAATCTGGATGTCGCTTTGGCGCAGCTGCTGGCATATTTCGTGAGCGAGAAAGGGTATACGATCGTCTCGGTGCAGCAGGACCGCGATGACCTCTGGCTCATCCAGCCGAAGAACCGCAGCTTCCCCATCCTGCGCCTGTGCAGGGAAAGCAGGGAGGAGCTGCAAAGCAAGCAGAGCTATCTGCGTCAGGTGAACCGGGTGATCTGCGATCTCATCCATCGGGAGAGCAAGGTCATCGTCGTCAATGTGGATCAGCGCGCGGAGAGCTTCGAGGATGAGGAGATCCGGCAGGTCGCTTTGCTCAGGAACGATGATCTCGCGTTCGCGCGGGCCTTTCCCGATGCGCGCGGACAGCTGCATGAGGTGAGCGACGCGCGGGCGGAACTGGCGAGGCTGAGCCGCCGCATGGAGGAGACGCACCGCCGGCCGCATGTGTGGCGCACCCTCGCCGCCTTGTTTCCCCGCAAGACGCTGGCGCTGTTCGTCTTGGTGATCGCGCTTTCGCTGGCTTTCCAGCACACGGGCGTTTCTGCCGGCTTCAGCCGCGATGCCATACTGGACGCGCATGCGCTTTGGCGGCTGTTCAGCTGCTCGTTCGCCCTGGAGACGCCGTGGGCCCTGGTGCAGCTGCCTGCGCTGTTCATGGTGTCGCTCAGCGCGGAGAACCTGCTCCCGCGCGGCTTTGCGGCTTCGCTGCTCAGCGGCGCGTATGCCGGCGGGATCTGTCTGCTGCTCGGCGGGGCAGAGTCGGCGGCAGCCATGCCGACCGCGCTGATCGCCGCTTTTCTGGGCGCAGTGCTCTGTGAGCTCTGCCTGACCCATTTCTGGCGCTTCCCGCTGATGCGCACGCATGCC
>OLNO01003132.1_pt1 | contig 10362 bp, 14 predicted proteins | sample 1672861 | NCBI WGS metagenome assembly OLNO01 (sample SAMEA3136731, study PRJEB25190) | human gut metagenome | reverse complement strand
AAAAAATACAGTGTTCACATGGTTTAAATAATGGAAATACATAGTAAAACTATCAATGGAATTAAGTTTTTTATTAAAGCAGATAACTTTTTGATTTCACAGGCACAGGTTCTATTCAGAGCTATACAGTCCATTCCTCCTGATAAGATAAGGGATGGTTATAAAATAGAAATTGGTTTTTCTGTGTTTATATGTGAGTCAATTAACGGCGGTTATAAAATTGTTGTGCCGGACTATACGAATAGTCCCCTGTTAAATACAACAGATGATCTTACGATTGCTCTGTGGGTTTTGTTTGAGCAGACGGAATTATTAAATTATCTGAGGATTGATGGAGTGACCACAAGATTTGATGATGAAATTGTGATTGCTAAAAACGTATTAGAATATCCAACTATAAGTCTGCAGAGATATTCTGATTTGGGAAAAGAGGTATCAGGATGGTGTATTGAAGCGATAGAAGAAAAGTCAGATGGAATATTTCAAACCATTGAGGCTAAAGACTATCAAACGATTTATGCATACCAGCTATTGCAAAAGAGGTTATCTTTGATAAAAGTGTTAGTTTTGCCATATGAATATATTGTTATATTTAATGGGGACGAAATAAACGAAATACTGAATGAAAAAGATGAAAGTATTTTTACAGTATCAAAAGGAGACTAATGCAGGGGATTATTGAAAAGATGGTCACAATGGATGATTTTTATATGCAGATGAAGAAGAATGAAGAGTATATTATCTGGAATCCGGAAAATATAACTTTTAGCAGTGCTAATTATACAGAAATAATAGAAGACGAGGATTTAAAATTTGTAATAAATTGTGACGATATGACATTGGAGATAATTTTTTCCGGAATTGTACTTAATTATATGTATTCGGAGCAGGGAACGAGAATGACGTCATGGTCGATTGCACAAGAAAAGTATAACGATAAGTTTTACTTTAGAAAAAATCCTGTTTATAAGGTTGAAAATTCATTATTAATAAAATGGGTACTAATAGAATCATGTGGTTTTTATTCAGAAACTGATCTTACTCATTACTGTATTGTTACAGGACAGGATGTTGTAGACATAATTTCTATGTGTGAACCAACGTATAGAATTATATCTGCTGAAATTTAGCGGGCGATCTATAAAATAAGAGTGGTTTGATAATGCGGCGGAGTGGTGCGCAGAGCACTGGCAGGAAATCGCGGCTACTGCAGCGATCATAGTCGGGGCCGCGCTGGCTATTGCGGTGCCGATAAATATCCATTCTCTGTTCAGCCTGATAAGTCTACATTCTGGGCCGGGCTGGGGAAAAAAGGAGAATACGCTGCTAAGGATGAAGCCACAAAGTTCGGACGCACCACGCTGGAATCAACCATTGAAAGTCAGAAGATCGCTAAACCTGTGGGCGATCCGGCGTGGAATTCGGCATCTGCATCGTACGCAATGCGCTCGTCCGGCAGGGTAATGACAGTAATGAATAAGGAAGTGCTTGGGACAATCAGCCCAGATGGAAGAATAATTGGAAAGACATGGCTGACAATTGAGAAAGTTTTGTTAAATGTAAACCCACATGTGACAGGTATAGATGGAGCCATGAGAACCTTGACGATCCGGACACTCTTATCAGGCGGAGGTTCTGGCTGGGGAACAGCAGTGTCATACCGTTCATTAGCGGAGAATTAAGCGAAATAAAGGAGACCAGATATGAGAGTACTTAATCATGGAAAAGAGGAACTTGACATTGAACTGTCAGATGCTGTTTATCGGATCTGCGGAGGTTTTGGTAGCGGTACCAACTCGTCTGTTTTTCTCGCTGAAGAAATTTACAAAATCGTAGAAGAATATCCAATGCCTATGGAAGAAAGAAACAGGCTTGCGGATTTCCTTTCGGGTGTTCCGCTTTTTTCAGGAGATAAACTTATTTCAGATCTTAGAGATCCCGACTTCCCTTATACTACGAATCTGGCGGACATAGACGAAGAGGAGAAAAAACGGGTCAGGGAGACGGTATGCGCGGAATGGGAGCGCGCGAATCCGGGATACCCCATATCTTTTTATGATGAAGAGGGGAATCTGCTGTGCAGCGCGGACTGCAGAACGAGAGTACTGGCACTCGCGTTCCTGTCTGGAAATCCATATGGACGGGACGATCGTGCGCTTTGACGGAGAACAGCAGAAGAAAAGGTTTGTGGCAGCGGCGTCGTCTATGAGATGGCTGTGTCCGGAAGAGAGAAAAGCCTCGGCAGAAGAATTTGACGAGTATGTCAGAAAATTAAAGGCAGAGTATAAGACCCTGACAAGAAAAACCAGGCCCCGTATTCTCTTTGTTGACGACAAGGGAAAGAAGCTTTATTCGGTCAGATGAATTTTCTGACATTACACAACAGCAAAAGGAAAGAGAAGTTATGAAAATAGCCAGAAACAGTAAAACTGAAAATCAGCCGCAGATCACATTTGATGAATTGTATCAACATTGTATTTATGCTTCAGCAGCACATGCCGTCGCCAATCTGAGATTTTCATTTTTTTCTTACGAGCAGGCCTGGGATGGGGATAATTACAGCTTTAAAATGAGTTCTGAGGGTACAAATTCTTTTGATTTTAATAAAAAGATTATTGCCGGCGCCCTGAAGGAATTTGAAAGCCCCCGGTTCAGGCAATATCCGGAATATCAGGCAATCGAACTGTTTTCTGATGCGCCCGACAGTGTCAGACAGCTTGCTGATAAGGAAGCGCTGCAGTATATGTTAGAGGAGATTGAAGGTGTGGTTCTCCCGGCAGCGACAACAGCATTCTGGCTTGATTCAGAAGGCCTGTTCATATTTGACGACAGTATAGATGAGTTTTGGGAAAATGGCGGAGAGTTTATTCGATATCTGCTGGGACCGTTTGAAGAACTGAAGGAATATCTGAAAGAATATTCGGATCTGTCAGAGGAGGAAACTGCTTTGGCAGAACATTTATTTCTGATGAAGATGAACGGAAACCTGCAGATTACTAAAAAAGATATTTCCGGTGTGGATAAGAAAAGTGAAGGGTACAATGAATTTACAGAGTCCCTGTCAGAACTCGGCTTTATATTCAAATGACAGCAAACGCTTACCTGTGCGTGATCCGGCCGGGGAGGCAGGATTAAAGCTTATGGGCAGTCTGCTCCTTCACTAAATGAGCATAATTAAGTCGGAGAAGAGGGGAAAATGAATATTACAGGGACAAAATGGTATGTACAGATTGAAGATGATAACGGCAATATCGCAAGATTCAACGGAGAACTCTGCAGCGGCGGATTTTATGCAGAAGCGGACTCGGTTCAGTGGATCAGACATAAGGGGGGAAGCGGCGGATAAAGACAGGATTGACCTGATCCGTAAAGTAAATGACTATGTAAAGAACTGCAGCTTTAAAGTGTTTTTTGAGTAAGGTTTGTCTGTTTGAATATACCAGGAAAAGATCTGAGAGTGCATATGAAATATCATTCGAAAAAGGAAGGAGTCCGTCTATGAGAGTGCTCAGTCTTGGAAAAGAACTTCTGGTTATGGATTATTCTGCTTAGCTGTATGGTGCCGGCAGCAGTAATCACAGGAGCGGTCTTAATTTACCGCTGGCGGAGAAGAATGCAGTAGAGAGGAAGACAGCAGGGAAAGGAGCTGATTCGTCAGCTTCCCCTGCTGTCTTTTTGGGCGGACCGCTTATGCTGCCGGGAAAGCTCTGTGGCTGCGTAATCTGTCCGACCCGGCAGTCAGAAAAATCCTCTCAGTTTTTCCACTGCGCTCTTTTCGATCCGGGAGACGTAAGAACGGGAAATGCCAAGCTGTCTGGCAATTTCCCGTTGCGTATATTCTTCGCCGTTATAAAGACCATACCGCATTTTTAAAACGAGCTTTTCCCGGGAGGAAAGCTCGTTTTCCACTTTTTCGTAAAGTGTCTGGATATTTTCCCTGAGATGAATTCTGTCCGGAATATCGGCTTCGTCAGTCTCCATAATATCGTACAGCCTGATTTCGTTTCCTTCCCGGTCCGTGCCGATAGGTTCATAAAGGGATATTTCCTTGCCGTTTTTCTTTCTGGAGCGCAGATACATCAGGATTTCATTTGCAACCCCTCTCCATTGGCTCTAAAATATCAGGGATGTCAGTATCAGAGAAAGTATCTTCACTTCCTGTCAGATACAGGTGTACTGTGTTTCCATCCCACAGCACAGCTTTTACCAGTTTTCTCAGGACAGCCCGTTTATCATCAATGGGCATCAGGTCAAATGTACTGGAGAAATCAGAAAGTTTATCCTGTAATGCGGACAGTTCATCATATATTTTTGATTTATCCTGTTCAATAAGTTCCAGTTCTTTTATCTGCCGTTCTATATCCTCTTTCTCAGAGTGGAGTTTACTGATTTCTTCGTTGATATACTGGAGCGTTATGCTGTTGTCGATTTGGGATAATGTTTTAAGAAGTGTATTGATACGGTTATCCTTGTCTTTCAGAGTTGCATTTAGCAATGCCAGTTCGGACTGACTGTGATTCGATTCTTTCAGTAACAGTTGTTCGGCACTGTTCAGCTGTTGCATAAATGTACTGGTATCACAGGGCAGTTTTTTAATTTCATTACATATGAATCGATCCACATCATTTCCACGGGGATTTTTCATATTACAGTTCTGACCTTTACTCTTTGATTTCTCCTCACACATATAGGCGAATATCTTATTGCCATTCTGGTCGGTACGGTTATAGTTTTTCGGGCGCATATAGGAATGGCAGTTTGCACAGCGGATCAGACCTGATAATAATGCCGTGTTTTTACGGGGGTGTCTGTATGCACGTTTCTGACCATTTTTTAATCTGTCCTGGAGAGCAACCCATTGTTTGCCGGATATAAACGGTTTGTGCTGTCCGACGGCAACAATCCATTCTTCCGTGGGATGTTCAAGATGGGAGTGTTCTGTACTCTGGTCGAGCTTATTGTATACCATCAGTCCATGTTTCCCGTCAAATAGGGAGACGTCCATACAGATTTGAGCATTTAGTGATTTGAAATAGTGATAGGTATCAAGGTCGGCAGCAGCATAGACAGGATTTTTGAATATCATCTGTAATGCGTATCGTGAGAAATATTTTTCGTTTCGGGTCTTCAGTCCTGTCTGATGGCTGAATACCTCGACTGCGGTTAATGAACCTTTTTCAAAATATTTATTTATAAGAGTATGATAGAGGATTTCTTCTTCTGGTATATCCTCCAGCTTATGTGAATAATGCTCTTTCCCGGTTATACTGTCAATATGTTTTAACTGGACGCTCTCATAACCGAGAGGAGTTGTTCCGCCGAGCCATCTCCCGGTTTTTGCTAGACCGAGCATATTGTCACGGATTCTCAGAGCGATTGTTTCCCGTTCCATTTGAGCAAATGACATTACCATATTCAGCATGAGGTTGCCTGCAGGCGTTGACGTATCAAAATATTCACTGATTGATATAAAGGATGTTTTGTGTTGTATCAGTTTTTGGTTTAGCCGGGTAAAATCAGCCAGATTCCTGCTGATCCTGTCAAGACGGTAACAGACGATAACAGAAACTCTGTCAGCCATACAGTCAGTAAGAAGCCGTCGGAAGTCAGGCCGGTCAATGTTTCCACCGGAATATCCCTCATCCTGATAAACCTTTATTTCTGTGCCGCTGTCATATTCGGGAAGTGAGCGGATATAGCTCCGGCATTTGTCAATCTGTATGGCAATGCTTTCACCGGTACGGGTAAGTTTTGATTTTCTTGCGTAGACAGCGATATAACGTTTGCCTGTTGTTTTCATATACGATATCTGCTTCCTTATTATACAATGCTTAAAATATATTATATGAAATTTCAGAGTGATCAGAACTTAGCCTGAATAAGAACAGCAGGACAATTGACAAGAGCATATAATAAACTTAAAATCAAATGGTAATGAGACAAAATATATGAGCGGTGAATTAGAAAAGGAGAACGGAAATGTTTTGTGTAAACTGTGGAGCAAAATTACCGGATAACGTGAAATTCTGCACGTACTGCGGACAGGATATGAGAGGAAGTTCAGTGGAAAATAAACCGGAAAATGCAGGATTGACGCTTAGAATTGTGAGAGCCGATCAGTGGTATGCGGTCAATCCGCCAATCCAGATTGTGATTGATGGGGCACAAACCTGTTATGTCGAAAATGGTTCAAGCATAGATATTCCTGTTTTACCAGGAATGCATAATATTGTGTTTTCCTTTTCTATTAGAAAAAAGGCTGTAAATATAAATATTACGAAAAATACTGCTTTATACGTGAAATTTAATCGGATTACCGGCAGTATACAGGTAGAGGACTATGTACCTTTATAATTATTCCAACTTGCCTGCAGCAATCAATATTATATGATACATAAAGGGCAGACACAGATCATATATGTTAAGAAAAAAGGCAGATATAATGAATATAGTGGTACATTATCCGAAAGATAAACGCGCTGTCGGTAATTTGAAAGAGCAGATTGCTGTTCTGCACGGGGAATACATATATTCATATCTGAGCAGACTGAATATCCCTGAAGAAGAAAAGATGAAAATAGTACAGGGGATTCTGGAAACAGCAGGAAAAAATAAAACAGATGGTGAGTAGTTGCATATTGAAAGGGGCAGTCGTTTTGAAAGACTGCCTTTAAACTTTTTATTGCAAAATGGAGCCAAACCGAGGGGGTCGCTTTTTCCACACAGCGGGAAGCATAAGCGGCCAGCCTGTTGCCTTTGTCGGGATTAAAGGTGACAACTGCCTTGATCAGTCCTATGGTACCTATGGAAATCAGATCTTCCGGGTCTTCTTCCAGGTTCTGATATTTTTTAATGACATGTGCGACAAGACGCAGATTGTGTTCGATCAGGATATGTTTTGCCTCGAGGTCTCCTTCTGTATATTTCTGAATATAATATTTTTCTTCCGAGGGAGATAGCGGAGCGGGAAATGATTTCAAGACGACACCTCTTAGCGCATTTGATATAATGTATGTCGGAATAACAGAAATTGTGCTTTTCCAACCGGCGGAAGGGACTGGCCGCAGGAGAATCCTGTATCAGAAGCAGAGAATGCATGTCAGATATACCGCTTCGAAAAACAGAAAAGATGCAGGAAAAGGTTGACAGAAAAAGTATGTCAGGTATATGATGAATTTACATTTCCGGAGCGTTCTGCTCCGGCAATCATTTCCGGCTGAATCAGCCAAATTTTCAGATGCCATGTTGTTATTTGTCCGTACTGTTTCCGGACAGGCTGACGAAAGTACAGAAGAGGTACTGAGAATCATTGTGGTGTTTACAGGATGACAGGAAGCTCATGGAAAGGAGTGTGCAGATGAGCTTCAGCACAGTACTGTCTGCGGCCATCGAGGGACTCTCAGCAGAGTTTGTTGATGTGGAAGCAGATGTATCCAACGGCCTGCCCGTTTTTCATATGGTGGGCTATCTTTCATCAGAGGTAAAGGAGGCGGGAGAACGGGTCCGGACTGCTATCAGGAATGCCGGATTTGACTACCCTCCGAAAAGGACTGTAATTAATCTTTCTCCGGCAGCTCTCCGGAAGAGAGGGGCTTCTTTTGATCTTCCCATAGCAGTGTCTATTTTAATCTCGCTGGGGATTGTAAATCCGGGAAATGTCAGGTCCTGTCTGCTGACAGGAGAACTGGGACTGGACGGAAAAGTCCGGAAAGTGCCGGGAATTCTTCCGATCGTTATGGAGGCGGGGAGACGGGGAGTACGCTGCTGTATTGTGCCCCGGGAAAATGCGTCGGAAGGAGCACTGATCGATAATGTGGAGGTTGTGGGAGTATCAGATTTACGGGAGGCGGTAGATTATCTGAAGGGCAGAATAAAAATTCCGTCTGCTGCATCAGAAGGTGTATTTAAAGAACAAAAACCAGAAGTGGATTTCGGGGATATACAGGGGCAGGAGACAGTGAAACGGGCCGCGGAAATTGCCGTGGCAGGCGGTCATAATCTTCTTCTTATCGGCCCACCGGGAAGCGGAAAATCCATGACAGCCAGGGCTATAGCAGGTATTCTTCCGCCGCTGGAGCGGGAGGAAAGTCTGGAGATTACAAAAATCTACAGCGTAATGGATATGCTGCAGGCGGATTCTCCTATGATTATGCAGAGGCCTTTCCGGGAGGTTCATCATACAGTTACGAGAGCGGCGCTGATCGGAGGCGGAATCGTGCCCCGTCCGGGAGAGATCAGTCTGGCTCACGGCGGTGTTCTTTTCCTGGATGAACTGACAGAATACAGAAAAGAGATACTGGAGCTGCTGCGGCAGCCGCTGGAGAACCGGACAATAGAAATATCAAGAGCATACGGGAAATATTGCTTCCCGGCGGATTTTATACTTGTTGCCGCGATGAATCCCTGCCCCTGCGGATGTTACCCGGATATGGAACGCTGCAAATGTACACCTGCCCAGATCCGTGCTTATCTGGGAAAAGTAAGCATGCCTTTCCTGGACAGAATAGATCTCTGCACTGAGGCGCCGCGGATCGGTTATGAAGATCTGACCGGACGCCGGAAGGAGGAGTCTTCCGCAGAAATCAGAAAACGGATATGCCGGGCAAGAGAACGGCAGAAAGAGAGATACAGGGGAACAGGAATAAGGACAAACGCAGGGCTGGATGTAAATGATATAAAAGAATACTGTATACTTGGCGCAAAGGAGCAGGAATTGATGGAACAGGCATTTTCTGCAATGAAACTTACAGCCAGAGCATATCATAAGATTATCAGGACGGCACGGACTATCGCGGATCTTGAAGGAGAGGAGCAGATCAGAACTGCTCATTTGAGAGAAGCACTGGGATACCGGACAGCGAACGGAAAATACTGGGGGAGGTGACTGAAATGGAACGGATAGATTTACAGCAGGATACATTACAGAAATCCCTGCCGCTCTCAGATGAGGAAATGGAATACGAATACTGGCTTGCGGGGATTCAGGGGATTTCATCAAAAAAGAAGTATCTTCTCCGGGAATGCATGAAGACAGGACGGGCGGTCTATTATATAGAAGAAACACAGCTGGCCGGACTGGATTTCCTCTCGGAAAAGGAGCGCCAGGCTCTGAAGTCTGCAGGGAAACAGAGGATCGGAAACAGGCGCGCAGAGGCGGCGGAAAAGGGAATCCGGTTTATTCCCTGGTTTTCCGGAGCATATCCGCAGTGCCTTCTGAAGCTTCCGGATTTTCCATATGCACTTTATGTAAAAGGAAATCTTCCGGATCCGGCGTCCAGGAAAGCGGCGATTGTAGGCTCCAGAAGATGTACGCCTTATGGAGAAAAATACGCGGTGGAGTTTGGCAAAGTGCTGGCACAGTACGGGATCGAGATTATCAGCGGCCTGGCAAGAGGAATTGACGGCATGGGGCAGAGAGGCGCTCTGATGGGAAATGGAAGAACCTTTGCCGTGCTGGGATCCGGGCCGGACGTCTGTTATCCGAGAGAGCATATCGGGCTTTATATGGATATTCTGGAGCAGGGAGGAGGAATCCTGTCTGAGTATCCTCCCGGCACGCCGCCGCTTTCCTGGCACTTTCCGGCGCGCAACCGGATCATCAGCGGCCTTTCGGATGTTGTGCTTGTGATGGAGGCAGGAGAAAAGAGCGGATCCCTGATTACAGTAGATATGGCTCTGGAGCAGGGCAGGGATATTTATGCACTTCCGGGTCCTGTAAACAGCAGTCTGAGCAGAGGATGCAACTATCTGATACAGCAGGGAGCCGGCCTTCTGACAAGCCCGGAAATGCTGTTGAAAGAATGGGGAATGGAGCTTTCCGGTGTTCCTGACGACAGGACGAAAAACAAAAAAGCTCTTGAAACTCCGGAAAAATTGGTGTATAGTTGTCTCGGCTTGTATCCGAAGAATATAGAGCAGATCGCAGAAGAGACAAATCTGAATCCCAGGGAACTTGTGGGCCTTCTTGTCTCACTGGAGCTGCAGGGGTACGCAAGAGAAATATCGAAAAATAATTACGTGGCGGCGGAAGCAGGATTCCGCGGCTGATAAAAATATACGGCAGTATAAGAGCCGGGTGAAGGAGTATAGTTTTATGGCACACTATCTTGTTATTGTGGAGTCGCCTGCAAAAGTAAAGACGATCAAAAAGTTTCTGGGAAGCAGTTATACAGTTGCCGCGTCCCAGGGCCATGTGCGTGATCTGCCGAAAAGTACATTCGGAATTGATATCGAAAATGACTACGAACCGAAGTATATTACAATCCGCGGGAAAGGAGATATTCTGGCCGGTCTGAGAAAAGAAGTGAAAAAAGCAGATAAAGTTTATCTCGCAACTGACCCGGACCGGGAAGGAGAGGCGAT
>OLNO01003121.1_pt1 | contig 10380 bp, 6 predicted proteins | sample 1672861 | NCBI WGS metagenome assembly OLNO01 (sample SAMEA3136731, study PRJEB25190) | human gut metagenome | reverse complement strand
TACTCGCTGTAATCATATAAATAATATACTCCACAAAATTCCCAAGTATTATAAATCAATTCTTCCAATGAACCGGGTTCACCTTTGGTTAACCCATATAATGGTCCTCCCAAATCCGGATTCGGAGTCAATTTCTCTGAACATGCTGAAATAAGCAATATGACAGATATCAGATATATATTCAAACTTTTCTTCATAATCAATCTCATTTTAAAGGATAAATCATTACTTCGCATTAATCACTTCCCGGGCATTATCTATACAATCTGTATTGTATGTCAATTCTGACGAAGGAATACCAAGCACATAATTCGGACTACCTTGCCTCAAAGTATAAGTTTCATAACTATTCCAGGAAGTATACCACCGATGTTCGATTTCTGGCATTCCTTGACGACGCAAATCCCAGAAACGCATAGCCTCTTCAAAGCATAATTCCCGACGACGTTCTGCCCATATAAATTTGAGCAAGTCATCACTATTTTTAAAATCAGCCATTTGCTTATCAACATACTTCTCCGTACTGATACGTCCACGACGTAATGTATTTAACAAATCAATGGCCTGTTGATCTATCACATTACTTTTTCGCACATATGCTTCTGCCAGATTCAACAACACTTCAACACTTCGCCAATTTTCATGAAACACTTTCTCATTCGGTTTCTCAGCCCCAGTACTATATCTTCTTCGATATTTAATCGGATACTGATAATTATAGGTTATTTCCGTATAATTTCCCCACCAATCCTTCTCTCCCGGTTTGTCTGACTTAAAATAAGCCAACAATCGTAAATCCCCTTCCTCGTATGATTTCAGCAATGAATTTTCGGACTCTTGTGACGGCCTGAAGCCCAATCCATATACATGTCCAGACATCGTAATCGCCAAAAAATCATAAGAATACGATGAATTACCGAATGTAAACACAATTTCCGGATTAACTAAACCATCCATCATACAAAAACCTTTACTATCATTTATGTTAGTAAGTAACTCCGGATTAACGGAATTCAAATCGTAAACTGCCGCATTACTTTTCATGAACAATTCACCTAAACGAATTACCTCATCCCAATTCTCTTGGAAAAGGGCAATTCTAGATCCTAATAACCATACTGCAGGCTTTGTTAATAAATGTTTGTTGTCTGCAGCCGTACTAACTTCCATGTATTTCTCCGCTTTTTCAATATCCTCATTTATCAATTTATAAGTTTCACGAAGAGTGGACCGTTTACGCGCCTGTACATCCACTTGTGGTGTAGTACGGAGAATAACCCCAGCTTTTTCCATATTTTCCTCTGCATAAGGTGCTGCATAGGTGTTCGCCAAACACCAGTAATTATAAGCTCTCAAGGCATAAGCCTGCCCGGCCAAATGATTGAATTTACCGGAATCCTGTCCAATCTCCATCACCGGCAAAGCATCTATCACAATGTTACAAGCCAAAATATTTTCATAACGAGCATTCCAGAAATTATCTGCCAATTTCTCTTCTATATCCACGTTCCAAGTATAGGCTTGCTTTCCTTCTCCCCCCTCAAGAACGTCAAAAGCATTTCCATCCTTGTCCAGATAGGCCTCTCCCAGAGAATCAATTTCCAAACGACCAGACTCCACATCATCTGTCATCAATTTAAACCATGACGCATCATCATTAAAGTCCGATGGATAACCTTCCGCATACAACATCGGAGAGAATTCTTCCACCTTCTTAGGAATTAGCAAATCTCCTGAATCTTCTTTCAAATAATCACTACATCCTGTAACAATTAATGCGCCCAACAATATCTTTCCGCTATATTTAAAAATATTTTTCTTCATATACTCAAATTTCTTAGAATGAAACATTTATTCCAAAACTGTAAGCAGGTAATACCGGAATGTTTGCATCCGGAGTTTCAGGATCTAAGCCTTGCCATTTCTTGCTGGCCCATACATGCAAGTTGGTCGCCTGAAAACGCAACATCATGGAAGAAGCTCCTATTTTCTTAACCAGTTCTTCCGGCATTGCATAGCTCAAACCAATTAACCGCAAACGTAAATAATCCGCTTTGGCTACCCGATGATCAGATTTGTCATAATAATACGTACACGGCTCTACGGCTCTTCGTCCCTCCTCATCATCGACGTAGTTCATTAACCCCTCATTTCTGAAGTTACTTGCAAACTCTGAATTATAAAGTGCGGGAATATCAGTTTTTAATTCATCTCCAGATTTTCTCCAACGTTTCTTCCAGTCAGTAGAAACATTCGATAACGGATCGAATACTTTAGAGTTATCATCATATACATTAGGTAAACGTTTCAATACTGTATGCAAAACCAAGGTTCAATGACAAGCGTCTTTTAAATGTCAATTGAGTATCAAAACCACCTGATAGATCCGGGTTAATGGAACCGCTCTTAACTAATTTCATCATTGTCGGATCCCCACCATGATATTTTTTACCATCTTTCCCATAAAAAAGAGGATAACCATTATCGGCAGATAACCCGGCGTGCGCAAATGAATACATCATGCCTAATTTTTCTCCTTCTACAGCCAGATTTCCATTCAACATTTCAGTGATCTTCTCCAAATCATTGTACAAATTATCATTTGCCAATATCACTTCGTTTGTATTTCTTCCAAAGTTTACATTAAAATTCCAAGTAAATAATTTACTTCTCAATAAACCAACACTCAAATTACCCTCTACTCCAGAATTATTCATCTGACCGGCATTGATAAACAAATGCTGTTTACCATTGGATGCCGCTACAATCTTGTCTATAATTAAATCATCCGTATGTTTTTTGTATACATCCACGCTTCCAGATAATCTTCCCGACCAAAAAGAAAAATCTACGGCAACGTTCCATGAAGAAGTTTTTTCCCAACGTAAATCAGGATTAGGCAAACGATAGATTGTTGATTGTTCCAAAGTACTCGTTTCATTACGATCACCGATTTCCAGTATCAGATTAGGAGTCGAGTCATCGTGAATATTTCCTTGTACCCCGTAACTACCACGAACCGACAAGAAGTGTCCCTTATCTGCAAAAGCAGACAAAAAACTTTCATTGGTCAATGTCCATTTACCAGCAACAGACCATGTAGGCAACCATCTATATTTGGGATTACTACCAAACTTATTCGCCCCGTCTGAACGGATATTAAAATTCAACACATAACGGTTGTCATAAGTATAACTAGCTGTTCCAAAGAAAGAAGCCACACGGGATATAGTATTTGTATTCGAGGGAAGCAATCTTCCTTTCGCAGCATAATTTTGTGTAAATCTATCTGTATAAATCGGCATAAAACGTTCTCCAAATTCTGGAGTCCAACCATATCCTGTTACACTAGTACCGCTATATTTATTTCCTCTTAACTCCGAACCTATATAAACATTAATATCATGCACACCCCCCAATATTGCCACATAATTTAAGGCATTTCTCACCGTATAACCGGTTTTTGTCGTATTTTTACTAGTCAGAATACCACCATAAGGTAACGAGGATTCCCAATACTTATCTTCCGTCTCATCATATTCCTTATAATTATACCCACGAATTCTTGCTACAGCATTTGATTCTTCCGTTTGCCAATCCCTTTGTTCTGTTGTTGAATTGTGAAAAGAAAAAGTTCCTTGATAAGATATATTCTTGATTAATTTTACGTTCAAATTCAACAAAGCATTAAAATCATTTGTCTTAGCTCTTTGACCGGTCTCATCCAACTCTTTCAAAATATTATATTCATAGGCAGACCCTTGCTTATACATATGATAACTACCATCTGATTCATAAGGATTTAGTGTACGAGTGGTTCTGTGTGCATAAGAAAAAGGATTTACTCCTGCCGCATATCCATCATTCTTAGTTGTACTATAATCAATTTTAGTCATAAAATTAACATACTCACCTAACTTCACGTCTACTTTGGCCAAAGTCGTGAAACGCTCACTCAACGATTTTTGTGCCGCACCTTGATTATTGTTATATCCGGCAGAAAAATAATATCTTGTTTGTTCGTTTCCTCCTTGTACACTTAATGTATGGCTATGAGTCACCGCATTCCGGAACAAGATATCAAACCAATCCGTATTACGCTTAGCCATTTCCATCGCTAACTCTGAAAATTCTGCATGAGTAATTCTTCTATTCACCAATTCATTCACTAAGCCCTCATAAGAATCATTCGGATCAAGCGAAATATTACTCCCGTATTTCAATCCGTCCTCAATGATTTCCTTTGACAATGTCATACGTTCTGACGAATTCATCAAGTCGAAATTTCGATACGTTGGACGTTGATTTACAACCACTTCACCATGATAAGATACGGTAGGTTTTCCAACTTTTCCCTTTTTTGTAGTCAAGACTATCACTCCATTTGCAGCTTTCACACCATAAATTGCTGTAGCAGATGCATCTTTCAACACCGTAATGGATTCAATATCCTGCGGACTAATACCGGCAATTGCATTACCAACCAAATATTCGGCATCCTCGCTATTCAAATCCGAAGCCGTAATAGGCACATTTTGTTCCAATATCACACCATCAACCACCCAAACCGGAGCCTTATTACCATTAATGGTCGAAGTTCCTCGAATACGAATCTTTGGAGTTGCACTTGGTTCTCCAGAAGTATTCATCACCATCAATCCCGGTATTTGTCCTTGTAACATCTGGTCAATACTTGTAGCTCCCGCCACATAAATCTCGTCCGTTTTCACCACAGAAACCGCACTTGCGGACTCTCGACGATTCACTGTCTGATAACCTGTCACAACAACTTCGTCCATGTCTACCGTAGAGTACTTCATCACCACATGTAAAGAATCCTGTCCTTGCCAAGTAATTACTTTCTGCTCCATCCCCACAAAAGAGAAAAGTAATTTTTGACCTATCTTATTCTCAACCATCATTTGAAACAAACCGTCCACGTCCGATGCCACTCCACGAGTCGTTCCTTCCACAACAACAGATACCCCGGGAAGAGGCTCTCCATCTGTATCAACCACTTTCCCCTTTATCAATTTTAACTTAACTTCATCCTTTTTCTGTGGTGTCGGTTTAACAATCACTACACCTTCTGCATACTCGTAACTAAAAGGTAGTCCTTCGAAAATACGATCCAACGCTTTCTCGAAAGGTTCATTTGTCAGCACCATGTTAAGTTTCACGTTCAAACTTGCAATCTCCTCTTCATTGAACACGAAATAAACTCCTGTCTGATTCTTCAACTCTTTAATCGTCTCTCTGAGACTTGCATTCTCTAATTTCAACGTCACAGATTGTGACGACACACTGGCTATTGACGTGAAAGAGAAGAACATGGTCAAAAGCAAAGTCAATCTCATTGCTAAATAAATTTTTCCCCTCGCATTTTCAGGCGAGGATTGTGTAGAATTTCGTCTTTTTTTCATACATTTGGATACTTTGATTAATAAACGTAGCCTTTTGTCGAAGGCTGCCATAAATTTTCAACATAGAACGGGGAATGCTGGGAACATTTCCCGTTTTTGTATTTCTGCTATTCCATCACTGAAGTTATTGTAACATTTCTTTCATTGATTATAAATTTTACGTTAGTCGTTTTTTCTATCATATCTAGCACATCATTCAAATCTTCATATTTTCGTATCACCCCGGTAAAACGACGCTCTTTATATTCCGGTGCCGAAAAAATGAATTGTACATCATACCATCTAGCCAGTTGTACCATAATATCATTCAATTCCATGTTCTCGTATTCAAATATTCCTTGTATCCACGAGGTGTACAAAGAAAGTTCCACAGCCCTCTGGCTAATAGCCCCGGAATGTTGATCGACCACAGCTTGGCAACCGGGCTTTAACACCACTTGATTATCCCCGGATGTTACTTGCACGGCCCCTTGCACCAAAGTAGTCATAATTCCTTCATTTTCGGGATAAGCCGAAATACAGAACTTCGTTCCCAACACTCGCACACTCATATCATTTACCCGTACAATAAAAGGTTTATTTTCATCGTGTTGCACGTCAAAATACACTTCTCCCTCAGCGAGAACCTCCCGCGTATCTCCTGTAAAGCGAGTAGGAAACGTCAGTCGTGAAGATGAATTCAACCATACCATCGTACCGTCTGCCAACGTAAAATGATATTCGCCTCCAACCGGGGCAGAAATCGTGTGAAATACCGGCTTCTCTTCTATCCCTTCGTTTACCTCCACGTTATCATATCGCAATTCATTTTTTTTATCTTTCAAAACAGTAGCCCCGTACTGCCCGATTACCTCTTGCAAATTATCTTGTGTCAAATCGACTTGTATCCCATCTGCCACAATCAGAGTCGCTTTCGTTCCTCCGGCATGTACCTTCGCCAACACGGGAGACATCTCTTCTGATTTCGGAGTATAAAAGAATACAAATGATAACGCGAACAAGATCACAACAGAAGCCACGGCAGTAATTTGAATCCACAACTGCCTTCTCTTACGAGCCTTGATCTTTTCCCGTATATGTTTCAATGAATTCGAGGCATCCTTACCCGAACGAACAACCATTTGATACTCCCGCACCATCTTCACACCCTCCATAAAAAGTCGTTTGTTTTCCTCCGCCTCGTCTATCCACGCACGCAACTTCCATTCCTCACTCTCATCTAAAAGTCCGGAGCAATAATCACCAATCCACTGCCAAATTTTATCGTTCATCTCAATCTCTTTTACATTATATACCGGAAGATTGAAAAAGAGATGACAACTTTTTCGGGAAAAATTGCAGGAAAAACAATTTTAACAAAATGAATGAGTAAAAACTTATCGCAAAATAATAAAAAACAACACCAAAGCGTTTCCTCCCAGCTCTTCCTTCAGCTGTTTCAATGCCCTATAATACATCGTCTTCACGGTATTCACGGTTATTCCGAAACGATCGCCTACTTGCTGATAAGTCATATTATCCAACACCACTGCTTTAAATATTTCTTTTGTCTTTTCCGGCAAAGCCTCCACCCGAGCATATACTTTATCGCGTAATCGAGTAAACTCGCTCTCATCATACTCTGCCAACTCTTCTAAGAACTGATCTACATACTTCTCCACGTCGTCAAACATGATCCTCCCCCGACGTGTCGCAAACTTTGAGGCAGCCTTGGCTACCGCCCCGAAAAGATAAGAACGAACAGAACCGGAAAAAGCAGTTCGTTTCTTGTTCATCCAGAAAGAAACAAACACCTCCTGAACAATATCTTCTACATCATCCGCATCTGAAATAAATCGAAAAGCATACACGCACAATGACCGATAATAATTATCAAAAAGCATATTCAGACAGACCTCATTTCCTGCCTCCAGTTCGTGTACAATTTCCGATTCGCTATATACCATATTAAAATCTAAACAGATAATTATGATTTATGCAAAGATAGACATTCTCGCCAAGAATCAAAATTATCGACATATTACTAACCCACAAAAAAGTAGGTCGTTTCAAAAGAAAAAACGACCTACTTCATATGATTTTAAGAATCCTTATTTATTTTCGAAAACGATCTTATCATCCTTCACATCTACCATGATACAGCTATCTTTGGAAACTTCCTCTGCAAGAATCTGTTTTGACAAATCATTTAACAAGGTACGTTGAATAACCCGTTTTACGGGACGAGCGCCGAACTGCGGATCATACCCGGCATCTGCCAACCATCGAACAGCTTCTTCGGTAATCTCGATGGCAATACCATTGTTTTCCAACATCTTCTTTACTCCATTGAACTGCAAACGTACAATATCCACGATTTCCGACTTCTTCAACGGGGCGAACATGATGATTTCGTCGATACGGTTCAAGAACTCCGGGCGAATCGTCTGTTTCAACATTTCGTATACCTCGTGATTCGTCTTGTCAAGTACCTCATCCCGGTTATTCTCGTCGATGCCCTTCAGACGTTCCTGAATGATATGTGCACCGATATTCGAAGTCATGATGATAATCGTATTTTTGAAATCGACTACCCGACCTTTATTATCAGTTAAACGCCCGTCATCCAACACTTGCAATAAGATATTGAACACGTCGGGATGAGCTTTTTCGATCTCGTCCAGCAAAACCACGGAATAAGGTTTCCGACGAACAGCCTCTGTCAACTGACCACCTTCATCATATCCCACGTACCCCGGAGGCGCCCCGATCAACCGAGAAACAGAATGACGCTCCTGATACTCGGACATATCGATACGGGTCATCAAGGATTCATCGTCAAACAGGAACTCTGCCAATGCCTTCGCCAACTCGGTTTTACCGACACCCGTGGTTCCGAGGAAGATAAACGACCCAATGGGACGTTTCGCATCCTGTAATCCCGCACGGTTACGACGGACAGCATCTGCCAGCGCTGTAATGGCCATTTCCTGACCGACTACCCGTTTGTGCAACTCGTCTTCCAAGTGCAATAACTTCTGACGCTCGCTCTGCATCATCCGGCTCACCGGAATTCCCGTCCACTTGGACACGACAGCCGCAATATCATCCTCCGTTACCTCTTCCCGAATCAATGAACTTCCATGTTTCATGTCCGCCAACTTGGCCTTTACTTCTTCAATTCGGCGTTCAGACTCTTTAATCTTACCGTAACGAATCTCGGCCACCTTCCCGTAATCGCCTTCCCGCTCGGCCCGGTCTGCCTCGAAACGGAACTGTTCGATCGCATCCTTATTCTTCTGGATCTCATCAATTAAAGAACGTTCCGACTCCCATTGGGCTCGCAACTTCGTGCGCTCCTGGTTCAAATCGGCCAAATCTTTCTGGATCTCGTCCAGCTTCTTACTTTTCCCTTCCCGCTTGATCGCCTCTTTCTCGATTTCCAACTGTTTGATCTTACGGTCCAGTTCATCAATCTCCTCCGGCACGGAATTCATCTCCAAACGCAGACGGGCAGCCGCCTCATCTACCAAGTCGATAGCTTTATCCGGCAAGAAACGATCGGAAATATACCTGTGGGACAACTCCACGGATGCGATGATGGCATCATCCGTGATACGCACTTTATGGTGATTCTCGTAACGCTCCTTCAATCCCCGCATAATACTAATCGCACTCATCACGTCCGGTTCGTCAATCATCACTTTCTGGAAACGCCGCTCCAAAGCTTTATCCTGTTCAAAATATTTCTGGTACTCGTTCAACGTGGTTGCACCGATAGCTCTCAAATCACCACGAGCCAAAGCGGGTTTCAATATATTCGCTGCATCCATTGCCCCGTCTGACTTTCCGGCCCCCACCAAGGTATGAATCTCATCGATAAACAGTATAATTTCACCTTCCGAAGCCAATACCTCGTTAACAACCGATTTCAAACGTTCCTCGAATTCTCCTTTATATTTTGCCCCCGCAATCAAGGCTCCCATATCCAGCGAGTAAATACTTTTGGATGCCAGATTTGAAGGCACATCCCCGTTCACGATACGTTGCGCCAATCCCTCGGCAATCGCCGTTTTACCAACACCCGGCTCACCGATTAAGATCGGGTTATTTTTCGTTCTCCGGGACAATATCTGTAATACCCGACGGATTTCATCATCCCGCCCGATCACGGGGTCAAGTTTACCGTTCCGGGCCCTTTCGTTCAAATTGATCGCATACCTTCCCAAAGCATCGTAATTATCTTCTGCCGACTGGGAATTCACTTTCGATCCTTTCCGCAACTCGTCAATAGCCGCACGGGTTTCCTTTTCCGTCATACCCGCATCCTTCAACATCCCGGAAACCGGATCTTTCACGGATAATAACCCTAATATAATATGTTCCAAAGAAACATACTGGTCACCCATCTCTCCCGCCAACTTCGTGGCTTTCTCCAACACTTTATTGGCCCCATCGGACAAATAGGGAGAACCTCCCGACACTTTCGGGTATCCATCCACAATTCGATCCAAAGCGGCTAAGACATTCCGGCTATTTACACCCAACTTGTTAAAAATAAAGTTCGTGATGTTTTCGCCTTTCTCGATCACGCCTCTTAACAGGTGACCTGTTTCGATGGCTTGCTGACCTTTTTCTTGCGCAAGTTGCACGGCTGCCTGCACGGCCTCTTGCGACTTAATTGTATAATTGTTCATGTTCATAGTCTCATTTTCTCCTTTCTGCCTTCAATTTCACAAAGTATATACCGAAACTCTTATCCAAAAGTTTCATCTGGACAGAATGAAAAAACATTTCAACCTATAACATTAACAATCAATAAAAAACGAACTATTGATTTTCGTTTTCTAAAACAAGAGATATTATAAATATGTCATTTTGTCTTTATGTTTTATAAATTACATGACAAAATGACTCAATCATTGCATTGCCGCCAATCTGGGCCGCGATATGGGCGACAATCCGCTGTGGGAGGATT
>OLNO01003119.1_pt1 | contig 10383 bp, 7 predicted proteins | sample 1672861 | NCBI WGS metagenome assembly OLNO01 (sample SAMEA3136731, study PRJEB25190) | human gut metagenome | reverse complement strand
TGAAGGAATATCGTCTGAAAGAATTGATGAAGTATGATAATTTTACTTTCATAAAGGGAAATCTTGCGGACAAAAATCTTATCAATAGTATTTTCCAACAGTATCAGCCCCAGATTGTCGTAAATTTAGGAGCACAGGCAGGTGTGCGTTATTCCATCACGAATCCGGACGCATACATAGAGGCGAATCTGGTAGGATTTTATAATATACTAGAGGCTTGTAGACATTCTTATGATGAGGGGAATACGCCTGTGGAACATTTGGTGTATGCTTCCAGCTCTAGCGTGTATGGTAGCAATAAGAAGGTGCCATACAGTACAGAGGACAAGGTGGATAACCCGGTCAGCTTATATGCAGCGTAAGATAAATTATTATAACGAAAACAACAAGAATGCAGAATATCAGAAACCTATTTACAATATTGGCGGTGGAGACCCTTACTATCGTATTGTAGGTTATAAGAACGGTTCATTTCTGAAAGTACGTAACATATCTTTGGGTTACACTTTTCCGCAGACGCTCATCAAAAAGTGGAATTTATCTAATTTAAAGGTTTATGTACAAGCCAAGAATCCGGGACGAATTTTCTCTAATATTGATTTCCTGGAATTGGATGCTTCGCAAGCGTTTACTTCTACTTGGAACCGTGGATTCACAATTGGTTTGAATGTTGGATTTTAAATGTCATTAAAAGTATTATGATTATGAAACTACATAAAAAAATAACATTTGGCTTGTTGGCCTTGACTTTGGTAGGTCCGATGACTTCTTGCAGTGATTTTCTGGATGAGGAGTTGACTACTCAGCAGAATACAGATTTCTTCGATACTCAAGAAGGTATCGACCGTTTGGAAGTTAGCCTTTACTATAATTTACGTTTCCATTTTGCAAAAGAGTGGGCATGTGCCACTACTAACTATGGTACGGATGAGTTTCGTGTAGGTGGCGACGGTTCTAATGCTTCCTGGAATAATTATGATGGAAACTTCCAGTCATCGATTGTCAGCAACTCTACCAATATGTATGAAGTTTGGGATGGCATGTATATCGGTATCAACAATGCCAATCTGCTATTGAGTAAGGTTACTCCGGATAGTTACAAAGCAGACAATAAGAATACTTATATGGGAGAAGCTTATTTCCTGCGCGGGTTCAATTATCTGAAACTGGTATCTCAGTATGGGGGAGTTCCTTTGAAACTTACTCCGAGCGAAACTCCGGAACGTGAATTTTCTCGCGCTACTGCCGAAGAAACATTGCAACAGGTAATCAGTGACTTAAAAGACGCTTATAAGTATCTGCCCGAAACAGCTCCCATGACAGGAAAGATGACGAAAGATGCAGCAGCGCATTTTCTTGCCAAAGCATATTTGTTGCGTGCCAGTGAGATAAATGATGATTGGAACAGCGCAACGAAAGAGGATGATTTGAAAGAAGCATTACGTTTGGCGCAAGAGGTTATATCTCATCGTAGTTTAGCTCCGAATTATGCAGATTTGTGGAATTATACTGAGCCGAACGGTGCAAACGAGCAACTGGATGAAATAATTTTGGCAGCTCAGTTCTCTTCTGACAAAGCAACGGAAGGAGCTAATGGTAATCAGTGTCATCTCTATTATGTTTCCGTATACAAAGATTTGCCGCAAATGCAACGTGATATTGCCGGTGAACGCGAGTATCAACGTCTCAGAACTACTTATTATATGTACAATGTGTATGATATGGTCGATGACTCTCGTTTCTGGAAAAGTTTTAAAACGAAATATGCGGTGAACAACCCGCAAAAAGGTTCCGGATACGTACACGGTGATTTGGGTATCATGTATGTAATTAACCGTCCCGGTGACACTCGTTTTGATGCTGTACAGCTTAACAATCAGGTGACTTATGACAAGACGGGGAAAACAATTCCGACAGTGTTTGTAGCTTATCCGAAAGATCGCAACGGAGAAGATGATGAGGCTTTATATGATTATACTAATCGTTATTGTACGTTGAATAAGTATATTGACGGTTCCCGTGAATCGAGAGACAGTCGTGTTGGTTTCCGCGATGGTATTCTTGCCCGTTTGGGTGAAACCTATTTGATTGCAGCCGAAGTGTTGATTCGTCAAGGCAAGTATCCTGATGCTTTAGGCTATATCAATGATCTTCGTGCACGTGCCGCTTATAAAGCAGGAGAAGACCGTTCCGCATATTGCGATGGTGGTGCTGCTTATAATGATAAAGCGTTGGGATATAAGGATGACGGTGTGAATTCTTATTTTGCGGAGAATTCTTATTATGAGTCCAACAATATCGACAGAAACATTAAATCTGCTACAGACTTAAAGATTACGGATATTCACAACTTGCCGGCCGAAGATGAGGCTATTATCAGTAAATTAGGGTATAGTACGGATTATGACCGTATGCTGTGTCTGTTACTGAACGAACGTTCTCGTGAACTTTGCGGTGAATTTCATCGTTGGCAAGATTTATCAAGGACGTTGACTTTGGTCGAACGCGCCAAAGCATTTAATCCGGATGCTGCCCCCAATATTCAGGAACGTCATAATTTGCGTCCTATTCCGCAAACCTACCTGGATGCTATCCAAAAGGACGGTCATGCGTTAACTCCTGAAGAAAAGAAAGCGGAACAGAATCCCGGATATTAATCGGCATCCATTATAAGTTTATAATACAGTGAAGAGAAGAAGGCTCTCTGCCAATCGGGGTAGAGAGCCTTCTCTTTGTGTTTCTTTCCGGTAAAATAAATAATCGAAGATTGACGGGGTTATACTCCGCTGAATGCGCTGAAACCGCCGTCAATAGGAAGCAATGCACCCGTAACGAAGCTGGCGGCATCGCTGCACAGGAACTGTACGGCGCCGTTCAATTCGTTGATGTCGCCGAAGCGTTTCATCGGGGTTTTGGCCAAGACTTTCTTGCTGCGGTCGGTCAGTGAGCCGTCGGGGTTGATGAGTACGGCGCGGTTCTGGTCGCCGATGAAGAAGCCCGGGGCGATGGCATTGACGCGGATACCGTCTCCGTATTTCAGTGCCAGTTCGCTTGCCAGCCATTGGGTGAAGTTGGCAACGGCTGTCTTGGCTGCCGAATAGCCAGGAACGCGGGTGATGGCGCTGTAAGCTGCCATGGAAGATACGTTGACGATGCAGCCCTTACCTTGCTTAGCCATCACTTTGCTGAACACTAAAGACGGGTAAACGGTTCCGTTCATGTTCAGATTGGTCACTTTCTCCCAGCAGGAGATGTCCATGTCGTAGAAGTGCTGGTCGGGAGCCAGAGTTGCGCCCGGCATATTTCCGCCGGCAATGTTGAGCAGAATGTCGATACGTCCCCACTTGGCAACGATGTCATCGGCAAGTTTCTCAAGACTGGCGATGTCCAGCACGTTACCGACGATACCGATTACATCTTCACCATAGGTTTTCAGTTCCTCTACACGCTTGTCCAGTTGTTCCTGACGGATGTCTACCGCTACGACTTTAGCGCCTTGTTGCATAAAACACTTGGCAATGCTGCCACCCAATACACCACCTGCACCGGTGATAACTGCTACTTTACCTGCAATACTGAATTGTTCGTTCATAATCTTTGTCTCCTTTTTTCTTTCTTTTCTTTTTTTATACGGGGAAGCACGTGCATAAAGCATGAAGCGTATGCCCCCTCATACTTTATTGTCTTCTGCTTCACGTATCTATATTGTATATTTTATGCTTGTGTTTCCTTCTGTTTCATTTCGTCTTGTACCACTGCCATCATGCCTTCCACCTGTGCCAGCGCCAGCATACGGCCGTGGAATGAATAGCCGGGATTATATCCCTTGTTCTCATCGCCCAGCATCATCCGTCCGTGGTCTACACGCATGGGCAGGTTCGGGTTTTCTTGCTCGAAGATGCGGATAAGGTCGATGAGGTGACCGCGTCCCGTCAGGTGGGAGCTTTCTATGAAGTTGCCGCCCGGCATGGCTGCGGTGCTGCGCAGATGTACAAAGTGGGTGCGTGATGCAAACTTCCTGGCGAGTTCGCGGGTGTCGTTATGCTCTCCCGCACTGAGCGAGCCGGCACAGAACGTCAGTCCGTTGTGTGGATTATCCACTGCATTCAGGAACCAGGCGATGTCCTCTTCGTTGGTCACGATACGCGGCAAGCCCAGTACCTGGAAAGGCGGGTCGTCGGGATGTACGCACATATTTACGCCGTACTCCTCGCACACCGGCATGATGGCGGCAAGGAAATACCGCATGTTCTCGCGGAGCGCATCGCGGTCGATACCTTTGTACAAGGCAAGCAGATTTCTGAATATATTCACCGGATTCTTGTCGCCTTCCTTGATGTTGCCGTTTACGAATCCCTGCGTCTTTACGATAATCGCATCGACAAGGCTGTCTTTTTCGGTTTCGGTGATGGTCTTGTCCAGTTCGGCCACTTTAGCCAGCTCTTCGGCGGAGTAATCCTTTTCGGCTCCCTCACGTTGCAGAATGCGCAGGTCGAAATAGGCAAAGCGCACCCGGTCGAAGTAGAGCGATGAGGTTCCGTCTGCCCAGGGGTGTTGCAAATCCGTGCGTATCCAGTCGATAACGGGCATGAAGTTATAGCATACGGTCTTTACACCGCATTTGCCCAGATTGGCAAGACTGATTTTGTAGTTCTCTATCAGTTGTTCGCGTTCCGGTCCGGCATATTTAATGGCCTCGCATACGGGCAGGCTCTCCACAACCGACCAGCGCAAGCCATAGGACTCGATATATGTCTTTAAATCGTTGATGGCCTCTTCTGTCCAGATTTCGCCGTTGGGCACATCGTGCAAGGCGGTAACTATCCCTTCCACACCGATTTGCCGAAGCATATCGAGCGTTATTTTGTCTTTCTTACCGAACCATCTCCAAGTCTTTTCCATACTTCTTTTTGTATTAATGATTTAAAATGATTATTTACTGCAAATGTAGGCACTAAAACAGTTTGTATATAAACGGATCTTTGCAGGATGTTTGCAGATATTTGCGTGTATTGAAAGAATAATGGGATAGCAACCTTTGCAACGAAGTAAACGTCTTTCAATCAATACTATATAAGTACCAATATAATACCTGCGTTTGGTACGGGAAATACCAACGGTTGGTACGCCTTGTACCGCACTTTGGTACGGCTCCTACCACAGTTTGGTACAGTTCATACCACGCTTCGGTACGTCTCCTGCCACCGGTTGGTATGCTCCGTACCAACCGGGGTATTCTTTCCGTTTCCCTTTGTATTTTCTTTTTTCCCGCAGACTTATTGTTATTATTCGCTATCTTTGTATAAGGATAGGATGCGGCTCGGCAAACCGGGAGATGCCGTATCAACATCAGGCAGTGTTATGAGACAGATAATAAACGAACAGCTCCAGATATCGGAGTCCAACCCGATAAAGGCGCGCTATTACGACTATGACCGCTTCACTTACCCCTGGCATTTCCACAGCCAGTACGAAATAATCTATGTGAAGAAAAGCTGCGGCCGTTGCTTTGTGGGCGATTGCATAGAGCGTTTCTCGGAAGGAGATGTGGTATTGTTCGGTCCCAGCCTGCCTCATTATATGCGGAGTGACGATGCTTATCACGGCGATAATCCCCGGTTGCGGGTGCAAGGAACTATCATTCAGTTTGAGGAGAACTTCATGCAATACTCGTTCGACCATTATCCGCAGTTTCACCAGATACGGGTGTTGCTGAAAGAGGCCAGACGGGGTGTTGTCTTTCACACGGCCGATGCCGGTCCGGTACGCGACATGGTATCCGCTTTTCCCGAATTGAAAGGATTCGGACAGATAACCGGTTTGCTGGATTTATTGCAGGCATTGGCGGTATCCGTCCCAAGAAGGATGCTGGCAAGCCCTTGCTACTATGAGAAGTTTCCCACAGCGGGAAACAAGCGTATCGATAAAATCATCTCCTTTATCAACAGCAACTACACCCGTTCTCTCAAGCTCGACGAGATAGCCGAAATGGCAAATATGAACAGCAGCGCCTTTTGCCGTTTCTTCAAGGACGCCACGGAAAAGACTTTCCTGCAATATGTGGCGGACATGCGCATAGGTTATGCCTGCAAACTGCTGACCATTGGCGATATGGAGGTTTCGCAGATAGCTGTGGAGTGCGGGTTCGACTCTATTCCGCACTTCAACCGCACCTTCAAGCAACTGACGGGACTGACACCGACGCAGTACCGGAACCAGATAATGAAATGATTTCCCCCCTTCACCCTCCGTCTCCCATAAACAGGAGTGTGCGAAAGGGTGAAGGGGGGATGTGGTAAAAGTTATTTTACGGAATCTCGACCGTTACATACCGAACGAGAACTTGTCGATGGACTGGTATACCACGCTGGCAATACTCAGCGCCACGATGCCCAGCGTACAGATGGCAAGGCCGGCACGCGTGTAGTTATCGCTACGGAAAGCGGCGATAGGCTCATCGCTCTTGTTGATATACATTGCCTTTACAATCTTCAGATAGTAGTAAAGCGACAGAATCGTATTGATTAACGCAATGAACACCAGCAGATGAAAACCGCTTTCGAATGCCGCCGCAAAGATGAAGAACTTCGAGAAGAAGCCTGCGAACGGCGGAATACCTGCCAGCGAAAACAGTGCCAGCGTCATAAGGAAAGCCAACTTAGGGTTGGTGGTGTACAGTCCGTTGTAATCTTCCAGTGTAAACTTATCGGCGCGCAATGCTACAATCGTGATAACGGTAAAGACGGCGAGGTTGGCAAACAGGTAAATCAGTACGTAGTACACCAGCGACGTCATACCCAGCGACGTTCCGCTGATAACACCCAGCATGATGTAACCGGCTTGCGAGATACTGGAGAACGCCATCAACCGTTTCAGGTTCTCCTGACGCAGCGCAAAGAGGTTGGCGAGCGTGATAGAGGCGATGATAACCCAGTAGAGCACTTCCTGCCATTGCGCCGCCATCGGTGCGAATACCTTATAGAGGATGGTCATCAGCACGAATGCCGCCGCACCTTTGGAGATGACGCTCAGGTAAGCGGTTACCGTACTCGGAGCACCTTCGTATACGTCGGCCGTCCACAGGTGGAAAGGCACCAGCGAAATCTTGAATCCCATGCCGGAGAAGAAGAATACGAATGCCATAATCTGCAACGGGCTTCCGTCCAGATGTGCCGGAATATCGGCAAAGTAGAGTGTGCCTACCGTACCGTATATCAGCGAAAGGCCGTAAAGCAGCAGCCCGCTGGAGAAGAGTGCGGTAAGGATGTACTTGGCGCCTGCTTCGGCAGAGTGGTGGCGGTACTTGTCGAAAGCCACCAGCGCAGCCATAGGGATGCTGGCCGTTTCCAGTCCGATGAAGAACATCAGGAAGTGGCCGGCGGAAATCATGAAGTACATACCCAGCAGCGTGGAGAGTGTCAGTACATAGAACTCGCCCTGCTTGATTGCCGCATCGGGGCGGCGCATCCACTCGTGCGCCATAAGGAACACGATGAGCGTACCTACGCTGAGAATGGATTTGACGATACTCTGTATCGGCTGGTTATGGTACATCCCGCCGAAAGCGTCGGCTGCCGGACCGGGAACGATGGTTATAAGCGTATGGACGATGAGCAGGGCAACGGGCAGCATGGTGTTCAACATCGGCTTGCCGTCATGCTTGTGCGCATCCGGACTCATGAAGAGGTCGGCTATGAAGAGGATAACGATAACCGCTATCAGCGACAGCTCTTCTTTCATTAATAGAAATTGGGAGTAATCCATGTTATTTGGTGATTAGTGATTAGTGTTTAGTGAGTGGCTAATAGGTTGACTACCGGCAGCACGCTGTCTCCAATCATGTTGCTTATCCACAGCGGAGCAAGACCCAGTCCGGCTACGCAGGCAATGAGGATGATTACGGCGGTACGTTCGTCCCAGGTGGCATCGGTCAATGTCAGGTGGTGCTTGTTGGTACAGGTTCCGTAGAGGATTTTACCGACAAGGCGCAGGATGTAGACTGCGGTAATCACGATACTCGTACAAGCGATGACGGTCCATGCGCGGTGGAAGGTATCGGGATGCTGGAAAGCGCCGTTGAAGATTGTTATTTCGGCAATGAAACCGCTGAGTCCCGGCAGACCGAGGTTGGCCAGACCGGCGATGACGTAGGATACCGCCAGGAAGGGCATAATCTTCATCAGTCCGCTAAGCTCGCGTACGTCGCGTGTGTGCGTCCGTCCGTATATCATACCGATAAGGGCGAAGAACAGGGCGGTCATCAGTCCGTGGGAAAGCATTTGCAGCACAGCACCCGTACAGGCCGTCCGGTTCATCATCAGGATGGCGAAGAGCACCAGTCCGCAGTACGATACGGAAGAGTAGGCATTGATGTACTTCAGGTCGGTCTGCACGCAAGCGGAGAATGCTCCGTACACTACGGAGATACCCGTCAGTACGAGGAATATCCAACCGAGCTCCTGTGCGGCTTCAGGCATCAGGTACATGGCGATGCGGAAGCAGCCGTAGCCGCCCAGCTTCATCAGTACGCCTGCATGCAGCATACTGACGGCGGTAGGTGCGGATGCGTGACCGTCGGGGCTCCAAGTATGGAACGGGAACAGAGCGCCCAGCACGCCGAAACCGAGGAAGGTAAGCGGGAACCAGATGCGTTGTTGCTCCACAGGGATATTGTGCAGTTGGGCTATCTCCAGCAGGTTCATGGTGGTGGCGCCGCTACCGAAGTAGATACCGAGGATACCGATAAGCAGGAAAGCGGAACCGCCCATCAGCATCAGTGTCAGTTTCATGGCAGCGTATTCCTTGCGTCCCGAGCCCCATACGCCAATCAGCAGGTACATCGGGATGAGCGCCACCTCGTAGAACATGAACATCGTGAAGAGGTCCACCGAGATAAAGAACCCGAAAACGCCGACGCTCAGCAGGCAGAACCAGAGGAAGTACTCCTTGATCTGCGTTTGCATCCGCCACGAAGCGAACGTACCCGTAAATACGATGACGGCCGACAGCAGCAGCATGGCGACCGAGATACCGTCCACGCCCACCGCATAGTGGATATCGAGCGGAGCGTACCACACATGGCTCGCGGTAAAGAGCATGGCGGCCGTCTCGCCCGCTTCGCGCAGGCCGAGGTAGCGCACCACCAGCACCGCCGCCAGCAACAGCAGCAGCGAAGACCCCGCCACCATCACGGCATGGATCTGCCGCGTCGATTTCGACAGCCAAAGTCCCAGCATCATCAGCAGCGGAATGGCGGGAAACAAGGATAACATATTCATAACAACTTCAAATTAACGGATTAACAGCAGGATGATCGTAAAGCCCAGCGCCCCGCCGAGAAACCAGATGCAGTAACGCTGCACGCTGCCGCTCTGCATGTCGCGGATCGCGTACGCCGCGCCGCCGGCCGCCCTTGCCAGCAGATTCATAAAGCCGTCCACGACGTGGCGGTCGAACCACGCGATCGGGGTCGAAACAAAGCGGAAGACCACCTTGTGGGTGACGAACTGATAAACGTCGTCGATATAAAACCGGTTATAGGCCGCCCTGTGCAGGCCGCGGAACCGCAGGGCCAGCCGGTCGGCGACGGGCTGCCGCTCGCGCAGGTACATCCACGTCGCCAACGCGATAGCCGCGGCAGCCACACAGAGGCTCACGCCCGCCACACTGCGGTCGATATGGATCGTGTAGGGCATCCCGTCGCTGCTGACCAGCTTCCCGAAAGGAATGAACCCCGCCACGCAGGTCACTGCGGCCAGGAACACCAGCGGCAGGGTCATCGTCAGCGGCGCCTCGTGCGGCCTGTGCGCCGCATGCAGTTCCCGGTTCTCGCGTCCCCAGAAGATGTTGTAATAGAGGCGGAACATGTAGAACGCCGTCAGGCCGGCGATCCCGGTCATCACCCACCCCATCACGGGGCTGAAGGCGAAGCACGCCGTCAGGATCTCGTCCTTCGAGAAGAAACCGCTCAGGGGCCAGATGCCCGCGATGGCCAGGCAGGCCACGAGGAACGTCGCATGCGTCACGGGCATGTACCGGCGCAGGCCGCCCATGGCCGACATTTCGTTGGAGTGCACGGCATGGATGATGCACCCGGCGCCGAGGAACAGCAGCGCCTTGAACATGGCGTGCGTGAAGAGGTGGAACATCGAGGCCATGTACCCCAGCCCGCCCGTATGGGGATCGGCCGAGGTCGAAACCCCGAGCGAGACGATCATGAAGCCGATCTGCGAAATGGTGCTGAACGCCAGCACACGCTTGATGTCGCTCTGCACGCAGGCCACGACGGCGGCATAAAGCGCCGTAAAGGCCCCGATATAGGCCGTCCAGTGCAGCACCTCGGGCGCATAGCCGACAAAGAGCGGGAACATGCGCGCCACGAGG
>OLNO01003108.1_pt1 | contig 10416 bp, 10 predicted proteins | sample 1672861 | NCBI WGS metagenome assembly OLNO01 (sample SAMEA3136731, study PRJEB25190) | human gut metagenome | reverse complement strand
GCGCCCAGGCCACCCGTCTGGACAGCATGAAGTGGATCCCCATGGCGGCTGCGGCGGAGCTTGCCGGGACGGAAGGCGGCTATATTGTGGACGGAAAGACCGAGGCGGCGGTGGACAATAACGCGGATCTGTTAAGACAGGTAATGGAGACGGACTGGACGAAGGAAGCAGACGTATCTTATGTGTATACAGGAGACGGCGAAAGGGTGGAAGACCCCGGCTATGCGGAGAGAAACCGGAATGTGGTGGAGAAGATCTACATGGCGATCATCTTCTCCTTTGTCCTGAATATGGTGCTGGCCGGAACTTACTGGGCGGGACATATGGCACAGCGGATTCAGGTGGAGAAAATGCTGGGATTTTCAACGCCGAAAATCCTGCTCTCGGTGCTGGGCGAATATCTGAAGATCGCGCTGGCCGCTCTGGCGGCGGCGGGAGCGATGATCGGCGCGCTGATCCTGTGCCGTCTGGTGGTGGCGCTGAAACTGACGGATTTCCTGCTTGTTGTGTGCGGCATCATCGCGGGTGGAATGCTGATCGCAGGGGCAGGCCTGGCTTTCCGCATCGGAAGCAGGAAGATCTCACTGAAAAGGGCGTGATTTTAGTGACAGTATTACTGGAAGAATTAATATACAATCTGAGAAAAGGAATATTTGTGAACCTGATCCTGGCTGTGCAGTTCGCCGTTTTCTTCTGGCAGGGGACCATGCTCTCCACTTACTTTCTGGAGATGTCGGTAGATTCGGGAGGACTTGATTCTATTCCTGGGGATTACGCGTATTACAGCCTGGCGGTCACTATATCAAATGAGGATGACGAGGCGTACAGGGCGACGCAGTCTTCCAATCCGGATTATACCGGAAATCTGGCGAAGGCGATAGGGGAGATTTATGCAGACCCGGATCTGCACTATATGGCTTTCGGCTACGGGAGTGTATCGCTGCCGGTATATTATGACGATATCCAGGACAGGTTCCAGGGTTCGGAACAGCTTCTGGCAGGAGAACCCTATTCCTCTCCGCTGGGAGACGGAGGGATGCTGTGCGACTTTGCCAACAGCTGGCAGTTTGACAGGAACTCTATGGAACATTTTGATTTCCAGGTGTCGGAGGGACGTCTCCTGAACGAGGATGATTTTATCTTTGATCTGGATGAAACGGAGATCCCCGTGCTGGCGGGAAGCGAATTCGCGGCGGTTCTGGATGTGGACGATACGCTGGAGACACATATATCGGGATACCGCACCCGGTTCCGGGTTGTGGGTATCTTAAAGGAAGGTACTTCAGTTCTCACGGATCAGATATTTTCTACCGGAGAGGAAGGCGGACTGGTCCAGACTCTGGATAACGCCTTTCTTGTTCCCTATCTGGAGATCCGGGGAACGCCCCGGACAGAGGAGGAGGCAGTTTTCATCCAGTGTAATTATGAGGGGAACATGCAGGACGGGATGATCGTGGTTGACGCGGATACGCCCCGGTCTGAAGTCTCCGGGATAGAGAAGAAGCTGTGTGAGATTTTCACAAAAAACGGGCTTTATCCGGTTACTACTGTGGGAGGCACTTACGGGCTGGATATCTTTAAGACGGAGTCCAGGAGTACCATGCGGATCCTTCTTGGAGCCGGTATTCTGATGGGTGCGCTCAGCATCTCCGGTATCTGCATGAGTGTGATCGCCAAGCTGAACCGGAACATGCACCGGTACGGGATTGAGATTATGAACGGCCAGTCTCTCAGGCCGGTCATGGGGGCGTTCCTTCTGGAGATCCTGCTTGTGATTGCGGCGGGGATGGCCTTTAATGTGTGGAAGTTCTCGGATATGATGCAGTGGAACCTGATGTTTCTGTGGGTGATCCTGGGGATGGCGCTCCTGGCGGTGCTGATCGTATCTGCGGTTTTCGCAAGAAAGCTGATGAAGGTTGATATTGAAGAGATCATAAGGAGTGAGGAATAATGGCATATATCGAAGCGAAAAATATTCATAAGACATTCGGCAAAGGGGATGCCGCAGTGCACGCACTCCGGGGAGCGTCTCTGTCGGTGGACAAAGGAGAGATGCTGGCGGTTATGGGAAAGAGCGGTTCCGGCAAGTCCACCCTGCTCAATATCCTGGGCGGCCTGATGACCATGGATGAAGGCGAGCTGCGGGTAGGAGGAAAGAAGGTGGATTTCCGCAAAAAGAAATATCTGCTTAACTACCGGAGACGGGAAGTGGGATTTGTGGTTCAGTATTTTGCCCTCATCGACGATATGAACGTGTATAAAAATGTGTCCCTGCCTCTCAGATACCAGGGAATCCCGAGGGCAAAGATCAGACAGAGGACCACAAAGATGCTTCGCAATCTGGGGATTGAGGAGAAGGCAAAGTCCTATCCCGGCGAGCTCTCCGGCGGCCAGCAGCAGAGGGCGGCTATAGCCAGAGCCCTTGTGAAAAACGCGAAGATCATCCTGGCCGACGAGCCTACCGGAGCGCTGGACGAAGATACGGGAAATGATGTGATGAAGCTTTTTCAGAGACTGAAGATGAAGGACCGGGCCATTATTATCGTCACCCATGACAGCAAGGTGGCGGAGTACTGCGACCGGATCGTTTATCTGAGAGACGGGGCCAATATTTCTGAATGAGACAGGAGAATGTTTCACTTGCCATTCCGGTGTCCGGAGGGTATAATTTTCTTTAGTGTGCTTTGGCACCTGCATCTTGGGGCAGGGAGTGGAAAATTATGATCGGAATGGGAACAATTATTAATATAGCGGGAATTATTGCGGGAGGCCTGATCGGCCTCCTGTTCAGTAAAGCGATCAGCGCGCGGTATCAGGAAACGCTGATGCATGCCACAGGAGTCTGCGTACTGTTTGTGGGAATCGGCGGTGCCATTCAGGAGATGGTCAGTATATCAGGAAATGAGCTGACAAGCGGCGGGACAATGGTGATTGTGGTCAGCTTTGCCGTGGGATCTCTGGCGGGCGAGTGGATCAATCTGGAGAAGCGGATTGAACAGTTTGGCGAATGGCTGAAAGTGAAGACCGGAAACAGCCGGGAAAATCTGTTTGTAGAAGGGTTTGTCACAGCGTCGCTTACTATCTGTATCGGCGCTATGGCCGTGGTAGGCGCTATTCAGGACGGGGTATCCGGCGATCCGTCTACCCTGATACTGAAAGCGGTACTGGACATGCTGATTGTCTGTGTAATGACAGCGTCTATGGGGAAAGGCTGCATCTTTGCGGCCATACCGGTAGGTATTTTCCAGGGAGTGATTACAGTACTGGCAAGGGCCATACAGCCGTTTATGACGGAAAAAGTCATGTCCAATCTGTCTCTTACCGGCTCCATTCTGATTTTCTGCGTGGGCGTGAATCTGATCTGGGAGAAAAAGCTGAAGGTGGCCAATATGCTGCCGGCCATTGTGGCGGCGGTTGTCTGTGCCTTTCTTCCTTTATCTTAAGACGGGCAGGACAGAAAAGATGCCATTTTGATGCCTGAATATGCTAATATAATTACAGTCCGTTTTCATACCGGAAAACGGGCTGTTTTACTATGGAAACAGACAGGAATAAAGGGGAGAAAAAGGTGATCAGAATACTTATTGTAGAAGACGAGGCGCCCATTGCGAATCTGGTGAAGCTGAGTCTGAAAAAGGCGGGATATTTGTGCGACTGTGCATCTGACGGGGAAGAGGCGGCGGAGAAGATCGGCACAAAATCTTACGATCTGATTCTGCTGGACGTGATGCTTCCGAAAATTGACGGATTTGAGCTGATGGAATACATCCGGCCGAAGGGAATTCCGGTGATCTTCCTTACGGCGAAGAATGCGGTAAGTGACCGTGTAAAAGGGCTGAGGATGGGAGCGGAGGACTATATCGTAAAGCCTTTTGAGATTGTTGAGCTGCTGGCACGGGTGGACGTAGTCCTGCGGAGATACCGGCTTTCGGAAGATGTGATCCATATCTGCGGGCTGGATATAGACACCCGATCCATGCGCGTGACAAGGGACGGAGAGGAGATTTCTCTTACCAGAAAGGAGTATGAGCTCCTTCTGTTTTTCGCCCGCAATCCGAATACGGCTCTGTACCGGGAGACCATCTATGAGAGAGTGTGGGGCGGGGAATTTGAATACGGAAGCAAGACGGTGGACCTGCATGTCCAGAGACTGCGGAAAAAAGTGGGCTGGACCCGGGAGCTGCAGGCGGTAAATAAAGTAGGGTACCGGCTGGAGGTGAAGGAATGAAATTCAGGCTGAAGATTACCTTCTGTATGCTGGCGCTTCTGAGCATTCTGTTCGGAATCGGCGGCAGCGTGCTGATTGTCAGTTCTTTTCAGGATACCATGAGGCAGGAAAAGGTTACGGCGGAAAATACTTATAAAATGCTTCAGTATACGCTGCAGATATCCGGAGTTCAGAAACTGCTCTCAGAGACAGGCAATATCCGGAATGTGATCGGACAGAGTATCAGACAGAACGGAGGATACTGGGACGATATCCTGCTGACGGCGGACGGAAAGGAGATATACAGCAGCGGAAAAGAGTCCGCCTTTTTAAGAACCCGGGATTCTGCAGATACAAAGGAATATCCGGAAGAAGGGAAGGGGAGCATTGTATCGGTCCGGGATGAAAATGGGGAAAATAATCTCTGTGTAACCGGTACATTTACAGCGGGGGACCGGCGGTTCTCTCTGACGGCGGCCCGGGATATTTCGGATCTGTACCGTAACCGGAACCGGATGCAGGAACTGTACCGGATTGTATTTGCCGTTCTGATGCTGCTGTGTGCCGTTCTGGCCTACAGCATGGCTCTGTTCCTGACAGCCCCTCTGTCCCGGCTGGCCAGGGGAGCGCAGGAGATCGGGAAAGGCAACTTGGCTTTCCGCTCCCGGGTGCGCTCCGGTGATGAGCTGGGAAGTCTGTCCAGGGATTTTGACCGTATGGCGGGGCAGATTGAAAAGAATGTCCGGGAGCTGAGAGAGGCGGTGGCGCGTCAGGAACGGTTTGTGGGGAATTTTACCCATGAACTGAAGACGCCTATGACTTCGGTAATCGGATATGCGGATCTGCTGCGGAGCCGGGAGTTAAGCGACGAGGAGAGAAGGGAGGCGGCGGACTATATATTCCGTGAAGGGAAACGGATGGAGCGCCTGTCTCTGAAACTGCTGGATATCTATGCGGCAGAGCAGACAGAGGTCTCGCTGTCCCTTCACAGTCCCGGAAGAATTGTGGAGGATATAGCGGATCATCTCAGTCCCGGACTTAAGGAACGGGAGATTGAACTGACTGCCCGGTGTGAGAAAGGAACCTGTATGCTGGACCCGGATCTGTTCCGTTCCCTGGTGCTGAATCTTGTGGACAATGCCGGAAAGGCGATAGGGTCCCGGGGACATATCCGGGTAACCGTAAGGATGACGGATGAGGGATGCCGGCTCTGCGTGGAAGACGATGGACCGGGAATTCCCGGAGAGGCCAGAGAACATCTGACGGAAGCCTTTTACCGGGTGGATAAGAGCAGGTCAAGAAAACAGGGCGGTGCAGGTCTGGGTCTGACCCTGTGTGAGAAAATCGTAAAACTTCACAACGGGGAGCTCTTTTTTGAAAGCGGGGAAGGGAACGGTACGAAAGTGACAGCAGAACTGAAAGGAGGACGCTGTGAAAAAACGAATTAAAATCATAAGCCTGTCTGTTCTGCTTCTCTGTGTGGTTCTGGCAGCAGGGGGTCTGATGCCGGAAGCTGCAGTGCGGATTGCGGACAGGCGGAGTGAAAAGAAACAGGAAGAATTTGAGACAGGCACCGTGTCTTCTTTCCGTCTGACAGACCGGCTGAAGCTTGCGGAGGCCTATGATCAGGAGATGTATGTTGACGTGGAAAACGGAACCATACTTGAACGCAGCGAGGCTGAACGGACCGCGGATAAAATAGCCGAGGAACTGGCCCTTTACGGAATTGTGGATCCTATATCCTGCGAAGAACGCTCGGCAGATCCTTTTATGGCTGTTTCGTCAGAAAATCTGGATGTTGCGCTGCTCTGGAGATGTACACTGTCGGATAAGTACGGGATCAGTATGACCGTCATTATTGATGATGAAAGCGGGAAAATGCTGGAGTTTCTGTATTATGGAATCAGCGGCGGGACAGCTGCAGATGAGTCAGGCACTGCGGATATAGGGGCAGAAGCGGAAAAGATGCGGAAGTTTTGTGAGGATTATTATGGGTTACGGGCAATAGGAGGAGAATACGAAGAAGATACGGATTATGTCAGCACTCCGTCTGCTCAGCTATCGTTTGTTGATGAAGAAGGAAGCAGAATTACGCTTCATTTTTCACTGGATCCATGGATGAAAGCCTGCTGGTGGAGTTAAGGAAAATGATGCTGTTTTGATGCCGGAAGATTGCCGGAAGTAAGACATGCCGGGATACAATACTGTTCAGAAAACAACAGCGGGGTGAACATTATGTCTTACAGAACAACGGCAGAAGAACAGAGAAGGATACTGAAGCGGTATAGAAAAATGAAACGAAGAAAAATCATTATCAGACGGGCGGCAGCGACTGCTGCTGCGGCCGCGGGGGCAGGGCTTCTGTTCTTCTGCGGCATGGAATTTTTCCGGGCAGGAGGAAGTCTGATCGGGATGATGTCCCGGAGCGGGGAAAAGTATGAAACTTTCAGCAGTCTTTCCGGCCGGACAGAAGAGACAGAACAGCAGACCGGATCCGGGCAGGCGGAAGAGGAGAAAAAGAATGCATCTCAGCCGGATGACTGGAATCTGGTTCTTGTAAATCCCTGGAACGAGATTCCGGAGGGGTATGAAGTGAATCTGACTCAGCTGAAAAATAATCAGGCCATTGATACAAGATGTTATCCACAGCTTCAGAGGATGATGGACGACTGCCGGGCGGCGGGCCTTAATCCGCTGATCTGTGCATCCTACCGCACGATGGAGAAACAGCAGGAACTTTTTGAAGATAAAAAGCAGCGTGTTATTGCTGAAGGATGTCCGGAGAATGAAGCGGAGGAAGAGGCGGCAAAAACAGTGGCTCTGCCTGGTACAAGCGAGCATCAGCTTGGCCTGGCGGTAGATATTGTAGATATGGAATATCAGCGGCTGGACACGGCTCAGGAGAATACGCCGGTTCAGAGATGGCTGATGAAGAACAGCTGGAAATATGGTTTTGTACTTCGGTATCCCACAGAGAAAAGCGAGATCACAGGGATTATTTACGAGCCCTGGCATTACCGGTATGTGGGACAGGCGGCGGCAAAGGAAATGTACCGGAAAAATCTGTGCCTGGAAGAATATCTGGCGCAGCAGAAGAATCTGTCATGAGGAAGAACCTGCAGGGAAAAATTACAGAATTCCTGCAGGTTTTCTTCTGCTTTCTGCTGCTTATATCTCCGGGGATTCCAGTGATTTCCTGAGCACCTGCAGAAATTTTTCGGCCGGTTTGGAGAAAATCTGATATTTTTTCCAGATAATGCTCATCCGGTTTTCCAGTTTTGGATTCAGAGGCCGGAAGCATAAGCTGCTCTCCCCGGTGGTGTTAATGATTTTGTCAAGGCCTACGGCGTAGCCCAGGCCCTCATCCACAAGGAGGGAGGCATTGAACAGCAGGTTGTATGTGGCGGCAATATTAAGCTTTTCGGGATCCTGCCCGATCCAGCGGAGCAGGTTCCCGCCCCGGGCCTCCTGCTGAGACAGGATAAGGGGCTTGTCCAGCAGATCCTCCGGTGTGATCATTTCCTTCTGCGCCAGAGGAGAATCTCTGCGCATCAGCACGCCCCATACATCTGAGCAGGTGGTTTCAAGAGCGTTGTATTTTGCCAGATCTACGTCTCCGAAAACGACGCCGAAATCAATCAGCCCCTTGTCCAGATATTCTGATACCAGGGTAGAATTGCCGCTGGAAATGTGGTAACGGATGCCCGGATGACGGTTCTGAAGGGCTTTGGCTGCCTTGGCAATGAGCCGGATGCCGTCGGTTTCGCCGGAACCGATATAAATATCGCCGATGATAATATCGTCGCTTGCAGTGATTTCATTTTCTGTTTTCCGGACCAGATCCAGGATCTCTTCCGCGCGTTTCCGCAGAATCATGCCTTCTTCGGTCAGCGTTACCTTGCGGGAACCTTTTGTCCCGCGGATCAGGAGCTGTTTTCCCAGCTCTTCTTCCAGATTTTTGATCTGTGTGGAAAGAGTGGGCTGTGAGAGATGCAGGGACTCCGCCGCATGCACAATACTTTGTTCTCTTGCAATTGCAAGGAAGTAATTCAGGACGCGTAATTCCATGATGGTTTCCTTTCTGATTCGTTTTTGTCTGATAGATTCATTATATTCCGTTTTTCAATGAATTTTCAATCTTTCCTGGTAAAATAAAAGGCAGGAGGTGCCGATATGAGACTTTTGCTTGTGGAAGACGAAAAAAGAATGGCGGAGGCGCTGTGCGAGTTGCTGCGGCTTGAAAAATATGATGTGGATCACTATGCCGATGGCCTGGAGGGCCTGGACGCGGCTCTGACAGGCGCATATGATCTGATCATTCTGGACGTCATGCTGCCGGGGAAAAACGGCTTTGATATTGCCGCGGAAGTCCGGAAGAACGGGGGGAAAACACCAATACTGATGCTGACGGCAAAAAGTGAAGTAGACGATAAGGTTACAGGTCTGGACTGCGGAGCCGATGATTATCTGACAAAACCATTTATGACAAAGGAACTGCTGGCGCGGCTGCGGGCCCTTGGCAGACGGAATATAAATACTGCAGACGGCGCTCTTCGATACGGAGATCTTACGCTGAATAAGGAGACCGCTACTCTGACCTGCGGGGAAAACAGTGTAAGGCTCAGCGAAAAGGAGGCGCATATACTGGAATACCTGATCGCCAACCAGGGCCGGATCCTGACCCGTGAGCAGCTGGCAGTGAAGATCTGGGGCTATGACAGTGATACCGAATACAACAATGTGGAAGTATATATGTCCTTTACCCGCAAAAAACTGAACTTTGTAAATTCAAAGGCAGAAATAAAAGCGGTACGCGGAATCGGATATGAGCTGAGGTACAGCCATGTTTAAAAAATCCAGAAGAAAAATTATCGGGGCGATTCTGCTGGTTCTTGTCCTTGTCCTTTCCGGTACGTTCTGCGTAATCTATCTGGCCAGTTATGTGGACATGACCAATGAAAACCGGAAGCTTCTGGAACAGTATGTAAACGCATATACGCTGCCGGGACCGCAGGCTGACGCTTCGCCCGGGGAGGATGGAACCGGCGGCGCCGGAAGGGAAGATTTCGAAAGTATTGCCGGGGACAAGGAAGGCTTTGACAGAGGTACAGATCCGGGCGGCGGGCGGGGCGGCCGCCGGGGGGATCCGCCGCTTCTGGAACTTTCCACATTTTATTCTGTTGTGATATCGGAGAGCGGAGAGGTAGTAAAAGTCGACACCGCAGATATATCCTCACTGGACGAAGAAGGGCTCAGTGAACTGGCCCTTGAGATTGCTGAAAGCGGGGAGAGCGACGGCGTCAGAAATAATCTGATCTACCGCATGGAGGATAAAGGCGTCTATACTCTGGTAGCGTTTCTGGATAACACGGTTATGCTGGAAAATGTGGAAACGCTGCTCAGCTATACCCTGTTTTTTGGCGGGGCGGCGCTGGTGGTGCTGTTTTTCCTGGCACGGTATCTTGCGGGAAAGATTGTTTCTCCGCTGGAAGAGAGTTACCTGAGTCAGAGGCAGTTCATATCGGACGCAGGCCATGAACTGAAAACGCCGGTGGCGGTGATCAACGCCAATCTTGAACTTCTTTCCAGGGAGATCGGCGGGAATCAGTGGCTTTCCAATATTCAGTACGAAAATGAAAGAATGTCGTCGCTGGTTATACAGCTTCTGGAGCTGGCCCGGGCAGAGAATGTCACGCCGCAGATGGAGCCTCTTGATCTGAGCCGGCTTGTTTATGGCGAGATCCTTCCTTTTGAGACAGTAGCCTATGAAAAGGGGCTGACGCTGAACAGTGAAATCTCAGAAAACATCTGTGTCAGCGGCAGCGGCACCCAGCTGAAGCAGCTGGCATCCATATTAATTGATAACGCAGTCCGGCACAGCAGCCGGGGAAATGAAGTGCGCGTCATCCTCGGCAAGGAAAAGGGCCATGCAATTCTGTCTGTAATAAACGACGGAGAAGAGATTCCGCCGGAACAGCAGAAGCATCTGTTTGAGCGGTTTTACCGGACCGATGAGGCCCGGACCGGAGAGGACGGGCACTACGGGCTGGGGCTTGCCATTGCCAGGGCGATTGTTACGGCTCACAAAGGAACCATTGCTGTCTGCTGTCATTACGGAAAAGTAGAGTTTACCGCAAAGCTTCCGCTGCAGAAGCAGAACTGATCAGGAACAGCGGAAACAGGAAATATTTTTCCCGGACTTTATTTTC
>OLNO01003106.1_pt1 | contig 10418 bp, 10 predicted proteins | sample 1672861 | NCBI WGS metagenome assembly OLNO01 (sample SAMEA3136731, study PRJEB25190) | human gut metagenome | reverse complement strand
TCATTCTGTTTTGAAAAAGGAAGAAGTCTACCTGAAACACTATTCTTCTTTCCATTAAGCTAATATTAGACTCTTTGATTATATTAATGGCTTTTATAATCGTAATCGTATTCACTTGGCTATTAATTTCTTGTCACCCATTCAATTTGAAAATTCTTTACTTTACTCTTAATCCTTTTCGCCTTTTTGTGTTCAACTTATTGACTATGGTTCAGTTCAGGAACAAGGTTTGTAAGCCTGATATAACGGCGTATTTGATCTTGGCTTTCACCAACTTGCTCGCCTAAAAGTTCACGAGAAGTCTTACCCTCAAAATTCTGTGCCACTGGCACAGAATTACTCTTGCTCGGTCTGCCTGCCTGTCGTTTCATTGCGTCAAGCCGCATTTTATAGGCAAAAGCCTTCTCCGAGGGAAGTATCTGCGACCGTTGAAAATTGCTCTCCACCATTAAAATCGTCGCTTCGTCTTTCGTCAACTCAACAACTTCACATCTCAGCGTTTCAAATCCGGCAAGCTCGCAAGCCTTTTTTCGCCTGTGTCCTGAAACAAGTTCGTATCTGCCGTCCTCTTTCTGCCTGACAGTTGCGGGTGTAATTACGCCACGCTCCTTGATACTCTCTACAAGCTGAAACATATCCTCATCTTCCCGTACCTGAAAAGGGTGGTCGGGGAAATCGTCGATTTCAGTCAGCGGAATATCCCTGATTTTTTGCAGCTTCGCCTCGTCCCGTTCCTCTTGGGTAGAAAACAGGTCATCGAGTCCTTTCGTTGGTAGAACGAAGTCGCTCTTTCTGCCTGCCATCGGCTAACACCTCCCTTGTAAAGTCGGCATAAGCCTTAGACACCGTGCTGTTTGGCTCATAGGCATAAATGCTTTTGCCCTTTGAGCTTACCTCTGCGGCTTTTACGGCAATGGGAATGGTTGTCCGGTAAATGCGGATATGGCTTCCGAACTGCCCCCGCAATGCGTCTACGGTGCTTTTAGCAAGGTTTGTTCTTCCGTCCACAAGCGTTAAGAGAATCCCGTCAATATTTAGCTGCGGATTTGAGTGCCGCTTCACATTGGATATAGTTGTGAGAAGCTGCGTCATTCCTTTCGCCGGAAGATACTGAGCCTGAACGGGTACAATCACGCTGTCTGCCGCCGTGAGAGCGTTAAGGGTAATCATACCGAGCGAAGGCATACAGTCTATGAGAACATAATCGTAGCTGTTTTTGATTTCACTCAGGTAATTTTTCATTACCATCTCTCTGCACATAGCGGTGACAAGGCTCATTTCCATTGACGATAATTCAAGATTGGACGGAACTAAGTCCACGCCTTCCTCGTGCCTGAGAATACCGTCATACGGATTTTCATTCTTATCCATTATAACGGACAACAGCTTATCCGAAATCGTGTTAGAAAGCTCGTCTGTTTCCTGCCACCCAAGACAGGTGGTTAAATCTCCCTGCGGATCAGCGTCCACAAGGAGTACCTTTTTGCCCTGCATAGCAAGACCGATACCGAGATTAACCGCTGTTGTGGTTTTGCCCACGCCGCCTTTCTGATTGCATATCGCTATGGTTTTACAGTTTGACATCTTTTAAAAAAGCCGCCTGCTTCTCAAATAAGAGAAACAAGCGGCTTCGCTATCTTATTCAAATGTAACGGACGGCAATGTGCTTCTTCCGGGCCTTCGTAATTTTAATCAGCACCTCGTCTACTGCGTCGGTATATCTGCCTTGTGCTATAAGGCTGTTTTTGAGTTCAATCAAAGCACCTACGACCTGAGTGCGTTCCTGCTCGGTTAAATATATATGAAAATCCTTTTGCTTCATCTGTTGTACCTCCTGACATCTTCATTATACGAAAAAACAGAAATCAGAAAAGGATACGATTTTCGAGTAAAAAACAGAGCCTCAACCGTAAGATTGAGGCTCTGTTTTCGTTGTCGTAAATAGCTTGGATTTTCCTGTCGTAAACAACTGTGGACACCCATTTTATAAGGCTTTTTTGCCGTTTTTACGATGTAGCCACTACAATGAAGCCACTGGATTAACGATTTTCGATTCACGGTGTTTACGACAGCCATTTGTCGTAAAAATCCGCCTTTGTCCTCGAAGTCATTTGTCGTAAATTTGTCGTAAACCCCTTTTTTCGGGGTAAATTTGGATTAACGAAACCCGGCAAAAGCTGTCAAAGCCCCGTTATTTTCTTAGTTTTCGTTCGGGAGAGGCTTCATCGTCGGGAACAGAAGTACATCTCTTATAGACGCACTGTCAGTCAGCAGCATTACAAGACGATCAAGTCCCAAACCAAGTCCGCCAGTAGGAGGCATACCGTATTCGAGAGCGGTAACAAAATCCTCATCAACTTCTGCATTCGCACCCTGTGCTCTCTTTGCTTCAGCCTGTTTTACAAAACGTTCTCTCTGATCAATAGGATCATTAAGTTCAGAGAAAGCATTACCCATTTCCCTGGCATAAATAAAATATTCAAATCTTTCGGTAAACGCCGGATCAGACGGTTTTCTTTTAGCAAGCGGAGAATTTTCAACCGGATAATCATAAATAATAGTCGGCTGAATAAGCTTATCTTCAACGAATTCATCAAAGAAAGCTATGAGAACATGACCCTTTGTAGCAGAATCTCCTTCTTCTACCTCTACGCCTTTTTCCTTTGCACATGCCCTTGCAGCTTCATCAGAATCCCATTCATTATAGTCCACACCTGCATATTTCTTCACAGCCTCAACCATAGTAAGCTTTTCCCAAGGAGCAGAAAGGTTTATACTTTCACCCTGATATTCAATTACAGTATCACCGCAGATTTTCTTTGCAAGCGTTTCATACATATTTTCAATCAGTTCCATCATACCCTTGTAATCAGTATATGCCTGATACATTTCAATTGTTGTAAATTCCGGATTATGTGAAGTATCCATACCCTCGTTTCTGAAAATACGTCCTACTTCATAGACCTTTTCAAATCCGCCTACAATTAGTCTTTTCAGATACAGCTCTGTTTCAATTCTCAGATACATATCCAAATCCAAAGCATTATGATGAGTTTTAAACGGTCTTGCTGCCGCACCAATCTCCAATGTATGAAGTACCGGAGTATCAACTTCAAGATATCCAAGATTATCCAGATAATTCCTAATTTCACGCAGGATAAGACTTCTCTTTACAAACGTATCTTTAACATCCGGATTCACAATCAGATCAACATAACGCTGTCTGTAGCGTGTATCCTGATCTTTCAGACCATGCCATTTTTCCGGAAGAGGAAGAAGCGACTTTGAAAGCAAGGTAACCTTTTGAGCATGAACTGAAATTTCTCCCTTTTTTGTTCTGAAAACAAAACCTTCAACGCCGATTATATCGCCAATATCCCATTTCTTGAATTCCTTGAATTCTTCCTTACCGATATCGTTCATTCTTACATAAACCTGAATTCGATCGCTTTCATCTCTTACGTCAATAAAGTTTGCCCTGCCCATATCTCGCCAGCTCATAATACGTCCGGCAATAAACACGATTCTTTCCTTGATTTTGTCAAGTCCTGCCGAAACGACTTCTTCATTGCCAGCAGCCGCTTCAATTATTGCTTTTTCTTCTGCTTCATAGTTTAATTTAATTTCAGCATTTTTTGCATTTACATCAAATTTTGTAATTTCATAAGGATTGGCATTGTTCGCTTTAAGTTCATTAAGCTTTTCAAGACGAACTTTTTTCAGTATGTTTATATCCTGCTCAGTAATTTCTTCCTCAGCAATATTATTGTTCTGAATGTCGCTCATTTTTAAATTCCACCGTCCAATTTATTTTGATATTTCAATAACCTCAAATCGTATTTCACCGACTGGCGCTTCAACTATAAAGAAGTCACCGACTTTTTTCTTCATAGCCGCCTTGCCTATAGGAGATTCATCAGAAATTTTATTATTGTCAGCGTCTGCTTCAGTCGTACCGACAATCTGTAAAACTTCAATTTCATCGCTGTTATCTCTTTTAATTTTTATAACGGAACCAACACCGATCTCATCAACAGAAATACTGTCTCCCTCTACAACTTCAGCATTGGAAATAGTTTCTTCAATCTGTGCAATTGTCGCTTCAAGCATAGCTTGTTCGTTTTTTGCTTCATCGTATTCGGCATTTTCTGACAAATCGCCGAACGCTCTGGCTTCTTTAAGTTTTTGAGCCACTTCTGCTCTTCTGACTGTTACTAATCGTGTATATTCCTCCTGGAGCTTTTCAAAGCCTTCACGGGACATCTGCTTTTTTGCCATAACTTTATTTCTCCTTATTAAAAATTCAATTAAACATTACATCATATTATTATATATGATTTTCCGTACTTTGTCAATGGATTACTAATATACAAATTTAATGCATTTACTTTTTTATACTCTGCTCTGCCAGGTATTTTGCAATAGCCGCTGCATCAGCTGCTGTTACTTTTCCGTCACCGTTAAAATCTGCATTCGGATAATTCTCCGCAGTTACCTTTTCACCTTTAACAGACGCTTCTGCAAGTGTTTTTGCAATAAACGCCGCATCACTGGCACGAAGCTTTCCATCGCCGTTGGCGTCGCCTTTAACGCCATTGTATTCTGTACCTATAACTGCAAACTTTATATTACATTTTTCTGCATAAGCCTGAGCTGTTGAATTTTCATGACCGTAAATTATACCGGTATAAATATACTCTTCGTTTACTTCGTCATATTTATCACAAATTGTATTATTGTAATTGTATAGAAGATTATAACCATATATCTCACATTTTGGGTTTTTTATTGTTATACTTTTTAAACTCTCACAACAGAAAAATGTATTCTCACCTATATTTGTAACGCCTTCGGGTATAACTATCCCGTTAAGACTTGTACAGTTCCAAAACGCATACTTTCCTAAGCTTGTTAATTTATCTGGCAAATTTATTGTTTTCAAACCCCTGCAATTGCTAAAACCAAATTCACCTATGTAATTTATTTTATCGGGAAGAATTATTGATTCCAGAATATAACAGCCGGCAAATGCTCCCCCGCCTATTTTTGTTACACTTTCCTTAACCGTATATTCCGTTTCTGTTTTACCGATTGGATATTTTATTAACGTTGTACAATCCTTATTAAATAAAACACCGTCTACTGAACAAAAATCGGCATTATTTTCTGATACATTTATACTCTCAAGTTTTTCAGAACCGGAAATTGCCCATTCTCCCGTATTTCCCATATATTTTACGCTTTCCGGTATTGTCAATTCTATTAAATTATTACAATCTTCAAATGCATTTTCAGATATTTTTATTACTCCGTTGCTAATAGTATATCTCTCCGTTTTTTTGGCAGATGGGTACTTAATTAAATTTGTTTTTTCTTTATTGAACAGAACTCCGTCTAAAGAACAAAAATTATTACTATTTTCAGATACATTTATATTTTCCAAACTAACGCAAATATTAAACGCAGCATCATCTATAAAAATAACACTGTCCGGTATATTTATCTCTGTTAGACCAAAACAGAATGCAAATACAAAATCTTTTATCCTCGTTACCGGCATTCCCTCTATCTCATCCGGAATGTCTGCCCTAGTAACGAACTCATCACAATCTGTTATTTCAACAGAATCATTTTTCCCGTCATTATTGCTGTCATAAAGAACATAAGTAAACTCACCGTAAACATTTTCCGCTGCATTAACTTCTGGAAATTGCGTTCCCAATAAACCGGCAGCACACAATAAAGCCGATGTAATACTTAAAATTTTTTTAACATGTTTCATAATAATTACCTTTCTCAGAATAAAATACGATATTATTTTAACATTTACGGAACATATTGTCAATTGAATTATAATTTAATTCCAACGTCATACATATTTTCTTGACAAAAAAGTTGCAGAATGTTATAATTAAGCTTGGTTAATTATGTATTTTTTAAGGAGTTTTTTATGAACAATAATATTTTTCCTCTTCCGTTTACAGCACATCTGGTTTTCTCATGCATTGCATTTTTATTTTTTATTATTCAGTTCGCAAGGGTAAAGCATAAACATCAGCTTATAATGGCTGTCGCTGTGCCGGCAACGCTTCTACTTTATGTAAATTCAAACAAAACATGGTTTTATATAATTGGATTCGGCGAACTAATTCTTTTGATTGCCGCTCTTATAACTGCAATCATTGAAAAAAGAAAAGAAAAAGCTTTGGCAGCAGAACAGACTGTTGAAAATCCAAAAGAAAACACACAGGAATAAACTTATGAAAATCTGTATTCTAGACTGGACAACTGTAACCTCAGGCGATATAAGCTCTGATATTTTCAGAGAATTCGGCGAAATCAAGTGCTATGAACTTACTGATAATGAACATGCAGCTGAGTATATCGGAGACGCCGATATGGTTCTTTGCAATAAAGTACTTATTACAGACGATGTAATAAAAAAATGTCCTAATTTAAAATACATAGGACTTTTTGCTACAGGATATAATAACATTGACCTTAAAAGTGCCTCGGAACACGGCATAACAGTATGCAATGCAGGCAGCTATTCTACAGACGCAGTCGCACAGCAGACATTTGCTTATATACTAGACCACTACAGCAGAATTTCACAATACGATAAATTTGTAAAAAATGACGGCTGGATAAATTCAAAAACCTTTTCAAAATTTCCCATAAAAACTATGGAGCTTTCAGGCAAAACCATATCTATAATCGGATTCGGAAGTATAGGAAAAGCCGTTGCCAAAATTGCTGACGCTTTCGGTATGAAAGTATTGGTAAATACCAGAACTGCTCCCGTGAACTGTCCATATGAAACGGTTTCACTGGAAAACGCTTTTAAACGTGCGGATATACTTACTATTCACTGTCCTCTGACTGAACAGACAGTCGGTATTATCAACGCTCAAAACCTTTCGCTTATGAAAGAAAATGCAATAGTTGTAAATACGGCAAGAGGCGGTATTGTTAAGGAACAGGATTTAGCCGACGCTCTTAACAATGAACAGATTGCCGCAGCTTATCTGGACGTTCTGGTAAACGAACCTATGAGTCCTGAGACGCCCCTGAAAACCGCTAAAAACTGCGTTATAACACCTCATACCGCATGGGCTCCGCTGGAAACACGTCTGAGACTGATAGATATAGTATATTCAAATATTAAGGCGTTTCTTAGCGGAAGTCCGGTAAACAAGGTAAATTAAGCCCCGAAAGGATCAGACTTATGTTTAATATTTCAAATAAAAAGAGAATTGTCATAAAGCTTGGCACCTCTACTTTAGCTCACAAAACCGGAAAGCTTAATATCCGCAGAATGAATAATCTTGTACGTGTTCTTGCAGACCTGCAAAATTCCGGAAAAGAATTGATTATTGTATCCTCCGGCGCTATCGGTTTGGGTGTGGGAAAGTTGGGACTTCGACATAAACCGGAAGATACTCCTACAAAACAGGCTGCGGCAGCTGTAGGACAATGCGAATTAATGTATCTGTATGACGATTTATTTGATAATTACGGCATTACAGTAGCACAGATACTTCTGACTAAAACCATTATTGAAACCGAACGTCAGAAAAACGTTGAAAATACTTTTGATAAGCTGATTTCCATGGGAGTTATTCCCATCGTAAATGAAAACGATACTGTTGCCATTGACGAGCTTGAACTGGAAATTGGTGAAAATGATTCATTATCTGCGATAGTAGCAAAGCTTGCAAAAGCCGATTTGCTTATAATTCTTTCTGATATTGACGGACTTTATGACAGCGATCCCCATAAAAATCCAGAAGCAAAGTTGATTCCGGTGGTTACGGAAATCAATGAGCATATTGAAAATATTGCGGGCGGCGCCGGAACCTCTTTAGGTACGGGCGGAATGGCTACAAAAATCAATGCTGCCAAAATTGCAAATGAAGCCGGAATCGATATGATAATTATGAACGGCAATAATCCTGACAAACTTTATGGACTTTTTGAAAACGATGAAACAGGAACGATTTTTATTTCACACTAATACGGAGGTGTCCACTATGACTTATATTGAAACACTCGGCGCAAAGGCAAAAGCTGCGGAACACGCTGCTGCGTCAGCATCGGCAAAGCTGAAAAATGAAGCGTTAAAGTCAATTGCCGACGCACTTATTCAAAATACAAGCCTTATTATTGAAAAAAATAAGCTCGACCTTGACAATGCAGTAAAAAACGGCATGTCCGTTTCAATGCAGGACAGGCTTATGCTCAATGAAAAACGTATAAGCGACATTGCTTCAAGCGTACTTAAACTCATTGAAGCTGAGGATCTGATAGGTTCTGTCGATTACGGCGTTATCCGTCCTAACGGACTTAAAATCTGCAAAACAAGAGTACCGCTTGGAGTTATCGGAATTATTTTTGAATCCCGTCCGAATGTTACCGTCGACGCCGCAACCCTTTGTCTCAAAGCCGGAAATACGGTTATTTTAAAGGGCGGCAAAGAAGCGATAAACTCCAATAAATGTCTTGCCGACGTGATGAGAGCAGCAGTTGAAAAAGCGGGTCTGCCGGCTGATGTAATTCAGCTTGTTGAAGATACTTCTCGTGAAGCGGCTGCTGAACTTATGAAGCTCAACAAATATCTCGACGTACTCATTCCAAGAGGCGGCGCAGGACTTATAAACGCTGTTGTCAATCAGGCTACAGTACCTGTTATTGAAACCGGTACAGGAAACTGTCATGTTTATGTTGACGAATCAGCCGATATTCAAATGGCTGCCGATATTGTCAATAACGGCAAAACTCAGCGTCCGTCCGTATGCAATGCAGTAGAAAGCCTTCTTGTTCATAAAAATATTGCCGAAGCCGCTTTGCCTGTTATTAAATCAAAACTGGACGAACACAACGTAGAAATCAGAGGCTGCAAAAAAACAGCGGAGATTCTCGGCGACTGCGTTACTTTAGCTTCTGATGATGATTATGCTACTGAATTTCTCGATTTTATTATTTCCGTCAAAGTGGTTGATTCTATTGAAGAGGCAATCGAGCATATTCAAAAATATTCAACAAGACATTCCGAATGCATAGTTACAAAAAGCCTTGAAAACGCTGAAAAATTTCAGAGAGAAGTTGACGCAGCCGCAGTATATGTAAATGCTTCCACACGGTTTACAGACGGCGGCGAATTCGGATTCGGAGCCGAAATCGGAATCTCAACTCAAAAGCTCCATGCAAGAGGTCCTATGGGACTGCGTGAGCTTACAACCGTAAAATATCTTATAAACGGAAACGGTCAAATAAGATAAGGAGAATTCCTATGGATATACTTGAGGAAATCGAGGAAACACTAAATGAAAAAAAGAGAAAATGGAATTATACGCCTATGAGAGAAAAAAGTGAAACAGATGCCCTGATAGATGAACTTTTGAGAGAATTTTCTGCTGAAAACAGAGATATTCAATCCGGAAAGAAACTCTCTTATCAGTCCTCATCTTATAATTATTCCGACTATAATATAAAATCAGAAGCAGAAGAACGGGAAGAATATAACCGTTCTCTGTCCTCCTCACAACCTCCTGAAAGTGACGCTACAAGGATCTATTCAATAAACGATATTTCCGAAAATGAACCTGATCATAGCTATAACGATTCAGGATACAATAATAACAACAACGATTACGGCAGTGACGACGACGGATATAATGATAATTACGGCGATGATGAATATGACGATGAATTTAATGACGCACATCAGATGAATACGGAGGAATTTGCCGAATTCCTTGATGCTGAAGATGACAGTATGAGAGACGATGTTCCCAGAAGGAGAAGTCCATGGAAAACTGCTTGGCGTATTATATACACAGCAGTAGTCGCAGCGTTTACTATTATCGGCATATTCAGTTCTGCAATTTATTGTCTTGAAAAACTTGAAATGACTCCTGCTGACAAACAGGAAAAAGAAAATATTTTAAAAGCCGAAGTACAAAAAGTTATATATCCTCTGGTTGAAACCCAAGTAAGCGACTTTGAAAGCTTTGATGATATTCCGGCAGAAGAGCTTATTAATATTTCAGTATGGGAAATCATCATTAACGGAGATATAAAAATATTCCGCAACTCAGAAACAGAGGAAACCCTGATACCTCAAACCCAAATTGAATATGTAATTGAAAAATTATTCGGCAGCGAGGACAAAATTGAAAATATTACATCAGGAATCGGCGATGTTTCTATTATTTATGATAAAGACCAAAAAGGCTATGTCATTCCGGAAAATACTGATATTTATACAATGTATCCGGTAGTGACAAACGTGTCCGTTTCCGATGATATCTATACTTTAAATGTTGAATGCTACAAGGATTCTCCCGCCTGGAACAGGGAAAAGTCCTGCCCGGAAAGCTCCATATGGAAAATGACGGATTCCGCACTGCGCAGAT
>OLNO01003097.1_pt1 | contig 10441 bp, 6 predicted proteins | sample 1672861 | NCBI WGS metagenome assembly OLNO01 (sample SAMEA3136731, study PRJEB25190) | human gut metagenome | reverse complement strand
GGCGGCGCGGGCAGGACAAAGATTAGGAAAAGTCGAATACAGAAGCAGCTAAGGCAAAGATAGCAAAAGTCGAGCGCAGAAGCAAGCGTCAGCTTGATTATGCCGAGACGAAGTATCTAAGGCCAAGCCAAAAATAGCAAAATGTCGCAGCCGACCGCTATTCGACGTCGCATTCGTATTGCAGGATCGACGCCAGTCGGTTGCCCGACGCAGCTGACGTATGGGTCGCAATGCCCAGATAGAGCTTCCGCCCCTGTTTGAGCTGCATCCCCTCGCCTTCGCAATAGCAGTTCTTCGCATCGAGCAACGTGCTCAGGCTCGGGAAGTCGGAGCAGGCGGCCACCCGCGTGCGGGGGCAGACCAGTTTGCCGGTATAGTCGAACACGGCCACATAGGCCACCGAACCGTCGTACAACTCGCCCGTCTGCTGGATCGCCTGTCCTTCGTACCAATAAACGTAGTCGCCCCACACGGCCTGTCCCTGGTGGCTGTACGAATAGACCTGGTGCGTCTGGCCCGTATTGAGATAGCTGGGCAGACGGAACGATCCGAGCGGCGTCAGGCGGTTGAGATTGCGTACCTCGACCGAGGTCGTCTCGGTCTTCTTCTCGGTGACGCCCTCGGCAGCCGTTTCACCACCCCACGTGCGGGTGATCTCTACCGTCTCCTTGCCGAGCGCCAGCACGGCGTCGAGGTCGTAGATCACGTTGTGGCGCATGTCCGTCGTGCGGCAGCCGATAAGCAGACGGCGGTTCACGAAGTCGATCGAAGGCTGCACGTCGCGCACCATCCACGTCGTACCCGCGGCGTCGACATACTCGCTCATGTAGAACGTGTCGCCGGCGTAGTGGCTCAGCACCGCGCCCTTCTGGTAGCGGATGCGCGAGAAGGTGAGGTTGTTGGTGTAGTCCGTTCCCGAAAGCGTGCCGTTGGAGTTCACCCACACGTAGTCGCCGTCGTCGGCCCGCTCGGCCACGAGCAGCGTGCCATGACCGAACCATTGGAGTTTCATGTAGTCGTCCGACGGGGCTTCGTTGCGTTTCTGGCGTCCCAGCGCCACCATCCACCTGTTGCCGGTCTTCGTGTCGCCGACGCTCTGCGTATAATAGATGTAGCCGTTCTCGTCGTAAAAGTCGAAGCACTGCATGATCGTCCCCTTGTAGGGCAGCTGATTGCTCGAAAAGATCATCTGCTGCGACAGCCCCTCCGACAGGGCCGCCGTCGGATCGGGCAGCGACGAGGTGCTCTCCACCACCGAAACCAGGCACCGCGCCAACCGGTTGTCGCCGTAGAAGGCGCGTACCTCGGTCGAACCGGCACTGACGCCCGTCACCACTCCCGACTGGTCGACGGTGGCCACCCGTTCGTCGACCGATTTCCATTCGTATTGTACGTCGTCGTAGAAGGGATCGGAGATCGGCACGAGACGGTAGCTCTTCCCGATACCGAGCGTGATGCTGTTGGGTTCGAAACGCAGGGAGTACATCACGAGCTCCTTGTCGTCGTCGCTGCAACCGATCGCTGCGAAGAGCGTCGCCAGCAGCAAAACCATGCGATTGATCGTTTTCATCGTTTTATATCAGGTTTTTTCATTCGACGTTACCGGACGGAGCGGAACCGGTCCGCTCCGCCCGGACGTTTGTTATTCGGGAAGCGACACCTTGACGATCCCTTTGAGCCGTTCGGAGCCCGTCTTGGAGATGGTGTAAGTAGTGGCCGAAGCGTTCAGGCGAATGTCGAGCGAGACGCGCAGACGCACGTAGAACAGGCCGTCGGTCACGGAACACCCTTCGACGGGGAAGGTATAGCTGGCCCAACCGCATGCAGGCGTCTTGTCGTTGGGAAGCGCCTGGTCGGTCATCACCGTATAGTGCGCCGGCCCCGTCGACCCGTCGACTCCCGTGACGGTTTCGGCGCCTTCGGCCAGGAACCAGTTCGTCCCGTCGGCCGAATACTCCAACGCATAGTAGCGTGCGCCCGACCCCGAACAGCCGACGGCCGCCTCGAAAGCGATGCGCGTTCCCTCTTTGAGGTTCTTCACAGGGAAGGCCATGAGCCAATAGTCGTCCTTCTGCAACCCCTTCATGTAGCAGTGGCCTTCGCCGTAGCCCCAACCGCTGGCCGTCGAGCAGACGACGGTGAGATAGCCGCCGCGATCGCTCCAATCGAGATACTTGTGGTCGGTCGAAGGGGCAGAATCCTCGCAGGGATACTGCGAACCGGCTCCCCAACTGTAATTGTGCGGATCCGCCATCAACGTCGGTTTGCTCTCGGACGAAAAATCCCACCAGACGGGGAATCCGCCGACGATCGACGAGGGATCGGCCACGACGGTACTCTTGACCGTGCCTTTCGACTCGCCGTCGACGAGCAGTTCGAAGAAGACTTCGCCCGTCTGCGCCGGCACGCCGGTCACAGGCATCGTAATCGTGCCGCTGCCCTTCTGGAACTTATCGAACGTACAGTCGGCCGCCACGAGTCCCTCCGAAGCGCCCGTCATCCGGCAGCTCAGAGCAACGGATTCGTCGCCGTTGGCGTTCGCATAAGCGAGGATCAGCGTGAAATCGCTCTCGACACCCCGCACCAGCGTGCCCGCCGACGAGAGTGCTCCGTAGGCGAAGTCGCAGGCACCCTGCGTGATATGGATAGGATAGGCGTGTCCGGCGAAATCGATATAGATCGTACCCGTGCGCTCGCCGCCCCGGTTGTAGGCCACGCCGACCGTAATGAAGTCCAATTCGCCGTTGCCGACGCCGCTGTCGGGCGTGACGGCGATCCAGTCGTCGTTGCCGTCGTAGTCGATGCTCCACGCGCCGTCGCATTGGAGGCTCTGCTCGACCGTCTGTTCGTTACAGTCGAAAGTAAGGTAATCGTTCTCGCGGGCGAAAAAGGGATCGTCGTCGGAAGAACACGCCGCAAAGAGCGCAGCCGAAGCGGCGACCGCCAGCCCGATTTTATGGAATAGGTTCATGGATATTCGGTTTTAAGGATTAAACGCAGACTACCATTCGGGGTTTTGCGTGAGGTTGGGGTTCTCCTGCAAAGCGGTAGTCGGAATCGGTTTCACATACTTATAGTCGTGCCACTTGCGCTCGATGGCCGTAGCGGGCAGAATATTGCCCGACGTACCCTGCGAAAGCTTGTGCCCCGCTTCGGAAGCGCCGTCGATGAAAAGGATTTTGAGCGGCGACTTGTTGTTGGGGTCCGACGTGACGATGCAGTCGTTGACGCCGTCGCCGTTGAGGTCGATCGGTGTCTCCGACGCCGCAATCCAGATGCCTTTCCACGGCCGCGCGAACAACTCGCCCTGATGCCAGCGGATGATGTCGTCGTAACGTACGTTTTCCATCGTAAGTTCGATTCCCCGTTCGCGGCGCACCTCCAGGATGAAAGGATCGGTCACCTGATTCTGGAAATACTCGACCATGTAGGGATCGGCCGTCGTGGGATAGATGCTCGTCACTCCCGCACGTTCGCGCAGCGGCTTGATCGTCTTGTTCCACACTTCCTCCGACATTTCGTTCAGTTCGGCCTTCGCTTCGGCATAGTTGAGCAGCACCTCGGCGTAGCGCATCAACGGCACGTCGTTGTCGCACTTGGAGGTGTTCGTATCCTTCGACGAATCGTCGGTGAGCCACTTGATCGGTTGATAGCCCGTTTTCGAGAAGGTCACGTCGGGAGCCCACTGCGTCGTGCCGCCGTCGCGCGTGAAACCCGGCGTGCGGATCGTCTGCGCGAGACGGTAGTCGCGGCCGCTACACTCGGTCGTGAAATCGACGCTGTCGTAATCGGGATATTTGTCGGTGAACGGCGTACCGTCGGTCATCAGATAGGTGTTGATGAACTGCCGCGTGAAGGCGTAGTTGGCATACTGTTGATTGATGAAATAGGAGTTCATGTAATGGGTCACGTTCAGCTCCGAATCGTAGTTGCGCGCCCAGATGATCTCGTTGGCGTAGGCCGTCGTGGCGTTGCTCTCGATGAACATCGCACGGTACTGCGTGCGGCGGTCGGCGGCATTGTCGGTCAAATGGTAGACGCCGTCGCCTATGATCGCCTCGCACGCCTTGACGCACTCGCCGAGGTACATCGCACTCTCGTCCGACTGCCACGGCCGGCCCGTCGAGGGATCGAGCGTGTGGTATTTGCGCATCGTCCCCTCGTAGAGGCAGAAACGCGCTTTGAGCGCGAGGGCCACGTAACGATGAATGTACGACGCCTGGTTGCGGTAGGAAGCCGCCGTCGAGCAGTAGGTGCAGGCGTAGTCGAGATCTGCGAGAATCTTGCGGCAGACGTATTCGCGGTTGTCGCGATCCTTGAAGAGCGCCTCCTGGTCGGTCGCCTCGATCGATTTCTCGTACCAGGGCACGGCACCGAAGGTACGCACCTTGGCGTAATAGAACAGCGCGCGGAAGAAACGCCCCACACCCTCGTAGTGGTTCAACACAGCCTCCGGTGCGTCGGCCTTGCGCATATTGTCGAGATAGAAGTTGATCGAACGCAGCTGCGACCAGTTGCTCGTCCCCCAGTTCGACGCATCGGAGGCCGAATAGTTGTCCTTGAAATAGGCCGCCGCACCGTCCCATGCGTGTGTATCGGCGTTCTTGTCGCCGTTGACGAAGTTCTTGATGCCCGTGGCGAAACTCCGCGTCAGACCGTTGGCATAGATTTCCAGCGACGATTCGTCCTTGAAGTAGTATTCGCTCTCGATCTTGTTGGGGTTCTCCTGTGTCAGGAAATCCTCGCACGCGCAGAACGAAACGCATGCGAACAGGATTGCAATGTATTTTTTCATAATGCTCTTCCTCCCTGATTAGAATGTGATGTTGACGCCCAGCGTCACGCTTTTGAGCACGGGATAGGTATATCCGTCGCCGGCCGTCGAAGAGAAATCGGTGTCGTATCCCAGTGCTTCGGGGTCGAAGTTGGGGGCATATTTATGCAGCGGCGTGAAGGTGAAGAGATTCTCGCCCGACAGGTAAATCTTCAACCCGCCCAAACGGATCTTCTGGCACAGCGCCTTAGGGAAGGTGTAGTCGACCTGGATATTCTTCACGCGCAGGTAGGCCGCGTTTTGCTTGTAACGGGTATTGGGAATTTCGAGCAGTTTGGTCCACGAATAGGAACTGTTCGACTGGTAGGTAGTCATGCGCGGCCAATAAGCCGTATCCCAGTTGTTCTTCTCCTCGCTGTACATGTCGTCCGTATAGTTGTGAATGCCCAGCACCCACATGAACGGACGGGCGTACTTGCCCCAGAAATAACCCGAATCGGGCGAGGGGTACCAGTCGCGCTTCATCACGCCTTGCAGGAAGACCGACAGTCCGATGCCGTTCCAGTTGGCCGCCAGATTGACGCCGAACATGTAGTGCGGATTGATGTTGCCGATGATCGACAGGTCGCCGTGATCGTCGGCGGTGAAGGCGCCGGGATCGATGTTGCCGTTATGATCGAGATCGGCGATCTTGACCTGCCCGGGGCGCGTCACCTTGTCCGACGCCTGCGTGAAGTCGTGCGTGGCCGAGGAGTCGATGTCGGCCTGATCGCGGAACAGCCCGGCTACGGTATACCCCCACATCTCGCCCAGCTCCATGCCTTCGTAGAAGTCCGAGGGCGAACCGCCGTTCTGGATATAGCCTTTGAGCGTACCGAGCGAACGGGTGGCATTCTCGTACTTGGTCACCACCGTACGGTTGTCCCACACCATCGCCTTGATGCTGTAATCGAACGGCTTGCCGCCCAGCTTGAACGAGTCGCGCCATGTGAGCGACAGCTCCCAGCCCGTAGTGCGCAGTTCGGCGTTGTTGCCCTTGGGCGACGTGGTGCCGTAGACCGACGGCAGCGAAATGCTGGGCGTGTACATGTCGGTGGTGTAGCGGCGGTAGTAGTCGCCGCTGAACGAGAGACGGTTGTTCAGGAAATCGAGGTCGAGCCCCAGGTCGTAGGTCGTCGACTTCTCCCACGTCAGCGACACGGGCACCGTACTGCCGACCGTCGTATAGGAGGGCAGCCCTCCGCCGAGCACGATGTCCGAAGCGGTAACCACGGTCATCTCCGACGTGTAGGAGTAGGGATCGACGTTGCCGTTGCCCATCGAACCGGCCGAAAGGCGGATCTTGAAGTTGTCGAGCCACTCCTCCGACCACTTCATCCACGGTTCTTCCGACACGCGCCACGCCACCGATGCCGAGGGGAAGAATCCCCATTTGGAGTTGGTCGGGAACTTCGACGAACCGTCGTAGCGGCCGCTCACCTCGGCCAGGTACTTGCCCTTGTAACCGTAATTGAGCCGAAAGAAAGCGCCCACGTAAGACCAGATGTATCCGCCGACGGTCGGGTCGGTCGTCGTACCGTTCATCAGTCCGAACGACGGTTTGGAAGCGGTGACGAACCCTTCGCGTTTGATCGTCAGCGTCTCGTATTTCTGTTTCTCGATATTCCAGCCTGCGAGCGCCTTGAACGTGTGGTCGTCGCCCAGCTTGGGCGACCAGTTCAGGTAGGCGTTGGCCGACTGGTAGCGCGTCTGGTATTCGACGCTTTGGAGATTGGAGCCCGCAGCCTCCGACTCGTAGAGAATCTCGCCCGGCTTTTTCGAGTATTCGATCACCGTCTGGGCGTCCATGCGCTTGCGGTTGGTGTAGTTGTAGGAGTAGTCGACCGAAGCGGTCAGCACGTCCTTCACCAGATCGATGTTCACGTCGAACTTGTTGCGCAGGTAGACATAGTCGTTCGTGCGCCACGAAGTCCCCTCCGAGAAGGCGGCATAGCCCGATTTGGCTGCCGCGGCCGTCCACGTACCGTCGGGGTTCTTCACCGGCGAAAGCGGCATAGCCGTGTGGTTGATCAGACGCGGGATCTGCGAGTTGTTCTTCTGATGCTTGGGTTCGTAGGCATCGATCACCGAGACCGACATGTTGTTGGTCAGACGCAGCCACGGACGCACTTTAAGCGTTCCCTTGGCGCGCACGTCGTACTTCTTGTAGCTGTCGTTGCCCACCTTGTAGATGCCGTCCATATCGTAGAAACGGCCCGAAATATAGTAGTCGGCCTGGTCGCCGCCACCCGAAATCGAGAGGTTGTGCTCGGTCGACCAGTTGTAGTCCTTGTAGAAGAGCGAATGCCAGTCGGTCGAGTCGTAATAGGCCCACCCGAACTGGTCGTGCCCCGAAAGCGCCGTCGTGCGCGCCAGCGAAGGGTCCTGCGAACGGCGGATCAATTCCTGATAGATCGTCTCGGTATAGGGAATCGTCGAATCGACATGGTTCAGGAGCGCCTTCGAACCGTTGTAATAACCATTGTAGCAATCCTTCCACCAGTTGATCCACGTCAGACCGTCGGTCACCACATCGGGCGTCACCGTGCGGCGGTTGATCGTCACCGAACCGTTGTAATTGATGACGGGCGTCCCTTTCTTGGCGCTCTTGGTCGTAATCAGCACGACGCCGAAAGCACCGCGTGCACCGTACACCGCCGATGACGAAGCGTCTTTGAGCACCGAGACCGACTCCACGTCCTGCGGGTTGATCGCATTGATGCTGCCCTCCACGCCGTCGATCAGGACGAGCGTCGAACCGCCCGCACCGATCGAACCCGATCCGCGGACGTTGACCGACGCCCCGCGCGTGGGTTTGCTGTCGGTGAAGGTGATGTTCAGGCCCGGTAACTGCCCCTGCAAGGCACGGGCCAGCGTTCCGGTCGAACGGTCTTCGATGACCTTCCGGTCGACCTGATCGACCGCACCCACCAGATCGCGCCGCTTGACCGTGCCGTAGCCCACGACCACCACGTCATCAATCGCCTTCGATGAAAGCGCGAGCCGGATGTCGAAGGTCGTCTGCGACGGCGAAACCCGCAACTCCTGCGGTTCGTAGCCCAGATAATCGACTTTCAGGACGGGATCAACAGCATTTACGCGCAGCGAGAAATTCCCGTCGAGATCGGTCGTCGTACCCTGCGAAGTGCCCGCCACGACCACGGTCGCCCCCACGAGCGGGCGGTTCTGGTCGTCGGCCACCCGTCCCGAGACAACGGTGTCGACATGCAAGGACTGTTTACCGGCCGAAAGCAGGATTTTGCGGTTCTTGATCGCATAGTCGATCCCGTTCCCCGACGGGAAAAGGCTCTGCAACGCCGCATCGATCGGCGCGTCTTTCAGATCGATACTGACGATCCGGTCGGCATCGACCACTTCGCGGCTGTACGCGAAACTCAGGTCGCACTGCCTCGTGATTTCGTCCATCACGGTTTTCAGCTTCGCCCGCTCGAAGCGGAGCGTCACGTTCTGCGCGGAGAGACCGGAGAGGGCGAACAGACAGGCTAGCGTAAGCACGAGCCGTCTCGCCCCTCCCCACGGAATTCCGCAAGGAAGTCTAAATAGATTCATAATGATAAAGTTAGGTTATCTGTTCAGTCGGGTATAAATCATCGGGCGGCTCGGACGGTAATCCGGTCGTTGACACGCGAATAGCGGATCGGCGTGATCTGCGACATCACCGAAAGCACCTCGTCGATCGTCTCGTTGTAGAACTCCATCGTGTAGCTGTATTGGAGAATGCGCGCGTCGGCCACCTCGATCTCGACGGCATAATGCCGTTCGAGGAACTCCACGACATCCTCCAACGGCGCGTTCGTGAAGGCGTAGTTGTTGTGCAGCCATGCTTCGGGAGCCGACTTCCCGGCCGGCCGCACGGCACGGCACGTGCGGGCGTTCCGGTCGACGGCCAGCATCTCGTCGGGCGCCATGAGGTACCGGTTCTGCCGCCCCGTCACCCGCTCGGTCAGGCGAACCTTCCCCTCTTTGAGATAGACGGTCGTCACCTCCTTGTCGTAGGCGTTGACATTGAATTTCGTTCCGAGCACCTCGACCGACACGTCGTCGGTCTCGACCGTGAAGGGTGCCGAAGCATCGTGCGCCACCTCGAAGAAAGCCTCGCCGCGCACCAGCCGCACCTCGCGGCGACGGCGTGCGAAGCGTTCGGGATAGCGCAGCTCGCTGCACGCATTGAGCGTCACGGCCGAACCGTCGGCCAGCAACACCCGCAGATGCTCGCCCGCCGGCACCTGCACGCTCCGCATCACGGGTTCATGCCCCCAGCCGTACAACTCCGCAAACGCCGTCAGGCAGAGCGCGACGAGCGGCAGGCACACCGCCGCGAAGGCACCTGCGACCGACCGACGGTTGCGCCGGCGTATCTTGGCGTCGATCGCGTCGAGCAGTTTGAGCGACGGCACATCGACTCCGCCGGTCTCCCGTTCGGACGAAAGCGCCTGCGCGATGTCGGCGTCCATCTGCCGGATGCGTTCCGGCGAAAGGCCGCCGGCTTTTTCGAAAGATTTTCTTCCCATATGGTCTGTTTTCAACGCTCCTTTTCCGCACCGGCATAATCCGCAGACAATCGTTGTCTTTCCACTCCCGCTTCCGGTTCCCGCAATCATTATCCGGCTCATCTGACACTGCTCCCTTCTATTATAAATACAGGATTATCTTTTATTTTTTCTATTCTTCCTGGCCATTTAGTATCATAGAATCCTTTTTTAATAGCTTCATTAGTTATTTTAACTCCACGCTTATCTCTTATAGTTTTTAGTACAGTAAGAGCTAAAACAGCATTGTTAACTTGGTGGTCTCCTATTAATTGTATTTCCATGTCTTCAAATTTTTCACCATCTACTACACAATCAAATATTTGAGATGATATATCTGATTTTTTAACGTTTATTGAGTCAAAATCTACTTCTATATATTCAGAGTTTTGCTCTTTACAAACATCTTTTATAACTTCTGCCGCTTCTTCTTTTTGTTTATAAGATATAGTTAATCCATTTGGTTTTATTATACCTGCTTTTTCGTAAGCTATTTTTGCTAATGTATCGCCTAATATTCCTATATGGTCTAAACTTAAAGAAACTATTACACTTGCAAGACAGTCTTTTATTACATTAGTAGCATCATATCTACCACCTAATCCAACTTCTAAAGCAACATAATCTACACCTTGCTCCCAATAGTAGTAAAATGCCATAGCTGTCTCTATTTCAAACTCTGTTGGATAAGCACAACCTTCTTCTACCATTTGTTCTATTTTTTCTCTCATTAATGTTACAATTCTAGCAACATCTTCTTCTGGGATATTTTCTCCATTTATTCTTATTCTTTCTGTGAATTTTTCTAGATATGGAGATGTATAAAGACCTACTTTATACCCTTGAGCTTGCAATGCATTTGAGATAAAAGAACATACTGAACCTTTTCCATTAGTTCCTGCAACATGTATTATTTTTAATTTCTCTTGAGGATTACCTAATAGCTCAAGTAATTTTAATGAGTTTTCAAGCCCTAATCTAATCCCAAATTTATGAGATTCTTCTATAAATTTTAATGATTCTTGATAATTCAATGTCTATATTGCTACCAAAATTAAATTTTAGATAGCTCTCCTTT
>OLNO01003060.1_pt1 | contig 10548 bp, 10 predicted proteins | sample 1672861 | NCBI WGS metagenome assembly OLNO01 (sample SAMEA3136731, study PRJEB25190) | human gut metagenome | reverse complement strand
TCCGCAAGGTCGCCCCTCTGGGCGACCCGATGGAGCTGACCGTGCGCAACTACGAGCTGAGCGTGCGCAAGGCCGACGCCGAAATGATCGAAGTCGTTTGATCGTAACGAGAGGAAAGGAGTTGCAATGAGCATTAAAATTGCACTGGCCGGCAACCCGAACTGTGGTAAGACTACCCTGTTCAACAATCTGACCGGCTCTAATCAGTACGTCGGCAACTGGCCCGGCGTTACCGTCGAGAAGAAGGAAGGCAAGCTGAAGGGCGAGAAGGATGTCATCATCCAGGACCTGCCCGGTATCTACTCCCTGTCTCCGTACACTCTGGAAGAAGTCGTCTCCCGTACTTATCTGGTCAAGGAGAAGCCCGATGCCATCCTGAACATCATTGATGGTACCAACATCGAGCGCAACCTGTACCTGACCACTCAGCTCATCGAGCTGGGCATCCCTGTGGTCATGGCTGTCAATATGATCGACCTCGTCCGCAAGAACGGCGATAAGATCGACCTGAAGAAGCTGAGCGCCGAGCTGGGCTGTCAGGCTGTTGAGATCAGCGCACTGAAGGGCGAAGGCACCGAGGCTGCTGCAAAGGCTGCTATGGCTGCTGCAAAGGCTGGCAAGGGCGGCGAGCTGCCCCATGTCTTCACCGGCAGCGTTGAGCACGCCATCGCTCACATCGAGGAGTCCATCCAGGGCAAAGTCGATGACCGCTTCCTGCGCTGGTACGCTGTCAAGCTGTTCGAGCGCGACGACAAGGTCATGGACGAGCTGAAGCTCTCCTCCGACCTGATCGCTCACATCGACCAGCACATCAAGGACTGCGAGGCTGAGATGGACGATGACGCCGAGAGCATCATCACCAACCAGCGTTACGCATACATCAACGGTGTCGTCGATAAGGCTGTCAAGAAGAAGGCCCGCGTCGAGCACCTGACTGTTTCCGATAAGGTTGACCAGATCGTCACCAACCGTGTGCTGGCTCTGCCCATCTTCGCGGTCATCATGTACCTGATGTACTCCCTGTCTATGGGTACTTCCATCGCCGATGGCGGCTGGGCCATCGGCACGTTTGCGACCGACTGGACCAACGACGTCCTGTTCGGTGAGATCGTCCCCAACGCGCTGGGCGGCTTCCTCGAGGGCATCGGCGTGGCAGGTTGGCTGTACGGCCTGATCATGGACGGCATCGTCGCCGGTGTCGGCGCGGTCCTGGGCTTCGTTCCCCAGATGCTGGTCCTGTTCTTCCTGCTGTCCATTCTGGAGGACATCGGCTATATGTCCCGTGTCGCCTTCATCATGGACCGTATCTTCCGTAAGTTCGGCCTGTCCGGTAAGAGCTTTATCCCCGTGCTGGTCGGCACGGGCTGCGGCGTCCCGGGCGTCATGGCTTCCCGTACCATTGAGAACGAGCGTGACCGCCGCATGACCATCATGACCACCTGCTTCATCCCCTGCGGCGCAAAGATGCCCATCATCGGCCTGATCGCAGGTGCGATGTTCGGCGGTTCTTCTCTGGTGGCTGTCTCTGCTTACTTCATTGGCATGGCTGCTATCATCTGCTCCGGCATCATCCTGAAGAAGACCAAGGCCTTTGCGGGTGACCCCGCTCCCTTCGTCATGGAGCTGCCCGCATACCATATCCCTGCCTGGGGCAACGTCTTCCGTGCTACCTGGGAGCGCGGCTGGTCCTTTATCAAGCGTGCTGGTTCCGTCATTCTGGCTGCTACCGTCGTCCTGTGGTTCCTGCAGGGCTTCGGCTTCGAAAACGGCGCCTTCGGCATGGTGGAGGATCAGGACAACTCCGTGCTGGCGGCTATCGCAACCAAAGTCGCTTGGATCTTCGCTCCTCTGGGCTTCGGCAACTGGAAGGCTACCGTCGCTTCTGTCTCCGGCCTGATCGCAAAGGAGAACGTCGTCGGTACCTTCGGCGTCCTGTATCACTTCGGCGGCGAGGAGTTGTCTGAGAACGGCGATGAGATCTGGAACCTCGTTGCGGCAGATTACACCGCTCTGAGCGCTTACGCATTCATGATCTTCAACCTGCTGTGCGCTCCCTGCTTCGCTGCTATGGGCGCTATCAAGCGTGAGATGAACAACGGCAAGTGGACGGCATTCGCCATCGGCTATATGTGCGCACTGGCCTACTGCTCTGCTCTGGTCGTGTACCAGCTGGGCGGCCTCATCACCGGCGAGCTGAGCTTCAACTTCTTCACCATCGTGGCTGCTGTCATCCTGGTGGCCTTCATCTACCTGCTGGTCCGTCCCAACAAGTATGTGAACGACAACGAGGTCAAGATCGACGTTTCCAAGATCAAGTAAAAACTTCTCAAAACGCGCTGAAAGGAGTGCATTGTTATGATGGAGTTTCTGGCTGCTAATTTTAATCTGCCGACGATCATCGTCGGAGCCATCGTGTTTGGCGGTGTAGGCTGGATCACCTGGCACTCTCATAAGCATGGCGGCTGCAGTGGATGCAGCGGCGGCTGTGACAGCGGTTGCAGTGGAAACTGCAGCAGCTGCGGCGGTGGCTGCCACTGAGCGATCGCGTAGGAGAAGGGGGCGCGGGTCAAGGCTTTGGCCCGCGCCCCTTTTGTAAACCAAAAGTTCGTGTGATATAACGAAAAGAGAGTGATACGAGATGGAACTGACGCCAGCACACCTGCGGTACCTGCTCGCGATCTATGAGGTCTCGCAGACCCATCTTGACATCAGCTCCCGCAGCATCGCCGAGAAGCTGGGCGTGACCAAACCCTCGGTGGTGCGGGTGATGAACCTGCTGATGGAGCGGGGGATGATCGTCAAGGAGTATTACGGCAAGATCTACCTCACCGACCGGGGCATCTTCGTGGCCCGGGAGGTCAAAAAGCAGCTGGACGAAGTGCTCGCGCACTTCCCACCGGTGGAGGAAGCGCTGACCGATGAGGAGCGGTTCACCGCCGCCCTCGCCCTGACGGCGGCCCTGCCGGAACGGGTGTTCACCGGCCGGTACGACCAGCTGATGGGCGCAGAGAAAGCGCCTCCTGCCGCAGGCTGATGCCTTGAAAGGCAAAAGAACCGGACTCCGCGGAGTCCGGTTCTTTTCGTATGCGGGTCCTCAGACCAGATAGCCCTCGAAGCAGTGGAGGTCTTCGGTCTTGACGATGCCTTCGAGGTAGAGGCCGTCTTCGCGGTACTCCTCGAGCTGGACGCTGCCGCGCTCCCGTATGGGGGCGGCGAGGCCCAGCTTATCGTAGGGCAGGAGAACGCGGATGGTGTGGACGCGGTCGCTGAGGGTCTCGTCCAGCTTGGCCAGCAGCTTGTCGAGGCCGTAGCCGGTCTTGGCGCTGGTGAGCAGGATGTCGGGGTCGAAGCTCAGCGCGCCGGGCTTGTCGCACTTGTTGTAGACGGTCAGGCGGGGAATATCGGCGCAGTCGAGGCCGTCCAACACTTCGTCGGTGACGGCCAGCTGCTCTTCCCGCTGCTCATCGCCGGCGTCAGCCACCCGCACGATGACGTCCGACCATGCGGCCTCTTCCAGCGTGGACTTGAATGCTTCCACCAGATTGTGGGGCAGACGGGAGACGAAGCCAACGGTGTCCACCAGCAGCACGGCCATGCCGCTGGGCAGGACGAGCTTCCGGCTGGTGGGGTCGAGGGTGGCAAAGAGCATATCGGCCTCGGTGACGCTGGGGCCGCAGAGGGCGTTCATCAGGCTGGATTTGCCCACATTGGTGTAGCCCACGAGGCTGACCACCGGCATTCCGGTCTTGGCGCGGGCTTTCCGGCTCTCGCCCCGGCGCTTTTCCATCTCGGCCAGTTTCTCAGCCAGTGCGTCGATGCGGGCGTGGACGTGGCGGCGGTCAAGCTCAAGCTTCGTTTCACCGGCACCACGGCGGGCGCCGCCGCCGCCGCCACCGCCGCCGCCCTGACGGCTCAGGCTTTCGCCCATGCCCTGCAGGCGGGGCAGACGGTAGCGCAGAAGCGCCAGCTCGGTCTGCAGCTTGCCTTCGTTGGTCACGGCGCGACTGCGGAAGATCTCGAGGATGAGCATGGTGCGGTCGATGACTTCGAGGCCGCCGAGGGCCGTGGAGATGTTGCGGATCTGGCTGCCGGTCAGCTCACCGTCGAAGACCGCGCACTCGGCCCCCAGCTCTGCTGCGGCCGCAGCGGCTTCTTCCAGCTTGCCGCTGCCCAGCACGATGCCGGTCTCAGGGGTCTGGCGCTTCTGGGTGACTTCGGCCACGGCCTCCATGTGGTTGGCCTCACACAGCGCAGCCAGCTCGGCAAGGCTGCGCTCGCAGTCCCACAGGCCCTGGTCGAGGGCGAGAAGGATGACCTTCGTCGGGGGAGTTTCGACTAAAATATCGTAAAGTTCGCTCAAAATGATTCCTTTCTGTTAGTGGAGCCAACCTCTCAGTCTCGCTATCGCTCGACAGCTCCCCTACCAAGGGGAGCCTCTGGCGAAGAGAAAAAGCTCTACGAAATGCCAAGGCCTCCCCTCAATAGGGGAGGTGGCAGCGCGTCAGCGCTGACGGAGAGGTTGCTCCTTATAGTGTTCTCGCGTCAGGGCATAGCACTTGCAGGGTATCGCTGTACCGTCGAATTTGTGGTAGACGGCCTCGTGGTCGTAGACAAAGCCTGCTTTCATCATGACCTTACCGCTGGCGGGGTTCTCCACAGCGTGGGAGCAGGCAAGCCAATTACTGTCTGTATTCTTGAACCAGTATTCTACCAGAGCGTTCAGAGCCTCGGTGGTGCAGCCTTTGCCCCACCATGCTCTGCCGATACAGTAACCCGGCTCCCAGATGCCCTCGGAGAGGTCGAATCCCGGCCATTCATTTCGCTGTTCCGGTTCTCCCAGCAGGCTGTTGTAGATGCTGATGGAACCGAACACCTGCCCGGTGGCCTTTTCCACGATGGCCCACTGGTAGTAGTCCTCGTTGGGATAGAGCAGCGCCCATGCGCTCAGAAGCTCCTGCGTCTCGGCCACATCCTTGTGCGGCGTCCAGCGCAGCCAGCGGGTGACTTCCGGGTCGTTGGCCCAGTTCGAGTACATCATCGGGGCATCCGACGGCATAAGGCGGCGTAGAAGCAGCCGCGGCGTTTCGATTTCCTGTGTGCCGGCGTGGCGCATGATACATTCCTCCCAACCATTGTAAATATGCATAGAATAGCACAAAACCGGCTTCGGCGCAAGCAAAATGGGCTGCTTCGGGGCAAAAATGCTTGACAAGTGCGCAAACTTCATTAAACTGAAGATGACTGCATAAAAATTCTCCCCGGCAAAGGGCCGGGGAGAATGCTCAGGTTGGAAGAACATCCGCCCGCAGAATAGCCTGCCAGTCGCTGTGACCATACAGGAAGCGGAGGATGTGGACGGTCTGGGTGGAAGAATCGATCCTATAGAACAGAAGATAATTCTGCACAGGGACAAAATGGAGCTGATGAGAGGCAAGAAGCGGCTCGTCGATCACCGGAAAGCGTCCGGGAAATGTTTCGAGCGAGTCGATGCTTGCAAGTGCATTCGTCAGCATCCGGCGAGCGGCCAGCGGATTTTGCAGTTGGTGAGCAATATAGTTTGCGGCAGAGTGCAGGTCGTGCTCGGCGGCGTGAGAGACATGAATCTTGTAGTTCATTCAAGCCCCCATTGCTTCGACAGCTCTTTGCGGACATCTTCCCAGGGGCGCGTTCTTCCCGCCGCCACGTCATCCAGACCTTCCTGCAATTTCGCATACAAATCGAACCGGGCTGTCAGGGCCTCGTAGGTCTCGATGCTCATCACGGCAAGGTCGCCTTTGCCATTTTTGGTGATGAACACCGGCTCGGCGTAGTCGTGGCAGAAGGTGGAGATCTCATTGTAGTTGTTGCGCAGGTCTGCGCTGGAACGAATCTTGGGCATCCAAAAGCACCTCACTTTCATACAAAAATTATACCTGAATTTCTTTATAAAATCAAGGAAAATAAAAAAGGAGAACCTTTCTATGACGGACATCCGAGAGTATCTTGCCCGCAAGCCGCTTTTGTTCGACGGCGGCATGGGTACCTATTATAAAGCGGCACCGGGCGCGGACTGCGAAATGGCCAACCTCACTGACCCCGAGGGCGTGAAGAAGGTCCATGCGGAATATCTTGCCGCAGGCGCACAGGCCATCAAGACCAACACCTTCGGTCTGCCCCGGATGGCGGCGGCCCAGATGCCGGGCTGGGAAGAGCTGGCCGAGGCGGGCTGGAAACTGGCCTGTGACGCTGCTGCCGAGAAGGGCGCCGCCGTCTTCGCTGACCTCGGCCCGGCCCTGGACACCGAAGCTGCTCCGGCCAGCAGCGCCTACGGCCTTGTGGCGCAGCAGTTCGCCGCACTGGGCGCAAAGAACTTTCTGTTCGAGACGCTCAGCTCCGATGTGGGCATTGTGGAGGCCGTAAAGGCACTGCGTGTGGCCGTGCCAGACGCCTTTGTCATGGTGTCCTTCGCGGTGCTGCCGGATGGCTACACCCGTGAGGGTCTGCTGTTCCGTGACCTGCTGCGCCGGATGGAGCAGAGCGGCGTGGTGGACGCCGTGGGCCTGAACTGCGTCTCGGCCCCCGGCGCGATGAAGAAACTGGTGCAGAGCCTTGGCGAGACGCTGCTGCCCCTGTCGGTGATGCCCAACGCGGGCTATCCGGTAGTCACCCGGGCGCGGGTGCTGTATCAGGGCAAGCCCGCGTATTTTGCCCGGGAGATGGGGCAGATCGCCGCTGCGGGCGTCCGTATTTTGGGCGGCTGCTGCGGCACGACGCCCGCCCACATCGCGGCCCTGCGTGCAGAGCTGGATGCCCTGCCCCAGCAGACCGAAGCCGCTCCGGCAGCGAAGCTTTCCACCGGGACTGCACCGGCGGTGGAAAAAGACGACACTTTCCTGAGAAAACTGAACGCAGGTGAGAAGGTCATCGCCATTGAACTGGATTCGCCCCGGGTGGCCGACCTGAGCGGCTATCTGGACGGCGCACGGCGGCTGCAGGCCGCAGGCGCTGACCTGCTGACCATCGCCGACTGCCCCATCGCGCAGGCCCGGATGGATTCCTCCCTCGTGGCCTGCCGGATACACCGGGAACTGGGAATGTGTGCTCTGCCCCACATGACCTGCCGCGACCGCAACCTCAACGCCACCAAGGCCCTTCTTCTGGGCCTTTACGCCGAGGGCGTGCGGGAGGTGCTGGCCATCACCGGCGACCCCATCCCCACCGCAGAGCGGGACGAGGTGAAGAATGTCTACCAGTTCAACTCCCGCAAACTGGCCCAGTACATCGTCTCGCTGGCCGGGGAGGGCCGGGAGATGCCCTCGGCCATGACCGTCTTTGGTGCGCTGAATCTCAACGCCCGGAACTTTGACGTGGAGCTGCGCCGGGCCGTGGAAAAGTTGGAAAACGGGATGTCGGGCTTCCTGACCCAGCCGGTGCTGTCGGCACAGGCGGTGGAAAATCTCCGCAAGGCCCGCCAGACACTGGGCGAACGGGCTAAAATTCTGGCCGGCATCATGCCCGTGGTCAGCCAGCGGAACGCAATCTTTATGGAAAACGAGATCAACGGCATCCATGTGGAGGAGGACATCATCCAGCGCTTCGCGGGCCTCGACCGGGGGCAGGGCGAGGCGCTGGGCCTTGAGGTGTCGATGCAGATGGCCCGGGAGGCTCTGCCCTACGCCGACGGCTTCTATCTCATGACCCCCTTCAACCGTGTGGCCCTGATGGAGCGGCTCATTGCCCGGCTGAAAACGGAGCTTCTGGACGCGGAAGGCTGAAAAACGGATAAATCGTTGAAAGCGCCGCAATGAGATGATATTCTAATAAAGAATAACGAACAGGGTCCCTGTGGATCCTGTTGCAGCGAATGCAGCGGGCCACACTCGAAAAGGAAGGGACATAAGAAAAATGCGGACACGGTATACCCTTATCAATATGGTCGTCAATGTGGGTGGACAGCTCATGAATCAGGTGCTGCTGTTCATCAGCCGGATGGTGTTCATCCACTATCTGTCGGCGGCATATCTGGGTGTCAACGGACTGTTCACCGATGTGCTGGGCATCCTGAACCTTGCAGAGCTTGGCATCGGCACGGCGATGATATACAGCCTGTATGAACCGGCTGCGAAGAATGATGAGCATCGGCTGGCGCAACTGATGAACCTTTACCGGCTGCTCTACCGTATCGTGGCGGTCGTGGTGCTGCTCGTGGGCCTTGCACTGATGCCGTTTCTGGGCTTTTTCATCAAGGACAGCAGCGGCATCGAGCATCTGCGGCTCATCTATCTGATGTATGTGGCAAACTCGGTCTGCTCCTATCTGCTGAGCTATAAAAACTCCATCTATCTGGCCTACCAGAAAGCCTATGTCCGCAACCTCTGGGCGCAGCTCTGCGACGCGGTCAAGACTCTGTTCCAAATCGTCCTCATCGTGCTGACCGGAAACTTTATCCTTTATCTGGCGGTGCAGTTTGTGATGCAGTTCATCCCGAACATCATCGTATCGGTCAAGGTGGATAAGGAATTTCCCTACCTGAAAGAGTGCAGGGAGCTGCCGGAAAAAGAAAAATTTCACGGCATCCTGCGGAACGTCGGTGCCATGAGCTTCCACAAGCTGGGAACGGTCATCGTCCGGAACACGGACAGCCTGCTGATGTCCAGCTTCGTGGGTTTGTTGTCAGTGGGCATCTACTCCAACTACAAGCTCGTTCTGTCCGGCATCAACAACCTGATGGATAAATTCTCGAATGCCTTTACCGGAAGTCTGGGCAATCTGGGAGCCATCGAGGATGAGACGCGGGTGTACAGCATCTACCGGGAACTGGATCTGCTCTTCTTCGTCATTTACGCTTACTGGACGGCGGGATTGTTCGCGCTGTTCAACGCTTTTATCACCCTCTGCTTCGGCGCGGAATACTGCTTCTCCACGGCGACAGTCGCCGTCCTCGTGACGGAATTTTATGTTTCGGGTCAGCGGAAGGTCAACCTGCTCTTCCGTGAAGCCAAGGGCCTGTTCTGGTACGACCGGTATAAGCCGCTGTTCGAATCGGCCATCAATCTGGCAGCGTCGCTGCTGCTGGTGCAGAAGTTCGGCGTGGCAGGCATTCTGGGCGGAACGGTCATCAGCACCGTGACGACCTGCCTCTGGATGGAGCCTTACATCCTGATGCGCTACGGCATCCGGGAAGACTGGCAGGGCAAGCTGAAAGACTACTTTGTCCGCTACGCCGAACGCGTTGCTGTCGTCGCGGCGCTGGCCGCTGTGTCCTACGGATGGGTGAGCTTCTGCCCGGCGAAGAACATCGGCTGGTTTCTGCTGGACGGTGTGCTGTATACGCTGCTGTTCGGGGCTGTCATGGTGGTGCTCCACCGGAACGCGCCGGAGTTCAATCAGCTCAAGGGCCGTGTCACGGCTGTCATGAAAAGGAGGGAAAGCTGAATGGCAGGGCGGGACAGCCATGTCCGGCCCATCCGGCAGAAGAACGGCGGTCTGAGCGCGGCCCGTACGCTGAACGGCAGCTGTGAAAATTTTGTTCCGGACAAAAAGAGATTGACAAAACGCACAAAAAACGCTATATTCTTTTTATAAATGCAAGGAAAAAGAGTGTGCGTCGTTTTCGCCATCCAGAGAGCCGGGGGCTGCTGAAAACCCGGTATGGCGGTGCGGTGTGCTGTCGCTTTTGAGCAGAGGCGGGGAAACAGGAGTAGTCGCCTCCGGGTCTGCCCCACGTTATCGGGGCATCAAGGGGCATACGGCAGAAAGCCGTGTGCAATTTGGGTGGTACCGCGGTTATATTACAGCCGTCCCATGGAACGCTCCGTGGGGCGGCTTTTTTCGTCCCACTCCAATTATTCATCTGGGAGGATACTATGAAAGAACTCGCAAAACAGTATGATCCGAGCCAGGTGGAAGACCGCATCTACCAGTTCTGGCTGGATGGCGGCTACTTCCACACCAAGGCCGACCCCGACAAGAAGCCCTACACCATCGTGATGCCCCCTCCGAACGTCACCGGCCAACTCCACATGGGCCACGCCGTGGACAACACCATGCAGGACATCCTCATCCGCACCAAGCGGATGCAGGGCTATGCCGCCCTGTGGGTGCCTGGCACGGACCACGCTTCCATCGCTACGGAGGCCAAGGTCGTGGAGGCCATGCGTGCTGAGGGCCTGACCAAGGAAATGGTGGGCCGCGACGGCTTCCTGGAGCGCGCCTGGGCATGGAAGACCAAGTACGGCAACCGCATCGTCAGCCAGCTCAAGAAGCTGGGCAGCAGCTGCGACTGGGAGCGTGAGCGCTTCACCATGGACGAGGGCTGCTCTGAGGCTGTCAAGGAAGTCTTTGTCCGCCTGTACGACAAGGGCCTCATCTACCGCGGCAACCGCATGGTTAACTGGTGCCCCCACTGCAACACCTCCATTTCCGACGCCGAGGTGGAGTATGAGGAAAAGGACGGCAGCTTCTGGCACCTGCTCTACCCGGTCAAGGAGACCGGCGAGATGCTGGAACTGGCTACCACCCGTCCCGAGACCATGCTGGGCGATACCGCTGTTGCCATCAACGGCGATG
>OLNO01003059.1_pt1 | contig 10549 bp, 7 predicted proteins | sample 1672861 | NCBI WGS metagenome assembly OLNO01 (sample SAMEA3136731, study PRJEB25190) | human gut metagenome | reverse complement strand
TGCCGCACCTCGCTCGCCGTATCGGCACTTAGAATTATGCGGTATTGCCTTAAAATAGGGCAGGAACGGAAAAGTGTAATAGAGAATTCACATATCGATAACACATTTCACTCAATACAGAGTATATAATAGAATCAGCCAAAAAGAAAGGGGTCTGTTTTATGGACCAGAAATATTATAATATCTCCTATGCCGAAAGTCCGTTCGGCACGTTAAGCCAGTATATGACCCGCACCTACGGCTGGATGGCCGCCGGTTTGCTGGTTACCTTTGCAACGGCATTGCTTACCGTTACCACCCCGCTGTTTGAGCTGATGTTCAGCACCGGCCTGGTATTCCTCCTGAGCATTGCGGAGCTGGTGCTGGTTGCGGTTCTGTCCGCCAGGGTGGAACGCCTGCAGCCCACCACCGCAACGGGGCTGTTCTTCGCCTATGCGGTGCTGAACGGCATCAACCTGAGCACCTACTTTATCATCTATGATCTTTCCACGCTGATTCTGGCGTTCCTGGTTGGTACCGTGTACTTTGGCGTTATGGCTGTTTACGGTGCCCGAACCCAGCGCGATTTGAGCGGCTGGGGTATCAACCTGATGGGTGCTTTGATTGCCATTATTTTGACCAGCCTGGTGGGCGGCCTGATCGGCATGCTGACCGGCGCGGGCTTTGGCATGATGGATATCGTGCTTTGCGCGGTTTCGGTCCTGGTGTTTATGCTGTTCACGGCTTATGACACCCAGAAGCTGAAGTACTATTACGCCTACTATGGCGGCGATGCTTCCATGCTGCACAAATCCTCCATCATCGGCGCACTCAGCCTGTACCTGGATTATATCAACATCTTCCTGTATATCGTCCGCATCGTGGGCCGTTCCCGCCGCAACGACTGATCGGTTTTGATAATTTGAAAAAAGGGCGCTGTTCCGCAAGGGGCAGCGCCCTTTTTGCTGTGCGTCCAGGGTTGACAAAAAAGGCCAAACGGCCTATAATGCTTTATGTTAAACGCATTGACGGAGAAAGTATGCCTGCAAACTTAGCACAGAGAGGGCGGCCATCGGCTGTAAGCCGCCCCGAAAGCCTGCTGGCAGAAGTTCGCTCCTGAGCGGCCTGTGTGAACCCTGCATTGCAGCCATTAGCGCGGGACGGTCTGCCCCGTTACAAAGCATCGAGTGCCGCCAGACGTGGTTTGGCGGAACACGGGTGGTACCGCGGAGTGTAAATGAATGTTACAGCTTCGTCCCTGATTTTACCGTTCAGGGACGGGGCTTTTTTATTTTGTTTTGCAGCAAAAGCGAGCAGCCTTCGCCCCGTAAATCATCAAAGAGGTGCATTATGGAAGAAAAAATCGCCGCACTGCGCGCCGAGCTGGAAGCCGACCTTGCAGCAGTGCACAACAAAGATGAACTTTCCGCCTTTTGGCAGAAGTATCTGAGCAAAAACGGCAGCGTGACCGGACTGACCAAGTCCCTGCGCGATGTTCCCAAAGAGGAACGCCCCGCCGCCGGTAAAACCATCAACGAGTTCAAGGTCTGGGTGGAGGGCCAGTATCAGGCTGCTTCCGCCGAGATCGAAAAGGCTGAGCTTGCCGCCCGCAACAAGGCCGAAGCCGTGGATATCACCCTGCCCGGCACCCACCGCGCCACCGGCGCACTGCATCCTATCACCCAGATCAAGAATGAGATCATTGATGTGTTTGCCGGCATGGGCTTTGAAATTTACGAAGGCCCCGAAATTGAGGACGATGACCACAACTTTACCCGCCTGAACGTACCCAAAAACCACCCGGCCCGCGATATGCAGGATACCTTCTATGTGGCGGATGACATTGTTCTGCGCACCCAGACCAGCGGCGGCCAGATCCGTGTGATGGATAAGGAAAAGCCCCCCATCAAGGTTCTGGTGCCCGGCCGCGTGTTCCGCTCTGACTCTGACGCAACCCACTCCCCGATGTTCCACCAGATGGAAGGTCTGGTTGTGGATAAGGGCATTACCCTGTGCGACCTGCAGGGCATGCTGGACCGCTTTGTGCAGGCTTTGTTTGGCCCGGAGGTCAAAACCCGCCTGCGCCCGTCCTATTTCCCGTTCACTGAGCCCAGTGTGGAGGTTGACGTAAGTTGCTTTGAATGCCACGGCAAGGGCTGCCCCCTGTGCAAGCACAGCGGCTGGATCGAAGTTCTGGGGGCTGGCGTTGTGCACCGCAGCGTGCTGGAAAACTGCGGCATTGACCCTGAGGTATACTCCGGCTTTGCTTTCGGTATCGGTATCGAGCGTATCGCCATGCTTAAGTACGGCATCAACAACATCGGCCTGATGTTCGAGAACGACCTGCGCTTCCTCGAACAGTTCAAGGGTTAAGGAGGGGAACAACAATGAAAGTACCATTCAGCTGGCTTAAACAGTATGTGGATATTGATGTTTCCGCCCAGGAGCTGGAAACCAAACTATTCGACTGTGGCTTTGAAGTAGAAGAACTCATCGACCTTGGCGCTGAGATCAGCAAGGTTGTTGTTGGCGTTGTGACCGAGTGCGTGCCCCAGGAGGGCACCCACCTGCATATCTGTAAGGTGGACTGCGGCGACTATGGCCATGATATTCAGATCTCCACCGGTGCGCCCAATGTGTACGCCGGTATGCACACCCCCGCTGCTCTGGACGGCTCTACGCTGCCCGGAGGCATCAAGATCAAGGCAAAGCCCTTGATGGGCATTGAATCCAACGGTATGCTCTGCTCCGGCGAGGAACTGGGTCTGAACGAGGACCTGTACCCCGGCGCTGAGGTATACGGCCTGCTGGACCTGCCCAAAGATACCGTGCCCGGAACCCCCATTCAGCAGGTTGTTGGGTTGGACGATTATATCTTTGATATCTCCATCACCGCCAACCGTGCCGACTGCCAGAGCGTTCTGGGCATTGCACGCGAAGTTGCCGCTGTGCTGAACAAGCCCCTGAAAATGCCTGCCACCGATTACACCGTGAGCGATTACAAGGACCCGCGCCTGAGCATTACGGTGGAAGCACCGGACCTGTGCCCGCGCTACCTGGGCCACTATGTGCGCAACATCACCACCGGTGAATCTCCGCGCTGGATGCGCCGCCAGCTGGCCTTGTGCGGCCTGCGCAGCATTTCCAACGTGGTGGATATCACCAACTATGTCATGCTGGAAATCGGCCAGCCGATGCACGCCTTTGATATGGACACGCTGGAAAGCTGCCAGATCATTGTGCGCCGTGCCAAGGACGGCGAGAAGATCACCACGCTGGACAGCAAGGAGTTTACCCTGACCCCCCAGAACCTGGTCATCTGCGATGGCGAAAAGCCGGTTGCCCTGGCCGGTGTTATGGGCGGCCTGAACAGCGAGATCAAGCCGGAAACTACCCAGCTGCTGTTTGAATCTGCCAAGTTTGCCCGCGATAACATCCGCAAGACCGCCCGCGGCCTTGGCCAGAACACGGATGCTTCCGCCCATTACGAGAAGGGCATCAGCGAATATACCACCGAGCTGGGCATGGCCCGCGCCCTGCACCTGATCCAGGAGCTGGGCTGCGGCGAAGTGACCGCCACCGAGTTTGACTGCTCTGCCGGTGCTCCGCGTAAAGGCAAGCACTTCACCGCCCGCATCAGCGCCATCAACGCCATTCTGGGCATTACCGTGCCCACCGAGGAAATTCTGGCCATCCTGAAAAAGCTCAGCTTTGAAGTAACGATGGAAGCCGACGGTGACACCATGCAGGTGGTTGCTCCGCGCTACCGCGAGGATATCGAGATCGGCGAGCCGGACCTGGCCGAGGAAGTGATCCGTGAATATGGCTATGACCATATCACCCCTACCTTCCTGAAAGCTGCCCAGGTCACCACCGGGGGGCTGACGGCTGACCAGCACCGCCGCGATAAGCTCAAGAGCGCTATGTGTGCCCAAGGCTTCTATGAGGCTATGACGCTGGCATTCTATGCGGATGCCGACCTGGATGCCCTGCACATTGCCCCCGATGCACCGGAGCGCAATGTCATCCGCATTGTCAATCCCATCTCCTCCAACCTGACCATCATGCGCTCCCTGCTGGCACCCAGCCTGTTGAACGTGGCGGTTACCAATCTGAAAAAGGGCAACGCTGCCGGCCGTCTGTTTGAGCTTTCCAACATTTATGTGCCCAAACAGCTTCCGCTGACCGAACTGCCGGAAGAGCGCCTGCACCTGGGCTTTGTGGCCTTTGGTGAGCATGAGGACTTCTTTGCCGTTAAGGGCGCACTGGAAGACCTGGCTGCTTCCTTCGGCGTAACCTTTGAGGTGGAGCGTGCCGAGGATGTGCCTTACCTGCACCCCGGCATTGCCGCTTACATCCTGTGCAACGGCGTGCGTGTGGGCAGCTTTGGCAAGCTGGCCAACGATGTGCAGGCCGGTCTGGATCTGCCGCGTGACAGCCGCGCCAACCAGAAGATCTTCCTGGGCGAGATCGATTACGAGACGCTGGTGGCACAGCTGCCTGCCGGTCTGCGTTATCATCCGCTGCCGGAGTTCGATACCGTGGCCCGTGACCTGGCTCTGGTTGCTGACGAGGAAACCCCCTGCGGCACCATCATTGCCGAAATGAAGCGCGCCTGCAAGCAGCTGGCCGATGTGGAGCTGTTTGATATCTACCGCAGTGAAGCCATTGGCGCCGGCAAAAAGAGCATGGCGTTCACCTTGCACTTTGCACCGGAAAACAAAGCCCTGGAAGCTGCCGATGTGGACCGCTTTGTCAAGAAAATCCTCGGCAACCTCAAGTTCAAGCTGGGCATCGAGATCCGCTGAACTCTTTTGCCGCGTTCGCTGCCGCCCGGCGGTAAGCTGAACGCCTGAACGGAAATAACACAAAACCACCCCTTGCCCCGACCGCACGGTAAAACCTTGTGCGGCAGGGCAGGGGGTGGTCGTTTTATATTCGGCCACTGGCCTAAATACGCCGCGCCAAAAACAAACCCGCCGGGGCAGGCAGCTGTTGTGCTGCGCCGCCCCGGCGGGTGCTGCTATCTATGGTGCTGTAGTCAATCAGGTATCGGAATCCAGCTTCAGCACGGCGGTAAAGGCTTCGCTGGGCAGGGTCACGCTGCCCAGTTTGCGCATCTTCTTTTTACCGGCTTTCTGCTTTTCCAGCAGCTTCTTTTTACGGGTAATATCGCCGCCATAGCACTTGGCCAAAACATCCTTGCGCACGGCCTTGACTGTTTCGCGGGCAATGATCTTGCCGCCCACGGCCGCCTGAATGGGAATTTCAAACAAAGCGCGCGGGATGTTCTCCTTCAGCTTTTCGCAGATGCGGTGCCCCTTGGCGTAAGCGTTATCCGCAAATACGATCATCGAAAGCGCATCCACGATCTCGCCGTTCAGCAGGAAGTCCAGCTTGACCAGCTCGGACTGGTGCCAGCCCTCCCACGCATAGTCATAGCTGGCGTAACCGCGGCTGCGGCTCTTGATGGCGTCAAAGAAGTCATAAACAATCTCGCCCAGCGGAATCTGGTAATGCAGGTCCACGCGAGTCTCATCCAGGTAATCCATCGCAATCAGGGTGCCGCGCTTTTGCTGGCACAGGTCCATCAGCGGGCCAACATAATCGTTGGGGGTGTAAATGTGGGCATCCACAAATGGTTCTTCCGCCTTGGCAATGCGGGCCGGGTCGGGATAGGCGGAGGGGTTATCGATCACTTCCACCGTGCCGTCCGTCAAGGTCAGCCGGTACTGAACACCGGGGGTGGTGGTGATCAGGTCAAGGTCAAACTCGCGCTCCAACCGTTCGGTGATGATTTCCATGTGCAGCAGCCCAAGGAACCCGCAGCGGAAGCCGAAGCCCAGGGCCGCACTGGTTTCCGGCTCAAAGCTCAAGGCGGCATCGTTCAGCTGCAGCTTTTCCAGCGCATCTTTCAAATCAGGGTAGTCGGCGCCATCGGCGGGGTAAATGCCGCAGAACACCATCGGCGTTACCTGGCGGAAACCGGGCAGAGCTTCCGCCGTGGGGGCTTCGGCCAGGGTGATGGTATCGCCCACGCGGGTATCGCGCACGGTCTTGATGGAGGCCGTCAGGTAGCCGACTTCACCGGCCTCCAGCTTATCGCAGGGGGCCAGGGCAGTAGCACCCATGTGGCCCACTTCCACCAGCTGGAAGGTTGCGCCGGTGTTCATCAGCTTGATGGTATCGCCGGGGCGCACGGTGCCTTCAAACACGCGCACATAGACGATAACGCCCTTGTAACTGTCGTAAATGGAGTCAAAGATCAGGGCTTTCAGCGGGGCATCGGGGTCGCCCTGCGGGGCGGGAACATCCTGCACCACGCGTTCCAGCACTTCGCGGATATTGATGCCCATCTTGGCGCTCACGCGCGGGGCATCCATGCAGGGCAGACCGATGACATCCTCCACCTCTTTGGCGGCAGCATCCGGGTCAGCGCTGGGCAGGTCAATCTTATTCAGGATGGGCACAACTTCCAGGTTGTGGTCAATGGCCAGGTAGCAGTTGGCCAGCGTCTGGGCTTCCACGCCCTGGCTGGCATCCACCACCAGGATGGCACCCTCACAGGCAGCCAGGCTGCGGCTGACTTCGTACTGAAAGTCAACGTGGCCCGGCGTGTCGATCAGGTTGAACTCGTATTCCTTGCCGTCATCGGCGTGGTAGTGCATGGTAACGGCGCGGGCTTTGATGGTAATGCCGCGCTCGCGTTCCAGCTCCATGTCGTCCAGAATCTGGTCCTCCATGGTGCGCTTGTCCACGCTGTCGGTCAGCTCCAGAATACGGTCCGACAGTGTGGACTTGCCGTGGTCAATGTGGGCAATGATACAAAAGTTGCGAATATTGTCGCGTGCCATCAGGTTTCCTCCAAATCGTTCCAGATACGCACCGGCGCGCCGTCCCGCAGGTAAACACGGGGAACCCGGCGGCTGATGCCGCAGATAATTTCATAGTTGATGGTGCCGGTCTTAGCTGCAATGCTGTCGGCGGTATCTGCGCCGATCGCAGCGTTTTCAGGGCCGAATACCGTTACTTCATCATTCATTTTAACATCGGGGATGTCGGTCACATCCACCAGGGTCTGATCCATGCACACCCGGCCGATTATCGGGGCGGGCTTTCCGCGGATGCTCATAACCCCCGCATTGGGGTTGCCATTGCTGCCGGAAAGCGCGCGGGGGTAGCCGTCCGCATAACCAACGCATACGGTGGCAACCTTGCGGGGTGTGTTGGCTGTGTAGGTGCGGCCATAGCTCACGCTCTCGCCGGGTAAAAGGTCCTTTACAAATTCCACAACACTTTTCAGCGTCATGGTGGGGCGCAGGCCGTCAAAATGCACTTCCGGGCTGGGGTCCAGCCCATACAGGATAATGCCTGCGCGGGTCAGGCTGTGGTGCCATTCCGGGTAGCGCATTTGTGCGGCAGAGTTGGCGCAGTGGATGGTGTGCAGGGCAACGCCGTCCGCTTGCAGCCGCTGCACGGTGCGCTCGAACAGAGCGTGCTGGGCTTGGGTGTAGGCTTCGTTTTCCGGCGTGGTGCTGTCTGCCACGGCAAAATGCTGGAAAATACCGCTGAAGTGCAGCTTGGGCAGGGCGGCGCAGCGCTCCATGGCAGCGATTGCCGCCTCAAAGTCAGAACGCACGCTGAACCCAATGCGTCCCATACCGGTATCAACCTTAAAGTGGCAGTATACCTCCACGCCGGCGTTTTGGGCGGCAGCGGAAAGCGCCTTGGCATACTCTTCGGAATAGACGGTCTGGGTAATGCAGTTGAACGCCAGCTGATCCACCTGCAGCGGGTCGGTGTAGCCCAGGATCAAGATGGGTTTACTGATCCCGTGGCGGCGCAGGTGCCGCGCTTCGGCCAGGCAGCTGACCGCAAAAGCGGCTGCACCGTTTTCTTCCAGCCAGGGCCCGACCACAGCGGCGCCGTGGCCGTAAGCGTCCGCCTTGACAACGCAGCACACCGGCGCGCCCACCGTCTTTTGGATCAGTGCCAGGTTGCTCTGCATAGCATCCAGATCAACCAATGCCCAACAATGCTTTTCGTACAGTTCGTTCGTCATTGCAATCCACCCCATTTCGATACAAAACACAACGGGGAATCTAGCCCCGCGTGTGCCCGGTATGCAGCGGCCGCCAGCCGTCAATGCCGCTTTGCTGCAAAGCGTGCAGTGTTTTCTGACGGAAAGCCGGGTCGTCCCGGCTCATCTGCTGCACAAACAATTTGGTCTGTTCGCGCACTGTGGCGCCATCAGCCGGGCAGCGGCTTTTGATGATGGGCAGCCCGGCGTGGGATACCGCGCTTTTTACCTCGCTTTCGGTGGCAAAGATCATTGGCCGGATCAGCGTAATCTTGCGCTGGTCCAGATAGGTCACGGGCGAAAAACACCCAATACGGCCTTCCCACCAAAGGTTCATGTAAAAAGTCTCCACGGCATCATCCAGGTGGTGCCCCAGCGCCACTTTGTTGCAGCCAAGTTCCTGCGCGGCAGCGTGCAGTGCCCCACGCCGCATTTTGGCACACAGCGCGCAGGGGTTCGGCTCTTTGCGGTAATCAAATACTACGGGGCCGATATCCGTGCGCCGTATTTCGTAAGGAATGCCTTCCTGCGCAAACAGGTCCGCAAGTGGCTGGTAGTCGGCTTCCACCCCGCCAAAGCGCGGGTCCAGCGTGACCGCCATGACCTCAAACGGAACGCCGAGATACCGCCGCAGGTGTCCCAGCGCCACGGTCAGCGCAACGCTGTCCTTCCCGCCGGAAACACCAACGCATACCCGGTCGCCCGGTGCGATCATCTCGTAATCCTGCACTGCCTTGCGCAGCAGACCCTCCAAGCGCTGCATGCCCGTTCCACCTTACCTTTATACACTCTAAGACGATACTATAAACATCGCTATTATAGCACATCCTGCTGCCCAATGCCAACAGCCGCAGCCAAATCGGAAGAATTTTATCAAAGCACCGCACAGGAGCTGCAAAAACAAAGCCGCGCCCGCGCCGCAGTTTGGTTGGCAAAGCAGGGCAGGGGAGAAAACCGGAAACCAGCAGACTGCACAAAGCGGGCAGAACACTTTGCTGCAGGGTACACAAAAACAGGTGCAAAAGGCAAAACAGTAAAATGCCGTTTGCGAAAACGTTAGAAAACAAGAGAAAACACAAGAAAACAAGAGCTACACGAGAATAAAATGATTTTATTTGCAAAATCCCTTGACGAAACAGCGCGTATTTGCTAAAATCATACTTGCGCGAAATCAGCGCAGTGCCGTGCTGTGCATTGCGCTTTGAATAAACCGAAATGATTCGGATGCGTCACTATAAAGTATGGAGGATTCAAATCATGAGCACTACTCTCGCTAAGCCCGCTGAGATGGTCGACCGCAAGTGGTATGTTATTGATGCTGCCGGCAAACCGCTCGGCCGCGTTGCTGCCCAGGCCGCTGTCCTGCTGCGTGGTAAGAACAAGACTACCTTTACCCCCAATGTTGACTGCGGTGACCATGTCATCGTGATTAACTGCGACGAAGCTGTTCTGACTGGCAAGAAGCTGGAAAAGAAGTATCATCGCACCCATTCTGGCTGGATCGGCGGCCTGAAGGAAACCCAGTATAAGACTTTGATGGCTGAAGCCAGCGATAAGGCTATGACCTACGCTGTTAAGGGCATGGTTCCTTCCAACACCCTGGGCGCTAAGGCTATGACCCGCCTGCACTGCTACAAGACTGCTGAGCATGCACATGCTGCCCAGAAGCCCGAAGTTGTGGAATTTTGATAAGGAGGCAATAGAAGATGTACGAAACTAAACAGTATTTCTACGGCACTGGCCGTCGTAAGCATTCCGTTGCCCGCGTCCGCGTCTACAATGGCACCGGCAAGATTACCATCAACAATCGTGATATCGACGATTACTTCGGCCTGGAAACCCTGAAGCTGATGGTCCGCAGCCCGCTGGCTCTGACCAACACCGATGGCAAGTTTGACATCGTGATTAACGTTGTCGGCGGCGGTACTTCCGGCCAGGCTGGCGCTATCCGCCACGGCCTGTCCCGCGCTCTGCTGCAGTTCGACCCCGAGCTGCGCAGCACCCTGAAGAAGGCTGGCTTCCTGACCCGCGATCCTCGTATGAAGGAACGTAAGAAATACGGCCTCAAAGCCGCTCGTCGCGCACCGCAGTTCAGCAAGCGATAATCTACAGCTTAATAATGCTAAAAAAGCCCGGAAATACGCCATTTTCCGGGCTTTTTCTATGCCTGAAATCGCCTGATTCCGATGGTGAAATTTGAGGAAATTTGACTTCAAATTAACCCATTTTGATGGGTTTACCATGGGTTTACGGCCTATTTTTGAGCCTAATGGGTGGGAAAATGGGTTTACAGAAGGCCATTTTGGAGGGGAAATTAGCCCCATATCCTTGACAGATTTTCGGCAAAAATCCGGCTGAAACGGAATGAAAAACAGTGTCAGGTTCGTTTGGCGAGTTCTGACGAATTCTGCAAAAATTTAATATCAGGTATCCTGTTACATAGAGCCTTGGCTCATTCTTTGAAAACGAGAATGGGTCGAGGCTCTATTT
>OLNO01003055.1_pt1 | contig 10561 bp, 7 predicted proteins | sample 1672861 | NCBI WGS metagenome assembly OLNO01 (sample SAMEA3136731, study PRJEB25190) | human gut metagenome | reverse complement strand
CTGCCGGATTTTTATCCTGTTCTCGGTCAAATGGCGCTCGTCCTGCCGAGCGGTTTCGGCGCATCGTCCGGTAGGGGGGCGGGGATGCCGGCGGCGGAATGTTTAGTTTCTGAGGGTTCCGATGTGGAGATCAAACGATGTGGAAGCGCTGGGCTGTTTGTCCGATGCGTTGCGGGACGAAGACTGCGGAGTGCTTCCTTTGGAGTGGGCTCTGTGGGCGAGACTTCGGCCCGCGCGGCGCTAAGGCGCCGCAGTGTTGCGGACGGATGTCGTAACGTCTCGACAAAGTATTATTTTCAATTCTTAATTTTTCATTTCTCGTCGATGATCTCTTTTACCGATTATGCACTTGCGGTCTATCCGTTTCTGGAATTGGAGTGGTTCCACCGCACCTATTATCGCGTGCTCGAAGCCTTCGCCGAGGGGCGCGTCCGCCGCCTGATGATCTCCATGCCGCCCCAGCACGGCAAGAGCGTCGGGGCGACGACGCTGCTGCCGGCCTATCTGCTGGGACTCGATCCCGATTTACGGATCGCCATCGCCTCCTATTCGGCGTCGCTGGCGTCGAAGTTCAACCGCCGCGTGCAGCGCATCCTCTGCTCGGCCGAATACGGCGAACTCTTTCCCGACACGACGATCAAGCGCGGCTCGAAACCGCCCGAATACATCCGCACGGCCGACGAAGTCGAGATCGTGGGGCACGAGGGCAGTCTGCTGTCGGTCGGCCGCGAGGGCTCGCTCACGGGCAACCGCGTCGACTGTTTCCTGCTCGACGACCTTTATAAGGATGCCATGGAGGCCAATTCGCCGCTCGTGCGCGAGAACTGCTGGGAGTGGTACACTTCGGTGGTGCGCACGCGGATGCACAACGACTCACGCGAGCTGCTGGTCTTCACGCGCTGGCACGAAGAGGATCTGATCGGGATGCTGCGACAGCGCGAGCCGGTGGTCGAACTGCGTATGTGGGAGGATTTGGAACGAGTGTCCGCCGACGGCTGGCTGGCGCTCAATTTCGAAGCGCTCAAAACGACCCCGCCCTCCGCGATCGATCCTCGTGCGGCGGGCGAGGCGCTGTGGCCCGCACGGCACGACGCGGCGTTGCTCCACGCCAAGCGGGCGCTCGATCCGCTGCGTTTCGAGTGCATGTACCAGGGGCGTCCCTCCGTGCGCGAAGGATTGCTCTACGGCGACCAGTTCGCCGAATACGACGCCCTGCCGCGAGAGATCGTCCGCCGCGCCAACTATACCGATACGGCCGACACGGGCGACGACTACCTCTGCTCGATGTCGTATGCCGTCGATACGGACGGGACGATCTACGTCACCGATCTGGTCTATTCGCGCGAGGGCATGGAGGTAACCGAGGGACTGGTGGCCGATCTGTTGCTGCGCAGCGATACGCGCACGGCCGCTGTCGAGAGCAACAACGGCGGCCGCGGATTCGCCCGCGCCGTGCAGCGGCTGGCCCCTGCGGTGCGTGTCGAGTGGTTCCACCAGAGCGCCAACAAGGAGGCGCGCATCCTCTCCAACTCGGCCACGGTGCTCCACACGCTGCGGATGCCGCGCGGCTGGAACCTGCGCTGGCCGGAGCTCTACGCCCACCTGACGACCTACCGCCGGCAGTTCCACGCGAACCGTTGGCACGATGCCGCCGACGTCGTGACCGGCATCGTTGAGCGCGAGGTCGGCGGCGGCCGCCGGGGGCAGTGCCGTGCGCTGTCGTTCCTTACGCGGCGGGAGTGACGCGGTACGTCCACGGGAACGAATGATGCGGGCCTCGTTTTTCGACGAGGCCCGCATCGCTTCTACGGCAGCGTCAATTCACCGCGGCCGTGTCGGAGACCTCGTAGTCGAGGTGGGCCGAATCGGGCTGGATCAGCTCCTCCTCCGTGACGCCCAGCGAACGGTAGTAGGCGTTCAGCTCGGTCAGCACGGCGTCGCGTTTGAGGTAACCGGCCATCGAGTAGAGGTTGCCCAGCAGGTCGAGTTTCTCGTCCAGTGCGTCGGTGATCGAATCGTATTGCCAGCCGTCGAACTGGAAGTAATAGTCGACGTACTCCATCAGGTTGCGGGCGTAGTCCAGCATTAGGGCGTCGCCCTTGTCTGCGGCGCCGGCCGCATAATAAGCTTCGATGAAGGGCAGCGTGTTGTTCGAGGTGTAGCGCACCTGCGCGGGCGGCATACGGCGCATCCCCTCGTCGAGCAGACGGATCGCCAGCTCGCGGTTGGTGGCTTCGGTGATGCCGAGGCTGTCGGGGAAGTTCGGCTTCTCGTCGCCGCGGCGGATCAGCTCCTTGGCCACGCGGGCGAAGGCTTCGCGGGCGCGGGCGGCCGAGAGGTTGTACTGCGTGAAGTAGTCGGAGTAGACCTTCTCGTCGTCGAGGTTGCCGTAGCGGAAGACGTCGAGCAGCAGCGGCACGGCATATTCGGGGTCGATGCGTCCCACTTCGCCCGCCTGACGGTAGGGCGTGAGGATCGGTACGAAACGGTAGGCGTAGCCGTCGAATTGCAGGTAGTCGACCAGCCCGAACTTCTGGAAGATGTAGGGCTGCGTGAGGTAGATCGGGCGCGTCCAGTCGTAGTTCGAGAGCATGTCCACGATCATCAGCTCGCCCTTGTTGAGGTAGTCGCCCGACAGCTTGATATAGACCGTGTCGACGATCAGATCCTTGTCCTTCTCGGCGACGATGCCCGAACGCAGGACGTTCTGCTTGTCGACGGGCAGCATGAGCGTCTTCGAGGGGAGGTAGTCGCTCGACGAACCGTCCGACAGCTGCACCTTGGTGCGCTGGTCGTCGCTGGCGAAGAACTCGATGGCTTCGCGCGCCTCCACCGGACGGTTCACGCGCTCGTAGACGGGTACGTAGTCGTTGCGGTACCAGTATTTGCTGCGCGGCAGGGTGAAGGGCACGCCGGCGGCTTCGTTGGCCCGGGTCTTCATCTCGTCGATGTACCATTCGCCGCCCAGATAGCTCGTGTTCATGATGCGCACGTCGGGGCGCAGGCCGTCGACCTCCTGGTTGAGCCACAGCGGGAAGGTGTCGTTGTCGCCGTAGTTGAGGATGATCGAGTTGGGAAGCGTCGATTGCAGGTAGTTCCAGCCGATGTCGTGGGCGTAGGTGCGGCCCGAACGGTCGTGGTCGTCCCAGTTCTCGGCGCAGAGAATGCCCGGCACCACGAGACCGATGACGGTCGCCGCCACGGCGGCCGTGCGGTCGTCGCGCTTGGTGAGGCGGACGATGAGGTCCTTGAACGCCATCACCCCGAACCCGATCCACATGGCGAAGGCGTAGAACGATCCGGCGTAAACGTAGTCGCGTTCGCGCGGTTCGCCGGGCGAGGTGTTGAAGTAGACCACCAGTGCGATACCCATCATCACGAAGAGCGACAGCACGATCAGGAAGTTCTTCGGGTCGCGGTTGAGCTGGTAGATCAACCCGATGAGGCCCAGGATGAAGGGTAGGAAATAGTAGGTGTTGCGCGCCTTGTTGTCAGCCACTTCGCGCGGCAGATTCTCCTGCGGCCCCAGGTAGATGCGGTCGATCGCGTCGATTCCCGACAGCCAGTTGCCGTCGGTGATCGTCGTCGAACCGGTGGGTTGGATGTCGCTCTGGCGGCCGACGAAGTTCCACAGGAAATAGCGCCAGTACATGTAGTTGAGCTGGTAGGAGAAGAAGTAGTTGAGATTCTCCAAAAAGGTCGGCTCCGTGATGACGCGCGGCTCGGAGTAGCCGTCGTCGTAGGTGCGCTTCGTGCCGTAGTCGAGCACCTCGCCGCGCAGCGGCTGCCCTTTCTCGTCGCGCAGGACGTTGCCCTGCTCGTCGCGCAGCGTCTCCACCTTGGTGCGGTAGGCTGCCCACTGTTTGTATTCGTCGGGGCTCTTGGCGTAGTTCCACATGCGGGGGAAGAGGTGCATGAACTGCTGCGGGTGGGTGTAGCCCGTGGGGAAGGAGGCCGTGGCATAGCGGCCTTCGTCGTCGATGTAGTAGCGCGTCGACTCGACGACGCTTTCGACCGGCGCCGAGTAGTAGGCGCCGTAGAGCAGCGGCCGGCCGCCGTACTGGTCGCGGTTGAGCACAGAGAAGAGCGCATGGGGATTCGACGGGTCGTTGCTGTTCATCGGGGGATTGGCCGCCGCGCGGATCGTGACCGTAGCGTAGGAACTGTATCCCAGCAGGATCATCGTGGTGGCCAGCAGCAGCGTGTTCCACACCACGCGGCCGCGGCGGTGGGTGTACCACACGCTCCACCCGAGCAGGGCGAAGAGCGACAGTGCGAAGAGGGTGATGCCCGAGTTGACCGGCAGGCCGAACGTATTGACGAACAGTACGTCGACCATCGCCCCGATGTAGACCGTGTAGGGGATAATCAGTCCGTTGATGAACCAGAGGATCGCCAGCGCGATGACCGATGCGATGCAGAATCCCTTGAAGGTCACGGTCGCGTATTTGCGGAAATAGTAGATGTAGACCAGTGCCGGAACGGTCAGCAGATTGAGGATGTGAATGCCGATCGAGAGTCCCATGAGGTAGGCGATCAGGATCAGCCACCTCGTCGCGTGGGGTTCGTCGGCCTGGTCTTCCCATTTGAGCATGAGCCACACCACGAGCGCCGTGAACATCGACGAGAGGGCGTAGACCTCGCCCTCGTAGGCCGAGAACCAGAAGGTGTCGGTGAAGGTGTAGGCCAGCGCGCCGACGGCGCCCGCACCCAGTACGGTCCACATGTTGGCGTCGGTCAGCTCGCGGCCCTGCGCCGAGTAGATGCGGCGGCCGAGGTGAGTGACCGTCCAGAACATGAACAGGATGCAGAAGGCGCTCGCCAGCGAGTTCATGGCGTTGACCATCAGCGGCACGTACTCGGTCGAGGGTGCCAGCATCGTGGCCAGACGCGCCATCATCATGAACAGCGGGGCTCCGGGCGGATGTCCCACTTCGAGCTTGTAGGAGGTGGCAATGAACTCCGAGCAGTCCCAGAGGCTTGCCGAAGGTTCCATGGTGGCCAGGTAGGTCAGCGCCGCGACGGCGAAGACCGCCCATCCCACGATGTTGTTCCAACGGTTGTAACGTTTCATGCGGATCGTCTTAGGGTATGAAGCATATAATCGGACAAAGATACGAATAAGTGAGTGCAATGTCAAATTTATTTGCACATAGCCGTGCGGCAGTATCTTCGGCGCAGCCAAAGATACGAATAAGCCGGGTGCGATGCAAATTTATTTTGCGATTGCCGGGGCGGAGTGTCTACGGCGCATCCGCCGCCCGTTCTTCTTCCCGATTTTTCGCGAGGCGGAGACTTCGGCTTGCGGATGGCTGGGCGCGGCAGGTTGTCCGACGAATTTTCGGGTTGTCGTCTTTCTCCCGCCGTACAGGGAGGCGGTTTTTTCGGCTGTCCGTCAGGTGGAAAAGGCGGGGCCCGAAATCAGGCCCCGCCTCGCGGATGAATATTGATGATGTAGGGGTTTCGTCGGATTTTACAGCAGCGGGACGACGGTCACGTAGATCGCGGCGATAATGGCCGAGGTGATGACGCCCGTGATATTGGCGCCGAGCGCATCGGCCAGGACGAACGACGTGGGGTTGTCGTGCGAGACGATCTTCTGGGCGACCTTGGCCGTCGTGGGCACGCAGCTCACGGCGGCGATGCCGATGACGGGGTTGAAGTTGCCCCGTTTGAGGAAATACATGGCATAACCGCCCAATATGCCGCCGATGCCCGAAATCAGCAGGGCGAGGATGCCCAGCACGAGGAGTTTGAGCACCGTGGGGTCGAGCAGCGTATGTGCGTCGCAGAGAATCCCCAGCAGGATTCCCAGAAAGAAGGTCGAGCCGTAGAGCATCGGCCCGCTGATGAAGTCGCAGACGTGTTTGAGTCCTGATTCCTTGATGACGATGCCGATGAAGAGCGAGAAGAAGAGCGGAGCGGCCACGGGAAAGAGCAGGCAGAGAATCACGCACATGACCACGGCCAGCGAGATTTTGGTGGCTGCGGAGTACTGTTTGGGCGCTTTCTTGGGCGGCTGCATCTTGATGGCGCGCAGCCGTTTGGGAACCATCGCACGCACCAGGTAGGGATAGCCGCCGTAGGTGAGTCCGAGGTAGAGGTAGGCTACGACGGTGATCGGCACGAAGATGCTTTTCGAGAGGTTGAGCGACGCGAAGAGCACCATCGGCCCGTCGGCGCCGCCCACCATGGCGATCGAGGCGCTGTCGTTGGGGCTCAGCCCCATCGCGAAGGCGATCGGTACGACGGCGAACGTACCCAGCTCGGCGCACAGCGCGAGGAACATGCTTTGCAGTGGCTTGGCCAGCAGGAAGTTGATGTCGAGCATCGTCCCGATGCCCATGAAGATCAGGCAGGCGATCAGACCGTTACTGAACATGAAGGTGTAGACCGGTTGGAGGAAGTCGATTTGCAGAATGTTCATCAACTGGTCGGTGTCGGTGACCATCGGGTCGAGGAACAGATTGCCCTGTACGCCGCCGGGCATGATGAGTACGCCGGCGTTTACGGCTGCCATGCCCAGTCCCATGGGGATCATTACCAGCGGTTCGAGGATGCCCCGGCGTCCCAGATAGACCAGCAGGATGCCGAGCAGGATCAGTCCGATGCGGGCGTACATGATCGACGGGTCGGACTGCAACAGGGTCGAAATGCCTTGGAAGATATTGTTCAGATCAAATTTTTCCATGGTGGAATTCGTATAAACCGTTCATGTTCCCGTCTTCTTTACTCGATTCTCCGGAATTACCGAAATGGTATTCGGCCAGTTCCTGCATGGTGCGGATCATGCAGGCGTCCGTCGCCGCAGGCCGTTTCTGAGGGTCGTCGTTGCGGGCGATCGAGCGGATGTATCGGTAGGTGTGGGCGACGTTCATGCGGTAGGCGCGTTCCCATATGCGGCTTTTCCGCAGCAGGACGGGAAGGTCGTGCCCGTTGAGGCGGGAGAAGAAGAAGGTCGTCAGTTTGAGCGCGTAGGCGAATGCGATTCCCACGATGAAGGTGAATCCCGCCATCAGCAGCGTCTCTTCGATTATATAGGATAAGTTCATTTCTGTTCGGTATTTATGGATGTGAAAATGGATTTGTCGCAGGGGCGCATGTTTCCGTCCGAGACCGCAACCCCTCCTCTGCGGGAGGGACGCTTCCGGTCGGGAAGGTTCGGCCCCGCAAGATTCCGCCTGACGGGTGGAGTCCGCCCCGCAGGTAGCCGTAGATGCACACACGAACGATCGCTTCGGGAGCGGGCGTGTCGTGTCGTCGAAGTGGAAAGGGATGGCTAAATGACCAGAATACCGAATTTGAGATAGTCGGCGCTGTGGGACGGCAACGGACGGTGCGCGTCCGGCTGTAAGGAAGCGACGGACTGCGACAAGTCGTGGCGCACGGATGCGAAGTACCGTTCGCAATAGAGCACCGGCATTTCGTGGATCGTACGCGACGACCGTTCGTTCGACTTGCGCAGGGCGCGCGAAGGAGCCGGCACGGAGAGTTGGAACGTCTCCGTGGCCACGAAGTCGGAGTGCTGTGCCGAGATCGAGGAATTCTTTACCGTCTGACGAAGGTCGGAAGCGGCCGCCGCGCCGGCTTCCGCTCCCCGGCTCATCAATGCCGGAAGGGAGGCCAACAGGAAGAGGAGTATGAATGCCGACTTCTTCATTTCGCAGGATTCTCTGTGACAAAATTAGCATAAATTCCGCAAACCGGCAAGCCGATCGCAAAATTCTTTTCGCCGCTTTCCGTCCGCTTTTTCGCGGCGCGGTGGCGAACGAGGAGTTTCGTCCCCGCCACCGGCTTCGCCGGCGCGCACGGCACGGAGGGCCGGATGCAAATTTCGATTCGACCTCCGCAAATCGCGGAATTGTAGAGAATATTTCCTATTTTTGCGGAAATTTCAGCGATTATGGAATCGAAACTCGTTTTATACAATACGCTTTCCCGCCGCAAGGAGGAGTTCGTGCCGCTGGCTCCGCCCCGTGTGGGCATGTACGTCTGCGGGCCGACGGTCTACGGCGATCCTCATCTGGGGCACGCGCGTCCGGCCGTGACCTTCGACCTGCTGTTCCGTTATCTGCAAGCGCTCGGCTACAAGGTGCGCTACGTGCGCAACATCACCGACGTGGGGCATCTGGAACACGACGCCGACGACGGCGAGGACAAGATCACGAAGAAGGCGCGGCTCGAACAGCTCGAACCGATGGAGGTGGCGCACTACTACACGGAGCGTTACCATCGGGCGATGGATGCGCTGGGCGTGCTCAGCCCCTCGATCGAGCCGCGGGCTTCGGGGCATATCATCGAGCAGGAGGCCTTCGTGCAGAAGATTCTCGATGCGGGTTACGCCTACGAGTCGAACGGATCGGTCTATTTCGATGTGGAGAAGTACGACCGCGACCACCGCTACGGCGTCCTTTCGGGGCGCAATCTGGAAGACATCGTGGCCAACACGCGCGCGCTGGACGGGCAGTGCGACAAACGCAACTGCTGCGACTTCGCGCTGTGGAAAAAGGCGTCGCCCGAACACATCATGCGCTGGCCTTCGCCGTGGAGCGACGGGTTCCCCGGCTGGCACATGGAGTGCTCGGCCATGAGCACCAAGTATCTGGGCGAACGGTTCGACATCCACGGCGGCGGCATGGACCTGATGTTCCCGCACCACGAGTGCGAGATCGCGCAGTCGACCGCCGCGCTGGGACACGATTCGGCGAAGTACTGGGTGCACAACAACATGATTACGATCAACGGACAGAAGATGGGCAAGTCGCTGGGCAACTTCATCACCCTCGAAGAGCTCTTCACCGGCAGCCACAAGCTGCTGGCGCAGGCCTATTCGCCGATGACCATCCGCTTCTTCGTGTTGCAGGCGCAGTACCGTTCGACGCTCGATTTCTCGAACGAGGCCCTGAAAGCCGCCCAAAAGGGATATGAACGCCTGATGACGGCGGTCCGGGCACTGGACAAAGTGAAAGCTTCGGCCGGTAATACGGTAGATGTGGATGCACTGATCACCCAATGTGAAGAAGCGATCGATGACGACCTCAACACACCGGTCCTGATCTCCCACTTGTTCGACGGAGTACGGATGATCAATTCACTGGTGGCAGGAAACGAGAAGATAGATGCCGGTAATCTGGCTAAATTGAAAAAACTGTATCAGGATTATGTATTCGATATCCTGGGGCTGAAGGCCGAAAGCGAATCGGTGAGCCAGGATCACGAAGTGCTGGGGAAAATATTGGATATGGTGATGTCTATCCGTACAGAAGCCAAGCAAAAGAAAGACTGGGCCACTTCCGACAAGATCAGGGACGAACTGAAAGCAGCCGGAGTCGCCATTAAGGATACCAAAGAGGGATATGAATGGGAACTGGTAGAAAATTGAACAGATACGAACAGCGGATGACCTGTTTTTTTTACATATTATGTGCCTTTTTCATCTGTTCCTGCGGAGGGAATAAAACGGCGAACAAAGAAAAAAAAACTCCTTTGGCTGCAGAACTTCCGAAAGACGAGGTGAGGTATGTGAAAAGTATTCAACTTACATCGCCCGGGAAAGATAAGATGTATGCTTTCAACGAGGAGATCGTTATCGGTTTTGAAAGCAAGGACCGTTTCCCTGTCGATTCTGCCGCCTTCTATATCGACGGCCAGCAAATCGCAACGGCCGGTAAAGAGGACCGGAGTTTTACTTACCGGATACCTGAAGGTAAAACCGGCAATATGACCATCAAAGTGATGGCGTGGCATCCGGACAACAAACGGGGAATCGCGACAACGACGATCCGGGTGAAACCCGATCAGGCTCCGGCCGCTTATAGCTATGAGGTAGTCCACGTTTTTCCTCACGATCCGAAAGCCTATACACAAGGTTTGATCTATCAGGACGGTTTTATATACGAGGGAACGGGGCAATATGGCGAATCGTCTATTCGTAAAACAGACATGCAAACCGGTAAAACTCTATCGGTCTTAAATATCGACAGTCAGTTATTCGGAGAAGGGATCACGATATATGAAGATAAAATTTACCAGATCACCTGGCGGTCACGCAAAGGTTTCATTTACGATCTGAAAACTTTTACCCTGGAATCGACCTTCAATTATAATTCCGAAGGTTGGGGGATTACTACGGCCGGAGACCACCTGATCATGAGCGACGGCAGCAACAAGCTTTATCATATCGCTCCGTCGACGTTCAATATACTGAAAGAAGTAGAAGTATACGATCATAACGGTCCGGTAGACCAACTGAACGAACTGGAATACGTAGACGGTATGATCTGGGCGAATGTGTGGCTGACCGACCGGATTGTCGTCATCGATCCGGAAACCGGCATTGTCCGGGGCGAGCTGAACCTGCCCGGACTCTTGCCTGCCGCCGATAAAGCCCGGCTAGACGACAAAGACGATGTGCTGAACGGTATCGCGTGGAATGCCGGGAAAGGAACTTTTTATGTCACCGGGAAACGGTGGCCGAAACTATTTGAAATCAAGGTAAAACTTATTCCATATGGACGTTAAAATTGAAGAATCCTGGAAAGCACTGCTTCAGGAAGAATTT
>OLNO01003052.1_pt1 | contig 10575 bp, 8 predicted proteins | sample 1672861 | NCBI WGS metagenome assembly OLNO01 (sample SAMEA3136731, study PRJEB25190) | human gut metagenome | reverse complement strand
TCGCCGTACCGCTGATAAAGAGATGACGACGGTCGCCATACTCCACGGAAGTTCCCCGTTCGAAAGTCACTCCATACAAGGCTGTCGGGCTGAGGTGAGACAGTGCATGCAGGTAAGTCACCTGTCCCGGCTGCAATCCTTTTACCGCATAGGCATCAAACAGCACATGTATCTTCGGATCGGCATGCCGTCCCTCTATGCCGGTACTGGCTATATAATGGGTCGATTCGGTCAGTCCCTGCCCCAGAAAGTTTTCACGGCGTGCCTTGACAATGCCGGCATAATTCACATCCACGTTCTGCACAAAGATCCAGGTACGGATGCAATCGGAAGCCAGCGTACAGCCTTTTCCTACCAGATCGGCTTCATAAGATTTCAACAAGGTTTTCATCTGCCGCTCCGATTTGCCGCAAGACACACCCGCACCGGCTGTCCAGTAATGCTTGTAAGCGGCATTCGGTTCGGAGGTCAGATAGACCCACAAAGCAATCTTACTTCCATCCAACGGGGGCTGTTGCACGACAGAGACAGCGCACGACGGCTCTTTCTGCAAGACAGCCTGCAAAGCCTCCCACTGATTGGCGGCATCACTCAGGAAGTAACGGCAAAACACGGGTACCATTCCCCTTATTTTCACCTTTCTGCTCAGTATCCTATGGTATGCTTTACGAATGGCCGTCAGCTGCTCTTCATAACTCCCCGCTTCCGGATCGACATGAAACATCAAATGCGCCTCTCTCGTTCCTCCCTCACCCCCAAAAAGGGAATATTCAACAGTAGTCCTTAAATACTCTATTCTATGTTTTCTGTATTCCATATTCTTACTCTTCTTTTATTTCACTTTAACTCGCTCCTTCGACATCAGCCCTTTGACCATCTCCCGCTTGTCCCATTGCACCGGAGCAGACACAAACTCGGGAACATTATACGAATAGATCAACTGATCGTAGAACGTATACGGATCTTGCTGAGGCAGCAGGAAAGGTTTCCCTATACGCCCCTGTCCGTCCACCGAGGAGATATAAAGGCGGGTGTACAACCCGTCACCTCTCCGGCTGCTGAACACAAACCAATGTGAATTGCTGCTCCAGTTGTGATAGCTTTCCGTGTCGTCACTGTTCACCTCCTCCAAGTTACGATAGGCTCCGGTCTTCAAGTCCAGCAGCCAGAGATCGGCCTCTTTGTGCCAGATGGAGAAGTTCCCATAATCGGAAAGCGTGAACATCAGGTATTTTCCGTCGAACGAAGGTTTGGGGAAAGAGATACTTTTGTCCAGCGTGCGGGCTGAGATCAACGTATCGATCCGGTCGCCGAACGTTCCGTCTTCGGGATGGAAAGCAATGCTGCACAAGCTGTATTTCACGTCTTTGTATCGGACAGGCATCTCTTTCTGCTCGGCCGAACAGAAATAAAGCGTTCGTCCGTCGGGCGAGAATGCCGGAAAAGTTTCAAACGAAGCCGTACTCAGCAAAGGAGTAGTCAGTATCCGATGGGACCGGGGATGATAAACCACCACATCCGAAGCCTGGTCGAATACCTCTATCGGCTTCTTTCCTCCCAAATGAAAGGCCTGATTGGTTTTGTTCACCGAATAAGCGATGTATTCGCCCGAAGGATGCCAGTACGGATAGACACAGGCCGACAATTGCCCGTCGGCTTTGGTATCGAGAAATTCCAACCGATCTCCTGTGTCGATTACAGTGGCTCCATGCCCGCCTCTTACATGTACGCTCGACGGTGTGGGCTCCGTCCGGTTAAAAGCATGGCAATTGATGCAGGCGGCCGTCACCTGCGTATTCTCAAATAAAGGAGTCTGGCGGAATGTTGAAAGTTCACGTTCGTAGATCCCCATCTTGCTGTACACTTCATATCCGGGTGCAAGCAAACGGTATACCAACCCGTAATCGATCGGGAAAGGACTGACATATATCGGAAACGGACGATACTCTTTCCACTTCTTCCCCTGGCGGACAGAGACTTTCACCTCGATGCTGTCTCCCTTATTACTTTCAAGAAGTTCGTGCCATTGCTTGGCGGGAATGTCTACCGATCTTCCATTCAGCCGTACAGGCTTTCCTTTCGTACCGGCAATCACGACATCAACCGCCTCTACCCCATCGTCCGTCACCCGGAAGTTAAGCGGGGCAATGGTAGAGGGAATGGTAACCCCGACATAATCGGGGAATATCGATGGCAATGTATCCACCCTGGCAGGGGATGTCACCTTCTCTTGACAAGCTGCAAACAAGAAGAGCAGCCCTATGATGCTAAAACAGTATTTTATCTTTTCCATCTTATCTAAAGTCTGCATAAAACCAATATGTATCTCCGAATCGGGCAGACAATGCATCTGCCGAACGGGTAGATGTGAAAATCTGTGCGTATTCTCTCAATCTATTCTCTGTCTGCGGGGCTATCTTCCAGGGAATTGTATCTGTTGCAGTGTGTTTGCTCATAAGCCAATAGAACAACAACGCTTCCTGATAGCCCTTGGGAACGGAAGAATATCCCAGATCGGCTCCCAAAGGATAATAATGCACAAAACGTCCCACATCCTTCTTCAAGAGTGTACAAGCCATCAAATACTCATACGCCATCCGGTTGCGGGGATTTGCATGAAGCAGGAACTCCAATGTCATCTCCGGCAGGTCAGGGTTAAAGAAGAAATCGGTTCGCGGAGTAAGCCTCCTCAATCTCCCGTATTCCGGATGTGCATTGACCCGGTCTTCATCATTCAGGCAAGCCAGAGTTTCAGTAGCCCAATCTTTATAAAAGAGGGTATGCTGCAAGATACGCAGATACTTCCGGGCCACTTCGTACCTGCCATTAATCAAATTGGTCTCAGCAAGCCTTTTAAAACAACGCACACTCTTCCGGTAATCCGGAACGGCCTCCATAGCCTCGAAGACAAACTGCTGCGCCACATTGACCAATCCCAGGTAATAATAAGGTTCACCGGCTACCAAAGGAATGGTGAAGTCGTTGACAAATGACATCAGTAGTCCTTCCTTCCCCCGCTGGTAAAAACTAAACATACGTTCCGGCAGCTGCCCTTTCATTGCTAAAGCCAAATTGAGACAAGAAACCGACATCGGTGTATCGGGTGCTTTCTTTTCCGCCATCGCAATCACTTCATCCCATTCTTGCATGCGCACATGATAATCATACCCCATCACTTCCTCTTTATTCAACCCGATACCGTATTTGCCATACAGATTCAAAACAAACAACATCAGGATAAATTGCAGAACCCATGCTCCCGAGTAGTATCTCCAAGTCATCTTCTCAGGCAAACAGGCTACCAATAACGGTACCAGAATCACAGCCAGCCAGGCTATCACCTGCATTTGTGGAAAGACTAATGGAAAACGATAACTTCCGATCGCCCACAACAGGCGGTCGGCCGGATATGGAAATACAGCCCAGGATATCCAATAGGTCACTCCGGCAATTCCCAATGTACCTCCCACCAGAATCCACCAAGGCAGACGCCTACCGGCAAACCGGCAAAACTCAGTTATCCATATCAATGGAATGAAAAGCCATGCACATCCTCCCGCCAGCAGATAAAGCAGCGGAATGCCGACTCCCCAATAAATCAGGCGTATCCGCCTATTCTCAATAAATGTATATCCGATGAGTGCTCCCAGCACCATTCCCACAGAGATGGCTCCGGAAAGAAGAAAATTCTCGTCGCAGAACAGAATAAAGAAACATAAAGAAGGTAGCAGAGTAAGCGGATACCATGCCGGGTGTCCGCCCAGGCGGTTTGCAATCCAAACCATCAACCTGTGAATACCCCCTATTGCACCGGTCAAGATAGCGGCTCCCGCCCACGAATAATAATAGAATTGGGTGAAAAAGCCTCCCAGATAGTCCGCCATTCCCCCGGGATGGGATACTTGTTCGACAAAATAGTCGGATGTAAAGAGAAACATCTGGAACTGTTCCTGATAATGCAGATGGTAGGAGTAGTATACTCCGAAGAAAATGAAGACACCTGCTCCCAATAAGATGGACAAAAGCAGGTTTATTCTTTTGACGTGCTTGTTTTTCATATTCGGTAAATTGTGCCCAAAAGTACAAAAAGTTTGGAAAACAATCTAACGAAACAGGAAACAATACAGTTATTCGCCCAACAGCTCGATGCACATACGTCCGTTATGATAAGGACATTTCCAGAAGCCGGCCTTATCATCATCCCGGTTCAGGCTACCGTCGGCACGAAGGCTCCAGAACCATTCGCCATGCACATCGTCAGTCAAATGTCGTTTAATAAACTCCCAGCAGTCGATGGAATGTTGCAAAGCCCTGCGATCACCGAAATATCGGAACAGGTTATAGTATCCGACTACGGTTTCGGCTTGCACCCACCAATGGTAGTCGCCGTCGATGTGTCCGGTAGTGAGATTCTTTTCGTATATCATTCCTCCGTCGGAGGTAAGTCCTTCGGATGCAGCCGCAGCTATCTTCTTTACAACAGGTTCTATCTCCGCAATGAGTCCGGCGTCTCCCAATACCCGGGCGGCTTCATGCAACAACCATGAGGCTTCGATATCATGTCCATAAGAGACGACCGGGTATTTGCTTTGCCAGTCGTCATCGAAAAAGAGTTGTAAATGGGATGTGTCCTTATCCAGTATCTTCTCTGTAAAAAGCCCTATCAGGTTGTAGAGCTGACGTTCCAGCCGTGCATCTTTCCAGACCCGGTACAGGTTGGTGTAAGGTTCGAGGATATGCAGATGGGTATTCATGGTCTTGCGTTCATTCGCATCTTTCTCGCTGAGGCGCATATCGGCTATTTCGTTCCATTCACGGGTAAGCGCTTCACAATAACCGTTCTTCAGCCCATCAAAACTGTGGGACTCTATATCATTGAATAAACGGACGGCATACATCAATGCTTCCGGATCTCCGGTAGCCCGATGGAACTCGCTCAGTCCGTAAATGGCAAAGCCGATGGCATAAATCTGTTTCTTGGTATCCAGCGGCTCACCTCTATAATTGAGTGACCAGTAGACCCCTCCGAACTCGGAATCATAAAAGTGGTCGATAAGGTATCGTTTGGCACGGTTTGCCATCTCTTTGTACTCCTCTCTACCCAGCAGACGATAGGCAGCAGAATAGGTCCATAAAATACGCGCATTCAGAATAGCCCCTTTATCGGCCCGGGGCATTAATTCCTCCTGTCCGGTGATGCGTCCGTAAAATCCACCGTTCTCCTGATCTACCATCCGTTCCATCCAGTAAGGAAGAATACGGGTAGTAAGCTCTTTCTGCATTTCTTGTTTAAGAATCTCGTCCATATGATGTCTGAATTATGATTGAATAGCCTTTCTTCTCTTCTCCAACTCTGAAGTCACCTCTCTCATCTTCTTCTCCGACAGCGGATACATACTGATAAAAACGACGGACAGAACTGTTCCGACAGCGGGCAACCAGCTGAGAAACATCTTAATCCCATGAATAGCCTCTACACTCTGCACTTCGTTGGCACGAAAGCCGAAGTAAGCCAACAACCAACCGGTCAGTGCACTTCCGATAGCCCAACCGAACTTCTGGCTCATGGACGAAGACGAAAAGATCAGACCTGTAGCCCGGTTGCCGGTCTTCAGTTCCGAATAGTCAGCACAGTCGGCGTACATGGACCAGAGCAAAGGGAAAATACTTCCGGCACAGATACTGATCAGCACCTGAAAAACAAAAATCAGGGTGATGTCTCCTTTCCCAAACCAATAAAAGATAACGGAAAGGAGAGTAGCCAGACTCATGGCTCCCATGTATGTGTTTTTTTTGCCAATACGGTTACTGACCGGAGCTGCAAGAATCACTCCCACAATATTGGCAGCCTGTCCCACTGCCAGATAAAGGCCGCTCAGCACAAAAGAAACGCCAAAGAAGGAAACCGTGGAGTAATCCTCTTCCACAACAAAGTACTTGAAGTAATAAACCGTAGCTCCGTCACGAATAGAATTGAATACCAAAGCTGCCACTCCGGCTCCGAGCAGAATCCACCACGGACGGTTGTGAAGCAAATCTTTCAAATCGTCTTTCAGGGAGTTTTGTACTTCCCTGATCGGTTTTACCCGTTCACGTGTCAAGGCGAAACAAAGATAAAACAGAGCCGCACACATCACAGCAATCACCACCACACTCAACATCCATCCCCGTTGCTCGTCTTCTGCACCACCAAACAGGTTGACCATCGGCATGAAGAGCAGCAAAGCAATAAAACTGCCGATATAGGCAAAAGTCATACGGTAAGTGGACAGGGTATTCCGTTCTTTCGGGTCAGGACTCATCACTCCCAGCAGTGAAGCATAAGGCACATTGATAGCCGAATATACCATCATCATCAAAGAATAGGTGATGTAGGCATAGACCAGTTTTCCGGTATCATTCAACTCCGGAGTGGTGAAAGTAAAAATACCAATCAGTGCAAAAGGAACGGCAAGATACAGCAGATAAGGACGAAATTTCCCCCAGCGGGTCTGTGTGCGATCGGCAATCACTCCCACGATCGGATCGAAAGCCGAATCCCATACCCGGGTAATCAGAAACATGGTTCCTACCACAGCAGCAGGCAAGCCGAATACATCGGTATAAAAAATCATCAGATAGGACCCGAACAGTTTCCAGAACATGGACGAAGCCATATCGCCCAGTCCGTAACCGATCTTCTCTTTCAGTGTAATCATGGCAGTCATTCTATTCTTGGTTTTCTTATTTCATCAATCTCAGATTTCGTTCAATCAGGTTTTTCAGTATCTCTACCGAAGCTGAGGAAGAAAAGCCGTCCTGAGGAGTGTGCAGGCAGTAATCCACCAACCGTTCGATAGTTGAGGTAGCTACATGCATACGGGTGTCCGACGAAGCATAGTAGATAAATACTTTTCCGTCATCGTCGGCTATCCAACCATTCGAAAAAAGCACATTCGACACATCCCCAATGCGCTCTTCTCCTACCGGAGCCATAAAGTACCCCGCCGGAGAAGCTATCAGCCGGGTGGGATCATCCAACGATGTCATATACATATACAATACATACCTGAGCCCGGCAGCACAATTGCGTACTCCGTGTGCCAGATGAAGCCATCCCTGAGGAGTCTTGATAGGATGCGGCCCTTCACCGTTCTTCACCTCCTTGATGGTATGATAATATCGTTTGTCGATGATCTTCTCTTCTCCAACCTCGGCATGGGTTATATCGTCAATCAATGCCCATCCGATACCACCTCCGCTACCGGTATCGATAAATCCGTCTTGCGGACGGGTATAAAGCGCATACTTTCCATCCACAAACTCGGGGTGCAGCACCACATTACGTTGCTGACTCTTTGTTTTCAGATCCGGCAGACGTTCCCAATTTTTCAGGTCTTTGGTACGGGCAATACCGGCAGTGGCTGTAGCTGACGATAAATCACCTATGGGAGCATTGTCATCGTGCCGTTCGGCACAAAAGATGCCATATATCCACCCATCTTCATGGGCAGTGAGACGCATATCGTATACATTGGTTGCAGGAACCACATCTTCGGGTAAGGTCACCGGATACTCCCAGAAGCGGAAATTATCAATACCGTTCGGGCTTTCGGCAACAGCAAAAAAAGATTTGCGGTCTGCTCCCTCCACTCTCACCAACATCAGGTACTTCCCATCCCACTTAATGGCTCCGGCATTCAACGTCGCATTCATACCGATACGTTCCATCAAAAAAGGATTCGTCTCCTCGTTCAGGTCGTATCGCCAGAAGACAGGAGTATGCGCTGCAGTCAGTACAGGGTAACGGTAACGCGTAATCACTCCGTTTCCCTCTTCTACCGGTTCATTCTTACGCATCAGCAGTGCTTCATGCCCGGCAAGCAATTTAGCAACTTTATCATTAAACAGACTCATAATGGACAGTGTTTTTATCGTTATTTATTTGATTTTCTATTTATAAAGGTTCTTCACGTCCGACACAAACAGAGTTTTCGGTTCACGGTAGAACTTCACAAAGTCATCGGCGGACACCTGTCCGGGATAAGGAGCATAATAGTGGTTTACCCTTTCACGTGCATTGCGCCACACCAACACATAACTGATAGGATACTTGCTGATTACCGGATAGAGAGTCTGTGTCCACCAGACAGAATCGGGAATAGCCTCGAAACCGGTTTCGGTAATGGCTATAGGCTTATCGTGCGCCTTACCTACTTCAGTCAGGATAGCAAGCGACTTATCCAATTGCTCCATATATTGTGTCCGATCGAACTGATAGGTGTCAAAGCCCACCAGGTCGATGATATCATCTCCCGGATAACGCTCCAGATAAGCAGTCGAATCTTTGGGTTCCGATCCCGGTGAATAAGCATAAAGCAGGTTCTTTACTCCCCGGGCATGCATACGATCATGCGTCATCCGCCAAAGAGCCTTATACTGGTCGGCCGTGCAAAGATTTTGTCCCCACCAGAACCAACTGCCGGTATGCTCGTGCCAGGGACGGAAAATAACCGGTATTTTTGTACCTTCTTCCGTCTCCAAAGTATTCATAAAGGCTGCAACAGCATCGAGCCAGAAATTTCTTTCCAAGACCAGCTATTCCAAATGAGCGTACAACCGTCGTATCACTCACATCCCACGCATCTTTACCGGTCAAGGGGTTATCGAGATGCCAGCTAAAAGAAACCACTCCTCCCCTTTTATATTGATTAATCGTCTCCTGACGTATTTTGCGAAACGGCACGTTATCCAGACTTTTCTCTCTTTCCAGTTCAATGTGGCCCAGATCAAACGACATGACAGCCGGATAATCACCACACACACTTTTCACGTCACTGCGATCTTCGTCACCTTCCCAGCCGACACCGTAAAGCGGATCGTCATGATGACCAAACATAATCCCCTGTGTGGGAACCTTCCGTAGATTATTCAGTAAATTCACTGTTTCCGCCGTTCGCAGAGTGTCGACAGTCGAATCCGCTCCTGTTTTCTTTCCGGAAGGTGAACAGGCACCCAATCCTGCCAATAGCAGTGCACCTGTAGCTAATATCTTTATTCTCTTTATCATAATTCGTTTATTTAACGATGAATACTATGCAAAAGTACGAGGGTTCCCCCTTGAAAACAAGTACAATATTATCCAATACTGGTATTATCATTCACCTACCCTTATTGTACTTCTCTACAGCCAGATAAAAGGCCTGAATATTGTCAAAAGGTACTTCGGGCGGAGTATCGCAACCGGTGGATATAATAAAGTTAGCGTATTCTCCGGTACAGGTCAGAAGTTCTTCTGTCCGTGCAAAAACATCTTCAGGCGTCAGCACCCTGAACACTCCTACAGGGTCCAGATTACCCATCACCCATACATCCGAAGGGCATTCCCGGAGAGCAGTTATCATATCCGCCTTATTTCCGAAATGATACCCTTTAGCACCGGTAGCCAGCATAGCAGCAGTGCAATGTCCGGTGTTACCGCAATTATGCAGAATAACTGCAAACGAATCATCCTGGACAGCATCGATAATACGTTTCACATAGACCGAAGAATAGCGTTGACAATCTTCATTCGAAAGAAGTCCGGCAGCCGGTTCCGCCATAATAACACCGGCCACTCCGGTCTCTTTGATAGCCAGACAATAACGGAGAATGAATTCCGTGCATTTCTCCAGTAAAAGCAGAACAGTATCGGGCTCGGTATAGATAGCCATCATAATTTCCGTCATATCGTATAGACGACCTGCCAGAGAATAGGGACCGATACAACCGGCCAGCACGGGCTTGTCTATTCCTTCTGCTGCCAGGCGGTCGGCCAGCAAATACTGAGGCATGCGTCCCGATTCGACCGAAGGAATCTGCAAAACCTCAACATCTGCATATCCAGTAAGCAAACGTCCGCAAACACTGGGTACTTCATTGGGGGACATACTAAGTCGAGCTCCAAAAGCTTCTGCTTCCACGGTAAGATCCATAATAGTGGTACAAGCCGCCGATTGCGGAAAACATTCGTTCAATGCACGGATAGCGTGATAATGAATTTCACCGTTCGTTACGGCATCCGATACCTGTTTCCCTAACAATTCAATACCCGGATGGGTCATAATGGGGATGGCTACCCGTTTTCCTGATACTAATTTATCTTTTATATATAGTGATAGTTCCATAACATTCTATCTGTTTAGTTTATTTCTGTTTTTATAGCAATCGGCTTTGCCGCATAGTTCGCATCCATATTTCCGTTTGACAATACATGGACCATAAGCAATAATACCACTGACCGATTTAATAGGCGACATCAGCGAAGAATCACTCAATCGGACCCCGCAGGGAAATTCAGGCAAGCAGCTGAAAAGCAACTGCTGTTGCGTGACGTGCCATCCGCAATAACCGGGACTGTAAGGATGACTGACTCCGTATCCCAAAGGAAACATTCGGGATTCCACTTTCCGGCATACTTCACGGACAACTGCTTCAGCAATTGCCGAACCGTAAGCATCCAGAAGAAATTCGCGTAAGATGTCTCCCTGACTGCCTATCCTATGCTGAAAAGCCTCAAACTCGTACCCCGCAGTAGCAACAAAGAGTACATAGCCC
>OLNO01003048.1_pt1 | contig 10582 bp, 8 predicted proteins | sample 1672861 | NCBI WGS metagenome assembly OLNO01 (sample SAMEA3136731, study PRJEB25190) | human gut metagenome | reverse complement strand
CCACCCAGTTTCCGATTTGATTGCAGAGAATCCGGCGGAAATATTCGTGGCGCGGGAAGGAGAGGAAGCTGCGGGAGTCGGTCAGCATGCCAATGAAGGTGGAGAGCATGCCGATGCTGGAAAGCGTCGCAAGCTGGGATTCCATGCCGTATTTGTGATCGTTGAACCACCATGCGGTACCGAACTGCACTTTTGAGCGGATGCTAGGCGCAGCAAAGTTTCCGGCCATGCTTGCAAGCATCGGGTTGTCGCCCGGGTTCAGGGAGTAGAGCACGGTTTTCGGCAGTGCGTCATCCTCGTCCATATCGTTTAAGAAAGCACCGAGCATCGGGGCAAAGGCGAAATCGTTCATGCTGTCAAAGCCGGTATCGGCACCGAGCGCACGGAACATCCGCTTCGAGTTGTTACGGAGTGCTTTGATATGAAGCTGCATGGCGATATTGTGCTTATGATACAGCCGTCCGAGGTTCGTCAGAAGGAAACCCTTGTACATGCCGAGCTCTTTTTCGGTGAGAACACCGCCGTTCATGCGCTTTTCAAATACATCATTCGCCTCAGCAGCCGTGCATGGCACATAGAAGCAGCCCTCAAGGCTGTGGTCGCTGACAACGCAGCCGGCGGAGAGGAAGAAGTCGAGGCGGCAGGAGAGGGCATGCACCATATCCTCCGCGGATGCAATCGTCCTGCTGGCGGCAGCGGCAAGCTTTTCCACATATTCCGGGAAATCAGGCTTCTCGAGATGAACGGCGCGGTCCGGGCGGAAGGACGGCAGAACGCGGCAGGCAAAGTCTTCCTTCTGTAATGCCAGATGGCAGTGCAGATCATCTGCAGGATCGTCGGTGGTGCACAGATGCGACACATGCTGGTTCAGAATCAGATTGCGCACGGTAAACTCCTTCGTCTGCAGTTTTGCATTCGCCTCATCCCAGAGCTCCTTCGCTGTTGTGCGGGAGAGCGGTGTCGTGATGCCGAAGTACCGCTGCAGCTCCAGATGTGTCCAGTGGTATAAAGGATTGCCGATCGCGTTCTCAATCGTCTCGGCAAACGCCAGATATTTGTCGTAATCATCGGCGTTTCCGGTGATCAGATCCTCCGAAAAGCCCATCGCACGCATGGCACGCCATTTATAATGATCCCCGCCGAGCCAGACGCGTGTCAGATTCTCCATCTGGCGGTCTTCGAGAATCTCCTGCGGATTCAGATGGTTGTGATAGTCAAAAATGGGCATTTTTTCAGCTGCCTCGTGGTACAGCGTTTTCGCCGTATCGGTCTGCAGCAGAAAGTCAGCGTCCATAAAAGGTTTCATATGGAAATACCTCCCTTTTAGAATTGAGCAGTCAGCGCAGCAAGCGTATCTGCCACAGCGCCAGTTCCCTGAAGCATCGAGACAAAAGCATCCAGTACACGGTCAGAAAGTCCGGCGAAAATCAGATCCACACCGAAAATCGAAGCATCGGAGAGCAGCGGAGCCAGCGTTTTGGAAAGCGCCTCACGGTCAGCCGGTGCGCCGAGTTTCAGATCCTGCACATACGGGCGGACCGTGGCAAGCAGCGGATCCGGGCTCAGATCAAATGCATCGCCGTTGTCATCCACGCCCATCAGATACCGCAGCCATCCCGCAAATACAGCCGGAATTGCCTGAAGATCCGAGAGTGACAGCTCCGGAGAAGCAAGATACGATTTGATCGTCTCACCGAACCGGATCGACAGCTTCTGTGACGTGTCGGTCGCAATTCGCTGCGGCGTATCCGGCATAAACGGGTTCGGGATGCGGATGTTCAGCACTTCATCGATAAACTGCTTCGGAGAGAGAATGCCGGGATCGGTGACAACCGGAAGTCCTTCCACATATCCGATGCGCTCCACGAGCTTTTTCAGTACCGGATTTTTCATCTCCTCACTGATCAGTTCATAGTCCAGCAGGCAGCCGAACACAGCGAGTGCGGTGTGCAGCGGGTTCAGGCAGGTGCAGACCTTCATGCGCTCTGTTTTGTTGACAGTTTCCCGGTCGGTAAAGATCCATCCGCTCTTTTCCATCGGCGGCCGGCCGTTCGGGAAATGATCTTCGACTACGAGGTACTGGCATTCCTCTGCATTGACGAACGGAGCAACGTAGGTGTGGCGGGAGGTGACGATCGGCTGTGCATCGGCGAGGCCGTTCTCCTCGAGTATCTTTTCGATGGAACCATCCGGCCGCGGGGTGATCTTGTCGATCATGGTCCACGGGAAGCTGACTTTTTCCGGGTTCTGCAGATAGGAGAGGAAGCCTGGCTGTACCAGCTTGTTTTCTTCCCATGCAGAAGCGTAGGCTGTCAGGGCAAGGGAAAGTTTTTCGCCATTGTGGGAGCAGTTGTCGGTGCTGACCATCGCAACCGGTTTTTCGCCTGCAAGAAATCTTTCATATAAAAGAGAAGCAACTTTTCCCATATAGCTGGTAACGGAAGAAGGTCCGGCAGCAAAATCGGCAGCAACAGACTGCAGCAGTTCGCCCGCACCGTTTTTTAGAGAATATCCCTTTTCGGTGATCGTAAACGTCGCCATCTGCAGGGAATCCTTGGTAAAGATTTCTTTTAACCGGGCAAAATCCGGAGAATCCGCCGTATCGGCAGCCAGCGATTCTGCGATGCTTCCAACAACGGTTTTCTCGACAGAACCATCGGCTTTTAAGGTCACCAGAATGCTTAAATTATCGTGCGGCTGGTACATATCACGGATGATTTCTGTATCGAAGCCCTCTGCGACGATGACACCGCGGTCAAAGGTACCGTTGTTCAGCAGTTCCTGTGCTGTATTTGCCTGGAAGGCACGGAAAATATTTCCGGCTCCGAAATGCACCCAGCACGGAGATTCTTTCGTGCGGGTGATCATTGCTTCGCGGTCATAGGATGGAAGCGCATAGCCTGCGGCTTCCCACGCTTTTTGATCTGCCAGTCCGGCAGCTGTTAAGTTAAGAGACATCAGTAAAAACCTCCTTTAAATTCCACGTTTGTGACTCTTGTCAATAGCTTCCCAGAGTCCGTTTAAATAAGTCGCGCCGAGTGCGCGGTCATACAGTCCATAGCCCGGCATTGCCTTCTCGCCCCAGATCATACGTCCGTGGTCCGGGCGGATCGGGCCGTCAAAGCCGATGTCGTACAGCGCTTTCATGATCTCATACATATCGAAGCTGCCGTCAGAGGAAAGGTGTGCGGCCTCTTCGAAATCCTGCTGGCTGTGGAATTTCAGATTGCGGACGTGAGCGAAGTGGATGCGGCCCTTTAAGGAACGGATCATATCCGGCAGATCGTTCTCCAGGTTTGTTCCGTAGGAACCTGAGCAGAAGGTCACGCCGTTGTGCGGGTCATCGACCATCTTCATCATGCGCAGAATGTTTTCTTTATTAATGATGATTCTCGGAAGACCGAAGACACTCCATGCCGGGTCGTCCGGGTGAATGGCCATTCTAATGTCGTACTCGTTGCAGACCGGCATGATGCGTTCGAGGAAGTATTTGAGGTTGGCAAACAGTTTCTCATCATCCACATCGCGGTAAGCGTCAAAGAGCTCTTTCACTTTTGCCATGCGCTCCGGCTCCCAGCCAGGAAGAATTGCGCCGTTTGCATCACCTGCGATAGATTCAAACATTTTTTCCGGAACAAGTGCGTCTACGGCGGACTGTTTGTAGGCAAGTACGGTCGAGCCGTCCGGACGGACGCGTGCGAGTTCTGTTCTGGTCCAGTCGAAGACCGGCATGAAGTTATAGCAGACAAGGTGAATGTCTTCCTTGCCGAGGTGCTTTAACGTTTCAATATAATTATCGATGTACTGCTCACGGTCCGGGCTGCCGATTTTGATGGCGTCGTGGATGTTGACGCTCTCGATGCCGGAGATGTGAAGTCCAGAGGCCTCAACCTCTTCTTTTAACGCGTGAATCGCTTCGCGTGTCCACACCTCGCCCGGGGTAGTGTCGTACAGGGTTGTGATGACTCCGGTTACGCCCGGAATCTGGCGGATCTGCTCTAAGGTAACGGTATCAAATTTGGAACCATACCAGCGAAATGTCATTTCCATAAGAAAAACTCTCCTTTATTTTGTAATGTACTCTCGGAATCTTTCTGCACTTGCCTTTGCGGCTGATTTTCCGCCAGCTGCACCCGAATTTCATCAACGTACGCACCGCGTACGCCTCAGAAATTTGGGCACAACTGACAAAAAATCATCTCACAAAAACAAGCACAGAAAGATTCCGAGAGTACATTGTATTTTGCAAGTGGTGTTCTTTGCTTTTTATTGTATCGTTTCTTAAGAAAAAAGCCATGGCAAGAATTGTTGAGCACATTGCAAAAGTTGCGGCGGTTGGCCGGGAAAAAGCAAAATCAGCCTACAGGTGTGATAAGTAATATCTTTTTGGTATGACTAACCAATAGGAAAAACCTATAATCGATTCATCGAAATAACAATTACCAAAAGGCGTTTTAGGGGTTGCACATAGAAAAAATATGCATTATAATATGCCATGTAATCGAGAAACGCATTAAACATATCGACTTAGTAGGAAAGGAGAACAGCAAATGAAAAAAACAGACAACAGACGAATGCAGGAGAACAGAATGATGGAGATGTGTTGTTGCTGTTGCTGCAGCTCCAATCAGAATAAAGAAAAATAAGAAACATTCGCAGGCAGAAAAAGCATAGCAGAAATTGCATGTGCGGGCAGGCCGGAACGAATGCCTGCTATTTTTTTAACCTTTTTTAAAAGAAATGCAAATGAACAACATAAGAATAGATAATAAACAGACATAGAAAACGGAGGACAAAAACATGAGCGGATGCGGATGCAGCTTCACCCCAGTTGAAAATAAAGAAACCGAAGAAATCAAATACACAGATGCGCTGGCAGAACAGTTTGCAGCAGAAGTCGGAGTAGACCCAAGACCAAATGAAACCCTTGTAGAGATCGATGAGCGCGGCGCTTTCATCCGTCAGCCAAATGCATTTATCCAGCCATTCGGCGATAAAGAAGGCGGCCTGAAAGCAGAAGCAAACCGCTTCGGGATCTACTGGGCAACCGGATGCAACTGGTCCAACCGTCCGATCATCGTGCGGGAGCTTTTAGGACTGCAGGATGTGATCTCGGAGACGAGAGTTTCTCCATCCGGCGAGACAAACCGTTACGGACATGCATTCGGACAGTATCCGGATTTCAAGGATCCGGCGACAGGCGCTTACTTCTTAAGTGAGTTCTATAAAAGAGCAAACCCGGACTTCAAAGGAAGAGCAACGACACCGACCCTGGTGGATGTCAAAGAGAAAAAGGCTGTGAACAACGATTATCACCGCCTTACGAACTATCTCGAAGTGCAGTTCCGTCCATTCCAGCCAAAAGATGCGCCGGATCTGTACCCGAAAAAATTCCGGAAAGAGATCGATGAGTTTAACGACTGGCTCTTCCCGCATATCAACAACGGCCATTACCGCATGGCATTCTGCCAGTCACCGGAAGCATACGATGAGGCATACGAAGATTTCTATGAATCCCTCGATAAGCTGGACAAACGGCTGGAGACGAACCGTTTCCTGTTCGGCGACTACATCACCGACAGCGATGTCCGCGCTTACGTCACTCTGATCCGTTGGGATGTCAGCTACTTCCACAACGTAGGACCGGTGAAGAAACCGATTCGTGATTACAAAAATATCTGGGGCTACTTAAAAGAGCTGTATGCGATCCCGGCCTTCCGTCACGGAAGCGATCCGCAGGTGCTGGCACTTTCGAGACCTGGAAAGAAATTAGGCGAGGTTCTCTTCCGCGGATACAACGAACGAATCCTTGCAAAAGTAGATTTCGAGAAGCTGATGGCAGACGATGGATCGAGAAGAACACTCAGCAAAACACCGGATGAAGTATTCCTTCGCCATCCGGAGGGAGAGACCTACGAGGATTACGCAGGAGAAATCTCAAAAACCATCTGGAACAGCCCGAAATGGGAAGACAGAAACCCGAAGAACGGCGTACTTTCCGTGGATGCATCGATTAATCCGCTGAAAGGACTTTTATAAAGAGATAAGACAGAAGAATCCGGAGCGCTCTGGTGGAACACTCTCAGGCAGCCGGGGTGCGGCCGGAACTGAAAAGAACGAGGAAATGAGGAGGATTTTATTATGAAAAAGACAAAGAAATTCTGGGCAGTATTGGCAGCGGCGGGCCTTTTGGCAGCAAGCTTTGCAGGATGCGGAAGCAATGCATCAGCAAATGCAGGAAGCAGCAGCGGTTCCGCAGCATCATCTTCCGCAGAAGGCAGCTCCGCATCGGATTCCGGTGAGAAAAAAGTGATTAAAGCTGTAACAAGCGGCACACTGGCACCGTACTTTTACGTAAATGATGACAACGAGCTGACCGGTGTCGATATCGATATCGTAAAAGAAGTGTTCAACCGCCTTCCGCAGTATGAACTGAAAATTGAGCAGGCAGATGCACTGCAGGGTGTGCTGAGCGGTCAGTACGACATCGCAGTCAACAACTATGGATATACCGATGAGAGAGCAGAATCCTACTACTTCTCTTTACCATATAAAACCAGCTTCAACGAATACATTCAGAGAACCGGCGATGAGCCGCTGACTTCTCTTACCGATCTGGCAGACCGCGGATACAAAATTGAGCTGAGTGCAGGAAGCCTTACCGCAAATGCACTGGAAAAATGGAATACAGACAACCCGGATCACCAGATCAATATCGTATATTCCAATGCAAACTTCCAGGTCCGCTACCAGCATATCGTAGATGGAACCGCTGATGTGGCAATCGACGACGGACCGATCATCGACAACCTGCTTCCGCAGTTCGGACTGGAAGGTCAGCTGGAAGCAAACGAGATCGACGAGGAGACCGAAGATTTCCTGTTCCCGCAGAACAATACCTACTTCCTGTTTGGAAAGAACGAAGAGGGCGCAGCACTCCGCGAGGATGTTGACAAAGCCTTAAAAGAGATGAAAGAAGACGGAACTCTTTCCAAGATCACAACCGAGTATCTCGGCGTGGACACCAGCCCGGACGAGAAATACTTTGATGAGACACCAAACTAGAATATCGTTTTCGAAATAAAAACAGAAGAGATTACAAAACAGACGGGAAGCGGATCGAGAACATCTGTTTCCCGATTCTAAAAGGAGCGAAAAACATGGCAGAAATTTACCGGGTAGAAAAGGGAAGCGAAGAGTGGAAATACAAAGCATATGATTACGTCAGAACCGATGCGTTCTGCTGCGGACAGAACATTCCGATTGAACTGGAATTCGGACAGGACGAGAGCAAAGATGATCTGCAGGCGATTCTGGTGACAGAAGATCACAAGCCGGTAGCCGGCTGCCGCATCGCATTTCCGGCGGAAAAGACAGGAAAAATCGAGCGTGTTTGTGTTGTCAGAGAAAAACAGAAAAGCGGATACGGCCGCGTGCTGGTCGAAGCCGCTGAGAAATGGCTGAAAGAATACGGTGTTGATCACATCGTCATCACGAGCCAGGACCGCGCCGCAGGCTTTTATGAGAAATTAGGCTACAAACTGAATCCGGACGCTGACCTGTCGGTATACGACCACCATGCACTGAAGAAAGACGAAGAGCCGAAAAAGCCGAAGAAAAATCTTGGCTTTACCTGTGTACTGGTAGAAAAATACGTGTAAGAGAGGACAAAAATCATGGGAAAATTATTTGACGTTTCACTGGTATTTTCATCCATACCAGAATTGCTGACAAAGCTGCCGATCACGCTGGAACTGGCCGTGGTTTCTATGCTGATCGGACTGGGACTGGGACTTGTGATGGCGATCATCAAAATGAAAAAAATCAGAGTGCTGACGCAGATTACGAATCTTCTGATTTCACTGCTCCGCGGCACGCCGGTCATCGTACAGCTGTACGTTGCGTTCTTTGGTATTCCCATGATGTTCAAGGCAATCAACCAGCAGTTCGGAACGAATCTGGCGGTTGCCAATATTTCCGGTTTCGTCTATGCGATGATCGCTCTGGGACTGAACCAGTCGGGCTTTATGGCTGAGATTATCCGTTCGGCCCTGCAGTCCGTTGACCCGGGCCAGATCGAAGCAGCACATGCACTCGGCATGACGTATCCGCAGACACTGCGCCGCATCATTCTGCCGGAGGCCTTTGAGGTTGCGCTTCCGACCCTTGGAAACTCTTTTATCAGTATCATCAAAGGAACGTCTCTTGCTTTTACCTGCGCCGTTGTCGAGATTACCGCACAGGGCCAGATTATTGGAGGAAGAACGTATCGCTACTTTGAAGTTTACGTTTCACTGGCCATCATTTACTGGCTGGTAACGCTGGTGATCGAGCAGATTATCCGCGTAATTGAAAATAAAATCCGGATTCCGGACCAGGTAGAGCTGGCGTCCGCAAACGGGGAGGGTGAGAAAAATGATAAAAATTGATCATTTATCAAAAAAATATAACGACAACGTGGTGCTCGACGACATCAGCCTCGAGATCAAACAGGGCGATGTTGTGGGAATCATCGGTCCTTCCGGAACCGGAAAATCAACGCTTCTGCGCTGCGTCAACCGCCTTGAGGCACCGGAGAAGGGAACGGTGACGATCGGGGACAAGGTGATCGGCCTTTCCGAGCGGAAACCGAAAGAGCTTCTGTATTTAAGACAGAACACAGGAATGGTGTTCCAGCGGTTCAATCTGTTTGAGAAGAAAACCGCACTGGAAAATGTGATGGAAGGCCTGATTGTTGTTAAGAAGATGAAAAAAGACGAGGCCAGAGCCATTGCATTAGAAGAACTGAAACTGGTCGGCATGGAGAAATGGGCAAACCACTATCCGAAACATATGTCCGGCGGACAGCAGCAGAGGGTGGCGCTCGCAAGAGCCCTCGCCATGAAACCGCAGATTCTGCTGCTCGACGAGCCGACCTCAGCCCTTGACCCGGAGCTGGTTGGAGAGGTTCTGGATGTTATTAAAAAAGTTGCGGCACAGGGATATACAATGCTTCTGGTTTCCCATGAGATGAACTTTATCCGCCATGTGTCGAACCGTGTGATCTTCCTTGATAAAGGACACGTAGTAGAAGACGGAACACCGAAAGAAGTATTCGAGCATCCGCAGAATCAGAGAACACGGGAGTTCTTCAGCAAGATGCATATTATGGCGCAGCCTGAGTATGTTATTTAAATTGCGGACACAGCCAAAGAGCAGGAGAAAATATTATGATAGATGAGAAAAGAATTGCTGATTTTTTTGCGGAGCTGGTATCTATCGATTCGCCGTCCTTAGAGGAGCGCGAGATGGCGGACACCTTAAAAATAAAATTCGCCGAAATCGGGGTTACGCTTACAGAAGATCATACGCAGGAGCAGACCGGCTCCAATGCGGGCAATCTGTTCGCGCGCATTCCGGGCAGCCTTGCAGGAGCCCCGGTTCTCTTTGCGGCCCACATGGACACTGTTGAGCCTGCAAAAGGCAAAAAAGCCGTCTCCCATGAGGATGGAACCGTAACGAGCGACGGCACGACAGTTCTTGGCGCCGACGACCTCGCCGGTGTGACAGCCATCTATGAAGCTGTCCGCCACCTCATCGAGACCAAAACACCGCACCGCCCGATCGAAATCCTGATCTCGACTGGTGAGGAGCTGTACTGCAAAGGCGCAAATGCCTTCGACTACAGCCAGGTGCAGGCAAAAGAAGCATACGTTCTGGATTTAAGCGGCGCGATCGGTGCAGCCGCCTACGCGGCACCGACACTCGTTTCCTTCGCGGCGAAAATCCAGGGAAAAGCCGCCCACGCCGGTTTCCACCCGGAGGACGGCATCAACAGCATCCAGGCGGCCGCCCGCGCAATCGCACAGCTTCCGCAGGGCCACGTGGATGAAAGCACCACTGCCAACATCGGAAAAATCGGCGGCGGCTCCGGTACCAACATTGTTTCGGAAAGCTGCGTGATCGAAGGCGAAATTCGAAGCCTGAACCACGAGACGGCCATGGAGCTTCTGGAAACATATCACAGAATCTTCCAGCAGGAAGCAGAGAAGATTGGTGCGAAGCTGGTCTGGGAAGAAAAACTGAATATCCATGCGTATGAGACGCCGCTGACAAGCGATGCCGCAAGGCATTACGAGAGCGCCGTTGCAGAAGAAGGCCTGACCGCTGCATTCGAAAAAACTTTCGGCGGCAGCGACAACAACGTCTTTGCACAGCACGGCATCGAAGGGCTTGTCATCGCAACCTCGATGAATCAGGTACACAGCTGCGCCGAGTACACAAAAATTCCGGAGATAGCCCAGGTGGCGCGGATTGTGGCCAATCTTGCCGCACCGCAGGAAGCCTGAACAGATCCCGGACGAAAAAACAGAATACGTAAAAAATTCCCAAAGCCCGCCGGCAGATGTGAAAACAAAAACCGGCGGGCTTTTCCTGTTTCCGGCACGGCTTGCCACGCAGAGAAAAATAGTCTATAATAGGGAAAAGCTTCCGGTGCATGCCGGAATTTAACACCAGTAGACAAGAAGTCCCCCGCTTCTAAAGCGGTGGGATGAATTATTAAAAGAAACATAACGGCAGTGGCGGGCGGAGAAAAATCGGT
>OLNO01003044.1_pt1 | contig 10586 bp, 10 predicted proteins | sample 1672861 | NCBI WGS metagenome assembly OLNO01 (sample SAMEA3136731, study PRJEB25190) | human gut metagenome | reverse complement strand
CCGGATGGTAATCAGTAATATGCAAGGGGAGCTGATAAGGCTCCCCTTTTCACATTTTATAAAAAGTTAATTTCTAAATCAGAGAAAAGTATGGTACAATAAGAAAACAAAAATGATTTTTACATAAGATAGGAAAGACTGCTGGTTAGCCTGATAACAGCAGCAGGAAAGGAAATAATTATATGACTGAACATTTTGACGATGAAAAAGACGAAATCATCGATGGCGATATAACAGAGAAGAACGATGATCACGAAGATGACAGCGATTATGAGAAATTCTGTTTTCTCTGTCATCGTCCGGAGAGCCAGGCAGGCAAAATGATCGAGCTTCCTAACAATATACATATCTGTAATGATTGTATGCAGAAAAGCTTTGACACCATGACCCAGCAGATGAATAACGGACTGAATCTGAACGATCTTCTTAATATGCCTAATGTGAGTATGATCAATCTGGGCAGTATTCAGGATGCAATTCCCCGGCCGAAGAAAGTAAAGAAGAAAAAAGAAGATGCCAGGCCAGAGATTGATCTTAAGAAGATCCCGGCACCACATAAGATCAAGGCAAGCCTTGACGAATATGTAATTGGTCAGGAGAGAGCCAAGAAAGTAATGTCTGTTGCTGTCTATAATCATTATAAGCGTGTGGCTACAGACACTATGGATGAGATTGAGATAGAGAAGTCCAATATGCTGATGATCGGACCTACCGGATGCGGAAAGACCTACCTGGTAAAAACTCTTGCCAGACTTCTGGACGTGCCGCTGGCTATTGCAGATGCTACTTCTCTTACAGAGGCAGGCTATATTGGTGACGATATTGAGAGTGTGATCTCCAAGCTTCTTGCTGCAGCAGATAATGATGTGGAGAAAGCAGAGCATGGGATTGTCTTTATTGATGAGATTGACAAGCTGGCCAAGAAAAAGAACACCAATCAGCGTGATGTAAGCGGTGAAGCGGTTCAGCAGGGACTTTTGAAGCTTCTGGAGGGAAGTGAGGTAGAGGTGCCGGTCGGAGCCAACAGCAAAAATGCCATGGTTCCTATGGTAACGGTAAATACCAGAAATATTCTGTTTATCTGTGGAGGGGCATTCCCGGATCTGGAGAATATTATCAAGGAGAGACTGAATAAGCAGGCATCTATCGGCTTTTACGCAGACCTGAAGGACAAATATGACAATGATCCACATATTCTGGAGAAGGTGACGGTGGAAGATCTTCGAAGTTTTGGTATGATTCCGGAGTTTATCGGACGTCTGCCGATCATATTTACCATGAATGGGCTTACAGAGGATATGATGGTACAGATCTTAAGCGAGCCACGCAATGCGATCCTGAAACAATATCAGAAGCTTCTGGCACTGGACGAGGTAAAACTGGAATTTGAAGAGGGAGCACTGCATGCCATTGCAGCCAAAGCAATGGAAAAACACACAGGAGCCAGAGCTCTTCGGGCAATTCTGGAAGAATATATGCTGGATATTATGTATGAGATTCCGAAAGATGATAATATCGGTCAGGTTACGATCACAAGAGAATATATAGAAGGCAATGGTGGCCCGAAGATTCTTCTCAGAGGACAGGAAGTTCCGCTGCTGGAAGGAAATCACTAAATACAGAGTATATATAACATGGCTTTTTATAAAGAAAGAGAGGTAACTTATCATGGCAAAAGATTTTTTTGGAAGTCTTGGAGAAACACTTACAAAAACTGCGAAGGAACTGAGCGGACGTGCAGAGGAGGTTTATGAGACCCAGAGACTTAAAAACAAAATCTCCGGTGAAGAACGACAGATAGAAAAAGCAATGGCCGACCTCGGAAGAATCATTTACAAACGTTATAAAAAGGAAATTCCGGTAGATGATGCACAGAAAGCACTTTGCGAACAGATTGACCAGCGCATGGAACAGATCGAGAAATATAAAACAGATATATCTGAACTGAAGGTAAAAAATAAACGTTTTTGTCCATCCTGCGGAAGTCCGCTTGCAAAAGATGATGCGTTCTGTTCACAGTGTGGCGCAGCATGCCCGACTGTTGAACCGGAAGAAGATGCCGGAGATGATGTGATCGAGGGAACAGCAGAAGAAGTTGCTGAAGAGACTGCAACAGAGGAAACAGACGAAACTGTTGAGGAAGCAAATGCAGATACTGCTGAAGATGCGGTAACAACAGAAGAAACAGTAGAGGAAGCTGCTGAGGCAGAGGAAGCAGCACAGACAGATGCAGAAGAGCAAACGGAAGCAGAGGGCGGAAAAGAAGAATAATGTCAGTGAAATAAATGATCTGAACAAATAAAAAAGAACAGGCTGAAATGCAACATCATACAGATGTAGCGTTTCAGTCTGTTCCTTTTATTTGTGAAAAACTCTGTCTGGATTGTGGATAACTGATGGCGTCTGGCTTTTACAATGTGTATACAAGGATGCCGGCAATGATGATCAGATTACCGATCAGTTTCCCCTTTGTGATCTTTTCGTTCAGGATGAAACGAGAAAGCAATAATACGAATACATAAGCGGCAGTATCGATCACAGGCCCATAGCGCATGTCTACTTTGGTATAACACCAGGTGTTCAGAAGAAGAATACCGAAGAACATCACATAGGCGAGGATGACACGCCAGTTGAGATATTCTCTTAAAGGATTGTCATATTTTATATTTGCACTTTGCTTCAGAAGAATCTGGGAGATTGCGGAAAAGAAAGTTCCTCCCAGCATGATCAGGATAAAAGTTCTATTCATATCTCTGCACCGTCCATACTCCGAATAATACGATCAGGATTCCGATGATGTTCTGTACGGAAAGCTGTTCATGAAAAATTGCGACTGCCCAGATCTGTGACCACAGAAGATAGACACTTTTGTTGGCATAGGCGGTGGACAGTGAGAATTTTTTGATGACCTGTTGCCAGGCGATTGCGTAGATTCCGCAGTTGGCGATCATCAGGAACAGGAATACATATAGAAGCGGGGCATGCAGTCCGTTTTTATTGTACTGGATCGAGGCAAGTTTTGAAAAAACACTTGTCAGAGAAAACAGCAGAATATTCAGATGGAGCTGCAGATAGTTTCTGAAATTTTTCATAATTCCTCCACAATATTATTTTTTGACCAATATTTATTAATTTTACACCATATACTAATTGTTTACAATGGATTATGAAAATGATATGATAAAAAAGAATGCTAAATTAGAAAGAACGAGGGAAACATATGAGTTTGTATTCCGTTGTTGTTCCTGTATACAATTCCGAACACACCTTACAGGAACTTTATACACGCCTGGAAAAAGTATTCCGGGAAGTAATAAAAGAAGAGTTTGAACTGATTCTTGTGGATGACGGTTCCAAAGACCGTTCCTTTGAAGTCATGCAGGAACTTCGTGCAAAGGACAATAGAGTTCGCATCATACAGATGGCAAGAAATTTTGGACAGCATCCGGCGCTTCTGTGTGGATTTGCACATGTGAAAGGTGATTTTGTTGTAACCATGGATGATGACCTGCAGCATCAGCCGGAAGAACTTCCGAAGATGATAAATGTTATGAGAGAACGCGATGATGTTGATGCGATCATTGCGAGCTATGAAGGCAGACAGCATGGATTTATCCGCAAACTCGGAACGAAATTTTCTGTGTGGGCAACTTCTAAGATGCTCGGCAAAGACCCGGATCTTCAGATCACCAGTTACCGTCTGATCCGTCGCTTCCTTGTAGATGCAATGGTGAAGACAAATACATACCTGCCTCAGATCGGAAACCTTCTGGTGCTGACATCCAACAGAATCATCAACGTACCAGTACAGCATGCGGCAAGGGTTTATGGAAAGAGCGGCTATTCTTTCAAACGTCTTGTGAAGGATCTGATCTATGATATCACCGCACATACAGCATTTCCGCTTCTTATGGTGAGAAATATCGGAATTGCCAGTTTTCTGGTGAGCATGGTCATGGCAGTGTATTTTCTTGTGCGTTACTTTGCGTTTGGTGTGTCGGTTGAAGGCTGGACATCCCTGATGATGGTGATGCTGGCATTTTTTGGACTGATTCTTTTGTCGATTGGGATCATGGGAATCTATCTGATGAATATTCTGAACGAAGCAAAGAAAATGCCACATTATGTTGTGCGCCGGGAGGACACGGACTGATGAAAAAAGAAATCGGAGGCTATTTTGAGCTGGAAGATTTTGGAGGTAAAGAGTATTATCCGAATCTTTATAAAGTAAATCTGGGAAGAACAGCACTTCGGTGGCTTCTGGAAGGCCGCGGTTATACAAAAATATATCTGCCGGTATTCTTATGCGAGTCGGTAACGGAAGCCTGCGAGCAACGTGGAATCCGGATCAGCCGTTATCAGTTGGATGCGGAGTTAAATGTTTTGCTTCCCCGGAAAAAACTGGGAGAAAGTGAATGTCTGTATCTGGTCAATTATTACGGTCAACTGACAGATGAGAAGATCCTGGCATATCAGAAGATTTTTGGAAATATCATTGTGGATCATACGCATGCTTTCTTTCAGAAACCGCTGAAAGGTGTGGATACCCTGTATTCCTGCAGAAAATTCTGGGGAGTCAGTGATGGAGCATATCTTTCCACAGATGCAGTGCTTCCGATGGATAAGCCAGTGGATCATTCCAATAAAAGAATGGGACATATCCTTGGGCGGTACGAAGAAAATGCAGGCGTCTACTATCAGGAGATGCTTCAGAATGCAGCTCGGTATGAAGGCATGGAGATTCGACGTATGTCCAGGCTGACAGAGAATCTGCTGGGAGCAATCGATTATGAGACGGGAAGACGTAAGAGAGAGGAAAATTATCGTATACTTTCCGAGGCACTTCCGTCAGAATTTATTTTTACCCGGGTGACACCGGAGGGGCCATTTGTTTATCCGTATTATCATAAAGAAGGCCTTAAGTTAAGACGCTGGCTTGCAGAACATAAGATTTTTGTACCGACCTACTGGAAAAACATTCTCGAAGAATGTACAGAGAGCAGTCTGGAATATCAGTGGGCGGCAGATGTACTGCCTCTGCCATGTGACCAGCGTTATGGAAAAGAAGAAATGCAATATATGGCAGAACGGATCAAAGAATGGGAGGCAGCCGGAGAATGAAGCACAGATTACTGATACTTGGTACACTGGGCGAATTTGTACAGCTTGTAAAAAAATCAAAAGAACGGGGACATTATACGATCGTCTGTGATGGTTACCCAGATGGACCGGCAAGACAGTATGCAGATGCATCTTACGTGATTCCTGTTACGGATATTGATGCAGTGGCAGAGCTTTGCCAGAAAGAAAAGGTTGATGGAATCATAACCTCTTTTTCGGATCTGCTCATGGAATGCATGGTCAAAATTGCAGAGAAAGCGGGATTGCCCTGCTATCTGAAACCGGAACAGCTTTGCTGGTACAGAGACAAATCAGCCTGTCGGGAACTGCTTTCGAAGCTGGGGCTTCCGACGCCTGGATTTGTGAAAGTACCGGCAGCAGAACAGAATGAATATAAACTTACCGAAATAACAGCAGGGCTTAAATATCCATTGATCAGTAAACCGCTGGATAAATATGGTTCAAGAGGAATTTTCATCATTAAAGATCAGGAGCAGCTTGCAGGAAGTGTTCGTAAAACCGCAGAGTTTACAGATCTGGATGAAATTCTGATTGAAGAATATAATGATGGATTTGAATTTAATATGATGACCTGGGTTTCTGATGGAGCGGTGAGAGTCATCAGTATTGCAGACAGAGAGAAAACACAGTTTGCGGAAGGAGAGCTTCCGGAGAGCACACGAAATGTGTATCCGAGCTGCCTGATCGATAAGGTGGAAGAACCGGCGGTTTCCCTGCTGCAGTCGTATATTGAGTATACCGGACAGAAGGAAGGACCGCTTTCCATGCAGTTTTTCTGGAAAGCAGGAGAGGGAATCCAGGTCTGTGAGATTGCTGCACGTTTCTTTGGCTATGAGCATGAGCTGACTGATATGGTATATCGCTTTAACATGGAAGAACTTTTGCTGAATTATGTTTACGATAACGAGTATGTTACAAAGATGTTGGAAGCGCAGGATATCCGTAAACCATTGATGCATGGAGCTGTTTTGTATTTTCATGGGAGACTGAAACAGATTCAGGAACAACAGGCTGCATATGAACTCGCGGAAGATAAAGCGGTTGTAAAACCGTGGATTTTCTATGAGGCAGGAGAAGAAGTTGTGGCATACGGTCCGAACCCGTACCTTGCACTGTATTATATAGAGGCAGGCAGCCGAGAAGAACTTGATGAGATATCAAGAGATTTTTTTGAGAAAATGAGTATGACGGATCCGGATGGAGAAGAAATTGTTTTTCAGAATAAGATACCCAAGTATTCTTTATAAAGAAAAGTAGAGGAGTCAGATGATTTATTTTAACAGACCGGCACTTGTCGGTAATGAATTAAAGTATATTCAGGATGCAGTAGCTCAGGGCATGCTCTGTGGTGATGGAAAATATACGAAGCTTTGTTCAGCATGGATGAAAGAACGTTTCCAGGTAAATCAGGTTTTCCTGACAACATCCTGTACGCATGCATTGGAGATGGCGGCATTCCTGAGTGATATCCAGCCAGGGGATGAGGTCATCATGCCATCGTATACATTTGTTTCCACTGCGGATGCTTTTGTACTTCGAGGTGCAAAGATCGTATTCGTTGATATTCGTCCGGATACGATGAATATAGATGAAAATCTTATCGAAGATGCGATCACAGAGAAGACCAGAGCAATCGTTCCGGTCCATTATGCCGGTGTTGGCTGTGAGATGAATAAAATTATGGAGATTGCACGCAGACATAACCTGAAAGTTGTTGAGGATGCAGCACAGGGAGTGGATGCTTATTATCATGGAAAGGCACTTGGTACGATTGGTGACTTTGGCTGTTACAGTTTCCATGAGACAAAGAATTTCACTATGGGTGAAGGTGGTGCTCTGGTATTCCAGAAGAATGAATATCAGGAAAAAGCTGAGATCCTGCGTGAAAAGGGAACGGACAGAAGTAAATTTTTCCGAGGACAGATTGATAAATATCGATGGATTGATTATGGATCATCCTATCTTCCGAGCGAGATGAATGCGGCATATCTGTATGCACAGCTGGAAGAGTGTGATAAGATCAACAGGAAACGTCATCAGGTTTATGATGGATATCATGAGAGACTGGAAGATCTGGAAAAACAGGGAAAGATTCAGAGACCGGTCGTTCCGGAGGGATGTGTACACAATGCACATATGTATTACATTAAGGTGAAAGATATTGCTGTACGTACAAGACTGATCGCTTATCTCCGTGAAAATGGAATTGCACCGGCTTTTCATTATGTTCCATTGCATAGTTCTCCGGCAGGTGAGAAGTTTGGAAGGTTTCATGGAAAAGATGTTTATACAACGAAAGAAAGCGAACGCCTTTTGAGGCTTCCGATGTTCTATGATCTTTCAATGGATGATGTGGATTATATTGCGGAAAAGATCAGAGAGTTTGAGTTTTGATGGAGGAAGGTAAGTTGAAACGTAAGAAAATAAGTGCAGAGACAACTGTGGAAATCCTTTTTTTCCTGTTTCTGCTGGTGTTTTATCTGATGTGGGCACGTGTACAGCCTATGGGTGCCGGGCCGGATGAGCAGATGCGCTATCAGATTGCGGATTATATTTATAAGCATGGTTCACTTCCGGTAGGGGATGACCCGTCGGTACGAAATGTTGTATGGGGAATTTCTTATGCATTTTCTCCGATTCTGTCTTATATGATCGCAGCTGTTTTTATGAAAGCAGTAAGCCTTGTGACGACAGCACCGTTTGCGTTGCTTCTCGCAGCCAGATTTGTAAACATTCTGTTTGGACTTGGAACAGTTTGGCTGGTACTTGATATGGGAAAACGGTTGTTTGACCGTAGAAAAGCATGGATAGCTGCGGCTTTTGTAGGACTGCTGCCAGGTTCTTTGTTTGTATTCACTTATGTTAACTGTGATGCACTGGCGGTATTCTCAACGGCAGTGATCGTGTATGCATGGGTGCGGTATCTGGATGAGGGATGGATATACAAAAACTGTGTGATCCTGGCATTGGGTGTGGCAGCATGTGCATTGTCCTATTACAATGCGTACGGATTTATTCTCTGCAGCATCTTTTTCTTTGGGATAACTTTGTTTATGGAGGCGAAAAGGAAAGGAAAGTATACGGATTTTGTGAAAAAGGGACTTCTTGTCTGTGTGATCGTTCTGCTGTTGGCTGCATGGTGGTTCATTCGAAATGCAATTCTCTATGACGGAGATTTTATTGGTATGAATGCATCAACGATCTGTGCGGAAAAATATGCGAAAAAGAATTACAAGCCATCCAATAGACGTACACCGCAGATGGCTGGATATTCTTTACTGGATATGTTGAATTACGGTTTCCCGCAGGAAGACGGATTTTCCTGGGTAGAGCTTGTCAGTGGAAGCTTTGTCGGTCGTTTTGGAAATATGGATGTGTTTATGCCGAAATGGCTGATCAACAATTATCTGGACTTTATTAAAGCGGGATTTCTTCTGATATTCCTGCATCCGGTGAAGACTTTTGCAATCCGTGTGAAAAAACAGTGGAGTGTGAAGGGGATTTTCAACTGGTGCATGCTGGCTGCGATGATCATTCCGAATATATTGAATGCATATTATTCTTATGCATCGGATTATCAGCCACAGGGACGTTACAGTCTGCCAATGATCGTGCCGCTTACGTATTTCATGGTAATGGGATATGGAAATCTTTTTGATGTGCAGATTAAGAAAGAGAGCCTGCGTAAGAAGATTTATGCTGTAATCTGTGTGGCACTGGCTGTACTGGCAATTTTTGTGTTCTTTGGCGTGATCTGGCCGGAATATAAGGATGTGCCGTTCAGTATCAGGGCGTTTATATATGGTTCATAATGTATAAAGAATTCCCGGTGACGGGAAGTAAAATGATTGAACTCCAGAGAGGGATGAATTTTCTCTGTGAGTTATCCTCTGTACTTGTCTCAGTTCAGAACTTCTGAGATATCAGGATATACAAGAATTTTGCTAAGGGCGATACAGAAAAGAGCTGAACTCGCTGCGCTCAGACAGCAGCATTTTCTGTATCAACGCAAAATCGTGTATAATCCGATATCTTTACGAAGTTCTTCAGGCGAGACAGATACAGAGGATAATCACAGGCAGTTCTTCCTTTACTGGAGTTTTTTGTTTTTATTTCAATTTCACCGGACTTTATTGTGGGTAGTGTGGCGGGGGTCGAGATGGCAGTGGAAACAGGAAACGCGCAAAGTGCGAGGGATTAATTTTTTTTATAAAGTTTGTTGAAAAAATACAAGAACAAATAGTGCTATAACTGTAAAGCATAGTGAGGTAGAATTTTAGACAAAAAAAGAATGCAGGAGATGGGACTTGAACCCACACGATCTTGCGACCACAGGCACCTGAAGCCTGCGCGTCTGCCAATTCCGCCACTCCTGCATTTCATATATCAGATGTCATTCACGACAACTGCCTAATTAGAATACATCATATGTTACGAAATGTCAACAGCTAAATTCAAAATATTTGCAAAATAAAATGCTAACTCTGGACATGCGCCATTTTTCTTCTCCTGCTTATTATAAAGCAGGGGGGATGTGACTTGGAATATAGGGGAATTGATGTTTCTTCCTGGCAGGGAGTAATCGACTGGAAAAAAGTGGCTGATCATGGAACTGAATTTGCAATTATACGCATCACGGAAGTCGGAAATGCTATAGACCGTTATTTTGAACGAAATTATGCCGGATGCATGGAATACAGAATTCCAACAGGTGTATATAAATTTTCTTATGCATTGTCAATCGATGAAGTACGAAGAGAAGCAGAAAAGGTAATTGAAGTTTTAAAGGGGCGGAAATTACAGTTCCCAGTATTTCTTGATCTGGAATACAGCAATCAGCGTAGACTGGGAACAGAAATGATCGCACGTCTGGCAGAAGCATTTCGAAGGATCATTGTAGATGCCGGATATCGGTTTGGAATCTATTGTAATCTGGATTGGTATCGTAATGTGATCAGTGAAGAACTCAAAAAATATGATTTCTGGATCGCACGATATCCGGTGGATGATAATGGTACATTAATTGAGAGATACCGGCCAGATATAGGCGTAGGATGGCAGTATACCAGCAAAGGACGCATTCCGGGAATAGAAGGATATGTAGACAGAGATGTTTTTTACAAAAACTATGTAGCAGAAGAACCTTCTGATAAAGAAAAGCTGAGTAAAGAACCCAAATTTGTAGGGAAAGTTACAGCGTCTGCGTTGAATGTACGTACCGGAGCCGGAACGGAATATCCGAATCTAAGAGAATATCCACTGTTGAAAAGAGATAATCTTATAGATGTATGTGATACACGTGAGGCTATCGATGGAACAAAGTGGTATTATGTGCGAATTGCCGGAAAATATTTTGGGTTTGTGGCGGCGAGATATATAGAAAGACAATAAAAAAAGAATGCAGGAGATGGGACTTGAACCCACACGATCTTGCGACCACAGGC
>OLNO01003039.1_pt1 | contig 10595 bp, 9 predicted proteins | sample 1672861 | NCBI WGS metagenome assembly OLNO01 (sample SAMEA3136731, study PRJEB25190) | human gut metagenome | reverse complement strand
GGCTGGTGCCGTGGAAGCCGTAGCGGCGCACGCCGTACTTCTCGTAGTACTCATAGGGGATGGCGTACATATAAGCCTTCGGGGGCATGGTGCTGTGGAAAGCGGTGTCGAACACGGCCACCATGGGGATGTTGCCGAACACCTTGCGGGCGGCCTCGATGCCCAGGATGCCTGCGGGGTTGTGCAGGGGAGCCAGCGGGCTCAGCTCACGCAGAGTCTCGATGACCTCATCGGTGATCAGGCAGCTGCTCTTGAACTTCTCGCCGCCATGCACCACGCGGTGGCCGATGGCGTCGATCTCGCTCACGTCATTGATGCACTTGCCCTCGCCGGTGGTCATCTTCTTCACGACCTCAGCAAATGCCTCGGTGTGGGTGGGGAAGATGGCCGGGGTGGTGGCCTTGTGGCCGTTGGCCTCGTGAGTGATCATGCTGCTTTCCATGCCAATGCGCTCGCACAGGCCCTTGCACAGCACCTTCTCGCCGTCCATATCGATCAGCTGATACTTCAGGGAAGAAGAACCGCAGTTAATAACCAGAACTTTCATCTGTGTTGCCTCCTGTATGTTTTTGCTCTGCCCGCCGTTTTTTGGAAATCTGCGGACAGAATTTTACAGATTCCTGTGTTTATTATATAATAGGAACAACGCCTTTTCAAGGCGCAATCCGGGCAAAGCGGTAAAACTTGTGTACAAGGGTTTTGTACACCCTGCCTACAAATGCAGAAAAACCTGTAGGTTTTCTGTATATACGATATAAATTTAACAATCTTCCGGGGCGGAGAGAGGCCCTTTTTGCCCGGAAAGGAGCATTGTCATGAGATTTGCAGGCATCATTGCCGAGTACGACCCCTTCCACAACGGGCACGCCTGGCAGCTGGCGCAGGCGCGGGCGCTGGGGGCGCAGCGTGTGGCGGTGGCCATGAGCTGCGGGCTGACCCAGCGGGGAGCGCTGCCGCTGCTGCCGGAAAGCGTGCGGGTGCGCGCCGCGCTGGAGTGCGGGGCCGACCTCGTGTTTGCCTTGCCGGCCCCCTGGGCCTGTGCGGGGGCGGAGGCCTTTGCACGGGCCGGGGTGCATCTGCTGGCGGCCACCGGGTGCGACGCCCTGGTGTTCGGGGCCGAGACCCCGGACACTGCCCTGCTGCTGGAAACCGCCCGGGTGCTGAACAGTGCGGCCTACCGCGCGGCACTGAAGCAGCAGCTGGCCGCCGGGGCGCGCAGCTTTGCGGCAGCCCGGCAGGCGGCAGTGCAGGCCGTGGGGGCCGACCCTGCCATGGCGGCGCTGCTGAGCCAGCCGAACAACAACCTGGCCGTGGAATACTGCCGCGCCATCCTGGAGCAGCGGGCAGACATGACCCCGGTGCCGCTGCCCCGCAGGGGGGCCAACCACGGGCAGACGCTGCAGGGGAGCGGCCACGCGCAATTTGCCAGTGCCAGCGCTCTGCGGGCTCTCTGGGCCGAGGGCGGAGCCGAGGCCGTGGCCCCGTTTGTGCCGGAAAAGGCGTTTGAACTGTATAAAACGGCGGAAAATGACGGCGCGTATACGGATTTTGACGCGGCAGGCCGGTGTGAGCTGACACTGCTGCGGGCAGCCTGCGCAAAGCCGGAGCCTTTTGCAGCGGTGCGCGGAGTGTCCGAAGGGCTGGAACACCGGTTGGAACACGCGGTGCGACAGAGCACCAGTCTGCCGCAGCTGCTGGATGCCCTGACCACGGTGCGCTACCCCCGGGCCCGGATGCGCCGCCTTGCCATGGATGCTGCATTGGGCTATACGGCCGACACGGTGCCGGCCCTGCCGCCGGCGCTGCACCTGCTGGGAGCACGGAAGGACGCCCTGCCGCTGCTGGGGCAGATGTCCCTTCCGGTGTCTCACTCGTTGGCAAAGCTGGCCCAGACCGGCCCCGACGGTGCCCGGATGGCGGCGGCACAGGCAGCGGCCAGCGACTTTGGGGCCCTGTGCCGGGCAAACCCGGCCCCGATGGGCGGAATATATCGTCAAAAAAATATCTTTTTGACGAATTGACAAAAAATTCTGGCAAAAAATCAGCAATTCCGCTCTTGTAACCGTGCCGTATTGGGTGTATCATTAAAGCAATGCAATGTTGGATACAACATGTGAGAAGAAGAAGGAAAATCGGCCCCGCCGATCCAAGGAGGAACGCATGGCACTTCATGTTCTGGACGAAGCCAACCGCTGCCTCGGCTGCAAAAAGCCGCTGTGTCAGCAGGGTTGCCCCATCCACACCAACATCCCCGAGGTGATCCGTCTGCTCAAGGCAAACCAGATGGACGCCGCAGGCCAGATGCTGTTTGAAAACAACCCGCTCACCACCGTGTGCAGTCTGGTGTGCAACCACGAGAACCAGTGCGAGGGCCACTGCGTGCGCAACCGGATGCCCAGCCACGACCCGGTGCACTTCTCCATTATTGAGGACTACATTTCCACGACCTACGCCAACAAAATGACCGCCGGCCCTGCCCCCAAAAACGGCATGAAGGCGGCAGTCGTTGGCTCCGGCCCGGCGGGCCTGACCATTGCGGTGCTGCTGGCACGCTGGGGCTACGATGTGACCATCTTTGACGCCCGCGACAAGATCGGCGGCGTGATGCGCTACGGCATCCCCAACTACCGCCTGCCGGACAGTGTACTGGATGATTTCCAGTACCGCCATCTGGAGCTCAAGGGCATCAAGGTGCGGCCCAACACCACCATCGGCAAGACCATCACCATCGACGACCTGTTCCGCGACGGCTACAAGAGCGTATTCATCGGTGCCGGTCTGTGGAAGGCCAACGCCATGCACATCAAGGGCGAGAGCCTGGGCAACGTGGCCTTTGGCATCGACTATCTGGCCAACTCCAAGGCCTTCCGTCTGGGCGATGACATTGCGGTCATCGGCGTGGGCAACTCGGCCATGGACTGCGCCCGCACCGCCATCCGCAACGGCGCCCGTCATGTGACCTGCTACGCCCGCCGCGACGAGAGCTGCATCAGCGCCTCCGAATATGAGGTGAGCTATGCCAAGCTGGAAGGCGTGGGCTTCCGCTTCTGCAAGGCTCCTGTGGAGATCCGGGAAAACGGCCTCATCTGCCGCGACACCGTCAAGGGCGAGGACGGCAAGTTTACCCAGGTGGAGGGCAGCGAGATCTTCTACCCCCACACCGGCGTTATCGTGTCGGTGAGCCAGGGCTCCGAGAGCAACCTTGTCAAGACCACCACCGGCATCGAGACCAACCAGAAGGGCCTGCTCACCGTCAGTGAGGACGGCAGCACCACCCGCGAGGGCGTGTTTGCCGGCGGCGACGCCGTGATGGGTGCCCGCACTGTGGTCGAGGCTGTGGCCGTGGCCAAGAAGGTGGCCGAGTCCATGGACGCCTACATGAAGAGCCTGCCGGTCGATGATGCTGCCGACCCCTATGCAGACATCCCGGTGTTCCAGACCCCCACCTCCGACGTGCTGGCCAAGCAGGAATTGTAAATTATCTGTATCTTTGCCGCCCCGTCGGTTGACGGGGCGGCAGTTGCTTTGTATACTTTTTATATACATTGCACAAAAATGTACAGAACGGAAAGGCGGTGGACGCGATTTTAAAAGCATCTCTCCCCAAACTGCGGGAAAAACTGTTGGAAGCCCTGCAGGCTGTGCTGCCCATTGTGGCCATTGTGCTGGTGCTGTGCTTTACCATTGCGCCGGTGTCGCCCAGCATCCTGCTGTGCTTTCTGCTGGGTGCGGTGCTCATCGTGGTGGGCATCATGTTCTTTACACTGGGCGCAGAAATGAGCATGACCCCCATGGGCGAGCGTGTGGGTGCTGTGCTCACCCGGAGCCGCAAACTGCCGGTGATCCTGGGCGTCGGCTTTCTGCTGGGGTTCCTCATCACCATTTCGGAGCCGGACCTGCAGGTGCTGGCCAATCAGGTGCCCTCCATCCCCAACCAGACCCTGATCTTCTCGGTGGCGGCGGGCGTGGGCCTGTTCCTCACCGTCGCGTTCCTGCGCATGCTGCTGGGCGTGGCGCTGCCGCCGCTGCTGGTGGCATTTTACGGCCTTGTATTCGTGCTGGCTGCCTTTGTGCCCCGGGAGTTTCTGGCCGTGGCCTTTGACTCCGGCGGTGTGACCACCGGCCCCATGACGGTACCTTTTATCATGGCGCTGGGCGTGGGCGTGTCGGCGATCCGCGGCGACCGCCATGCGGCGGACGACAGCTTTGGTCTGGTGGCACTGTGCTCAGTGGGCCCCATTCTGGCGGTGCTGATCCTCGGCATCGCATTTCGCGCGTCCGACAGCACCTACATCCCGCCGGTGCTGCCGGAGGTGAGCGATTCGGTGGAGCTGTGGCAGCTGTTCCATGAGGGGCTGCCGGAGTACATCAAGGAAATTGCTTCCTCGCTGCTGCCCATCGTGGTCATGTTCGGGGTGTTCCAGGCCGTGGCCCTGCGGCTGGACAAACGCACGCTGGGCCGCATTGCGGTGGGCCTTGCCTATACCTATGTGGGGTTGGTGTTGTTCCTCACCGGTGCGAACGTCGGCTTTATGCCGGCGGGCAACTATCTGGGGCAGGTGCTGACCGGGCAGAGCTACCACTGGGTGATCATCCCCATCGGCATGCTCATCGGCTACTTTATCGTCAAGGCAGAGCCGGCGGTGTATGTGCTGAACAAACAGGTGGAAGAGGTGACCGATGGTGCCATCTCGGCCCAGGCCATGGGCATGGCGCTCTCGGCGGGTGTGTCCATTTCGGTGGGGCTGGCCATGGTGCGGGTGCTCACCGGCATTTCCATCCTGTGGTTCCTCATCCCGGGCTATGCGGTGGCCATCGGCATCTCCTTTGTGGTGCCCAAGCTGTTCACCGCCATTGCCTTTGACGCCGGCGGCGTGGCCTCTGGCCCCATGACGGCCACCTTCCTGCTGCCGCTGGCACAGGGAGCCTGCGTGGCCGTGGGCGGCAACATCGTTACGGACGCCTTTGGCGTGGTGGCCATGGTGGCCATGACGCCGCTCATCACGGTGCAGCTGATGGGCCTTGCCGCTCAGCTCAAAACCGGACGGCGCAGGGCTGCCCGTGCCGCCGAACCCGCGCTGGCCGGGGTAGCAGCCTATGCCGACTGGCCGGATGACGACATCATTGAACTGTAAGGAGGGCAAGCGCTGTGAGTTCGCTGTTTCTGATGAGCACCATCACCGACCGCCGCACTGCCGACGCCTTTCTGCAGTTGTATGAGGCCCACGGTGTGAACGTGACCCTGCGCACGGTGGGCACCGGCACGGCGGTGCAGGAGACCCTTTCCACCCTGGGGCTGGAAAAGACCGAAAAAGCTGTGCTGCTGGCGGTGGTCACAGCCCAGACCTGGCAGGAGGTGCAGCGGGACCTGCGCCGCAAAATGCGCATCGACGTGCCGGGCACCGGCATTGCATTCACCGTGCCGCTGAGCAGCATCGGCGGAAAACGGGCCCTTGGGTTCCTCACGGAGCACCAGACCCTGACCTGGAAGGAGGAGAGTACCTTGAAGGATACCCGCTATGAACTGCTGCTGGTGATCGCAAACCAGGGCTACACCGGTTCCATCATGGATGCGGCCCGCGCAGCCGGTGCCGGCGGCGGCACCGTGATCCACGCAAAGGGCACCGGCATGGAAGGGGCAGCTCCCTTTCTGGGCATGGAACTGGTGAACGAGAAGGAGCTGGTGCTCATCGTGAGCCGCACCGCGCAGAAGAACCGGATCATGAAAGCCATCATGGACGGGGCCGACCGCAGGGCGGGGGCCATCGTGTTCTCGCTGCCGGTCACCGACACCGCCGGTCTGCGCCTGCTGGAAGAGGAAGAACCGGCTACAAAATAATCAAAAAAGGATGAATATTCTCCACGTTTGTCGGCAAAAGCTTGATAAACGTGGAGTTTTTCGTTATGATAGAAGAAAGTGATTCAGGAACAGAGGTGTAAAGATGATTCAACTTTCATATAAGCAGCAGATCGCCTTCAGCTCGCTGTCCATCATTGCGGGCAACGCACTGTACGCGCTGACAGTCGTGCTGTTTCTGGTGCCGTCCGGGCTGATCACCGGCGGCGCTACCGGTATCGCGCTGGGGGTCAACCGTGTGCTGGGCCTGCCGGTGTCCGGGGTGCTGTTTGCCATCAACATCAGCATGCTGGTGCTGGGCTGGGTGGTGCTGGGCAGCCGTTTTGCCCTTACCACCATTGCCAGCACCATCCTCAGCCCGCTGTTTCTGGCCCTGTGGGAGCGGGTGTTTGCAGATTTTGTGCTCACCGATGATCTGGTGCTCAACACCATCTTTGCCGGTCTGGGCGTGGGCATCTCGCTGGGCATCACCATCCGTGCCGGTGCTTCCACCGGCGGCATGGACATCCCTCCGCTGGTGCTCAACAAGTGGTTCCACCTGCCGGTGTCGGCGACCATGATGGTGTTCGACCTGATCATTCTGGCGGTGCAGGCGGCGTTCAGCCCGCTGCAGCAGTGCCTGTACGGCATCGTGATGGTCATCGTGTACACCGTTGTGCTGGACAAAGTGCTCATTTTCGGTTCCACCCGTACCGAGGTCAAGATCATCAGTCAGCATGCGGACGAGATCCGGGAAGCCATTTTCTCCCAGCTGGACCGCGGCGTGACCATCCTGCACGGTGAGGGCGGCTATAGCCGGAACAGCGAACAGGTGCTGCTGAGTGTTATCAGCAACCGGCAGCTGCCCAAGCTGGAAAAGATCGCCCACCTGATCGACCCCACCTGCTTCATGATCGTGAGCCATGTGACCGAAGTAAGCGGCCGCGGCTTCTCGCTGGAAAAGGATTACAAGGAGGAGGGCTGATTTTGCCCGCAGATACTTGCAAAATACAGGCCAGTTGGGGTATAGTATAGAAGAACGGTAGGTTTTGCCGTACATTACCCGATCAAGAAAGGAAATCCATCATGTTTGATATTTTCAATATGCTCAAAAAAGAAGAGAACGCTGCCCCCAAGCAGGTCACCCGTGACACCATCATCGGCGACATTCTGGACATGGACCAGAGCACTGCTCCCTACTTCATGGAGATCGGCATGCACTGCCTGGGCTGCCCTGCCTCCCGTGGGGAGAGCCTGGAGGAGGCCTGCGCTGTGCACGGTGTGGACTGCGATGAGCTGATTGCAAAGCTCAACGAGCACCTGGGCGCAAAGAAGGCCTAAGTTGCTGCCTACACTGGATGCGCGTCTGACGGCGGCGGCAGAACTGGTGCGCCCCGGGCAGCCGGTGGCAGACATCGGCTGCGACCACGGCAAGCTGACGGCGGTGCTGGCTGCTTCGGGCCGGTACCCCAAGGTCATCGGGGCCGACCTGCGCCCCGGCCCGCTGTCCAAAGCCCGGCAGACGCTGGAACATGCCAATTGTCAAGACCGCGCTGAGCTGAGGCTCGGCGACGGTCTTTCTGTGTTGTCGGCCGGTGAGGTGGGCAGCATCGTGCTGGCGGGCGTCTCGGCCCAGACCACCTGGGAGATCCTGGAAAAGGCCCCGTGGGTGTTCACGGTGGGTGGGCCGCGGATCATCATGATCCCGGCTACCCGTCACAGTGAACTGCGCCGCTGGCTGTGGACCCATGGCTTTGCTTTTGTGGCCGACCGCCCCGTGCAGGCGGCAGGCCGCTGGTATGCCGTGATGGCAGCCGAGTACACCGGGGAGCGGCACGAGCCGACCTTTTCCGAGTGTCTGCTGGGGGAGACCGGCAGCTGGCCGGAGGGGGCAGGCTACGCTGCCTGGCAGCGGGCCAAGCTGCCCCGGATGCGGCTGGGGGTGCCGGACGGCACCCCGCTGGCAGACGAGATCGACCGACTTTTGAAAGAGGAGACCGGACTATGACGACCGTACAGCAGCTTTATGAAGCCATGCAGGCCCTGGCACCACTGGAACTGGCAGAAAGCTGGGACAACCCCGGCCTGCTGGTGGACTGCGGCGGGAAAGTGACCCGGGTGCTGGTCACGCTGGACATCACCCCGGAGGTGGTGGCAGAGGCCGCCGCGAAGCACTGCGAAGCCATCGTGGCGCACCACCCGGTCATCTTTGACCCACTCAAAAAGCTGGGGCCGCAGGATGTGCCGTTCCAGCTGGTGCGGGCGGGCATCTCGGCCATCTGCATGCACACCAATCTGGATGCGGCTGCCGGCGGCGTCAACGAGGTGCTGGCCGGTATCTTTGGCATGCAGGACCCGGAGCCCTTTGCCGAGGGCTGCGGCCGGGTGGGCAGCATTGAACCCATCACGGTGCCGCAACTAGCCTGCAAGGCACAGCAGGAGCTGGCCGCCCGCTGCAATGCACCGGACGTCGGCCCGGCGGTGCAGGTCAAGTTTGCCGACACCGGCAAACCGGTGCGGCGGCTGGCCGTCATCAGCGGTGCAGGCGGCAGCCTGTTTGAAGAGGCTCTTGCCGTGGGCGCGGACTGTCTGCTGACCGGCGAGGCAAATCACCACCACGCCTGTGATGCAAAGCGGCTGGGGATGTCGCTGATCGCGGCGGGGCACTACGCCACGGAGTTCCCGGTGACCGCTGCTGTGGCAGAGAAGCTGCGTGCCGCTCTGCCCGGCGTGGAAGTGCTGGTGAGCACAGCCAACAAGGACCCGTATACTTATTTATAATAGGGGAGGGCTGTAGCTTTTCGCAACGGCCCCTTTCGTGAAAAAGCAATCGGAGCAGCCCGCAGGCTGCTCCGATTGTAATTAAAAAAGAACATTCCGCTGAATATGGCCAAAGCGAACGCGGAGGCCATTTTAATGATAAGAACGAGGTAACACACATGGCATTGGATGCCGCGACACTGGAACTGACGGCCCGGGAACTGAAAACCGTTCTGGCCGACGCCAAGATCGCAAAACTGTTTGAACCGACCCGCGATGAGCTGGTCATTACCCTGCGCACCCGCACGGACACCTACGCGCTGCTGCTGTCGGCCCGCAGCGGTTCCGCCCGGGTCTGCCTGACCGAGGAAACCTTTGAAAACCCGGAGACGCCGCCCTCCTTCTGCATGCTGATGCGCAAGCACCTCACCGGCGGCAAGCTGCTGGATGTGCATATGGAGCCGGGAGACCGCATCGTCTACTTTGACTTCCAGTGCACCAACGAGATGGGCGACCTGGTGCGCAACACCCTGTGCGCCGAGCTCATGGGCCGCTATTCCAATCTGGTGCTGGTGCAGAACGGCAAGATCATCGACGCCCTCAAACGGGTGGATTTTGAGGACAGCGACATCCGGCAGCTGCTGCCGGGCCTGACCTATACCACGCCGCCCAAACCGGCCCGGCCGGATTTTCTGCAGGTAAGCTCTGCGTCCATCGTGGCAGCGGCCTGCCAGCGGGACCTGCCGGTGGCGGATGCCCTGAACAAGACCGTGGCCGGGGTCGGCCCGGTGGTCTGCCGCGAAGCCGCTTGGCGCGCCTTTGACGGGGAACACCTGCTGGCCAATGAGCTGACCGAGGAGCAAAAGCGCAGTCTGATGGCGGCCATCGACGAGCTGAAGGAGCTGCACGACAAGGGCGGCTGCCCCTGCAGCGTGACCGACCCGGACGGCAAGCCGGTGGAGTTCACCTTCTTCCGTCCGCAGCAGTACGGCGAAAACTACGCGGTGAAGGAATGGCCGTCCTTCAACGCGATGCTGGAGGGCTACTACGCCGAGAAGGACCGCGCCGAGCGCCTGCGTACCAAGAGCAAGGAACTGCACAAGGCCGTGCACAACATGTACGAGCGTGCCGTCCGCAAGCAGGCAGCCCGGCAGGAAGAGCTGGCCGCCAGCGGCAAAAGCGAAAAGCTGCGCCTGTACGGCGAGCTGCTGTCCGCCAACCTCTATCTGGCCCAGAAGGGCATGAAGAGCATCACGGTGCCCAACTGGTACGATGAGGGCAACGAGGTGACCATCCCGCTGGATCTGCGGTTCACTCCCAGCCAGAACGCCCAGAACTTCTTTAAAAACTACAAGAAGAAGCAGACCGCAGCCCGGATGCTGGTGGACCTGCTGGCCGAGGGCGAAAAAGAGATCGCCTATCTGGAAACGGTGCTCTACGAGGTGGAAACGGCTTCCGGCGAAGCTGCCCTCAACGAGATCCGGGCAGAGCTCAAGAGCCAGGGCTATCTGAAGTACTACAAGCAGCGCGACAAGCGCCAGAAGCCTGCGGATTTCCTGCGGTTCACCTCCAGCGACGGGTTTGAGATCCTGGTGGGACGCAACAACGCCCAGAACGACAAGCTCACCCTGCACACCGCCCGCGGCAAGGACCTGTGGTTCCATGTGCAGAAAGCTCCCGGCAGCCATGTGGTGGTCATGAGCCACGGTGAGGACATCCCGGACACCACCAAGCAGGAGGCAGCGGAGCTGGCAGTCATCCACTCCAGCGCCTACAAGGCGGGCACCGGTGCCAAGGTGGCGGTGGACACCACCGAGGTGAAGAACATCTGGAAAGCCAACGGCGCCAAGCCCGGCATGGTGCTGTATGAGGTGTACACCACCGTGTACATCACCCCGCGGGACGGTCTGGCCGAACAGCTGAAGAAGAAGTGACGATTTGAAATTGTCTCCGCTTCGCTCTGACAATATCAGAGGAAAAATTATTTTTAATGTTTGCA
>OLNO01003031.1_pt1 | contig 10614 bp, 7 predicted proteins | sample 1672861 | NCBI WGS metagenome assembly OLNO01 (sample SAMEA3136731, study PRJEB25190) | human gut metagenome | reverse complement strand
AAATTTAATTATTTGTCCTGCTTGGTATAAAATGTATCAAGCACTAACTGCATAAGCTTATCCTTATCGGGATAAAATTCCGCATAAACAAAATCGGCATAATCTTTTTTCGTGCTTTCCTGCATATCGCCCTCAAGAGTTACGGTGTCGAAATTTGTAATACCCTTTGAAAGCATAAGCGATGCAAGATATGTTACATTGGAAAGCGAAAGATTAGTCGTGCTGTATTTGCTTGCGGTGTCATAAAGCCTTGTAACAACACTGAAATCTTGGGTAACGGCAGGAATAACCTGAGATGCAAAAGCCTTAACATATTGAACCTGCCTTGCGGTTCTGTTAAGAGAGGCATTTACAGTGTCCATATCTCTCTGCCTTACATATTTTTCAGTCATATCGCCCGTAAGCTTGATTTTGTCGCCCTTTTTAATACCGAGGTCTTTAAAATCATAAAGCGAGTCAACGGTTACACCGCCGATTGAATCATTAATCGGAGCAATTCCGTTAAGGTCAAGCGCAAAATATTTGGTGATAGGCACATCATAAAGAATACGGCTGATTGAATTTGCGGTATTCTCTGCTGATTTTGCCTTGCCGTCGCCGTAAGCGTAACTTAAGCAAAGCTGCATTTTTTCACTTCTGAGGAAAATTCCGCTTTCACTGTAAAGGTCAACGTCAACCATAGTGTCACGTGGAATGGCAATTGCCTTTGCTTTGCCTGTTTTTGTATTGATTGTAAGCAAAATATCGGCGTCGCTCTGCCCGCCTGTGCCTACGCTTCCGTTGTCAAGACCTAAATCACGCTTGTCAACACCCATAAATGCAATTGCGATAACGTCGCTGTTATAAACATATTTATTGCCGTTATATTCAATTGTTTCCTGATAATTTGTTTGGTCAGGAACGTTTTTAAGCTCATTCTTACCTCTTGATTCAAGAAAAGCAAGTGTGCCGACAAATGCAAGGATTACCGCTAAAATTATTGCAAGTGCAGAAATTCCGATTTTTGCCGGAATACTCATTTTTTTCTTGTGATGACGGTGGTGTGAAGAATGATGACTTGAAGAATGGGAATGATGCGAGCCGTCGGTGTGATGGTGTGAGGAGTGATGATGCTCGCTTGAATGATGATGACTGCCCGATGAGTGATGATGTTCACCTGATGAGTGATGATGTTCGCCTGATGAACTGTGCGCCGAACGATGAATTTCACTTTCGCTTTTCGGAGTAATTTCAAAATCCGACTTTTGCGCTGCGTTCTCTTTTTTCTCCGTTGTCGGTACGTTTTCGCCAAACGAAAAATCAATATTTTCTCCTTCGTCACTCGAATTTAATGTTTCTTCTATTTCATTTTTTATTTCTTCGCTGATTTGCTCCTTTTTAGGCAAAACGCTTTCACTTGCTTTGCTTTCAGAAGCCAAAATATCATCAAGAATATTGTCTAAATTAGGGTCAATTGGTTTTTTCATCTTTTACTAATTCTCCGCAAACTAAATATCTACTGCTTTTTTGGTTTGTAATACATGTTGAAAGAACAACGATTTTGCTGTTAATTCCAAGCGGTTTATCAAGCTGTGTTCTCACATTTTTAAGGCTTGACGTCGGGTTTTGAATTGTATCCTGCCACTGCTTGATTGATTCTTCCTTGTTAAAGTCAAAGCTGTTAAGTATATGACGGTTGTCATATTTAAAGGCTGAAATAATTTGATATGTAAGCCTTCTTTCAGGGGTATAAATGTAAAAATATGGGTGAGAATTAAAGAAATCCTCTTTTTCAAAATAATGAAGTGTTGTAAAAAAAGTGTCCGAATATCCGTTATGCCCGTAAATCACGGTCACAAAATCGTTGAAATCCTTGCTGTTGGCAGCCTCGGTATAAACCGCACCGCTTGCCGACCACGATTTGTCCTCCGCCTTATGCCTCAAATAAAAAGCGTCGTCTGTCTTGCTTTGCACAATGGGATAATCAACCTTTGTGCCGTCTATTTTTATATAAGCATAAATTTCGCTGTTCTTCTTTTTAAGAGATTTGAAATCTATCGGGTTTTTAACAGTGCTTTCAACGCTTTGAGATGCAGTTGTGTTTACAGTGCCGCTTTGCGATGGCGTTTCGTTTCTCTTTTGCAGATATGAGCCGCCGAAATAAACACCGACAAAAATCAGCACGAAAACAACTAAAAATATTACAATCAGCTTGATATTCTTTTTTCTCTTGTTATTAAGTTCGTTTTCTTTTGCATTTTCATTATCGTTCATTTTAATCACCGAGTAATCTCATTTTAAAACAAGTATAGTATATCATAAATTAAATAAAAATAATATAGTAATAATGTAAATTTATATTATTTTTATTACAATAAAATAAAAAACCTGCTTGCAAAAAGCAAACAGGTTAATTATATGAATACTAATTAGTCATTTTCTTTCTTCTTTGTAGCTGCTAAAACTGCAATACCTGCACCTGCTGCTGCAATTGCACCTGCCATAACAGCACTTGATGCACCTGTTGCAGGAGATTTTGAAGAAGAATTCTTCTTAGGCTCTGTAGCCTTTGTTGTGTCTTTTTCAGTTGCCTCTGTAGTATCATCTGCAAATTCAACAACTGCGTTTACAACAACTGAACCGTTGTTCCAAGAAGTGATAGCCTTCTGAGAAATGAATGTGATAGTCTGTGAACCGTCAGCATTCAAAACCTTTGTATAATCTGTGCCTTCAGCAAGACCGAGTGCTGAAAGGTTATCTGTCCAGCTCTTGAAAGTGCCTTCACCGTTATAAGTGAAAGTAACCGACTTCTTAGTCTGCTGTAAGTAACGCCCTGTCTTGTTTCGCCGTTTACTGTAGTTTGAGCTTTGCCCTCTTCAAGAGTAGCTGCTGTAGGGCTGCTTACGTTAGCTGCCATAGCTGGAACGGTTACTGCAAACATAGATACAGCCATCATAGCTGCAATAACTAATGAAATGATTTTTTTCATAATTAATACACCTCAATCTAAATAATACAATTGCATCGGGATTTTAGACAATTATAACATTATCTTACCCAAAAGTAAAGCGTTTTTTAAAATTTACTGTATAAAATTATATATACACAAGGTATTGCGATACATGCTTTTTGTTAAGGATATATGTTGTATTTACATTAACTCTTTAAAAATAAAATTCATTGTGTTATACTGTTTATATTAACAAAGTCGAGGAAAATTTTATGCACGATAAATACAAAATCAGTATCAGAAAAAATTATGACTTATTGCTTGCACCGTTCATAACGGCGGCAATACTTCTTGCCTGTTTTATAATTGGAAAAATATATCCTTTCGGAAGCAATAATGTTGAATACTATGATATGGCGCAGGGGATTATACCTAATTTTTATCATATTTGGGATGCATTGCACACTAAGGATACGGCGCTTTGCTTTAATTGGTATTCGGGCTTAGGTGTTAACGATACGGCAAACGCTTCGCTGTCTGTATTTTGGATTGCGCTTCTTGTTTTGCCGAGGCGCTTTGTGGGAAAAGCGATGGGTCTTTATGTCATAATGACTTTTTCGCTTTCGGCTTTCACCTCTGCGATTTTTTTAAAAAAAGCAACTAAAGCTAAACCGTTTATGACAACTCTTTTGTCAATTTGCTATGCCTTTTGCGGTTTTTCCGTTATGTATTACACGAATGCATGGCAGGATACCGTTTTGCTTTTTCCTCTTTATATGCTCGCATGGTATGCACTTATGAAAAAAGGCAAAATTTTGCCTTATGTATTAATGACGGTGCTTAATGTATTTTGCGGATACTATGTTTTTATTTTGCTTGTTTTTTACGTTTTCTTTATGAGCTTTTTGTATATTAAAACAATAGACAATAAAGAAAACAGAAAAAGACGTGCCTTTGAACTCGGACTTTCAACCGCTTTGGGCTTTGGGTTATCCGGTGTTGTTCTTTTGCCTAAGCTTTCGCAAACTCTTTCAAGCGAAAGATTTTTGAGTGAAACGGGTTTTGATTTTTCACAAATCGTAAAACAGTATCTTGAAATCGTAAGAACTTATGTTTGCAAGAGTGACGATAAATGGGCAATGCTGTTTTGCGTTTCTTTACCGCTTGCCGTAATGATTTTGGGTATAATTAAAAACAGAAAAAACAAGAAAATCAATGTCTTTTTTGTGCTTAATATTTTGCTTCTTGCCGTGCTTATCGTTTGTGAAGGTGCCAATGCGTTAATGCATTTCGGCGATTATAAATATTTTCCTATGAGAATGGGCTATGCGCTTGCATTTTCGTTTGTTTGGGCAGCAGGATATTATTCAAAATATTTAAAATTAAATAAGCTCGATTTTAACGAAAAAACAGGAAAAAACGCTTTGCTTGTTTTATTCAATTTTGCTTTGTTTGTTTGCCTTATGGTATTAACGTATTTTGTGCTTAAAAAGCTTGACGGCGCTTATGAATTTAAGTATTCCGTGCTTTATGCAATGCCTGTTTTGATATCAATTTATCTTGTTATTTTTTGCAGTAAAAACAAGGTGGTTGATTACAAAACGGCGCTTTCGCTTGTGCTTGCCGAAACGCTTGCTTTGAGCATGATTTTTATTCCTTATTGGCAGACGGATATGCTTGAAAAAGAGCATAATCCTCAGTATATTTCAACGTCGCAGTCACTTGTCAAAAAGCTTGATATCGAAACTTCAAAAACAGACAGAATTAAAACAGTAGGCACTACTTTAAACTGCAATTACGGCACAATTATGCAAAGAGCAACGCTTGCCGATTGGACTCATCTTATTCCGTCCGATATTCAAAGCTCGCTTATTTCACTTGGCTACAGCAGTGAATACACACGCCTTCATGACAGCGGAGGAACTGCTTTTACTGATGCGATTTTGGGCATTAAAAATGTTCTTTCAGTTAAAAGCGAAAGCCCTGAGCTTTACGATAAAATTTCCAAGAAAAAAGGGTATAATTACTATAAGTGCAAATATACCTTGCCTTATGCAATGGCTGTTGATAAGAGCATTTTGGATATTAAGGTTGAAAATGCAAATTGGATGGAGCTTAACAATCAGCTTTATAAATCCCTTACCTCGACTGATGAAAATATAGTTGAAAACGGAAATCTTGCACTTAAATCAAAGACGGATGAAACGGAAATTTATACCTTTAAATCAAAAAGGGGCAATATTTCCTATTTTAAGCTTGACGGTGCGGGCGGAGTAAGGATTTACGTTGACGGTAAGACTTTAAGAATACCGTCGATTGACAGGGAAAAAGCAAAAAAGTATCCCGGCAGATTTAACAGAAATCTTATTTGCCTCGGCGATTTGGGGGATAAAGAGGTCGAAATAAGGCTTGAGCTTAAAGAGGGCAAGTATCAAGACAAAAAGAATTTTAGGAAAAATAATCTCGGCGACGATGATATAAGAAATAAAAATTTCGGCGTTGAAATTGGTCTTATGAGCCTTGAAAAGCTTCAAAAGGTTTGCGATATGTATAACAATTTTGGCGACGTTTCTGCTCAAAATTATTCGCTTGATATTAAGAATGTAAAGGCTGAAAACAAAGATAAAGTATTGCTGATTCCCTTGCAATATAACGGCTGTTGGAGTGCCGAAGTAAACGGCAAAAATGCCGAAGTCAGAAGTGTTATGTCGCTTTTGACTGCGGTTGAATTAAACGGCGAAAGCAATAATATTTCAATGAAATTTATTCCGACAGGCTTTAAAACCGGCATGATAATAAGTGTTGTAAGTGCCGTGCTTTTTGCTGTCGTTTTGATTCTTAGAAGAAAAGAAAGGCTTGCTCCAAAGGCGCTTTGCTCGTTTGTTTATGTGCTTTATTCATTGGCATTTTGCGTTGCAGGCGTTGCAATTTACATTATTCCTTTTGCTTTTTTGATTTATCACAAGCTTTTTTAAATGATTTGTAAAAGCGCCGAATATGCTCGATTTTTGCAGAACGAAAAATATTTTTGTTGCAAAGAGTATGTTGATATGTTAAACTGTAAATGGTTTATTATAATAATATGTCAGAATATATATTATTTTATTCGGCATAAACATAACGGAGGTTAAAAATGAAAGTAGTAATTCTTGCAGGCGGATACGGTACCCGCATCAGCGAAGAAAGCCAAAACAAGCCGAAGCCTATGATTGAGCTCGGTGGCTATCCTATCCTTTGGCATATTATGAAAACTTATTCCCATTACGGATATAACGAATTTGTAATTTGCGCAGGCTATAAGCAATATGCAATTAAAGAATATTTTGCTAACTATTTTCTTCATTGCTCAGATGTTACATTTGATTTTACCGCATCTAATAAAATGACTGTTCACAGCGAGCATGCAGAGCCTTGGAAGGTTACTGTTGTCGATACCGGCCTTGATACAATGACAGGCGGCAGAGTAAAGCGTATTCAGCCTTATATCGGCGATGAGCCTTTTATGCTTACTTACGGCGACGGCGTTGCAGACGTTGATATTAACAAGCTTGTTGAATTTCATAAGGAACACGGCCATATTGCAACTATGACTGCTGTTTCGGTAGGTCAGCGTTTTGGTTGCCTCGGCATTGAGGACGACCTTACCATTTCTTCGTTCAGAGAAAAGAGCGATATGGACGGCAGCCGCATCAATGCAGGCTTTATGGTGCTTGAACCTAAGATTTTCGATTTTATTGAGGGCGATTCAACAGTATTTGAAAAGGCTCCTCTTGAAACAGTTGCTTCTATGGGCGAGCTTGACGCATATATTCATAACGGTTTTTGGAAGCCTATGGATACTTTAAGAGAGAAGATGCAGCTTGAAGAAATGTGGGCAAACGGCACTGCTCCGTGGAAGGTTTGGTAAAAAATATGGATTTATCGTTTTATAAAGGAAAAAAAGTGCTTGTAACAGGTCATACGGGCTTTAAAGGCTCTTGGCTTTGCAAAATTCTTGTAAATGCCGGTGCAAATGTAGTAGGTTATTCAATTGACCCGCCTACAAATCCGAGTCTTTTTGAACTTTCGGGTATTAAAAAGGAAATGACGTCATATATTGCGGACATTCGTGACCTTGATAAGCTTAAAGAAGTTTTTGAAAAGGAGCAGCCGGAACTTGTGTTCCACCTTGCCGCTCAGCCGATTGTTCGTGACAGCTATAAAATGCCTGTTTACACTTATGAAACCAACGTAATGGGCACAGTAAATATTTGCGAGTGTGTAAGGCTTTTTGATTGCGTTAAGTCTTTCCTTAATATCACGACGGACAAGGTTTATGAAAATCAGGAAACTAACGTCGCTTTTACAGAGGATATGCCGCTTGACGGATATGACCCTTATTCAAACAGTAAATCTTGCTCTGAGCTTGTTACTCACAGCTATAAAAAGTCATTTTTTACCGATGGCCGTGTTGCTGTTTCTACTTCAAGGGCAGGTAATGTTATCGGCGGCGGTGACTTTGCAAATGACAGAATTATTCCCGACTGTGTAAGGGCGGTTGAAAAAGGCGATACTATTATTGTTCGTAATCCTAATTCGACAAGGCCTTATCAGCACGTGCTTGAGCCGCTTAAAATTTATCTTATGATAGTTGAGGCTCAATATAAAAATCACGAGCTCGAGGGATATTATAATGTAGGTCCTAATGATTGCGATTGCAGAACTACGGGTGAGCTTGTTACTCTTTTCTGCAAGCTTTGGGGCGACGGTGCAAGCTGGAAGGATGTAAGCGAGGCTAATGCGCCTCACGAGGCTAACTTTTTAAGGCTTGATACAACTAAGGTTAAAACAGTTTTCGGCTGGCAGCCACGCTGGAGCGTTGAAGAGGCAGTTGAAAAGATTGTTGAATGGACCAAAGTATATTTTGACGGCGGAGATATTTCCGCTATTATGGATAAACAAATTAATGAATTTTTTGAATTGGAGGACTGACTGAATGTTAGAAAATAAGACAGAGGAACAGGCAAAAGAAGAAATACTTGCAATGGTTGCGGAATACTGCGACAAATTTAAGGCAAACCCGCCATATAAAGAGGGCGACAGAATCCCTTATGCAAGCCGTGTGTTTGATAATAAAGAAATGACAAATCTTGTTGACTCGGCTCTTGAGTTTTGGCTTACAGCCGGCAGATATTGCGATAAGTTTGAAAAGGACTTCGGCAAATATCTCGGCGTTAAATATGTTTCACTTGTAAACTCAGGCTCATCTGCAAACCTTCTTGCTTTTGCAACGCTTACTTCGCCGCTTCTCGGTGACAGAAGAGTAAACAGAGGCGATGAGGTTATTACTGTAGCAGCAGGATTCCCTACAACTGTAGCTCCTATTATTCAGTACGGCGCAGTTCCTGTATTTGTTGATTTAACAATTCCGCAGTATAATATCGACGCTTCACAGCTTGAAGCAGCACTCAGCGATAAAACCAAGGCAGTTATGATTGCTCATACACTCGGCAATCCTTTTGACCTTCAGGCTGTTAAGGATTTTTGTACTAAGCATAACCTTTGGCTTATTGAGGATAACTGCGATGCACTCGGCAGTAAATATGTAATTGACGGCGAGGAAAAATTCACCGGTACAATCGGAGATATCGGCACATCAAGTTTCTATCCTCCGCACCATATGACAATGGGTGAGGGCGGTGCTGTTTATACTAACGACCCGCTTCTTAACAAGATTGCACGCTCAATGCGTGATTGGGGACGTGATTGTGTTTGCCCGTCAGGTATGGACAACCTTTGCGGTCATCGTTTTGATAAGCAATACGGTGAGCTTCCTCTCGGCTATGACCATAAGTATGTATATTCACACTTTGGATTTAACCTTAAGGCAACTGAAATGCAGGCGGCAGTAGGCTGCGCTCAGCTTGAAAAATTCCCTTCATTTGTTGAAAGAAGACGCCATAATTTTGACAGACTTCATAAGGCTCTTGAAGCTGTATCCGACAAGCTTATTCTTCCTGTTCCTGCCCAAAACAGCACTCCTTCATGGTTCGGTTTCCTTATCACTTGTAAAGAGGGCACCTCTAAAAATACAGTAGTTCAGTATTGCGAGGACCATGGCGTTCAAACAAGAATGCTTTTCGCCGGCAATATTACAAAGCAGCCTGTATTTGACGAAATGAGAAAGTCGGGTAAGGGTTACAGAGTAATCGGCGACCTTTCGGTTACAGACAGCATTATGAACAATACCTTCTGGATTGGTGTATATCCGGGAATGACTGACGAAATGATTGATTATATGGCTAAAACAATTATTGAGGCAGTAAATCTTTAATTTAAATGTTTTTAAGCAAGGCTTTGCCCTCTTTATTTTTAAAATTTTGAGGGTAAGGCTTGCTTTTGTGAATGGAGATTTTATTTAATTTCTTATCGCCATAATAAATAATGACATAAGGGAGAATTTATATAATGAAAATTAAAGTTGCAAATTATATTTCGCAGTTTCTTGTTGACCACGGCGTAACCGACGCTTTTTCGGTTGTCGGCGGCGGTGCAATGCATTTGAATGATGCTTTCGGCCATCAGGAAGGCTTGCACACCACATACAATCATCACGAGCAGGCTTGCGCAATTGCCGCAGAGGCTTATGCAAGGCTTGAAAATAAAATTGCGCTTGTTTGCGTAACATCGGGCCCCGGCGGAATTAACGCTCTTACCGGTGTTTGCGGCGGTTGGCTTGATTCAATTCCTATGTTTATAGTTTCGGGTCAGGTAAAATATACAACTACTTCCCGCTATGCTAAAACTTTAAATCCTGAAATTAACCTGCGTTCGCTCGGCGACCAGGAGTATGATATAGTTAAATCTGTTGAGCCTATGACTAAGTATGCGGTTATGATTGAAGACCCTATGGATATCCGCTATGCTTGCGAAAAGGCTTGGCACCTTGCAACAACAGGCAGACCGGGCCCTGTTTGGCTTGATGTTCCTGTTGATATTCAGGGTACTGTTATTGAAACAGATGACCTTGTTAAAACTTACAATGCATCAGAGGATGACGCTCTTCTTCCGCCGCACGTGGCTGACAGCGAGGTTGAGTATGTTCTTGATGAGATAAGAAAAGCCGAAAGACCGGTTATTTATGCCGGCGGCGGTATTCGTCTTTCAGGCGGATATAACGAATTTAAAAAAGCAATCAGAAAGCTCAATGTTCCGGTTGTAACATATTGGAACAGTGTTGACCTTATTGAAAATGACGACGAGCTTTATGTCGGCAGGGGCGGCAATATGGGTGACCGTCCCGGCAACTTTGCTGTGCAAAATTCAGACCTTGTTATCGCTATCGGCACAAGAATTTCTATTCGTCAGGTCGGCTACGGCTATGATACCTGGGCAAGAGAAGCTAAGGTTATTATGGTTGATATTGATAAATCGGAAATGATGAAGCATACTCTCCACGTTGATAAGGCTGTTTGGGCAGATGCTAAAGATTTTCTTGAAAAAGTTAATGAAATTGCTGAAGATAAAGTATTTACTAATCAAAAATGGCTTGATATTTGCCAAAATTGGAAGCATAAATATCCTGTAACTCTTGACAGGCATTGGAATAACGGCGGTGAATTTGCAAATGTATTTGCATTTATTAAGTATTTGAGTGACCAACTTCCTGAGGAAAGTTATACTGCAGTATCAAACGGCGCTTGTTG
>OLNO01003023.1_pt1 | contig 10631 bp, 9 predicted proteins | sample 1672861 | NCBI WGS metagenome assembly OLNO01 (sample SAMEA3136731, study PRJEB25190) | human gut metagenome | reverse complement strand
AAAATATGCAGTTTTGCTCTTGACACGGGCAGTGACAGTCTTTCGGTCACTGCCCGCTTATCATAATGCTATTTCGGGTTTGTCAATGTTATTTAGTGATCCCTTTCTTTTTTCTCTTGTCTGTAACACCCAACACGGTCAGAACACCACCGCTGGCAAACAGCAGAGCGACCCACAGGAACATATTGCTGTTATCGCCGGTCTGGGGGCTTTCTGTTTTGCCCAGAAGGCTTGCCCTGCTGTTCGGGCTTGGCTGGATCGGTTGGCTCAGTCGGGTTGGTCGGGTCAGTTGGGTCAGTTGGGTCGGTCGGAGTAGTGGGGTCGGTGGGCTTTTCGCTGGTTTCAAACGGTGTGTTGGAGCCAAGGATAGCATACTGGCTCAGATGGGTAGTCTCAAATACCAGGAAGTCACCTTCCACCACTGCATCAAAGCGTTCCAGCGGGTCACCCAGATATACCGCCTGGTAGTATTTGTAGCCCTTCAGGTGGTCGTTCATCGGGATTTTGACCGTCATGGGGTTGTCCTTGATTTCCAGAGCTTTATCGTCTTTTCTAACGCTGATGTCGTAAATGGACAGCAGGCCCGGCAGTTCTTCTTTCAGTTCCGGACGGCTTCCCAGCACGCTTTCCTGCGCGATGGTGTCAGCAAAAAGCTCCGCACCCTCTGGCACACCGTCGGTCAGGGAGATGGAAACGCCGGTTTCGGAAGCAGTCAGATCTTTGGCGCCAGTATCCTCACCAGGTTTTGTTCCAGGATCAGTGCCCGGATCGGTAGAAGTCCCGGACGGGGATACTTTGATCACATCATTGGTGCAGTAGTAGCTATACATGCCGGTCTTCTCAATGACTGTCTTATATCCCTCCGGATAGCCTTCCTGATCTGCGGTAATATCTTCCATGCCATCTACGGGGGTTACAACATTTGTCTCGTACCTTGCATCGGAATACGTATCCGGCAGTTCCACCTTGTCAATTGCCTTATATAAGGTGTAATAAGGCGTACCTTCTCCTTCTTCATCATATTTTATATTGCCTGTGCCCCAATAAAAAGTTTCTTCGCCTTTTTTGAGAACTTTCATGGTTTTCGGCCTGTCAATTTTTGCCTCAATAGTTTTTCCGTCAGCATCCTTTGTATATTCCGCCGGCCACTCGGTGCTTCCCTGGATTATTTTAACTTCAAGTGCGAGATATTCGTTTCCGCTTGGAAGATCGTTAACTTTCACCAGTTCGGCAATATCGGTTTGACCTTGCGAACCTATAGTTTCATCAGCTTCAAAAAAGTAAACGCCGTACAGCCTGCCATCATTTCCTTTGGTGGCAACCTGCCATGTCCTGGACTCATACGGGGCTTCTGTAATGACTGTTTCTGTCTGCTCATATTCCAATTCCACGCCGGAATCAGCTGTCAGAGCAAGCTTTGTTTCAAAATTTCCTGTGAACGGGATAGATTTAGACGTTGTTGAGATAAACTGTGCCGAATAAGTCGCCATATGCGGAGCATCGGGCATTTTATACGCCGTCACAGTAGCCTCCGAACCAACTTTGAGCGAGCCTTGTGTTCCCTCCGCCATAAACGCAATAGCGGCGCTGGAGGTTTTGTTCTCATTGATGGTCAGGGAGCCGTCTCCAATAATCTCCAGGTTGCCGCCCCAGCCGAAACCGTATACCACCAGCGAGGAGATGTGGTTGTCACCTACCAGCTTAAGCTTCAGGTCATCACCCATCTCGTTGGCGACAAGGATATTGGTCGGGTTGTTGTAGTTGGTCAGGGTAACGGTGTTGCTCGCCTTATCATAAACAGCACCTGATACATCGTCAATCTGGCCGCTGTTGGCAAAGAGCGTCTGATACCCATCCTCCGAATTACCGAGCCTGAGGTATGCAGAACTGTAGTCCCCGAACGAGGGGCCGTTCGCCGCAAACGCCGGCACAGCCATTCCAACAGCCATACAAAGCGTCAGCAGTCCTGCAAGAAGTTTGCGCTTTAGTTTCATAACTGATTTTTCTCCTTTCAAGATAACTTTTATGTGAATATACAGGTTTGATCATTCTTTTTGGTGTGTCACCGCCTTTTTCTCTGTGTTCTATGCCATCCGTTCCCCGGCGCGCCGGTTCAGGCAGCCAGGGCGGAACGAATAACCTTCTTTGCCGCAGTTAAAGTTCTTTATGCTTTGGTGAAGACCAAAGCATAAAGAAGGGATATCCCTTCTGCAAAACAACGCTGGCTACACCGGGGCGGGCTGCGGGATTTGCATGAAGCCCGCCCGCAGGCGCTTTTGCCGGTTTTGTTTTATCTTTAAGCCTTATTTCCCGGCCGCTGTTTTTTTCCGTTTGTAGAACAGCATCCCCAGCAATCCGCCGCAGGAAACCATCATCAGGCTGATCCACAGCGCCATATTGCTGCTGTCCCCGGTCTGGGGGCTTTCTATTTGCTCAGAAGGCTTGCCCTGCTGTTCGGGTTTGGCTGGGTCGGTTGGGTCAGTCGGCCCAGCCGGATCGGTGGGATCTGTTGGAGTAGTGGGGTCAGTTGGGTCGGTGGGGTCGGTCGGCTTTTCGCTGGTTTCAAACGGCGTGTTAGAACCAAGGATTGCGTACTGGCTCAAATGGTCGGTTTCAAACACGAGGAAGTCTCCTTCCACCACCGCGTCAAAGCGTTCCAATGGGTCGCCCAGATACACCGCCTGATAGTATTTGTAGCCTTTCAGGTGGTCGTTCAGCGGGATTTTCACCGTCATGGGATTGTCCTTGATTTCAAGGGTTTCCCCATTCTGGCGGACGCTGATGTCGTAAATGGACAGCAGGCCCGGCAGCTCCTCTTTCAGCTCCGGACGGCTTTCCAGTACGCTTTCCTGCGCGATAGTATCAGCGGAAAGGGTCGCGTCCTCCGGCACACCGTCGGTCAGGGAGATGGAAACGTTGGTGTCGGAGTTGGTCAGTTCGGTAACATTTTTCTCCCATTTTGCGTAAACCTGCATATCATACGCATTGATCCACTCGTCGCTTGCGGTATTTGCAATCCGGCTTTCATCTGTGCAGTCGGGCGATGTATACCAGCCTGCAAAGGTGTAACCCTCACGCACGGGGATAACCCCTCCGATGTCGAAAAACTGTCCGTTTTCCACGCTCTTGAGGTCAATTTCACGGATAGCTTTTTCCCCGTCCTTCAATGCTCCGCCGTTGGGATTGAAAGTAACCGTACAGCCTCTTGTAAAGATTGGCGCCAAGTTTTTGTCCCCTGCCCCATATCTTAAACCGTTTTCAAAATCAAAGGTTATAAAGGTTTTACCGTCTTTTACCGTTTTTGTTTCACCCGAACCAATAATTGTATCATACCCTGATTCTCTCCAGTTTTTAAAATGATAGCCGGGCCGAACAGGATTTGGCAGAACAATCTGCTGCTCTTCCCGCTGGATATAATAGCGGTCAGGCAAATCCGCCAATTCTTCCTCGGTAAAATAGTTTTCCACGCCTTCATAGTTTATATTGTAATAAGGCTCATAAAAGGTAACATAGAACTGAGAGAAACCTCCGCCATACATCGATCGTACAGGCCCATGACCGACGTGTCCGCAGCCTTCTGTGCCCACTTTCTCGCCTTCGGCTCCCTTGCCGCCGGCATAACAAGCTGTTAAAAGCATGGGTAAACCAGTATTGTTAACATATCCTGCATTGAAAGTATGCCCCGGAAGTTCGCGTGCCGCTTCCAAAGCGGACTGTAAATTACTATATTCTTCTTCCCCATAGGCTGATGGGTCGATCTCTAATAACTTGTTTTCATAGGCAATCTTTATCGCATTGTCATAATATTTTGTTATGGGTTCCAGCTTTGACAAATCCGGCGTGCTGGTTGTTAAATAGCCATCACTTACATACCTCGGTTCATGAGCACTGTAATTAGGACTATCAACATATCCCAAATACAGGTCTGCATTCATGAATTGAACCGTAGTTACATACTTCCACTTTCCGTCCGCCGTGACACACATGCAATTGCCCTTGTGAATCTCCATGTTGGGCTGTGCGGTGAAACTCTCGCCGGGCATAACCAGTATATCCATGTTGTTTCTATGCGTACCCTCATTCAAAACGTGGTCTACGTGTGTGTATTTCGGGCCGTCAGCGCCCGGCTCCTGTTCAGCAGGCGTAGTGGCTGCGGCTGCCGGTACGGCCATTCCCGCCGCCATGCAAAGCGTCAGCAAACCTGCAAGTATTTTTCGCTTCATGATTGTTTCCTCCTTGTCAAATAAGATTGTTTATCCTTTGGTGTAAGCAAAGGATAGAAGGGGCGCCCCTTCTAAAAATTTTTCCTGCCGGCTGCCTGGGACAGGTTTTGCATGAAGCCCCGCCTGCAGGCGCTTTTGCCGGTTTTGTTTTATCTCTCAGCCTTATTTCCCGGCCGCCGCCTTTTTCCGCCTGTAGAACAGCATTCCCAGCACGCCGCCGCAGGAAGCCAGCATCAGGCCGATCCACAGCGCCATATCGCTGCTGTCCCCGGTCTGGGGGCTGCCGGTTCCCGCTGCAGGGATGGCTTCAGTCTGCACATATTCACAGACCGCACAGCCGCGCTCTCTGGAACCTTCTTCGGTCTCGGTGGCCTCTTTGGTTACTTTCCAATCGCCGTAGATATGGTTTGCCACATTCAGCCTTTCGCCGCAGGAGCATTCCTGCCAGTGCTGTGCCGCGTCGTGCTTTTGGGTATAGCTGTGCTCATGGGGCGGTTCGGCTTCTCCGACGTCCGCCACCATATACTGGCCGTCCGGGTCGCCCACGATCATGATCCATCTGGCACGCACCCGTATGGTGTACTCCTCCTGCGGCCGCGTCACCACATCGTTTGTGAAAAACAAATAGGTGTCGATTTCCACTGCCTTGGACTCGACCACATCGTCGCCCAGCAGCAGCTGTGCCTCGTATTCAAAGCTATCGCCGGAGGCCGCTCCTGCCGGCCGGCCCCACTGCACCTGGTTTTGGTAGCCCGACCAGCGGGGGTTCCCTGGCACATATTCCCCCGCCGCCGAAACGGACAGGGGAAGGGCCGCGATCATCAGGCATACCGCCAGCAGCATACTGAAAAGCCATGCGCCTTTTTGCCGCCCCGGCGGTTTTTTCCCTGCGCATACGCAATCTCCTCCCTTTATCGCACCGGAGCGCCCTGCGAGGAAAGCGGTGCTCCGCATGCTCCGCAGAAGCGGCTTCCGGGCGGTATCTCCGCCCCGCACTGGGGGCATTTGTTTTCCAGCTTCGCCCCGCAGTTGTTGCAGAATTTGGCGCCGGCCGCACACTGGGTTTTGCAGGCGGGGCAAACCACCACACCCGCGTTCAGTTCCGCCCCGGCGTTTCGCACCACCACCGAGCGGCCGCCGGAGACGATGCACTGCTCAATCACCTGGAAAATCTCTTCCGGCAGCTTTTTCTGCTTGTAGGCGCCCACACCGGCAGTCACCGCCAGCGGCCATGCGATAAACCATCCCAGCGCGCCGGCGCCGATCTTATCCGACCATTCGCCCTGACCCACGGTGACGTTTAAGTTGTCATCCATCCGGATCATCTGCACCGTCGTAGCCATCCTCATGCCGGCAATGGTCTTCCAGCCGTCTTTTTCCTGACGGCCCTGCACCACATAGCCTTCTGTGGTTTCGGCACTCTGTACCTCCATCCCCTTAGCGGATGAAAGGAACGCCTCCACCGCGTTTGCCACCACCTGGGTACTCATGCCGGCAGGCAGCCGGAATACTCTCGATTCATTTGCCATCTCGTCTTCCTCCTCATTCTAAAGCCTGTACCTCATCGATATGCTGCAGTACGCTGTCTGCCAGATAACGTACTGCCAGCTGTTTTTCCTCCTCACTCAGGCCGCTTGCCGGACGGAGCATGGAAACATGGAGGATCGATGTGTTGATGGTCTGTTCCGTCACGGCAAAGGCGTACTCACTGGTATGCCCCAGCACCTTCGCCTCCGCCTTGATATCGCCGACCAGCGCCTGCTCGTATTGGCAGCCCATCCGGTCCAGCACGTCAAAGACGGCGTACACAGCCATGCGGCGGGGACAGTTGACATTTCTTTTTAGACTCAGCACTTTTTTCTCCTTTCCCCCGGAAACGGGGCTGTCATCTATTTCACAGGTCGAATCGTATTGGTCACATCCAACAGCATTCCGTCGAAAAGCTCGTCTTCTGTTGCTGCACTGATAAGAATCACAAACGCCAAGCCGCCGTACTCGCCGCCGTAAACGCTGAGATAGGTGTCATCTTCAGTATAGGTGTACTCATCAACAATCCAGTCAATTCCGCCGCTCTTGTATTGCCAACGTTCTTTTCGCGGTTGAAAAGATTCTTTGACCAGTACTTCCGCAATACCATCCATCCAGATTTCCTTATTGAAAGTATCGCTTATCTGCTGACTTTGCACTTCCACACCAACCGCAGCCGTACTTTTCTCCATCCTTAGCCGGCTTTCTCCGAGCACAGTAAACTGAATCTCGCTCTCGTCCTCCCAATAGAGGAATTGAAACGGGAGATTTTCATCATAAAATCGCTGGTAAATTGTGCCCGCCGGACCGTTGCTTCGGAAGGAATCCATTGCTGCAAAGATTTCCGCCTGCGCCTTCTCATCCCCCTGAGGATAGGAGCCGATAAGATTGTAGCAGCCAAACCCATTCTGGCATTCGATGAACGCCGCCAAAAATTCCATGGTTGTGCCTCCGCTTTCGGTAGCAGAAAACTGGATCAAGTAGGTGTCCAAAGAACTGCCCTCCCGGTAACCCCGGCTGAGGATCTCATGCTTTGTGATATTGGTGCTCTTCAGCAGGCCGATATAATACTGGACATATTTCTCCGCGTTCTCCTCCACATCAGAAAGGGTATACACCGGAAAACCGGCGGCCTTATCGTAAAATCCCACCTGCAGGGTAGCGCTCCCATCCGATGAAGCAAAAGCTCCGCTGCCGGACTCTGTTTCTGCATACCCCTGGGGGATCCCCATGGTGATATTCAGATACTCCTGAGCGTAGTCCTGCAAGGCGACATCGTCTACGCCCTCGGGTTCCTGCACTGTTATATCGAAAGGAGTGCCAGATGGCCCGTCAGAAGAACCCGGCTCTGCTTTCCCGCCGGTCAGCGCACCGATCCCCGCTACTGCTCCCCAGACGCCCAGACCCAGCACAGCAACGCACAGCACCAGCGCCGTGATCTGTACCCCGATATGGCTCCGCCGGAATCTGGTCCAAAGCCCCGGCTTTCCATCGGAACCTGCAGCCGTTTGACCGGATGGCACAGCCATGGTACGGTGATGGAAAGACGCCGGGGTTTTCCCGGTAATCCCTTCAATAAAGGCCTCCATGGTGGAGAAACGATCCTCCGCTTTTACCGCGAGCGCCTTCATGATCGCCTGTTCCACCTGCGGAGGCAGGGGAACGCCCAGCTCCGAGGGCTTTTTCAGCGTATCGTTATGGACCCGCATGATGGAATCCGGCGGCAGCTCCCCGGTCACGCAGCGGTACAGGGTGGCGCCCATGGCGTATACATCCGTCCACGGCCCCTGGTTCCCCTTACTGGAATACTGCTCCTCCGGCGCGTAGCCATGTTTCAGGATGACCGACACGCTTTTTTCATCTCCGATAGAAAACCGGGCCGCGCCGAAATCCAGCAGCTTGCTCTCTCCCTTGGAGGTAATGGAGATGTTGTCCGGGCTGATATCCCGGTGGGTCAGGTTCAGGGCATGAACCTGCGTCAACGCCTGCATCACCGGCATCAGGATGGTCAGCGCCTGGTCATAGGGAATCTTCCCGCCCTGGGATGCAACGTATGCCTTCAGGCTCATGCCGTCGATATATTCCATCACGAAATAGGCCGTGTTGTTTTCCTTAAAATAATTCTGCACCGACACGATGTTCGGCGTATTCTGCAGTTTGGCAAGGATCCGCGCTTCCTCTAAAAAGCGCTCCATGCCGTTTTGATAATCCTCCTGGCCCCGTCCGGTCAGTGCCACGCTGTACTTATCGGAATGCCGGGTAGCAAGACCGGAGGGCATATATTCCTTGACGGCTACCTTAATCTCCAGCGTCAGGTCATAGCCCAGATAGGTGATGCCGAACCCGCCCACGCCCAGGACCTTTCCGGTCATGTAGCGGCCGTTCAGCAGTGCGCCCATGGGCAGCGCCAAAAACGGCTGCTCCTCCTCCGCATTAAACCCGCAGTGGGGGCAGACAGGGGAATCGTCCGGCTTTTCCTGAAAGCAGCCATAGCAGATATGTTCCAAGTTCATGTTTCACTCCTCTTCTTTGTACTTGCGCCCCGGCCTTTCACCCGCAACAGCAGAAAAACCACTTCCATCAACGCGATCATACCCAGCTCTTCCAGAATGAACGGAAAGACATTCATCATCTCCTCAATCAAGGGCTGTTTCTCCCTTTCCTCCAGACAAACCGAACAGAATACGGCCCCAGCGTCTTGGATCGTCGCAATCTATAACTCTAATATAAATACTCTAATATAAAACAGGCGATGGGCGTTCCCACAATTGCAAGCCACCCGCAGCACAGAAGGCAGATCTGAATCATCCGATACATCTTGACATCGGCGGGACAGAAGTATTTTTCCGGATCAGATGGGTCAATGTAAATCTCCACCTCAGTTCCGATCTTCTTCTGCGCCTGATGATAGGCCAAATCGATGCCGGTGTTTTTTTGATAGACGCAGCCCATATACTCGTATTGGTATATCATAAAATAATGGTAGGAATGCTTGATCCGAATCCTCAGCGGTTCGATGACGGTCGCTTTTAGAAAAACCGTGCAGCCGCTCCCTCTCTGCGTCTTTTTCTTGTAAAAGTGGGCAAGCACGAAAAATAACGCGTAAAGCGGATATGTTATCGCGCATACAATCAGAATCCACGCAATATCCTCTGCAAAATTCATGCGTCCCCCTCCTTTCCGCCCGCACCAATCTTTTTTAGGGAAACCGCCTGCCGCAGGTTTCGCTGCGGCAGGCACTGAAGCTATATTGTTAGCCACATGACTCCAATCATAATCAAAACCGCAATGACGAGAAGAGCGACGATCAGGTAGGCAAGGCGCTGCTGAAAGTAACCCTTTTCCTCCTCCAGGCAGTAAAAGCTGGTAGGTTTGGCCGGATCGATAAAAAGCGTAAGCTCCGTTCCCACCTTTTTCCGGGCCTGTTCCTCCATTGCCGGGACATTGCCGATCTGTTCATAGGTCTCTCCCCGGTAGGTATACCGGTACACGGGATAATAGTAGAGTCCCAGCGTCGCCATCTTCACCCCGAGGGAGGCCGCCCGCCTTCCCGTGCCGCCCGCTCCGCTCAGAAAGTGCGCCGCGGAAACACCCCCTGCGGCTTTCAGCATGCGGTGCTTGTTTCTGGCGTGATAGTTTCCCACGTCCACAATGGCCGCCCGGCATTCCGCCGTGCAGGCTCTCTTCTTCTCCGTCGTTTTTCTTTTCTTCCTGTAGAACAGCCAGACGGAAACCAGAAGCGTGACAAGGCCGATGCCGCTCAGAACGAGAATTAGAATAAGATCTTCCATGCTGGTTATCCCTCCCATGCACGGACGGACGCCATGGCCTGTTGATACAAAGCGACAACCGCATCTTTGTTGGAGCTGTTGAACATGCAGCTAACAGCGTAACACTTGCCGTCGATCATGGCGGAGGCAACACTGAACGTAAATTCATTCATGGTCCAATCCATGCACAGCCATTCCACACCGCCCGACTGCGACGTGTATGTTTCACCTACGGAAACGCCCGCGCTAGACGCCACGTCTCTCTGAAACTGCAAGACCTCCTCCGGGCTGCTCATTCCCAGCTGGCCGGCATTCCCTATTTCCACAATCCCGCTGTCCGGCGTAGCGCTCCCAAAGCCGGCTTCCATTGCCGCGTCCGTTGGGTAAATAACCAATTCGGCCGCCGCTCCGGCCTCTCCCAGGTTAACAGTCGTGTCCATCACGCGTCCTGCTGCCACGGCATCGTCCACAATCACCTTGACGCCGCTCTTAGAGCCATAGTACATCTTGTACGTTGTCTCCGGCGCACCGTTGCTCTTAAAGGACTGGATAATGGAATGGATTTCCGCTTCGGCGGCTTTGTCCCCCTTGGGATAGCTCGTGATGATGAAATAACAGCCGAAATCATACCCCTCCACCGCCATAATGACCACTTCGTTGGAGACGCCTTCGCTGTCGGTGCCTTCAAGATAGATTTGATAGGCGCCTGCGCTTCCCACCTGATCGGGTCCGGCAGCAAGGATCTGATAATCCGAAACTTCAAACAGGTTCTGCATCAGGATGGCGGCAATAGCTTCTCTCTGGGATTCCACATCGGCAAGGGAGTAGATGGGTCCGTCAATGTTCCAAAGATAATCCATCATCATACCGCAGCCTTTAGCCTCATTGATAAAAATCGTCTCCTCCTCAACCCTCGTATAATCCGACGGGATCTCAATCGTAGCGTTGAGGATGCCAAGATCCTGCGCCACCATTTCCGCTGGAGGTTCTGTAGTAGGCTCTGGGTCTGTTGTCGGTTCCGGATTACTCGTCTGCGGTTGGCTGATGACAGGCGTAGGTTGGCTGATGACAGGCGTATTCCCACCGCCGCCCCCTCCTGTCGGCCTTTTTT
>OLNO01003020.1_pt1 | contig 10642 bp, 7 predicted proteins | sample 1672861 | NCBI WGS metagenome assembly OLNO01 (sample SAMEA3136731, study PRJEB25190) | human gut metagenome | reverse complement strand
GGGGACACGGACAGTCATCACAGAAACTGACAGCCTGAGATGTAATTCGAAAAGTTCCACACACGGGCGCTTCTGTTGGTTGAAGGCAGAGGGGAATTACTGCCAGAACCGGCAATACCTAATAAAAAGGGAGGAGGAACTATGAATAAAAAAGTTCAAAAACCATTAGCGGGGGTTCTGGCGGCGGCGCTTGTATTTTCCATGGTGCCGGTGTCGGAATCCACAGTAGAGGCAGCAGACCTGCCGAAACCGACTGCCCATTATGATATGTCTCATAATGGAAATCAGCTTCTGGATGTGTCAGGCAATGGACGCAATGCCACACTGTATTCAACAGTAGACGGTGACTTCAAGTCCAGCGGGGATACAAACATTCTTCAGTTCGCAAACAAACAGTACGCGGAACTGCCCCAGGGACTTGTGACAGATGATGACAACAACTTTACAGTTGAGGTCACTCTGTCCGCACAGAACCAGGGTGACTACTGGGCCTGGGTACTCGGCCAGGGAGTAGGGAGCTATGGGGACGGCCAAATTGGCGATTATGTATTTATGGGACCCAAATCGGCCCAGAAAGGATACGAGGGAAAAATTTTATCCGGTATCAAAGTTGGCAGAGAAAATGAGGGAGCTGAAAAAAGAATGCCGGCTTCCAGTAAGAGCCTGGGCGCCGATTATGAGACAATCACTCTTGTAAGTGAGGGCCAGACGATTACTGTTTATCTGGACGGCGAGCAGGTGTCACAGGGGACGCATGAGTACAGTATAAAGAGTGTTATTCCGGACACCGGTACGATCGGCTACATCGGAAAATCTCTTTATGCCCCGGATGATTTGATGACCGCTAACGTAGGCGATATCAAATTCTATGACGAAGCTCTGACAGCAGACCAGGTAAAAGAAAGTATGCCTACCGACAAAGAGAAAGATGCAATGTATGCCGCAGAGACAGGAACAGAAGTACCTGGCGGCAGCAGCGACAGTGAACTGATTGCTTCCTATGATATGTCACATACGGGAGACGTACTTACAGATGTATCAGGCAAGGGAAACGACGCTACACTTCATGACGCAGAGGAGACAGACTTCCTTTCATATGAAGAGGAAAATGTATGGCAGCTTGACGGCGAAAGCTATGCGACACTTCCGTCTTCTATCGCGAAAGCCCTGGGAGATAGCGAAGACTTCACTGTACAGGCAACTCTGACCACACAGAAAGCAGCAGCACACTGGCTGTTCGCTATCGGTGACGGAATGGGAACCTGGGGAGCGAAAGATGTAGGAAACTATATTTTCGTGAATCCCAGCGCAAGTGAAAAGAGCGGAAATTTCCTGGCAGCAATCAAGACCGGAACAGGAAGTGACTGGAAAGAGACCCGTTTCTCTGACAGCAGCACAGGTATGGGTGATGTAAACGGATATGGAACAGTTACTCTGACCGGAGAAGGCGGCAGTTTAAAACTGTATCTGGACGGAAAGCTGATCAGCACGGCATCCCAGGATAAAACAATCCAGGATGTAATTCCGGACGGTGATATTTTCGGCTATATCGGAAAATCTCTTTATGAACCGGACGCGCTTCTGACAGCAAACCTGGCTGATTTCAAAATTTACTCAGGAGCACTGACCGAGACGGAAATCAAAGAAGGACTTCCGACTGCAGATGAGAAGAGCGATATGCTCATGGCAGACATTCTTGAAACTGTAAAGGGCGAGAATGCAAGCCTGGAGACGGTAACAGAAGATCTGAACCTTGCAGACAGCATTGATAACGTAGAGATCACCTGGGGAACCTGGGATCAGAAAGATGTAATTGCAGAAGACGGCACCGTTACCGCGCCGGCTGAGGGACAGGTTGATGTAACAATTCCATTCAGCTATAAAATCGGCGGCACTTCATATGAGAAAGAAATTGAGGTGACGGTTCTTCCGATTGATACTGATGCGGAACTTCAGGAAGCTCTTGCTTCCCTCGATATCCCGAACAAGGATGACGTAAGAGGCAATATTACACTTCCGGAAACAAGCGAAAACGGTATCCCGATTAAGTGGAGTACGGACCATGAGGAAATCGTAAATGTAAATGTGATCCCGGGCGAGGAGGGATACGACGATACTCCGGCCGGAACAGTTACCCGTCCGGAAAAAGATACAACTGTTACGATGACTGCGACTCTGACACTGAATGACCAGACAGTATCAAAAGATATCGAAATCAACGTCAAAGCCGCTCCGGAACCGATTAAGGAATCTGATTACACAGATTACTTCTTCGCATACTTCGCAGGAGAAGGTTACTCAGACGGAGAGCAGATCTACTTCGCATCCAGCCAGGACGGCCTGAACTGGGATGACCTGAATAACAATAAACCGGTTCTTACATCAACGCTTGGCGAAAAGGGTGTGCGTGATCCGTTTATTATCCGTTCTCCGGAAGGAGATAAGTTCTATCTGATCGCTACGGATCTGAAGATCAACGGCGGAAACGGATGGGGCGCAGCCCAGACGAATGGAAGCCAGTCTCTGATGGTATGGGAATCCACAGACCTTGTAAACTGGTCCGATCAGAGAATGGTGGAAGTATCCGCGGATATTGAAGCCGGATGTACCTGGGCGCCGGAGGCAGCCTATGATCCGCTGACCGGAGAATACGTTGTATACTGGGCTTCCAAGACTGCAGACGATGGATACGCAAAACAGAGAGTTTACTACGCAAAGACGCGGGATTTCTATACATTTACAGAGCCGGAAGTTTTCATTGACTATGATGAATCCAGTATTGATACTACAATCATTCAGGGAGACGACGGTTACTATTACCGGTATACAAAGAATGAAGGCGGAGCAACCAATGCTCTCGGAGCACTTACCAAGACGGTGTTTGTTGAAAGATCAAAGACGCTGCTGGGTCAATGGACACACATCCCTTCGGATTCGCTGAATGCAAATCAGTGGGTTGAGGGACCGACGATCTTTAAATTCAATCAGGAAGATCAGGCGGCCGGCCGGCAGTACTGTCTGCTTGTAGATAACTATGGCGGCGGCGGTTATTATCCGCTTGTAACGGACGACCTCTCCGGCGGAGCATTCAGCAGACCGGATACAACATATAAGATGCCGTCCAGAGCGCGCCACGGCACGCCGATCCGTGTGACGAAGGAAGAGTACCAGAGAATCCTGGCGGCATATGCTTCCCCGGAGGAAGTAAATACAGCGACATACATGGGCGAGGCACCGGAGCTTCCGGATACGGTGACAATCAATACCGGAAGTGAAGAGATTCAGAGAGTGGTGACGTGGAATCTTGACGGCGTATCTTTCGAAGGAAATCCGTTCAGCATTGTTACTGTTACCGGATCAGTGGAAGGAAGTACGGTTGATGCAACGGCAAATGTACAGATTATTCCGGAAAATATCGAGTATATGATTGACAGCAACAATCCTGAGTCGGCCACATGGGAAAATGTGAAAAAGCTAAGCAGCGGACTCCTGAATACGGATGCGGCGGATCAGCAAAAGACGGATGACAATACATGGGGCTATACAAGCATTGCAGGAACAGATAATTCGGCAGATATTACCGGATACAGCCAGAGCAGCATCTATAATCCGTATACCGGCGGCTGGTGGGCGCGCGGCAATAAGGATATTACCTACCAGGTAACACTTCCGGCAGGCGAGCACACAATCCTGCTGGGCTGCACCGGATGGTGGAATATGGGACGGCAGATGGATGTGTTCTGTTCCCTGGACGGAGGGGCGCAGACAAAGCTCTGTGATTTTGACGCGGTAAGCAGTCAGGAGAGATATGCTTCCGGAACCATTACGCTGGACAAAGAGACCGTTGTTACACTTACGGTGAAGAAAGCGGACAATAACGATCCAATTTTAAGTTGGATCGCGGTATGCGGCATGCCGTCCGCACCGGCGATTGATCTGGGAGAGCTGCAGGAAGCTGTAAATCAGGCAAACGCACTGGAGGCAGAAGATTATACTGCGGGAAGTTATGCAGACGTACAGACGGCACTGGATACCGCTTCCGTCCAGCTTGGCAGTCCCGCTTCCCAGGATGCTGTAGACGCGGCGTACAATGCGCTGCAGACAGCGCTGCAGAATCTCGTCTCCATAGCGGAACTGAGAGATTACTGCGCGGAACATGCCGGCTATACAGAGGATGCGTACACAGAAGAAAGTTATGCAGCCTATGAAGAGGCATTTGCGGCGGCAGAAGCGGTGCTTGGCGACGGGGATGCAACGCTGAAAGAGGTGGCGGATGTCCTTGCCGCACTTCAGGAGGCGGTAGAAGACCTGGAAAAGAAACCGGATGTGGAAGTTTCAAAAGATGAACTGCAGAAGCTGTACAATCAGTACAGAGAAACGGAGAAGGGCAATTATACAGAGGAAAGCTATGCGGCGCTGCAGGATGCTCTGGAAAGAGCGGCTGAAGTCCTTACAGATGAGAATGCCGGCCAGACAGATGTGGATGAGGCGGCAAATGCATTAAAGGCAGCAGCAGACGCGCTGGAGGAGAAGCCGGAAGAACCTCAGAAACCTCAGGAACCGGAAGATCCTGAGAAGCCGGAGGATCCGGATCTTCCGCAGAATCCGGAACAGCCGGCCATAAATAAGGATAAACTGCAGGATCTGTATGACTCCAGCAAAAATATTGAACAGGGAACCTACACTGACGCAAGTTACCAGGCATACAGAGATGCGCTGAAAGCGGCAGAGGCAGTGCTGGGCGATCCGGATGCAACGCAGGAGGAAGTAAGCCGCGCTTACAGTGATCTGCAGGATGCAGTGAGGGGCCTGACAGCCGGAAGCACTCTTCCGACAGAGCCGTCCGGAGCAGCGGGCCGGCAGGATGAAGATGCGAAAGATCAGGGAGCAGTACAGACAGGTGATACCACACCGGTACCGGCGGCAGCAGCTGCAATGCTGACGGCGCTGGCGGCAATGTGGGTGATTTACAGAAAAAGACGGAGCATGTAATCCGTCGGATATAGGAGAAAATGCCGGCGGAGGGAGAGATACCCTCTGCCGGCGGGAAGAGGGAGAAAGATGAATTTTCTGGAAGAGCGAATTGTAAGAGACGGAGTCGTAAAAGAAGGAAACGTGCTTAAAGTGGACAGCTTTCTGAATCATCAGATGGATATCGGACTGCTGAATGAGATGGGCGCAGAGTTTAAACGCAGATTTGCGGGAAAGCCGATTAACAAAATTCTTACCATTGAAGCATCGGGAATCGGAATCGCCTGTATTGCAGCTCAGCATTTCAATGTGCCGGTTGTATTTGCCAAAAAGTCACAGAGCATTAATCTGGACGGAGAAATGTATGTTGCGGAAGTGGAATCATTTACGCATAAATGTATTAATCATGTTATTGTGGCCAAAAAGTTCCTTACACCGGAAGATCATGTGCTGATCATTGATGATTTTCTGGCCAACGGATGTGCTCTTCAGGGACTGATTCAGATTGTTCAGTCTGCGGGAGCGACGGTTGAGGGAATCGGAATTGCCATAGAAAAGGGATTCCAGTCCGGCGGAAGGATCATCAGGAATCTGGGATTTCAGCTGGAGTCTCTGGCGATTGTAGACGGCATGGATGCTGCAAGCGGCCATATAGAATTCCGGCCTCAGAAAGACTGCGGGCAAAACGGAGAGAAAGATAAGACGGCAGACCGTGTTATTAAACCGGAAGACTGCGTGTGCAGAAGCGCAACACTTGACTGAGCGGAACCAGCCCTGAGGGGCTGGTTTTTCTTTGGAAAATAAACAAAAAAATACAGGGGACAATTGGGAGATATTCACAAAAGTGCGCAAAAAAAGTCAAATTATCTTACATTTTGGCCGGAATTGTGTTAAAATATTCACAGTGAGACCGCAGAAAAAGGCCGTTACAGCGTTGTACCGGTCTTTCTTTGGCTATACTTATACTATCAGATCAACAATCAGATCAGAAATGGATGGAGAAGAGTGTTCTTGGAAAGGAGGAATTGGATGCTCAGTAGAGGAGATGCGGTTGTTTACAAATGCAGAGGGCTGTACAAAGTGGAAGATATCGGCACGCTTGATTTTTCTTTTGCCGACAGAAAGAAAAAGTACTACACACTTCAGTCAGTGGAAGACGAGAGAGACCGCGCATATGTGCCTACGGATGATGAGTCAAATATCAGGAAGCCTGTCAGCAGGGAAGAGGCATTAAAGCTGATCGACCGGATGCCGGATATCGAAGTGCTGAAGGTGAAAAACGAGAAACTGCGGGAACAGGAGTACAAAGACTGTATTGCAGATTATTGTCCGGAAAACTGGGTGAAAGTGCTTAAGACAACATACAAGAGAACTAAGAGCAGGGGCAGTATTACCAGTGTGGACCGGAAATATCAGATGCTTCTCGAACATGCGCTGTACAGTGAATTTTCTTTTGCTCTTGGAATTCCGGCGGGACAGATGACACAGTTTATTGAGGAACATGTATTGCGAAAAAACTGAGTGCATGATATACTTCTCCTGAATATTTTATTTAGGAGGAGTTATTTTTTATGGACGCAGACCCTGGGGGGAACTCAATTTTATTTGATTTGCTGCTTTTATTGTTTTTTACTCTTATGAATGCTTTTTTTGCCGGCGCGGAGATGGCGGTTGTATCGGTGAATAAGAACCGGATCCGAAGTCTTGCGCAGGAAGGCAACAAAAAGGCGAAGGTGATCGAGAAGCTTTTTGATGATTCTACAAAGTTTCTTTCTACGATTCAGATAGCTATTACATTCGCGGGCTTCTATTCATCGGCGTCTGCGGCGGCAGGCATATCGCCGGTGCTGGCAGAGTGGATGAGGGGATTCAGCATCCCGTACAGCCAGCAGATCGCGCACAACGGAGTGACGCTTGTTCTGATGTTTTTCAACCTGGTATTCGGCGAGCTTGTGCCGAAGCGGATTGCTCTTCAGAAGGCAGAGTCGTTCTGTATGATGACAGTAATGCCCATTCACTACGTTTCCATTATCCTTTCACCATTTATTAAACTGCTTTCCGTATCTACGAAACTGGTGCTCAGACTTCTGGGAATGAAGACCGAGGATCAGGAAGAAGCGGTAACAGAGGAGGAGATCAAAGCCCTTCTCAAGATGGGAAATGAAAGCGGTGCTTTTGACGATGAGGAACGGGAAATGATCGATTCGGTGTTTGCCTTTGACGACAGAACGGCCAGAGAGGTCATGGTTCCCAGGCGTGATGTAGTGACGATTGATATCAATGAACCTTTCAACGAGCTGATTGATGAAATCCTGGAAACAAGACACAACAGAATTCCGGTTTATGAAGAGAGTATTGACAATATTATCGGCGTGCTTCACGTAAAAGACGTGATGATTGAACTGAGAAAATCCGGCCTTGATGAGATAAACATCCGGGAGATGCTGCAAAAGCCGTTTTTTGTACCTGAGACAAAAGAAGCGGATGAACTGTTCCGTACCATGCAGTCGGAACGGCACCATATGGCTATTCTGGTAGATGAGTACGGCGGCTTTTCCGGAATTGTGACAATCGAAGATCTTGTCGAGGAAATCATGGGCGATATAAATGAAGAATATGAGGAAGTCGTTCCTGAGATCGAGGCGGTCAGCGAGGCAGAATACATCCTGGATGGCGGAATTCTGATCGAAGATCTGAATGAAGAACTGGGACTGAAGCTGGAAACGGAAAATTATGATACGCTTTCCGGCTATCTGATCGAACAGCTGGGACATATTCCGGCAAAAGAGGACCGGGATATCATCAGGGAGGACAATCTTGTATTTACTGTAATGGAAGTGAAAGATAACCGTATTACCAGAGTGAAGCTGCAGATTGAGCCGAAGCCGGAAGAAGAGGACGAAGATTCCGCCGGCGGAAAGAAAAAGCGGCGCGAAACGGAAGAAGAAGAGAAGAACGGAAAGGAGACACAGTAAAATGAAAATGCTGTCTATTGAAGAAGAGTTAAGGAATAATTCCTATCCCGGAAGAGGGATCATTATCGGCAGAACACCGGATGGCAGGAAAGCGGTCACGGCGTATTTTATCATGGGACGCAGCGAGAACAGCCGCAACCGTATTTTTGTGGAGGACGGAGAGGGAATCTGCACACAGGCATTCGATCCGTCCAAGCTTACGGATCCCAGTCTAATTATCTACGCGCCGGTGCGGGTGCTGGGCAATAAGACGATTGTCACGAACGGTGATCAGACGGATACCATTTATGAGGGAATGGACAAACAGCTTACATTTGAACAGTCTCTGCGCAGCCGTGAGTTTGAGCCGGACGGACCGAACTATACCCCGCGTATTTCCGGAATTATGCATATCGAAAACGGCACTTACAATTTCGCCATGTCCATTCTGAAAAGCGACAACGGAAGACCGGAAGGATGCATCAGATATACATTCGCCTATGAAAATCCTTCTGCAGGCGAGGGCCGTTTCATCCACACTTATATGTGTGACGGAGATCCCCTCCCCAGTTTTGAAGGAGAACCGAAGTGGATCGCCATTCCGGATGATATGGACAGCTTTACAGAGCTTCTGTGGAACAGCCTGAACGAAGAGAACAAAGTATCCCTTTTCGTTCGCTATATTGATATAGAGACAGGAAAATACGAGACCAAAATTGTTAACAAAAATCATTGATGATACCGCTTTTCAAGTGCGGCACAGGAGGTAAAGATGAAAGAATTAGAACTGAAATACGGATGCAACCCGAATCAGAAACCGTCAAAGATCTACATGAGCGATGGAAGCGACCTGCCGATCCAGGTGCTCTGCGGCAGACCGGGATATATCAATTTCCTGGATGCATTTAACGGCTGGCAGCTGGTAACAGAACTGAAAAAGGCTACCGGGCTTCCAGCAGCCACATCATTCAAGCATGTGTCGCCGGCAGGGGCTGCTGTGGGACTTCCTCTTACCGAAACGCTTGCAAAGATCTACTGGGTAGATGATCTGGGAGATCTTTCTCCTCTTGCCAGTGCTTATGCAAGAGCCAGAGGCGCAGACAGAATGTCTTCCTTCGGCGACTTTATCGCACTGTCCGATGTGTGTGATGTAGATACTGCCCGCCTCATTAAAAGAGAGGTGTCCGATGGGGTGATCGCTCCCGGGTACGAGCCGGAGGCGCTGGAACTTCTGAAGCAGAAGAAAAAAGGCAATTACAATGTGATCCAGATTGATCCGGATTATGTGCCGGCAGCTCTGGAGCACAAAGAAGTATTCGGTATTACTTTTGAACAGGGGAGAAATGAACTCAATATTGATAAAGATTTCTTTTCCAATATCGTAACCGAGAATAAAGACCTGACTGACGAAGCGAAGATGGATCTGGCCGTTGCTATGATTACTCTGAAATATACACAGTCCAATTCTGTATGCTATGTAAAAGGCGGACAGGCAATCGGTATCGGAGCCGGTCAGCAGTCCCGGATCCACTGTACACGTCTGGCAGGACAGAAGGCGGACAACTGGTGGCTCAGACAGTGCCCGAAGGTAATGGAACTGCCGTTTAAAGAAGGAATCAAAAGAGCGGACAGAGATAATGCCATTGATCTGTATATCGGCGAGGAATATATGGATGTACTTGCCGACGGAGCATGGGAAAATGTTTTCACGGAGAAACCGGAAGTGTTTACCCGTGAGGAGAAGAGAGCATGGCTGGATAAGATGACAGATGTTGCTCTGGGCTCTGATGCGTTCTTCCCGTTTGGCGACAACATTGAACGTGCGCACAAAAGCGGTGTAAAATACATTGCCCAGCCCGGCGGATCTGTAAGAGATGATAATGTTATCCAGACCTGCAACAAGTACGGCATGGTAATGGCATTTACAGGAATCCGCCTGTTCCATCACTAATTCGGAAAAGAGGAACCTGTATGGTTATAGAGACAAGAAGTCCGGAAGAGACCTTTGAGACGGGAAAGAAGCTGGGAGAGAAGGCTGTCCCCGGACAGGTATTTACCCTGATGGGAGATCTTGGCGTGGGCAAAACGGTGTTCACCCAGGGCCTTGCCAGAGGACTGGGGATTCAGGAGCCGGTCAGCAGTCCTACATTTACAATCGTCCAGGTGTATGAGGAGGGACGGCTTCCGTTCTACCATTTTGACGTCTACCGGATCGGCGACGTGGAAGAGATGGATGAAGTGGGATTTGATGATTATATTATGGGAGAAGGGGTATCCCTGATCGAGTGGGCGGATCTGATCGAAGAGATTCTCCCGGAAAAGCGGACGGAAGTCCGGATAGAAAAGGATCTGGAACAGGGCTTTGATTACAGAAAGATTACAATCAGAGAACTGGGAAGATAGTGCGGTGGTGCTGCCGCAGAGAGGGCGGGGAACTGTCTGTCTCTGTGACAGCGCCTTTGCGCGCAGAGCGAAGATGCGGGAAAAGACGCAGCAGGCTGCAGAAAGGAATCAGTATGAAAATATTAGCGATAGACAGCTCCGGGCTGACAGCCACCGTGGCGCTGGTGGAGGATGACCGGACAATTGCAGAGTATACGGTGGATTATAAAAAGACCCATTCCCAGACGCTTCTGCCTATGATAAGCGAGATGATGGAAATGGTTGAAATGGATATTGCTTCGGTGGACGCCATAGCGGTATCAGGCGGTCCGGGA
>OLNO01003018.1_pt1 | contig 10643 bp, 6 predicted proteins | sample 1672861 | NCBI WGS metagenome assembly OLNO01 (sample SAMEA3136731, study PRJEB25190) | human gut metagenome | reverse complement strand
TATTTCAATAATTTCAAAGAACTATTTATCAACTTTTACGGGACAGTAGTGAATTCCATCTTATTAACATCTTACAAAACAGCAAATCTAAAACATTGATTTATGCGGGGAGTTATAATGGAATTAATAAAATAAGCGATATTCTTATAAAGAATTTACCCCTCAAAGAGACATCGCTACTTGATGATTTTAATGATTGGCTAAAAGTAAACTATGGTGATGCGTTTTCTTTATGTCAATTAAGTAAGCGTGGTATTGGTGTCCATAATGGGAAAATGCATCGTTCTTTGAGTCAAATTCAAGTGAAATTATTTGAATTTGTCGATGGACTTGACACTATTATTTCTACTTCTTCAATTATAGAAGGAGTTAATACTCAGGCAGAACAAGTTATTGTTTGGTCTAATAAAAATGGGTCGCACACATTTGACTATTTTACATATCGAAATATTATTGGACGAGCAGGGCGTATGTTCAAGTATTTTGTGGGAAAAGTTTACCTTTTAGAAAAACCACCCGTGCAAGAAAATACTACGCTAACAATTGAATTTCCTAACGAAGTTGCAGAGTCTTTAGATACTGAAAATCCAGGCATTGAAATAAGTCAAAAACAAAACGATCTTATTAAGGAGTATGAAGTGTATATGTCGGAAGCCTTAGGTGCTGAAAATTTTCGTCAAATAAGGAAATTATCTATTTTCAAATCTTGTGACCCAAGAATTATTAAATTGCTTGTCGAAAAGTTACGATCGAATCCCAATTGGCCCAGAGGATATTCCGCATTAGCCGCAACAAATACATATAATTGGAGAGAACCTATTTTAGATGTTATTAGTTTGCTCGGAGATAATATGGCAAGACTTATTAAAATTGCTATATGGAAAATGCCAGACAACTGGACTCGTTCGATTGCAGAAATCTATTCCGACCTTTCTGGTATTAGTTATGAAGACTTATTTTCGGCTGAACGTTATTTATCTTATAATCTATGTTCAACTCTTTCTGTTATAAATATATTAAGAAAATCATTCAATCCGGCATCACCGGACATATCTTTATTTATTGGGAGGGCGGCAAATGCATTTCTTCCGAAACTAGTATATCAATTAGAAGAATACGGACTACCTAGAATGATAAGTAGAAAAATTCAGGATTCCAATTTGATTAATCTTGAAAATGATTCTATAGAAATATCAGATGTTATCACACAGTTTAAAAATATAGGAAAGGAAAGGCTTATTAAAAGTGTAAAAAATCTATTACCGTTTGATTGTTTTATTATCGATTATTTTTACGAAGGGATATGCTAATTATTATTGATATGCGATTCTTGTAAGGTTTATATATTCGCAATTGATTTTGAATCATAATAGCGTATTCTTGGCTATATAATTCAAAAATAAAACAACATAGGGAATTAAGCAATGGCAACGAATCCACCGTCCGGCGACGGAAATCGTAATGGGGCAGTGAAAGGACGTTCTCAAACTTTCAATCCCAAGACAGAACAATGGGTAAAACGAGATCCTGAAACAGGTCGTTTTATGGATGTCAAGAAAGATTGTACACCATTCAAAGGCGTAAGGAAAGAAAAATGAATGTTTGACTGAAAGTTGGGGTGAGAAACTCCAACTTTCACTCTCTCATTTTACATTGGCTTTATCATCTTTTCGATGAATGCAATTTCTTCATCGGTTAGATGATATTTGATATAGAGTTGTTGGTCTATTTCGGGTATTGTTCCACTCCAATTAATATCACCATTTATGGTAAAATCTTGAATCGGAACAAATGCAAAACATTCCTTTGTCACATTTACAGAGGTTATTCCTTGCCGAAGAAGAAAACGAGCAAATTTTGTCAGAAGGTACTTTTTATAATTCATAGCTTCTTCTAGTGTACTGAAAACAGCTGTATCAATGTAAGTTTCAGTATTAATTTCGGCTGGTGATAGAATTTGAGGTTCAGTTAATACCCGATACCCTTCACCCGGTTTAACACTCATTTCACCATTGCTTGGAACAAAACGGCCAACAATTATCTTAAATTGGTCTATATATTCAACACCTTTAGATATGTCTGTTCGGAAAACTTTTGCCCATCCCTTGCTTGTAAGAATTTTTACATCTCCTATATCACTTCCTCGAGCGAGGGTATACTTAGGGTATAATTAAGAAGCCTGTCATCCGACTGAATATAACACGCTATATGCTGCAAAAGCGTAGTCCACAGGAGTTTCACATCTTATAAAATTCTTATAAACATTTACTGTTAAAAGGAATTCTGCTATGAGGTCAAAAAAACGAGCCGAGAGGTATTTGCTTGCGCATTTACTCTTTTTTCTTTAAATTTGACACACGCCTATCATTCAGTTTCTTCGTATGCGTATACTTTGAATAATCATAATCTCATACGATTTATCGATCCCGACGGAAACGCATGGGTGAATACTACAGTTCTTTGAAGATGAAGGCCAATAAAGTAACACAAAAGACAATGTCATTTCTACGTGTACAGGCTGCGACTTTATTCCTATTGGTGTAGATGCCCGGAATGGGAGACAAGACTCTCCTGCCAATATTCATCGAGCCAATCCGGACGGATCCATTCAAATAAAATCGGCACAACACAAACAATTCTAATGGGTCAACAAGCAATGGAAATATGGGGTAGAAGCAAAACCAAATTATAAATGATTATGAAAAAGTGTATATCGGTAATCCTGGCATTCTTTGTCCTTTCGGGCTTTGCTCAGTCCGCACCTGACAATAAAATACTGTATGTATTTCCAGACGATGTAGAGGTGTCCATTGATCAATATATTGAAAGTTTTCCGAATAGAAAAGACCTTCAATTCGTCCTTACACTGTATAAAAATGAAGATGGTACATATGAGATATACGTGAATTCATGCAGCACTGACAATAAAAACATAACTCCTTATTGGCAGCTGGTTACAAACAGATATGCTGTAATAAACAAAGGCCTGTATCCGCTGTTATTCGATTATGACTATGATTTCGGAGCACCCAAACCATCCGAGTTAGGCACATATGGCCAAAGAGAAGGGCAGGTTTTAAGAATCGCCTCGTGCAATGACGGGTTTCACCTTACGTTTTCCAAGTCGGGAATTTGCACTCAATAAGCCTTGCCTGGCGTTTTCTTAAGGACATTAAATTGACGCATTATTCTGCCCGCATACAAACACCTTTAACCCGGAATGGCTCCCGCCCGTGGGTCCCATGATGGACGACGGGGCTTCGCGCCGCAAATTTTTCCCCGGGATTTTGGATTGCCGAAATAAAACGATATTTTTGTATGCGCAATGCGCAAATGCGTAAACTGAACCATTAATTCTCATACCTATGTGTAGAGCCCTTATCATCGGTGCGGGTGGCGTCGGAACGGTCGTGACCCAGAAGATCGCCGCCAATCCCGTCTTCACGGACGTGATGCTGGCCAGCCGTACCAAATCCAAATGCGACGCCGTGGCGGCCGTCATCGGCGGCAACCGCGTGAAGACCGCCGAGGTCGATGCCGACAACGTGCCGGCGCTGTGCGAGCTGTTCCGCGCCTTCAAGCCCGACATCGTCGTCAACGTCGCCCTGCCGTATCAGGACCTCACGATCATGGACGCCTGCCTCGAGTGCGGCTGCAATTACCTCGACACGGCCAACTACGAGCCCCGCGACGAGGCGCACTTTGAATATTCGTGGCAGTGGGCCTATCAGGACCGCTTCAAGGCGGCGGGCCTCACGGCGATCCTCGGCTGCGGATTCGATCCGGGCGTGACGGCCATCTTCACGGCCTATGCCGCCAAGCACCATTTCGACGAGATCCATTACCTCGACATCGTGGACTGCAATGCCGGCAACCACGGCAAGGCCTTCGCCACGAACTTCAACCCCGAGATCAACATCCGCGAGGTGACGCAGAAGGGCCGCTACTACGAAAACGGTCAGTGGATCGTGACCGAACCCCACGAGATTCACCGCCCGCTGCACTATCCCGGCATCGGCGAGCGCGAGTCCTACGTCATCTACCACGAGGAGCTCGAATCGCTTGTGAAGAACTATCCGACGATCAAGCGCGCTCGCTTCTGGATGACCTTCGGCAAGGAGTACCTCACGCACCTGCGCGTCATTCAGGACATCGGCATGGCCCGCATCGACCCGATCCTCTACAACGGCGTCGAGATCGTGCCGATCCAGTTCCTGAAGGCCGTGCTGCCCGATCCCAAGTCGCTGGGGGCCAACTACCACGGTCAGACCTCGATCGGCTGCCGCATCCGCGGTGTGAAGGACGGCAAGGAGCACACCTATTATATCTACAACAACTGCGACCACGAACAGGCCTACAAGGAGACCGGCACGCAGGCCGTCTCGTTCACGACGGGCGTGCCCGCGGCGCTGGGGGCCGCCATGTGGGCCAAGGGGCTGTGGCGCGGAGCCGGCGTCTTCAACGTCGAGGAGTTCGATCCCGATCCGTTCCTCGCGGAGCTGGGCGAGCAGGGGCTCCCGTGGCACGAGCTGTTCGACGTCGACATCGAGGTGTGACGTCGCTGCCGTCGGATTTCCTGCACCTCCCGGTATCCCGCCTCCGGATTCGGAGAGGGCAGCGGAGCAGGAAACTTCCGGCAGATCGTTGTCCGATATGCGGACGGTCCCACATGGGGCCGTCCGTTTTTTATGTGCCGTGTGGGGCGGAGAAAGTTCCCCGTGAAGGCGGGCCGCACCCGAATTTAGGTATTTCTACTGACCGCCGGAACGGGGAAATCCGCTACCTTTATCCTCAAAAGAGAAATACTGCCCGAACATGCGATCAGAAGAGACTGTCACGCTGGCTGCCCGTTACGATGAACCGTGCGACACGCGCGCCGACTACGGGGCCTTTTTCGATGAACTGCTGACCCTCGCCACCGCCGCCCCGCTGGGCCCCGCGACGGGCGAGCGGATCCGCGACTATGTGATGCCGTGGCTCGAGACCCATCCGCTCGGGTCGTTCGACCGCTACTCCGACCGCAGCTATGTGCGGAGCTACCTCGGGCGCTGCCCCCGCACGCACTGGGAGGCGCTCGTGATGAGCTGGAAGCGCGGCAATGCGACGACCATTCACGGACATCCGGCCTTTGCGGGCTACCACTTTGCCGACGGGGTGTTCCGCGTCGAGATCTTCGAGCCGGTGACCGACCGGACGGCCCGCCGCGTCGGCGAGCGGATCATCGACCGACGCGAGTGCCTCTTTGCCGTCGGGGCGCCGGGGCGTTTCGACAACCACCTGCATCGGATCACCTGTCTGAGCGAGACCGGCCACAGCCTGCATGTCTATTCGGACGATGCGCTGCGGGGTGTCACCTTCACCGAGGCGGAGTAGGGACCGGTGCCCTGCCGCAGGGCACGGCGCGTGGCCGGGAACTCTCCGCGGCGCCTTTTGGGGCGGCCGGGAGCCCTGCACGGCGTCTCTTGAGGCGGCCGGGAACTCTCTGCCGCGGCTTTTTGGGCGGTCGGGAGCCCTGCACGGCGCCTTGTCCGGCGGCCGGGAACTCTCTGCCGCGGCTTTTTGGGCGGCCGGGAGCCCTGCACGGCGCCTTGTCCGGCGGCCGGAACCTTCCGCGGTGCCTCTTGGAACGGCCGGGAACTCTCTGCCGTGGCTGCCGGTGGAGGGTAGGGCGGACCGGGTAAGTATAAATGCGTATTTATCCGAATTTCCGACGCACGCGGAACGCGATTCGCGACGAAATTGTTAATTTTGTATCCGTTTTGAATGAAAGCATCCCGATGATCGATTTCCAAACCGTGCCTTCGCCCAGTTACGTGCTTGACGAGAGGCTGCTCGACGCGAATCTCGCCCTGATCGACCGCGTGCGCCGCGAGTCGGGTGCCGAGATCATCGTCGCCCTGAAGGCCTGCGCCATGTGGAGCATCTTCCCCGAACTGGCCCGCCATTCCGACGGTGCCACCGCCTCCTCGGCCGCCGAGGCACGCCTCGTGCTCGAGGAGTTCGGATGCATGGCGCACACCTACGCCCCCGTCTACACGGACCGCAACATCGAGGAGATTCTGCGCTGCAGCAACCATATCACCTTCAACTCCCTGGCGCAGTACGAGCGTTTCGCGCCGATGGCCATTCTGCGCGGCATTTCGTGCGGCCTGCGCATCAATCCCGGGTACTCGCCCGTCGAGACGGACCTCTATAACCCGTGTGTGGCCGGTTCGCGCCTCGGCGTCACGGCCGCGCAGCTGGCGGCGCACGGCGGTCTGCCCCGCGGCATCGAAGGGCTGCACTTCCACGTGCTGTGCGAGTCGCGTCCCGAGCACCTGCGCCTGGCACTCGAAGCCGTCGAGCGCCACTTCGGCGAGTACCTCGACCGCGTGCAGTGGCTCAACATGGGCGGCGGCCACCTGATGACCGCCTCGTGGTACGACTGCGACGCGCTGATCGCCCTGCTGCGCGAGTTCAAGGCGCGCCATCCCCACCTGCGGCTCATTCTCGAACCGGGCAGCGCCTTCACCTGGCGCACGGGATACCTCGTCTCGACCGTCGAGGACATCGTCGAGAACGGCGGCGTGACGACGGCCATGCTCGACGTCTCGTTCGCCTGCCACATGCCCGACTGCCTCGAAATGCCCTACAAGCCCGCGATCGTCGGGGCGCACGAGCCCGCCGCGGGCGAGAAGCGCTGGCGCATGGGCGGCACGAGCTGCCTGGCCGGCGACTACTGCGGCGACTGGGCCTTCGACCACGACCTGAAGGTGGGCGAGCGCATCGTCTTCGAGGACATGATCCACTACACGATGGTCAAGACGACGATGTTCAACGGTGTGGCCCACCCCTCGATCGTCATTGCGCGCCGCGACGGCCGCATCGACCTCATCCGCGCATTCGGATACGAAGACTTCAAAAACCGCATGTCATAACCGCAAACAAATCGCAACACAAACAGAATAGATGGAAAAATTTGAACCTACCTCCTATACGCTCGAGTGCGTGGCCACGGGACGTGAATTTCCCGACGAGGGCTGGACGCTCGCCGATCCGCAGTGCAAGACGCCGTCGCTCGTGCGCGCACGCTATGCCCGCAGGCAGCTCGAAGTGAAACCCGCCGAGTGGGGCCTCTACCGCTTCTGCGACTGGATGCCCGTGCGTCGCATCCTGAAGGGCTCGTCGGCCCCCGTGACCTACCGCAGCAAGGGGCTGGCCGCACACCTCGGACTGGAGAATCTGTGGATCACCTTCAACGGCTACTATCCGGCCATCGGGGCGACGATGACGACCTGCTCGTTCAAGGAGACCGAGGCCTACACGGTCTGCGGCCGCACGGCCGAGGACGAGCAGCGCGTGCTGGTGGTTGCGTCGGCCGGCAATACGGCCCGCGCCTTCGCCAAGGTCTGCTCCGACAACCACATCAAGCTGCTGCTGTCGGTGCCCTATGACAACATCGGCGCCCTGTGGTTCGAGGAGCCACTGAATCCCTGCGTGAAGCTCATCTCGTGCGAGAAGGGCGGCGACTACTTTGATGCCATCCACCTGAGCGACATCGCCCTCAAGACGCCGGGCTTCTATGCCGAGGGCGGAGCGAAGAACATCGCGCGCCGCGACGGCATGGCCTGCACGGTGCTCTCGGCCGTGACGACGATCGGCCGCATTCCGGACTACTATTTCCAGGCCGTGGGCAGCGGCACGGGCGCCATTGCTGCCTGGGAGGCCAACATGCGCCTCATCGAGGACGGCCGTTTCGGCAGCAACACGATGAAGCTGATGGTGTCGCAGAATGCCCCGTTCGTGCCGATGTACGACGCCTGGCGCGCCGATTCGCGCAAGATGCTGCCCTATGACGACGACAAGGCGCGCCGCGACGCGGAGATCATCGACGCCAAGGTGCTCTCGAACCGCCGGCCTCCCTACGGACTGGCCGGGGGCCTCTACGACGCGCTGAAGGCCACGAACGGCGAGATGTTCGTGGCGACGAACGCCCAGGCCCGCAAGGCCCGCAAGCTCTTCAAGGAGCTGGAGGGGGTCGACATCTACTCGGCGACGGGTGTGGCGCTGGCTTCGCTCATCAAGGCCGTGGCCGACGGCAAGGTCGAGAAGGATGCCACGGTGATGCTCAACATCACGGGCGGCGGCGAGGAGCACTTCAAGGCCGAGAAGGAGCTGTGGTACCTCCAGCCGAGCCATGTCTTCCCGCTGGAGCCCGATCCGGACGACGTGGCGGCCCGCGTGAGCGCCCTGTTCGCATAGCGGGGGCCCGATTTCCGGGGAGACGCTTGGTCTCTTCGATGAAAGTGCTATCTTTGCAGCGGTTTGGAACGCGGCGTGCAGCCGGACGTGTTCCGAACCGCTGAATTTTTTACCTAACCCAAATTTCAAACACTATGGAACACATCCAGACAAAACGGCTCCCCACAGGCGGGCGCTGGCGGCGCTGGGACCGCAAGGGCTGGTCGGCCTTTGCGAGCATGCACCGCTGCGTGACCATCGGGGTGCTCTGCGTCGGGATGTCGATCCTGCTGCTTGCACCGTGCGGTGCATCCGCGCAACCGGCCGACACGTCCGCCGTCATGAAGACGCTGCGCATACGTGAGGTCGGCATCTCGGGGCGACAATCCGCCCCGACGCGGACCGTGCAGATGCAAACTCCGCTTTTCGACCGGAAGACCCAGGCCGCGGCGCCCCTCCAGACACTGGAGGCCGCCCTGCGCCTCTCGCCGTCGGTCGATCTGCGCGAGCGCGGAAGCAAGGGCATGCAGGCCGACATCTCCATCCGGGGAGGCTCTTTCGACCAGACCATGGTCCTCCTGAACGGTATTGACTTTACGGACGCCCGCACGGGCCACCAGTCCCACTCGCTGCCCGTCGACCTCGACTGCGTGGCGGGTATCGAGTTGCTCGACGGCGTGCCGGGTGTCGGCGCCTACGCCGGTGCGGTGAACATCCGCACGGCGCCGCTGCGCCCGACCTACCTGCGTTTCGAGGGGGCGGGCGGGCAGTACGGCTACGCCTACGCCAACCTTTCGGGCGCCGTGACGTCGGGCCGCCTTGCGGTGCTCGGCGCCGCGTCGTACCGCCGCAGCGACGGCTACCGCCACAATACCGATTTCGATACCTATAACGCCTATGTGCGGGCCACCTGCGAGGCGGAGCATGCGGGCTTTTTCGACTTTCAGGCCGGCTATCAGAATCGTGCCTTCGGGTCGAACGGCTTTTATGCCGCCTACAATCCCGACCAGTGGGAGGCAACCTCCACGGCGCTGGCATCGCTGCGCTGGCTGAAGCGTCTGGGGCGCTTCTCGCTCACGGCCGCGGCGAGCTACCGCAAGAATTTCGACCGCTACGACTGGACGCGGGGTACGGCGCTGAACCGTCACAACACGGACAACGCGGGCGCCCGGTTCTCGGCCGACTGCGCGTGGGCGGGCGGCGTGACGACACTTGGCGGCGACTACGCCTACAACCACATCTACAGCACGAACCTCGGTGAGGAGCTGCGGCATCCCCACGGCGAGTACACCCACGCCACGGCGCGCCACACGGGCAACCTCTACGTGCGGCACGCGAAGCAGTGGGCGCGTTTCGAGGCGGCGCTCTCGGGCGGCGTGAGCCTGACGCCCTACGGGCGGTCGGCGCTGTGGAGCCTCTCGGCGGGTTACCGGCCCGGCGACGCGTGGCGCATAAGCGCCGGGGCGTGGCAGTCGATGCGTCTGCCGACCTTCACGGACCTCTACTACTCGTCGCCCGCACAGATCAACAACCTCGACCTGACGCCCGAGCGGGCCGTCACGTGCCGCGTCGGGGCCGAATACGCCCGCGGACGCTGGAGCGCCTCGCTCAACGGCTACTACCGTGCCGGGCGCGACATCATCGACTGGGTCTGGCGCGAGGAGTTGGGCAACAAGTGGCATTCGGAGCAGACGAGCAAGCTCGATACCTACGGCATCGAAGTGACGGGCGGCTATGCGGCCGCGGAGGGCTTCCTGCGCCGCGTCACGCTCTCGTATGCCTGGGTGACGACCGACCGCAACACGGACATCATCGCCAAGAGCGCCATGGACTACCTGCGCCACAAGGCGTCGGCACTCGTCGAGGTGCGCTTCTTGCGGCGCGTGACGCTCTCGCTCACGGGCACGCTCGCCGACCGCAACGGCAGCTACACGTACTATCCCGTCGTGAACGACTCGTCGGTTACGCAGACACGCGACTTCGAGCCCTGCTTCCTGCTCGACGGACGTCTGCAATGGGAGAAGGGCATCTGCCGGCTCTATGTCGACGCCACGAACATCACCGACTCGCGCCACTTCGACCTGGGAGGCATCCGCCTGCCGGGTCTCTGGGTGACGGGCGGCATGGTCCTGACCATCGGCAGGTGACCCGTCCCGCCTCCGGCTGCATCCCGGCCCGCCGCTTCGTGCGGCGGGCTTTCTGTTTTGTGCGTCAGACGCTTTTTTCGTTACGGTTTTTTATGTTTTGTTGGGGAATTTCGCTATATTTGAAGCAGTGAAATCCAATAACCGACCAATCCTATGGAAAAACGAATCGTAGAGTGTGTCCCCAACTTCAGTGAGGGCCGCGACAAGCATGTCATTGCGCAGATTACCGAGGCGATCGAGGCTGCCGGAGGGGTCAAGCTGCTCGACGTCGATCCG
>OLNO01003015.1_pt1 | contig 10647 bp, 7 predicted proteins | sample 1672861 | NCBI WGS metagenome assembly OLNO01 (sample SAMEA3136731, study PRJEB25190) | human gut metagenome | reverse complement strand
TCCTCTTCCAGTTCCCGGGCCTGGTCCGTGTCCATGATGACCGCATAGTACCAGGTATCCCCCAGCACCAGCTTTCCCACCTGGGAGTGGACGCTCTCATCCGGCTGGACGGCCTTAAGCTGGGACGGGGTCAGGGTGGAGATGTTCTCCGGCGTCAGCACGGTCTCATATCCGTCCACCACGGCGGAATAGAGCCCCGCCTGAGGAGCGGTGATCCGCCGGATGGAGGACGCCGCCTGGGACTGGAGCGTCTTGAGCTCCGTCTGCAGCGAGGAGATCTGAGCCGTCAGGTCCTCGGTGTCGGCGTCGGTGTAGTCCCGCTTGAGTACCAGGCTCCGCAGATCCTTTCCGTACTCCTCCGCCCGATCCAGACGGTCCTCCGCCAGGGCCGTCCGCAGGTCCACGATCCCCTGGAGGATCTGGCTGTCCAGCTTCAGGGACACCTCCGTTCCCAGCGCCGCAGACTGGGCATACTCCAGCTGCTCGATCCGGTCCCGCAGATTGTTCATCTGGCTTTGCAGCTGGATGGAGGACTCGTCGGCGTACACCAGCGCCACCGTGCCGCCGTCGCTGACCCGCTCCCCTTCCGCGCGCTGGAGCTGCAGCGACCCGCTGCTCTCGTCCGGAAGCACCGATTCCTCCCGGACCACATAGCCGGAGACGTCAACGGACTCTTCCACCTGGTCCTCATAGGCAAGACTCGTCATCAGCGGATCGTCCAGATACCGGAGTCCCTGGACGCCAAAATAGACCAGTACCGCCAGCGTCACCGCCGCCAGCAGTAACTTTGTTCCCAGTGTGCTGTTTTTCATGGTATCCCTTTCCTGCTGCCTCACCAGCCGGAAGTGCTCACTCCTCCGACAGGTCCACCGGCCTCAGCGGCGCAATGGTGGAAATGGCGTGCTTATATATGATCTGCTGCCGACCCTCGCTGTCCAGCACCACCACGAAGCAGTCAAACCCCGTGATAACGCCCCGCAGCTGAAAGCCGTTCACCAGGAACAGTGTAACCGGCACATTCTCCTTCCGTGCCTTGGTAAGAAAGATATCCTGTAAGTTGTTTGTCTTCTGCATGATCGTCCACTCCTTGTATGTCTGTACGGACGATATGCACAATATCTGCCTCCGCCCGCCGCTATCAGCATACCCCGGCGGACAGGAGGAATTCTGTCGCATTTTGTAACCCCGCCGAAAAATCCGGCGTTTTTTCCCATAATATCCAGTGGATGGCCTCGTTGCGCCGCAGCCAGGTCAGCTGCCGCTTGGCGTACTGCCGTGACCGCAGCTTTACCTCCGCGATGGCCTCGGCTACGGTGGCGCGGCCCTCGGCCACCGCCAGAAACTGCTTGTACCCGATAGCCTGCAGGGCCGTGGCGTCCCGGGGCAGGCCGCTTTGCAGCAGTGTCTCCACCTCCCGCAGCAGCCCCTGTGCCACCATCGCATCCACCCGCCGGTCGATGCGCTCCTTCATATCCTCCCGGTCCCGGAAGGTCAGGCCGATGTATGCCGCGTCGTACCGGGGCGGCGCCTCCCGGCTCCGCCGGTCGTGCGCCCCGATGGTCTCCCCCGTCTCGTAATAGACCTCCAGCGCCCGGACGATCCGCTTCTCATCCCGCAGGTGCAGCCGCGCCGCGCTCTCCGGGTCCACGGCCCGCAGTGCCTCCAGCAGCGCCCCCGCGCCATCCTTAGCCAGCCTTTCCTGCAATTCCCGGCGTATCTCCCCGCCCTGGCTGCCGGCGGCAAAGTCCTGCCCCCGCACCAGCGCGTCCAGATACAGCCCCGTGCCCCCCACCAGCACCGGCCGCTTTCCCCGCCGCAGGATGTCCTGCACACACGCGTCCGCCTCCCGGACGTACCGGGCCACGGACCAGCTCTCCGCCGGGTCCGCCACGGCCACCATGTGGTGGGGCACGCCCTCCATCTCCTCCGCCGTGGGGGCGGCGGTGCCGACGGTCATCCCCCGGTATATCTGCATGGAGTCCACGGACACCACCTCACCACCGAAGCGCTGCGCCAGCGCCACACCCATCTTCGTCTTGCCGCAGGCCGTGGGGCCCACCACGCAGACGACCTTGTTGTCCATGTCCTCACCTCGATCCGTTTTGGAAAGCGCCGCAACGCCGTTATGGCCTGTAAAGTCGTGGATTTTTCATTCTGCCGATGACGGGACGGTGCCGCTGTACTTTGTGTACAGCAAGCCGACCCGGCGATGGCAGAACGGAAGAGACGCGGCTTTACGCCCGTTTGAACATTTTTTCTATCTCATATTCCCTCAGCTTCACCGCCACGGGCCGCCCGTGGGGGCAGTAGCGCACCGCGCCGGACTGCACCTGCGCCGCCAGCGCCCGCAGCTCCGCCGGATCGCTGGTCATACCGGCCTTGATGGCGCTCTTGCAGGCCACGGTGTGCAGCACCTCGTCCCGCAGGGCCGCCCGGTCCGCGCTGTGCAGGCGCAGCTTCTGCGCCAGCTCCTCCAGCGTGGCGGCGGCGTCCTCGGCCCGCACATCGTCGGGCACCTCCCGCACCAGCACCGTGCCGTCGCCGAAGTCCTCGCACAAGAACCCGCAGTCCGCCAGCAGCTCCAGATTTTCCAGCACGGCGGTATATTCCTCCGCCGCCAGCGTCACCGCCGCCGGCGTCAGCAGCAGCTGCCGCATGGGCGGCTCCGTGCGCGCCTTCAGCGCGTCGAACCGCATCCTCTCATGGGCGGCGTGCTTGTCAATGAGCCACACGTTCCGTTCCGCGTCCTCGCAGATGATATACGTCTTCAGCACCTCGCCCGCCACGCGCCAGGGCTGCTCCGCCGCGGCGGGGCCCTCCGGCATGGTGATCTCCTGCTGCTCCGGCTCCGCGGCCGGGGCAGGGGAGGGCGTCGTCTCCGGTCGTTCCGCCGTTTCCTCCGGCGGTGTGATGTGATACACCACGCCCGGCGCGGCCGGTGCCGTGAACGGCTTGTCCGGCCGGCACACCACGTCGTACACCGCCATCACCGGCGTGACCGGGGCGGGAGCGGGCGCGGGTCTGACCGGCTCCGTAGCCGCCGGTCTTGCGGGTGCCGAGCCGATGGTCTTCCCCATGGGCAGCATCGCCGCCTGCGAAGGCTTTGGCGCATCCGGCCGTTTCAGGAATTCCTGTGCCGTCATGGTCTGATAGAAGGGCTTTTCCGCCGCTTTTGGCCGCCCCTCGCCGTCCAGCGCGTCTTTTACGGTGTAGTGCACCGCGTCGAACACCGCTTTCTCGGCAGCGAATTTCACCACCGTCTTGGCCGGGTGGACGTTCACGTCCACCTCGTTCACCGGCAGCGTGATGTGCAGCACACAGCCGGGGAACTTCCCCTTCAGCAGCCGGTTGCGGTAGGCCTCCTCCACGGCGGCGGTCAGCAGCTGGCTCTTCACCAGCCGCCCGTTGACAAAGAACAGCTGCCGCGCCCGGGTACCGTGTCCCGCGGCGGGACTGCTCACAAAGCCGCTGGCCCGCACATCGCCGCTGCCGCCGTTGACCTCCAGCAGACTTTTGGCAAAATCCCGGCCCAGGGCAGCGTAGATCGCTGACAGCAGCTGCCCGTCGCCGGGGGTGTGCAGCACCTCCTGCCCATCCCGCAGCAGCTTGAAGGACACCTCCGGATGGCTGAGCGCCAGCTGTGTCACCACAGCGGCAGCCGCCGCGCCCTCGGCACTGTCCTTTTTCATGAATTTCATCCGCGCCGGGGTGTTGTAGAACAGGTCCCGCACGCACACGGTGGTGCCCTCCGGGCACCCGGCGGCCGTGACCTCACCGGGCACGCCGCCCTCCAGATGCAGTGCCGCGCCGCTGTCGGCGCCCTGCACACGGGAGAAAATATCCAGCCGTGACACAGCGGCGATGGCCGCCAGCGCCTCGCCCCGGAAACCCAGCGTCCCGATAGCCGCCAGGTCCTCCGCCCGGCGCAGCTTGCTGGTGGCGTGGCGCAGAAACGCGGTAGGCAACTGCTCCGGCGCGATGCCGCAGCCGTTGTCCGTCACCCGCAGATACGTCATGCCGCCGTGCTCCAACTCCACGGATACGGCGGACGCCCCGGCGTCCAAAGCGTTCTCCAGCAGCTCCTTGCACACGCTGGCGGGGCGCTCCACCACCTCGCCGGCAGCGATGAGATCGGCGATATGGGCAGGCAGTTGTTGTATCTGCGGCATGGTATTCACTCCTTTTCTATTGCAGCTTGCTCTTCAGTTCATACAGCAGGTTCAGCGCCTCCAGGGGGCTCAGCGCGTCTACCTGCGTCCGGCGGATGATATCCGCCACGGCGCCCTCGGCCATGCCCTCCAGGGATACCTGGTCCTCCCGCGCCGCCGGGGTGTGGGGCTGCCGGGGCTGGCTCTCCAGCTCCCGCAAGATCTCCCGCGCCCGCTTGAGCACCGTGTCCGGCAGGCCCGCCAGCTTGGCTACCTCGATGCCGTAGCTCCGGTCCGCACCGCCGGGGACGATCTTCCGCAGAAAGACGATATCCTCGCCCCGGGCGTGGACGGCCACGTTGTAGTTCCGCACGTTGGGCAGTTCCTGCTCCAGCGTGGTCAGCTCATGATAATGGGTAGCGAACAGCGTCTTGGCCTTCAGCTTCCCGGCGCAGTGCTCCAGCACCGCCCGGGCAATGGACATTCCGTCGAATGTAGACGTACCCCGGCCGATCTCATCCAGAATGAGCAGGCTGTTCTTCGTGGCGCAGCGAAGCAGCTCCGACACCTCGGTCATCTCCACCATGAAGGTGGACTGTCCCGCCGCCAGGTCGTCGCTGGCGCCGATGCGGGTGAAAATGCGGTCCACCACGCCGATGTGCGCCCGCTGGGCGGGGACAAAGCACCCCACCTGGGCCATCAGCACGATCAGCGCCACCTGGCGCATATAGGTGGACTTACCGGCCATGTTGGGACCGGTGATGATGGCCACCCGGTCCTCCTTTGCGCCCATGTGGGTGTCGTTGGGCACAAAGAATGCGTCGCCCCGCACCTTTTCCACCACCGGATGGCGTCCCGCCGTGATCTCGATGACCCCGGACTCGTCCACCTCCGGCCGGCAGTAGTGGTTCTGGGCCGCTACCTCGGCAAAGGCGCACAGCGTGTCCAGCTGCGCGATCAGCGATGCCGCCAGCTGCACCCGTGCCACCTGTCCCGCCGCCTCTGTCCGCAGCGCGGCGAACAGGTCGTATTCCAGCGCCGCGTCCCGGTCATGGGCGGTGAGCACCTCATGCTCCAGATCCTTCAGCTCCTGAGTGATATAGCGCTCGCCGTTCACCAGCGTCTGCTTGCGTATGTAGTCCGCCGGCACCTGGTCCTTAAAGGAGTTGCTCACCTCGATATAGTACCCGAACACCTTGTTGTACCCCACCTTCAGGGTACGGATGCCGGTCTTTTCCTTCTCCCGGGCCTCCAGCTGCGCGATAAACCCCTTGCCGCCGGAGAGTATCCCCCGCAGCCGGTCCACCTCATCGTCATAGCCCTCGCGGATCATGCCGCCCTCCCGGACGGAGAACGGCGGCTCGTCTACCAGCACGGCGGCGATGCGCCCGCTGATGTCCTCCAGCGTCTCCAGCTGCTCGTCCAGCTTTCCCAGTGCCCCTGTCCGGAACGGCGTCAGGCACCGCTTGACCTCCGGCAGGTGCTCCAGCGCCGCCCGCAGATTCACCAGATCCCTGGCCCCGGCGGTGCCGTAGACGATCCGGCTCATCAGCCGTTCCATGTCGCCCATGCCGGTCAGGGCCAGCCGCAGTTCCTGGCGGCCCACGGTGTTGTCCGTCAGCGCCGCCACGGCATTCAGCCGCCGGTCGATGGCCGCCACGTTCACCAGCGGCTGCTGCAGCCACATCCGCAGGTTCCGCGCGCCCATGGGCGTCTTGGTCTTATCCAGCACCCACAGCAGGCTGCCCTTCTTCTCCTTGCCCCGCAGCGTCTCCGTCAGCTCCAGATTCCGCCGGGCCGTCAGGTCCAGCTCCATGAACTGCCCTGTCCGGTACCACTCCAGCTTGTCCAGCTGCTTCACGTCGGTCTTCTGCGTCTCGTAGAGATACGTCAGCAGTCCGCCCAGCGCCAGCAGCGGTGCGCTCTCATTCCGGGGCAGGTCCCGCAGCGCCGCCTCGCCGAATTGCAGCCGCACCTTCTTCTCCGCGTCCGACACGTCGAACCGTCCCTCCGCCAGCCTCTCCCGCCGGCAGGAAAAGCGCTCCTCCAGCGCGGCGGTCAGTGCCGGGTCGTCATAGGCCGCGGCGTTCATCACCGCCTCCGCCGGGGCGAAGCGCCCCAGCTCGTTGATCAGCCCCGTCAACCGCTGCGCCCCGGTGAACGCCGTCACCTGGGCCTGCCCGGTGGAGATGTCCGCCGCGCACAGTCCCGCCGCCGTGTCTGTCAGATACACGCCGCACAGATAGTTGCTGCGTCCCGCGTCCAGGCATGCCTCGTCCAGCACCGTGCCGGGGGTGACGGTACGGATGATCTCCCGCTTCACCAGCCCCTTGGCCAGGGCCGGGTCCTCCATCTGCTCGCAGATGGACACCTTGTACCCCTTGGCGATCAGCCGCGCGATATACCCCTCGGCGGAGTGATACGGCACGCCGCACATAGGGATGCGCTCCTCGTCGGACTTGCTCTTGTCCTTGTCCCTGGTGGTCAGGGCCAGGTCCAGCTCCCTCGACGCCGTCCGGGCATCTGACCCGAACATCTCATAAAAATCGCCCAACCGGAAAAACAGCAGGGAGTCGGGGTGCTTCTCCTTCTCCTCCATATACTGCCGCATCATGGGTGTCAGCTCAGCCATAGCTCGGCTCCTTTCTCCCTCCGGGAAGTCTGCGCCTTACGGCGCGGGGCGCTCAGCCCAAAAAGCCCAGCAGGCCCAGAATGCCGAAGGTGGTGTACATCAGGCACATGACCACCAGCAGAATGGTGATGATGCTGTACATGGCGCTGGTTTTCTTCGTGTGCTTGTACTTGCGGATATAGAACAGCGTGCCGCAGGTGATGCCCAGCGTCAGGGAGGACAGGTGGGTCATTACCGCGCTGTCCTTGAAGGCCGTCAGGCGCAGGATCAGGATCACCAGCACCACGGCAAACTCCGCGATCAGCGTCACATTCAGCCAGGTGGGCAGCTTCACCTTCTCCTGCTGGTTCACCTTCTCGGCCACCTTCTGGGCCATGTACGCGCCGGTGGTGTACCCGCCGTAGTTGCTGTTCTTCTTCTTGGAATGGATATTCTTATTGGGGTTGCCCTTGGCCTTGCGGATGGCCTCCTCCTGGTTGGCGTACTGGTTCACGTTGGCCTTGTAGCTGTTCTTTGCCATGGTTTAATTCTCCTTCTGTCGGTAGATTGGTAAGATAACGCCGCAGCATATCAAAAGCGTGGTGGGCAGACAGCGTCCGGATGCACTCCCGATCGCCGCCCAGGGTCAGATGCCGCACGGTCACGCCCTCCGGCGCGGAAAGCCCCACGAACACGGTGCCCACCGGGTTTCCCCGGTCGTCCCCGTCGGGACCGGCCAGTCCGGTGACGGACACCGCCAGGTCCGCGCCTGTCAGCACCCGGACGCCCAGGGCCATGGCCCGGGCCACCTCCGCCGACACCGCGCCGCAGCGCGCCAGCAAATTCTCCGGCACACGCAGTACCTGCTGCTTCACATGGTTCGTATAGCTGACTACGCCGCCCAGAAAGACCTGCGACGCGCCGGGGATATCCGTCAGCCGCTTGGCGATCAGTCCGCCGGTACAGCTCTCCGCCGCCGCCAGCGTCAGTCCCCGTTCCCGGCACAGCGTCAGTACCGTCTCCTCCAGCCCGGACACATCCACGCCGTAGAGATACGCGCCCAGCCGGGCCCTTACCTCCGCCAGCACCGGCGCCATCCGCGCCTCACAGGCACGCTCGTCCGCCCCGCGGGCGGACAGCTGCAGCATCACCTCGCCCGGCTTGGCATAGGGTGCCAGCGTCATGTCCGCCTCCCGCCGCAGCAGGTCGTTCAGCAGCTCCTGCACCTGCGGCTCCGTCAGGCCGAAGATATGCAGCGTGTGTGACCGCACCGTCTGTCCCCGGACCTGCTCCAGCCAGGGCAGCAGGCAGTGCTCGGCCATATAGCGGCACTCGTGGGGCACGCCGGGCAGCAGCGCTGCCGTGGTCTTCCCGGCGGTAAACACGCACCCTGGGGCCGTGCCCACCGGATTGCGGAACACGGTGCACCCCGCCGGCAGATAGGCCTGCTGCATATCGCATTCCGGCATCTCCCGGCGGAATACCCGGTCGAAATACCGCCGCATATCCTCCACCACCTCCTGGTGGAGCACCAGCGGTGTGTCCAGCGCGGCGCACACCGCCGTTTTCGTCATATCGTCGTAGGTGGGGCCCAGCCCGCCGGTGAACACCAGCAGCTCTGCCCGTCCCCTTGCGATGGTCACGGCCTTTTCCAGCCGCGCCGCGTCGTCGTCCACAGTGGTGTGGTACAGCACCTCCACACCGGCGGCAGTCAGCAGCCGGGAGAGGAACGCGGCATTCGTATTGGTCACGCCGCCGGTCAGCAGCTCGCTGCCCACGGCGATGATCTCCGCGGTACGGGGCATAGACGCGCCTCCTTATATCGTCGGTTTGATCCGGATCATCTCGCGTCCGGCCATGGCCCGCTGGCACAGGCCTTCCACATCCAGCGCGCTTTCGTACTCCCGCGTCTCCTCCACGCTGGGCTTCGTCTTGGGGTGCCGGGGCGTGAACACGGTGCAGCAGTCCTCATAGGGCAGGATGGACGTGTCGAAGGTGCCGATATGGCGGGCGATCTTCACGATCTCCTCCTTGTCCATGCCGATCAGGGGCCGCAGCACCGGCATGGTGGTCACGTCCTCGCTGACGGCCAGCGCCTGCATGGTCTGGCTGGCCACCTGACCCAGATTTTCTCCGGTGACCAGGGCGCGGCATCGCAGCTCCAGCGCCAGCATATTGGCCAGGCGCATCATGAACCGCCGCATGATCAGGGTAAAGTGATCCTCCGGGCACTTGCGGCGTATCTCCTCCTGAATTTCGGTAAAGGGGATGATGAACACCGCCAGCCGGCCGCACCAGGGGGTCAGCTCCTCCGCCAGCTTCAGCACCTTCTCCCGGGCCAGCTCGCCGGTATAAGGCGGAGAGGCGAAGTGGATCATCTCCAGCTGTACGCCCCGCTTGGCGATCATATAGCTGGCCACGGGGCTGTCGATACCGCCGGACAGCAGGCTCACCGCGTGGCCGCCCATACCCAGGGGCAGACCGCCCGCGGCGCTCTCGGCGGGGCCGTGGACGTAGGCCGCGTCCTCCCGTACCTCGATGTACACCGTCAGCTCCGGGTGGTGTACGTCCACCGTCAGGTGGGGGAAGGCGTCATGGAGCGCGCCGCCCACCCACTGGCTCAGCTGGATGGAGCCCATGGGGAAGGACTTGTCCGCCCGCTTGCTCTCCACCTTGAAGCTCTTGGCCGCGGTCAGCGCACCGCCCAGATAGGTCTTTGCCGTGTCGAAAATAGCCTCCTTGCTCTTCTCGCAGGGCAGCGCCCGGGTGATGGCGATGATGCCGAACACCTGCTTGCAGGCAGCGTAAGCCCCGGCGATGTCGCATTTCTCCTCCGCCGGCTCCACATAGATAGTGGACTGGCGGGAATAGATCTTCCACTTGCCGAACCGCTGGGTGCGGCGGCGGATGTTGCTCATCAGCTTCATCTCAAAGCTGCGGCGGTTCAGTCCCTTCAGGACCACCTCGCCCAGCTTGCACAGAATGATCTCGTGCATATGGTTCTCTCCTTGTTGTTGGTGTACAGATGTGGGGACGGCAGGCGGGCAGCTTCGTCCACCCCTACAACGGGACGGCGTACCCCAAGGGCATTTGTTCCGCTCCGCTCCACTGCGGGACGCCGTCCCCTACGGACGTTTATCGGCGGCGTACCGGGTCTGACGCAAGCAGGGCGGAAATGTATCCCGCCACGGCGGCGAGATTTTTCGTCCTGCCGATGGCAAGCTGACGACGGCGTATCAGGTATACGCCGAGGAGACTTGACGATGGCAGGGCGGAAAAGATGCCGCCGTCATTTCAGTGTACTGCTGCTGCGGTACTGTATGGCCTCGGCAAGATGTGCCGCCTCGATGTGCTCGCTGCCCTCCAGGTCGGCGATGGTGCGGGCCATACGCAGTATGCGGTCGTGGCTGCGGGCCGTCAGGCCCAGGCGCTCAAAGGCGCCCTGCATGAGCTTTTCGCCGGCGGCGTCCAGCGCACAGTACTGGCCGATCATGGCGGGGGTCATGTAAGCGTTACAGGACACCTCGGTCCCCGCAAAGCGCTTTTTCTGCACCTCGCGGGCGGCGTTGACCCGTTCCCGGATGGCCGATGACGGCTCCGGCTGCTCCTTGCGGCGCATGGCCTCATACTCCACTGACGGCACATCGATGTGCATATCGATCCGATCCAGCAGCGGGCCGGAGATGCGCTGCATATACTGCTCCACCTGCTGGGGTGAACAGGTGCAGCGTCCGGAGGGGTGGCCGTACCAGCCGCAGCGGCAGGGGTTCATGGCGCACACCAGCATGAAGCGGCTGGGGTAGGTGACGGTGCCCGCCGCCCGGGAGATCTGGACCTGGCCGTCCTCCAGGGGCTGGCGCAGCACCTCCAGCACCTCCCTGGGGAACT
>OLNO01003006.1_pt1 | contig 10668 bp, 12 predicted proteins | sample 1672861 | NCBI WGS metagenome assembly OLNO01 (sample SAMEA3136731, study PRJEB25190) | human gut metagenome | reverse complement strand
ACCCGGACTCCCCGGCGGAAGTTCTCTTCACCCACAAATTCAAATCTATCCGTTGATACTTCTCTCCACGTATGTTGTATGCAGGATGTGATGTGCTTTTTCACTTCCCGGCTCTCCCAGATACTCCTGATACAGTCTTTTTATGGAAGGATTTTCATGGGATTTTCTCAATGTCCTGGCCGCATCGTTTTCATACAGCGCCTTCGCGCGGAGGGCTTTCACATCTTCAAAGTTTCTCACATCCGCGTGTACCCGGGGCTGGCCGCCGCCGTTGACACATCCGCCCGGACAGCACATGATCTCCACAAAGTGATAATCTGCTTCGCCTGCCCGGATTTTATCCATAATTACTTTTGCGTTGCTTAATCCGGAGGCCACTGCTACTTTCACATCCGTTCCCGCCACGTTGTATGTGGCTTCCTTGATGCCCTCTGTCCCCCGCACTTCTGTAAACTCTACATTTTCAAGCGTTTCCCCGGTCAGTTTTTCTACCGCGGTCCGAAGGGCTGCCTCCATAACGCCTCCGGTGGCGCCGAAGATCACACCGGCTCCCGTGGACTCGCCCAGCGGGTCGTCGAAACCTTCTTCCGGCAGAGCCCGGAAGTTGATGCCGACCTTGCGGATCAGCCGTGCCAGCTCTCTCGTCGTGATCGAGATATCCACATCCGGGACACCTGCAGCGTCCTGGTCCTCTCTCCGGATCTCAAACTTTTTCGCCGTACAGGGCATTACGCTGACGCAAACGATATCTTTCGGGTCAAGTCCCGTTTTTTCAGCATAGTATGTTTTTGTTACCGCACCGAACATCTGCTGAGGAGATTTGCAGCTGGACAGATGCGGCAGCTGGTCGGGATAATAGTGCTCACAGTACTTGATCCATCCCGGAGAGCAGGAAGTTATCATAGGCAGTACCCCGCCGTTTTTCACCCGGCCGATAAACTCATTGGCTTCCTCGACAATTGTAAGATCGGCACTGAAATCTGTGTCGAATACTTTATCAAATCCGATCCGCCTCAGAGCGGCCGCCATTTTTCCTTCTACATCCGTGCCCATGGGATAACCGAACTCTTCCCCGAGAGCAGCACGAACCGAGGGGGCGGGCTGCACAACCACATGTTTTGTCTCATCTGCGATTGCCGCCAGCACGTCGTCCGTATTATCCTTCTCATACAGGGCGCCTGTAGGGCAGGCCGCAATACACTGTCCGCATCCCACACAGCTGGTATCTCCCAGTCCCATCTCAAAGGCTGATCCGATAAATGTGGCAAATCCTCTGTTATTCGGGCCGATTACGCCTACAGCCTGCACCTTCCCGCATACTGCACAGCAGCGGCGGCACAGAATACATTTGTTGTTATCTCTGACCATATGCACTGCGCTGGTATCGGGCTCATAGTGCGGCATCTCTCCTGCAAAGTGATCTTCATCCTCCACGCCCAGTTCCTGGCAGAGTTCCTGCAGTTCACAGTGCCCGCTTCTGACGCAGGACAGACATTTCTTATCATGAACAGATAAGAGAAGTTCCAGCGTCCTCTTCCGTGATTCGATCAGCTTCTGCGTATTGGTCAGAACTTCCATGCCTTCCGAGACAGGATAGACACAGGCCGCCACCAGATTTCTTGCACCTTTTACTTCCACCACGCACATGCGGCAGGCGCCGATCTCGTTGATTTCTTTTAAATAGCACAGGGTGGGAATACGGATTCCGGCTGCGTGTGCCGCTTCCAGGATGGTAGAGCCTGCCGGAGCAGTAACATTTAAGCCGTTAATTTTCAGATTGACATTTTCCATCTTCTCTCCCCTCCTTATTCTTTATAAATCGCGCCGAATCTGCATTTTTCCATACAGGCGCCGCATTTCACACATTTTTCCGGGTTAATCATATGTACTTCTCTTACGCTGCCGATGATCGCATCTGCCGGACAGGTTCGTGCGCAGAGCGTACACCCCTTGCATTTATCCGGATTGATCATATAGTGCAGAAGATCCTTACAGACGCCTGCCGGACATTTTTTATCCACAATATGCGCAATATATTCCTCTCTGAAATACCGCAGCGTAGAGAGCACCGGATTGGGCGCCGTCTGTCCCAGCGCGCACAGAGAACTGGTTTTCAGGTGGCTGCACAGTTCTTCCAGTCGGTCCAGATCTTCCATCTCCGCCTGTCCTTTTGTAATCTTTTCCAGGATCTCCAGCATACGCCTTGTTCCGATCCGGCAGGGCGTACACTTTCCGCAGGACTCATCCACCGTAAACTCCAGGAAGAACTTGGCGATATCCACCATACAGGTATCCTCATCCATAATGATCAGACCGCCGGAGCCCATCATGGATCCGATAGCGATCAGATTGTCATAGTCTATGGGCACATCCAGATGTTCCGCCGGGATACATCCGCCGGAAGGCCCTCCGGTCTGGGCGGCCTTGAACTTCTTCCCGCCGGGAATGCCTCCGCCGATCTCTTCCACAATCTCCCGCAGTGTCGTTCCCATAGGGATCTCCACCAGACCGGTGTTATTGATCTTTCCGCCCAGGGCAAATACTTTTGTTCCCTTGGACTTTTCTGTTCCCATGGATGCGAACCATTCCGGCCCGTTTACAATAATCTGGGGAATATTTGCAAATGTTTCTACGTTATTTAATATGGTCGGTTTCTGGAACAGACCTTTCAGTGCCGGGAACGGCGGGCGGGGTCTGGGCTCTCCCCTGCTGCCTTCAATGGATGTCATGAGAGCCGTCTCCTCGCCGCACACAAATGCACCTGCACCGAGTCTCAGTTCTATATCAAAATCAAATCCGCTTTCAAAAATATTTTTCCCCAGGAGTCCGTATTCCCGCGCCTGGGCGATTGCGATTTCCAGCCGTTTTACGGCAATGGGATATTCCGCCCGCACATAAATATAACCCTGGGACGCCCCGATGGCATATCCTGCTATGGCCATAGCCTCCAGCACCGCGTGGGGATCTCCTTCCAGAATAGAACGGTCCATAAATGCCCCCGGATCCCCCTCGTCCGCGTTGCAGCAGACATACTTCTGATCCGCCCCATTGGCCGCTGCGAATTTCCATTTCAGTCCGGTGGGAAAACCGGCGCCTCCTCTGCCTCTCAGGCCGCTGTCCAGCAGGATCTGGATCACATCTTCCGGCTTTTTCTCCGTCAGCACAATGCCGAGAGCCTCGTAGCCCCCGGTTCCTATGTATTCTTCAATATCTTCCGGGTTAATCACACCGCAGTTGCGCAGAGCAACCCGGTGCTGCTTTTTATAAAAATCCGTCTCATTAAGAGGAGTAATTTTGTCTGTCTTTGTTGTCTCTTCATAGAGCAGGCGGGTCACAACTCTTCCCTTCAGAAGATGTTCCGCCACAATCTCCGGAATGTCGTCCTCCTGTACCATGGAGTAAAAGGTGCCTTCCGGATATACGATCATAATCGGTCCCAGCGCGCACAGGCCGAAACAGCCGGTCTTTACCACGCCGACTTCCTCGGAAAGCCCCTGAGCCGCGATCTCTTTTTCCAGTCTGTCAATAATCCTCTGGCTGCCGGAGGAGGTACATCCTGTTCCGCCGCAGACAAGTACATGTGAACGATACATATTCTTCCACCTCCTCTTTCTACTCTGCCTTTTCCTGAGCGGCACTGAGCGTATATTTCGTCACCACCTGTCCGCCCAGCAGATGAAGCCGCAGCACTTCCAGCGCCTTCTCCGGGGTCATTTTTACATATGTCACCTTTTCTTTTCCCGGCGCCATCACTTCCACAATAGGCTCATACTGGCACAGACCGATACAGCCGGTCTGTGTCACATTGATCTTATCGCTGAGCCCCTGTTCCTGAACCGCATCGGAAAGGGCTGTAAGCACCGGTCTTGCCCCGCTGGCAATTCCGCAGGTAGCCATCCCCACAACAACCCGGGTCTGTTTTTCATTCTCGGCGCGGACACCGACCCGCCCCTGCATCCTGGCCCTGATTGCACGTAATTCTTCAAGAGATTTCATAGATTCCCTCCAATTCTGCTTTTATTTCCTCTGTCTCTTTCTGTTCATGTTTCCGATTTATTTTTCCGTTCTTAACTTTCACTTTCTCTTCTATATCCAATGTCCGTTGTCTATATATCTGCTCCTCCGTCCGTCTCATTTTTTCCTGACTCCAGATATTCTTTAACAAATGCAGACACTTCCGGCTCCCGGAGAGAAATATTTTCTCCCAGAATCTCACGGATCTGACAGGTATCAAGCACAAAACTTTTCTCTTCATATCTGTATGTATACCGGAAACGGATATTCTCATTAAATGCGGTCAGCGTATATATCACTGAACTGATGTCCCCCAGCGGCATCCTGTCAATATGGGACAATCCAAATACCGCTTTTACTGTCGTTCCTTTTCCCTTTTCTGAATCAATCTGAAAGCTGCCTCCCGTGCTTACCGCCGCCTGCCGGAAAAACGGGATGCCCAGTCCCACTTTTCTCGTGGTTCTTGTCGTAAAAAACGGATCCTCCGCACAAGCCGTTTCCTCCGCCGTCATGCCCTGCCCGTTGTCTCTGATCAATACTGTCAGAATATCCTGAGCAGGCTGTACATCCACTGTAATTTCCACAAAAGTGGCCTGTGCCCGGATGGAATTCTCTGCCACATCCAGAATGTTCAGTGAAATCTCCGGCATCATAGGCTTACTCGTACTTTGCCAGAATGCCGTCCAGATCGTCCACGGTAAGACGTCCGTACACTTCATCGTTAATCATCATAACCGGGGCAAGCCCGCAGGCTCCCACACAGCGGCACGCATCCAGGGAAAACCTGCCGTCCGGCGTACATTCTCCGCCTACAATGCCAAGCTTCTCCATCAGCGCATTATAAATATCTCCGGATCCCTTGACATAGCATGCTGTGCCAAGACAGACAGAAATCCGGTATCTTCCTTTTGGATTCAGCGTAAACTGGGAATAAAATGTAGTCACGCCATAAATCTTTTCCAGCGGAATACCGGTTTCATCCGAAATGATCTTCTGCACTTCCAGCGGAAGATATCCATATATATCCTGTGCCTTCTGCAGAATCGGCATCAGGGCACCTTTTTCATCTTTCAGCCCGGAAATTACTTTCAAAAGCGCCTCTTCCTGTTCCTTTGTTCCGGAAAACGGAACGCTTCCTGTTTTAGCAGCCATTCTTCAACCTCCATTTCTCGCATATTCTGGTGCTCATTACAACCATCATATCATAGGGTATTACAAAATACCACCGGAATATTTGTGAAATTTTATGTATTTTTTTGTTTTTACAGATTATTTTATTTTATCAATCGTACATAATATACAATTTTTATGTTCATTGCCTTTTTTATATGTAAATGTTATACTGAATGAAACTTTTAACTGATTACAATTTATTTCGGGAATAATTTTCAGGAGGTTTTATGACAATCAGAGAGATGCAGAAAATCCTGGACGCACAGTTTCTGTACGGAGAAGAACTGGCGGACGTGGATGCGGAATTTGTCTTTTCCGCCGATATGATGAGCGATGTACTCGCCTACTGCGGCAAATGCTCCGTTCTTATGACAGGTCTGTGCAATCCCCAGGTGGTGCGCACCGCGGAAATGCTGGATATTGTCTGTATTATCTTTGTCCGCGGGAAAATGCCGGACGAACATATGCTTGCCCTTGCCATGGGAAAAGGAATCGCGGTTCTGGCAACTGAACACTACATGTTTACGGCATGCGGCCTGCTCTATGAACATGGACTCAGAGGAGGTGCTTAGATGGGCGATCAGCTGATATTCACCTATGACATAGACGGCAGTGACTTTACCCGGGCAGGTGAAGCCAGCAGTTCTGTCAAAAACAAATTGAAAATGCTGGGCGTAAACAGCGAGATTATCCGGCGGGTGGCCATCGCCATGTATGAAGGAGAAATCAACATGGTCATCCACGCTGACGGAGGTCAGATCACGGTCACGGTCTCGGATGACGATATTGTCATGGTTCTCGCCGACAAAGGCTCCGGTATACCGGATGTTGAAAAAGCCATGCAGGAAGGCTATTCCACGGCCAGACCGGAAGTCCGCTCCCTGGGATTTGGCGCCGGAATGGGCCTTCCGAACATGAAGCGCTATACGGACCGGATGGAAATTGACACTGTTGTCGGACAGGGAACTACCATTACCATGAAAGTAGCGTTTTAAAGGAGGTGCGTCATTGGACAAAAACAAATTTATCCGCTCGGTCCGCTTGAAAGAATCCGCCTGCCAGGGGTGCATTAACTGTATCAAGCACTGCCCCACACAGGCAATCCGGGTGCACAACGGGAAGGCACATATCATAGATAAGTTCTGCATTGACTGCGGACGGTGTATCCGGTACTGTCCCCATCACGCGAAAATCGCTATCTATGATCCGCTTTCTGTGATCAATAATTTCAAATACACCGTCGCTCTTCCGGCCCCGTCCCTCTATGCTCAGTACAATAATCTGACCAGCACGGACATTGTGCTCAACGCCCTCCTGAAACTGGGATTCGATGATGTATACGAAGTAAGCGCGGCGGCGGAGCTTGTGTCGGAGGCTTCCAGGGAATACATAAAGGCTCATGAAAAAGAAGCGCCTTTTATCAGTTCCGCCTGTCCCTCCGTCATCCGTCTGATCCGGGTAAAGTTTCCTTCCCTGATCTCCCGCCTTCTTCCCATCAAGGCTCCGGTAGAAGTGGCTGCAGAAATTGCCCGGGCCAGAGCCATGAAAAAGACCGGACTGAAACCGGAAGAGATCGGTATTATCTTTCTCTCTCCCTGTCCCTCCAAAGTCTCCTATGCAAAAGCGCCTCTGGGTATTGAAAAAAGCAATATCGACAATGTAGTAGCCATTAAGGAGATCTATCCCCTGCTTCTGCCTCATATGAAGCACGACGAAAGTCAGCTTACCCCTCTTTCAAACTCCGGCAGAATCGGAATCGGCTGGAGCAGCGCCGGCGGAGAAGTAGGCGGACTCCTGGTGGACAACTATCTGGCGGGAGACGGAATCGTCAATATTCTCCGGGTTCTGGAGGAACTGGAAGATGAAAAACTCCACGGGCTGACCTTTGTAGAGTTAAGCGCCTGTACCGGCGGCTGCGTAGGAGGCGCTCTTACCGTGGAAAATGAATACATTGCCACAACAAAGACAAAGCGTCTTATAAAATATCAGCCGGTGTCGAAAAACCATTTATGTGATAATCCGGAAATCCAGAGCATGTACTGGGCGGATGATGTGGAGTACGAACCGGTTTTCCGTCTGGGCAATACATTCAGAGAAAGCCTGCGCATGATGAGCGAAGTCGAGCAGCTCACCGCCCGGTTTCCGGGGCTGGACTGCGGCTCCTGCGGCGCGCCCACCTGCCAGACACTGGCGGAAGACATTGTCCGGGGAGACGCCACACCAAACGACTGCATCTATGTCCTCCGGTCCAATATTGCAGACCTCTCTCACAAAATTCAGCATCTGACCCGGGAAAGAGAACCGGATGACAACATGCCGGAAGAGGACAAAGCCCTCCTCCGGAAATACATCCGTGAACTGACCACAGATCTGGCCTCCTTCGGAGTGCCGGACAGACAGAAAAGAAAGGATTAGGTGATCCATATGAAACTGCAGACAATACTGAAACTTCCGGACTGCCATATCCTGGCAGAAGGCAGGCCGGACCGGGAAGTCACCCGGGTCTTCTGCTGTGATCTTCTGAGCATCGCTATGAGCAGAGCTCCCTCTGACAGTGTGTGGGTAACGGTAATGGGGAATAAAAATACAGTAGCCGTCGCCTCTCTCACCGACGTAGCCTGTATCGTACTGGCAGAAGGCGTCTCCATGGACAGAGATTCTCTGGAAAAAGCCTCCGAAGAAGGAATCGCGGTTCTTTCCACAGAACTCCCTGTCTTTGACATGGCTCTGAATATCTACAAGGCAGGCATGGAATGATCCCTCTTTTTTATGATCTGCACATTCATTCCTGCCTTTCCCCATGCGGGGATGATGACATGACTCCGGCAAATCTGGTCGGGATGGCTGCAGTCAAAGGGCTGGATGTCATTGCCCTGACGGACCACAACAGCTGCCGCAACTGTCCCGCCGCCCTTTATCACGGCAAAAACTACGGCGTCACTGTAATTCCGGGCATGGAGCTGACCACCGCGGAAGAAGTCCATGTAATCTGTCTCTTTCCTGCCCTGGAGGACGCCCTGGCATTTGACGCCTATGTATACGAGCGTCTCCTTCCCGTTCCGAACCGGGAGGACATCTTCGGGAAACAGCAGATCATGGATGAAAAAGACCGTGTAACAGGCACTGTAGAAAATCTGCTGATCACTGCCACTTCCATTTCTTATGACGACGCTCTTCCTCTTGCGGAATCTTTCGGCGGCATCGCCTACCCGGCTCATGTGGACAAATCTTCCACAAGCCTTCTTTCCAATCTGGGCTTTGTCCCGCCGGACAGTACCTTTTCCTGCGCGGAATTTCATGACTTCCGGCATCTTCACCGGATCCGCAGAGAGCATCCGTATTTTGAGAGGTGCAATGTAATCTGTTCTTCCGACGCCCATTACCTGGAAGATATCCATGAACCGGAATACCGGATTCTGGCAGAATCCCGGAAAATCAATGATATCCTGAAAGCCCTGGTGCGGTGTGAATGGAAATAGCAAAGATTAATTTTAAGAAATGTTATTAAGAATCCCTTGCTTTGTCCATTTCTCCTGCTATAATAGGTTTGGTAATATTTGTGCGGCAGCCCTCTGCCACAGCGGTCTGCCCGATAATTTTTTTCTAAGGAAGGAGACTCATCTACATGATACATGTTACAGAAACTATCAAATATGTCGGTGTCAACGACCACCAGGTAGATCTTTTCGAAGGCCAGTATGTCGTGCCCAACGGAATGTCTTACAACTCCTATGTTATTGACGATGACAAAATCGCTGTTATGGATACTGTGGACATTCACTTCACTCATGAATGGCTGGACAACCTGGCAAATGTTCTGAATGGAAGAAAGCCGGATTACCTGATCATCCAGCACATGGAGCCGGACCACTCCGCAAATATTGAGAATTTCCTGAAAACATATCCGGATACAACCGTTGTTGCCACAGCAAAAGCATTCGCCATGATGGACTGCTTCTTCAGCCTGGATCCCCAGGTAAAGCGGCTGACAGCTGAAAACGGCTCCACATTGTCTCTTGGAAAACACGAGCTGACTTTCGTATTTGCTCCGATGGTTCACTGGCCGGAAGTTATGATGACTTACGACAGCACAGACAAAGTGCTCTTCTCCGCGGACGGATTCGGAAAATTCGGCGCCCTGGACGCAGAGGAAGACTGGGATGATGAAGCCCGCCGCTACTATATCGGCATTGTAGGAAAATATGGTGCACAGGTACAGGCTGTCCTTAAAAAGGCTGCCGGACTGGACATTCAGATCATCTGCCCGCTCCACGGCCCGGTACTGAAAGAAGATCTGGGACACTATATCGGAAAATATGACGTCTGGTCTTCCTATGCTGTAGAGTCAGAGGGAATTGTAATCGCATACACTTCCGTATACGGCAACACAAGAAAAGCTGTGGAAATGCTGGCTGAGCAGCTGAAAGCAAAAGGCTGCCCGAAAGTAGTCGTACATGACCTGGCAAGATGTGATATGTCCCAGGCAGTTGCAGATGCATTCCGCTACGGCAAACTGGTTCTTGCAACTACAACATATAATGCGGAGATTTTCCCGTTCATGAAACAGTTTATCGATCACCTGACCGAGCGCAACTACCAGAAGCGTACCATCGGCCTGATTGAAAACGGTTCCTGGGCTCCTCTTGCCGCCAAGATTATGAAAGGCATGTTTGAGAAATCCAAAGACATTACCTGGCTGAACACAACTGTAAAGATTAAATCTGCAGTCAGCCCGGAAAACAAAGATCAGATTCAGGCAATGGCTGATGAACTCTGCCAGGAGTATATCGCCCAGTCTCCGGAAGCTGCAAATAAGAATGATCTTACCGCTCTCTTCCGCATCGGTTACGGCCTGTATGTTGTTACATCCAACGACGGAAAGAAAGACAACGGTCTGATCGTCAACACAGTAACGCAGCTGACTGACACACCCAACCGTGTGGCTGTAAATATCAATAAGGCAAACTACTCTCACCACATCATCAAGCAGACCGGCATTCTTAATGTAAACTGCCTGTCTGTAGACGCACCGTTCAGCGTATTCGAGAGATTCGGATTCCAGAGCGGACGGACTGTGGACAAGTTTGAGGGCATCACACCGGTTCGCTCCGACAACGGCCTGATCATTCTGCCGAAATACATCAACGCTGCCATTTCACTGAAAGTTGAGCAGTATGTTGATCTGGATACGCACGGCATGTTCATCTGCTCTGTAACAGAAGCCCGTGTAATGAGCGAAAAAGAAACAATGAGCTACACCTATTATCAGAACAATGTAAAACCGAAGCCGGATACAGAAGGCAAGAAAGGTTTTGTCTGCAAGGTGTGCGGATATATCTATGAGGGAGATGTGCTCCCGGATGATTTCATCTGCCCGCTCTGCAAACACGGTGCAGTTGATTTTGAGCCGATCCAGTAAGCAAGGCCGGAACAACAGAATAAAAGCGGCTTCCATTGTCCGCTTCCATTCAATAGAAAACA
>OLNO01003002.1_pt1 | contig 10676 bp, 8 predicted proteins | sample 1672861 | NCBI WGS metagenome assembly OLNO01 (sample SAMEA3136731, study PRJEB25190) | human gut metagenome | reverse complement strand
AAAAGCGGCAAGGCCCACCAGCACGGCCAGCTTTAAGCCTGTGATCAAAAAAATCCACCTCCACAGGCCTTTTGCCATGCGTAGGAGCGTTTTGTTTAACAGAAGCATACTACCCCTTCTTCCCTTGGCGCTGGGTTCCATCCCAGGAGATGGCCCAAGGGTGGAATTTGCAACAAGTCATTACCCTTATTATAGTTAGTTATTGCTAACCTGTCAAGAGCGTCTGTCCCTCACACAGGACAGCCGGTTGCTTTTGCCCCCCTTTAGGTCAGTTTAATCTTATTTGTTCAGGTCGTATTCGCTTTTCATATCAAACCATACTTCTTTCAATCATCGTTCCTGGGCGTGGCCCTTTTCTGTCTGCTTTTCTTTCTCATAGCCCATGATACGGTCCACATTGCCCTTTTGGCTTAATGATACTAACAGCTTCCCAATCATCCTCCATAGAGGATGTCTCCGGACAAAGAGTTAGCCAATGCGCCAGCCCTCAGCCTGCTCACGTATCTCGATGAACCGCCGGTACAGCCCGCCCTGGGCCATCAGCTCCGCATGGGTGCCCTGCTGGACGATGCGGCCGTCCTCTACCACCAAGATCTGGTCGGCGTGCTGGATGGTGGCCAGCCGGTGGGCGATGGCGAGGATCGTCTTTCCCTTGGTCAGGGCGGACAGGGCCTGCTGGATCAGGTGTTCATTCTCCGGGTCCACGCTGGCAGTGGCCTCGTCCAGGATGACGATGGGCGCGTCTTTCAGGATGGCCCGGGCGATGGAGATCCGCTGTTTCTCCCCGCCGGATAGGGTGGAACCGCCCTCCCCAATCACCGTGTCATACCCATTGGGCAGCGCCATAATGAAGTCGTGGCAGCAGGCGGCTTTGGCGGCGGCCACCACCTGCTCATGGGTCGCCTCGGGACAGCCGAACTTGATGTTGTTCTCCACGCTGTCCTGGAAGAGATACACATTCTGAAAGACCATGGAGATGTTCCGCAGCAGGCTCTCGCAGGTAAACTCCCGCACGTCGTGGCCGCCGACGGACACGGTCCCGCTGTCCGCGTCATAGAACCGGGCCACCAGGTTGCAGATGGTGGTCTTACCGGAGCCGGACGGCCCCACGATGGCGGTGGTGGTCCCCTGGGGCGCGGTGAAGGTCACATCGTGGAGCACCTCCCGCTGGCCGTAGCCAAAGGACACATGGGAGAGGGCCACGTCGAACCGCTCCGGGGTGATCTCCCGTCCGTCCTTGTCGATGAAGTCGGTGTGCTCCAGTTCCTCCAGCCGGTCCAGTACTGAGTCTGTCACCGACAGGACGTGTGCCGCGTCGTTGATGGCCTCCACGCTGCCGAAGATGGTGAAGGAGAACAGGGCGATCATCAGGAAATATGGGAGCGGCAGCGTACCCACCAAAGCCTGCTGTCCGGCAGTAAGGACCAGCCCCACGGACGCAGCCCGCAGAGCAAACAGGTGCAGGCAATTCCAGGGCACGAATCCAAACTCATTCTTGATGCGGATGGCCTTGTTGTCCCGGCAGGCCTTCCGGAACCGCTGGACAGATACCCCGTCCTGGCCGAAGGACTTCACCACCGGCAGGCCGTGGATGTACTCGATGGCCGCGCCGGAGAGAGCCTCCTGGGCCCGGTGGCCCACCGGGGCGGTGCGGGCGCTCTGCCGGCCGATGCCCCGCAGGGCAAAGGCGGATACCAGGACGCCGGCCAGCGCCACCAGAGCCGCAGGCGGGCAGAAGATGGCCACGCACAGCAGGATCACAGCCACCTGGATATAGCCGTTGATCACCGCGTCCACCATCTTCATGCTCTGAAGTTCCAGCGTGCTCAGCTCCGTGGTGAGGGCGGTCAGGATGTCCCCCAGGTTGTTCCTTGCGAAGTATCCCAGGGACACCCGTTTCAGCACATCCCCCAGCTCCATGCGCTGGTCCGCCGCCCGCTCCGTACCGATGCTCTCCTGGAGCCGGTTCTTCCAATAGGTGAAGAAGAACCGCAGCAGGATCAGCACCACGATCCCGCCCAGGCACAGCCAGGGAAGAGAGGCCGGGAGTTCGTTTTCTCCCCAGGCGTTTCCGATCAACTGCCCCAGGGCCCAGGCAGCCAGCATTACCGGCCCGGCGGTGCACCAGGTGGCGAAGAAGGAGCACACGAAACCCAGGATCATCCGCTTCCGATAGCCCTTCGCCCACCGCAAAATGCGTCCGACACTTTGAAACATCTCAGTTTCCCTCCTTTTCCCCGGAAGTGACCGCCCAGTTCCGCACCCCCACATGGGCTGCCCACAACATCTGATACAGCGGGCAGCGGGAGAGCAGTTCCCTCTGGGTGCCTCTGTCCACGATCTGTCCCTTCTCCAGCACCACGATCTGGTCCGCGTTCTGGATGGTGGAAAGCCGGTGGGCGATCACCAGCAAGGTCTTTCCTTTGGAGAGGGCCATGATAGACCGCTGGATCTTGTCTTCATTCTCCGGGTCCGTGAAGGCGGTGGCCTCGTCCAAAATGACGATGGGCGCGTCCTTCAAAATCGCTCTTGCGATGGCGATGCGCTGCCGCTCCCCGCCGGAGAGCTGCTTGCCCGCGTCCCCGGCGGCGGTGTCCCAGCCGTGCTCCAGACGGCCGATGAACTCCTCACACTGGGCTGCCCTGGCGGCTGCAAACACCTCCTCATCCGAGGCCCCCGGCCTTCCCAGCCGGATGTTCTCCTTCAGGGAGCAGTCAAAGAGGAAGTTGTCCTGGGTGACGAAACTGATCTCCCGGGAGAGCTGTTTCAAAGGCAGTTCCCGGATGTCCCGCCCGCCCAGAGTGATGGAGCCGCCGGTCACATCCCAGAACCGGGCCGCCAGCCGGGCGATGGTGGACTTTCCGCCGCCGGAGGGACCCACCAGAGCGGTGAAGGTACCGGCGGGAAGTTCCAGATCAATGTGACGCAGCACAGTGTCCTCTTCTTTCCCGCTATACGAGAAGGACACATCCCGCAAAGTGATACCGCTGCCGGAGAGGCGGGAGGGCTCGGACGCCTCGGGCAGCTCCTCCAGATCCAGCAGATGCCGAGTGTCCCGGACGGCAAATTCCATGCTCTTCATGGAATTGAGAAAGGCTGCAGCCTGCACCAGCGGGGACACGATACCCAGCACCAGCATCAAGCACAGAGCCAGCCGGGCCGGGTCCAGGACGCCGGTCTGATACAGGGCGATCCCAACCGGCAGGGTAGCCAGCAGCGTGGTAGGCAGGATGGACAGGCACAGGTTCATGGATTTCCAGGTGCAGCGAAACCAATCCAGTGTGAAGTCACGGAAGCTGGTCACCGCCCGGACGAATTTCTCATAGGAGGCGCCGCTTTGGTTAAAAGCCTTTACCACCTCGATGCCCTCCACATACTCCACGATGATGCTGTTGACCTGGGCATTGGCCGCCATGTAGGCGGCATACTTTTCGTTGTAGGTCCGCAGGCCCGCCGCCATGGGGATCAGCGCGGCCGGGATCGTAGCAAGGGAGGCAAGGCCCATCCGCCAATCCATGGCAAAGAGGGCGATCACCACCACGATAGGCAGCAGCACATTGGAACTCAATTCCGGTATCATGTGGGCCAGCGGCGGCTCAATGTCCTCGATCCGATCCACGATGGTGCTTTTGAGGGAGCCGACGGGCTTCGACAGCACACTCCCCAAGGGGGCGTGCATCAGCTTATGGGCCACTTGACGGCGCAGGCCCTCCAAAATGGTGTAGGCAGACACATGAGCCAGCATAGTCGAAAAGGCGTAAAAAGCCACCTTGACCGTATATCCCGCCAGACACACTCCAGCCCATCGGAGAAGCTCCGTTCCGGAGGCCGACTGATGGATAAACAGGCGAAGGATCTCATAGACCCCCAGATACGGCACAAAGCCCCCTGCTACGCTGATAACAGCACACAAGACAGACAAGACCAGCTTTCCCCGGCAGGGACCGGCAAAGGAGAGCAGGATGGCCAGCCAGCTGCGTTGTTTCACAAAACCACTCCTCTCAAAAAAAATTGGCATGGTGAGATGTCTCTCACCATGCCCTATTGTATCGGTTCTTGCCCATGCTTGCCGCTCCGCCCGGCCGGCATCACTCCGTTTCGTCAGGAAAAGAGAGAACGGGGTTCCCGCCTCCCCGTCGATATTCCAACGGAGTTTGTCCCTTCACCGCCCGGAAAGCCGCGGCAAATTTGCTTGCGCTGTCATAGCCCACCGCCCCGGCGATCTCTGTGACACTGGTCTCCGGTTCTTTTCGAAGCAGCAGAGCCGCCCGATCCATCCGCAGTGCCCGCATATAGGTGTTCACCGGACTGCCATATACACTTTTGAAGCAGGCCTTCATGGTGGTCAAAGGTATCTGGTACTGTCTGGACAGAGCCTCCAATGTGATATGCTGCTCCAGATGCTCCACCAGATAGGAGCGGATGGCCTTTACCGTTTCTACCTGGGAACGGTAAAAATACGGTTTTTCCGTTCCGCTTCCCAATTCCAGGGCGTCGAGATACAGCAGCAGCTCCAGAATCTTTACCCGGAAGTAGGGCATTTTGATCCGCTCCGGTACGGCACACAACTCCTGAAAAATGTGATCCACCGAGGGTGCTCCGTGAATGACCTGCGGCCGGGCATCCGGGCAGAATTTCCGCTGAATGGCGGCCAGATCCAAAGGATAGTCTCCCGCCAGACGAGCCAGCTCCATGGGGATCATGGACAGGTCAAAGCACATGGAGATGCCATGATAGTGGGACAACGGGAGAGAAAAGTATCCTTTGTGCTTCAGGCGGCGATCCACTTTCAGGTCACCTGCCTCCACATAGGAGAACGCGTCGTCGCCCACAGCGTATTCCATCCGGCCCTCCCGGCAATAGTCGATGCAGAGGAGATCCTGTCGGGTTTCAAAAGAGGAGTCGCAATAGGCCATGTGGAAATCGTTATACAGGATGGTAGCGCCGGGGAACACCTCATAGACGGTCATGGTTCCCTCGCCGCTCTCATTTCGCAGCTGATAAACGCTGCACCCACCACTCTTGGCCAAGAGGCGCAGATCCGGCTGGCTGTCCTGTAAAAATGCCACTGCGGCTCAGCTCCTTTCTCAAAGTTCCAGGACTCGATCACAGGCGCACTGGAGAAATTCGCGGTCATGTGTCACCACCAGAACCACCCGGCCCTCGTCCGCCAGTTCCCGTGCGCAACAGGCCACTTCCTGCATTCTTGCATAGTCCAGACCACTGGTGGGCTCGTCGAATACCAGCAGCGGCTTTTGGGACAGCATGGCGGTAGCCACCGCCAAACGCTGTTTCTGGCCGCCGGAGAGAGACATAGGGTGCTTTTCCCGGAACGCAAGCAAATGGAGCCGCTCCAACACCTCCTGGATGCGCTGGTCAGAGAGTCCTTCCATAGCCAACTGACACTCTCCCCATACGCTGTCGGAAAAGAGCTGATGGTTCACATCCTGCATGACGCAGTAGGCAATCCGCTGCCGCTGCTTCGCACCAAGGATGCGGCCGTTGAGGCGGATCGTTCCGGCACTCTCCCGCATCAGGCCGCACAGGCAGCGGGAAAGGGTGCTTTTTCCCACGCCGTTGTCACCCGTGACGGCCAGCACCTCTCCCGGGCGGGCGGAGAAGGAAAGGTTTTGAAATACCGGCGGCTCCCGCTTGTACCGGCAGCTCAGTCCCTCCACAGACAGTCCATCCTGTTCCCCCGCGGCGCGGGAGGGCGGCAGAGTCACCTGAGTAGGCGTGAGCGTGCGAAGGCCCAGAGCGATCCGTTCTGTCTCAGCCAGCCGCCGGAATTCTGCTCCGCTCCAGATCCGCTCCACGATCCCATCCCGCAGATAGACAGCCCGATCTATGAGATCCGCCAGAAAGTACAACCGATGCTCCGCAATGAGAATGGTGTGTCCCCGACTTTTCAGGTATGCGATTTGATCATGGAGTCTTTCGATGGTTTCCCGATCCAAATTGGCCGTAGGCTCATCCAGAATGTAGAGCTTCGGCCCCATGGCATAGACCGAGGCAAAGGCCAGCAGCTGCTTTTCTCCGCCCGACATGGCGAAGATGTTCCGCCCCCTCAACCGCTTCAGATGCAGGCGGTCGGTGGTATCATCCAGCCGATGGAGGATCTCACCCCGGGTCATACCCTGATTTTCCAGGCCAAAGGCCAGCTCACTGTCGGAATCCATGTTGAAAAACTGACTTTTGGGGTTCTGGAAAACAGACCCCACCTGCCGGGCCAGCTGGTAAAGAGGTTGTTCCCGCACCGGCGCGCCGTGGAGCAGGACCTGTCCGGTCAGCGTGCAGTCCTCCGTAAATGCCGGGATCAGGCCGTTGACCAACTTCGTGATGGTGGTCTTTCCGCAGCCGGAAGCGCCGCAGAGCAAGACACACTCGCCCGGTCGGATGGTCAGATCCACATGGGTGAGGGTGCCCACTTCTTTTGTATAGGAAAAGGATACATCTTGCAGCTCTACCATGGAAACACCCCCAATTTGGCCGCCAGAAGGGCAGCAGTCAACCCCACGCCCACGACAAATGCGGCGCTGTCCACCGGCGAGGCCCACAGCTCCACCAGACTGGTCTTAGGCGCCGGGTCCTCGATTCCCCGGGTTACTGCCGCTGCGGACAGCTCCTCCGCAGTGCCGGTAGCGGAGACCATCAGGGGAACCATGATTCCCTCCAGCTTTGCCAATCCCCGGATGCCCCGCAATCGCATTGCATCGCGGATATAGCCTGTCTCTTCCCGAATGGCTGGGAAGTACCGCAGCGTCACCGAGACGGCCACGATCAGCCGCTGAGGGAAATGGATCTTCCGCATTCCAGCCACCAGATAAGGCATAGGCGTCCGGCGAAGCATCAGAAAGCCGAGCATCAGGCAAGGCATCATTCGGCGGGCATAGTTGGCAAAAATAGAGAAGCTGGTAGCAACCCATCCCGGCGCAGCCGGCAGAATCCAGTATTGCAGGCACAGGATTCCTCCGAAGATCAAGATGCTTTTCCCCACCATGGCAAAGCAGCGATGGAGCAGCATCAGGAGCAGGAGAAAACCGATCCATATCATTTCCATCCAAAAAGGTTGCTCACTAAAGGCTGCCAGATTGGCGAAAACCAGCAGAGCAAGACCCACCCTGGGGTCGAACACCAAACAGCGCCGTGCCTCCTCCATGTTACAGAATCCCCGCCTTCTCAAAGTGCTTGCGGAACATTCCTTTGGCCAGCAGGATACCCAGTATCGCTCCTACAATAGGAGCCCCCACCAGAACCACGATCATACCCGGGGAAGTCAATGCCGCCAAGGTGGAGACATAGGCTTCCGGCATTCCCTGCTGGCTGATCTGCGCCAGAAAACTGTCCCGCATGATCCAGACAGGCAGCGGGGAGCCGATCATCCCCAGCGAGAAAAACACGTAGGCCAGAGCATTACCACGGAAAGACCGGTAATGGCTACAGATCCGGCAAAGCTCCGCCAGGATGCAGCTCACCGCAAAAGCAATGAGAATCACCACCGTAAATTGGCCAGTAACAAAGTAGATCAAGGCCGTAATAAAGCCCATCAGGACCACTGCGCCGGTCTTTGGCACCTTAGTACACATCATCAGGAATGGGATACCCGCAAATACGGCGATCAGGCCAGGCATCAAGATCCAAAGCAGGGGATGCAGACCGCTGAGAAGCATAAAAGCAAAGTTGATGACAAAGTAGATGGCGGAGAAAATTCCCACCGTAATGATGTCCTTTCCCGTCATCCCTTTTTTCTGCGTGTTCATGATGTACCGCTCTCCTTCAACATAGTTAGATTATGCTAACCGTTATTTCTGAGAAAAGGCGCTCAGCGCGCCCCTCCTTACTGAGTATAGCGACACATCGCCGTTCTTTCTGCTCCGATTGGACGACTTTATCCCGTTTAGTCATGGAATTTAGCGCTGTGACAGAGATGTACCATCTTCACCATACAGAATCGGTCCGAAACTGACATACTGATCTTGGTGGACAGTTTCAATCCGGTTCGGGGGATATGGCGGTAATAAGGCTCCTCAGCCAGCACCCTGACCCCACTGCCGATTTTTCCGGCCAGCACCGATGCGGAATCCACATAGAAAAACATCTGCGCATCTCCGTGGCCCACTTGCTTCATGTACTTTTTCCGCATCATGGCCATACCGCTTTTACTCACGGAGTCAAAGACGATTTCAATCTCTCCAAACCCCGTGAGCATCCGCAGGAGTCCCACAACCTTGCTTTCCTCAAAATAGTGGAACAGGCCGCCGGCGGTGACCAGAATAGGAGCATCCGGCACATCGGCGCGGATCTGCCTGATCCAGTCCTCGGCAAAGGCGTCTCCGGCGAGATAGGTCTCCCGCTCCGGCTCCGGCAGCAGCTCTCGCCGGTACTCCACCACATGGGGCAGATCCACGGCATACCAGTGCGACCTTCCATTGTCGCAGCGGTAATAGGCCGTCTCCAGACCGCAGCCGAGTTGAACGATCACACCGTCCGGCCTGCGCTCCAGAAACGCCCGGATGAACCGGTCCATATTGGCGGACCGGGCGGCGGAGGCCAGCAGAGTATACTGGCTCTGTCCGTCCTGCTCCGGCAGGCTGGAAGGCAGTTTCTTTTTCAGTTCCAGCGCCTTTGGATCGTACAGGATCTGCGGGCAGTACTCGCTGGCATAGATCCTGCCCAGCATGGGGACAAACAGCGTGTCCTCTACAACACCCAACTTGGACATGGTCAACCCTCCTATTTGGACGAATTACTTTCTGCCCACAAGCAGCCGGGAAGAGCCCAGCATCATCATGGCAGCCCGGCGGTGGGAGCCGAAGGCTTCTTCTGCGGTATCAATGAGCCGGACGTCCTGATAGCCCATCTCCCGCAGTTTTTGGGCAAAGACATCCATATCGCCGTACAGCTTGGGTTTCATGTCATCATTCAGAGCGAAGACGCCGCCTTTTTTCAGCACCCGCAGGCTCTCCAGCAGCAGCTTGTGCATATCGGCTCCCATGATATTGTGGTAGACATAGTTGCTGATAACCGCATCAAAACTCTCATCGGGGAAATCCAGATGATTGGCGTCGCCATGCCGGAACACACACCGGGAGGCCACGCCTTCACTTGCGGCGTTTTTCTCACAGAGGGCCTTGCTGTAATTGTAAACAGCTCCCCAGTAGTCCATGCCAGTGACCTTTGTCTCCGGCCAGGTCAGGGCCGCACGGATCGACAGCGCCCCGGAGCCGCAGCCGACTTCCAGGAGACTGCCCTGACCGTCATAGTCCAGATGAGAGAGAACGACCCGGTGAACCTGTTCCATGATCCCGCCGCCGCCAAAGGCATACTGGCGCCTGATCCATGTGATCCAGACCAGCAGGGCCACCAGCGCCGCCGCAACAACAGAGAACAGAACACCGAGAACCGTGATGTGGAACACCGAAAAGGAGAGTACGGCCAAAACTACGGCCAGAGCCGTGATACCGCCAATAATATAGAACACGGGATTGGACATCCAGCTTCCGTAGTCTTCGCCGTGGCTGCCGAGACGGATTTCTGCTTGTTGATTACGCTTTTGCTGCATTTGATTTTCCTCCTGTTGTTCAATATTTGTGTACAATTCGTTTACGGGTGTTTCTCCTTCGCCTTCCGGCAGACAAAAGAGGCTATGCCCTGAACGGTGCGAACCTTTGCCGGCCCGAATGTTTCCTCCAGACGATGCCGCAGGCTCTCCGCCGTCTCAAAGGGCGGGGTGAACCAGCCCTTTGGCACATACAGCCTGCGGATTATCCAGTCGGTGCGGCGGTTTTGCCCCGTCACATAGAAGCAGCCGCAGAAGATCCCGCCTGGCCGCAGTACACGAAAGATCTCCCGCCAGGCGGCCTCCTTATCCGGAAACGCATGAAACCCGTTGAGCGAGAGCACGATGTCGAAACTGCCATCCCCAAAAGGCAGCGCCCCAACATCCCCCTGCTGAAAGCGCACATGGGCAAGTCCCTCGCCCCGGGATTTTGCCCGCTCCAGCATCTCCGGCGAGTAATCCAGGCAGGTGATCTCCGCCTCCGGCATTTCCCGATAGAGGGGCATGGTCAGTATGCCGGTACCCACGGGGACTTCCAGCAGTCTTCCGGAAAACCCCTCCGGTATTCCGGAAAGGGCGGCGCAAAGGTAGTCCTGGGTTTCCGCACGGCCCATTTCCCATACCAGACTGCACACCGCCCGGCCTGACAGGGTGGAACAGGTGATCATGCCATCATAAAATGTCCGTTTGCCTCCCAATCCCCGGTAGGCGTTTTGAATCCGCTCTTCTTGTCCCATTTTTTCACCTTCACTCACTCAAGCACCCAGCGCCACATCCAGCGTCATCATGAGGGTAAAACCGACTGCAAACAGAATAGTCCCTATATTGGAGTGCTTTCCCACTGACATCTCCGGGATCAATTCTTCCACTACCACATAGACCATCGCTCCGGCGGCAAAGCTCAGGGCGTAAGGCAGTACCGGAACCAAAATCCCCGCCAGAAGGATGGTCAGAATCGCACCTATGGGCTCCACTGCGCCGGACAGCGTCCCATACAGGAAGGAGCGGGATTTGGAGACCCCCTCCGCTTTCAGGGGCATGGAAATGATCGCGCCCTCCGGGAAGTTCTGAATGGCAATTCCCAGAGAAAGAGCCAGCGCCCCCGCCAGCGTGATAC
>OLNO01002997.1_pt1 | contig 10684 bp, 6 predicted proteins | sample 1672861 | NCBI WGS metagenome assembly OLNO01 (sample SAMEA3136731, study PRJEB25190) | human gut metagenome | reverse complement strand
TCGCCTGCAGAGTTCATCCGTGCGTTTCCGATTCCGGAGGAGTAAAACCGCCATATCGAGGACTGTCTCCAGTGTTTAGCGAGCTTGTTGGGAGGCTCCTGGTCCAGTGACTGTTACAAAAAACGGCTATAGCAAATTTGTTGTACTTCGATCCGAGGACTACGACCTCATGGTTCAGGAACAGGCTAAGGCTCGTCTGATGGCTCGTATAGCTGTGGCCGAGCGGGAGCGTGCTGCTGGCATGGCGCGTGATGCCTTTGAGGCTCTCGATGACCTTGAGGCAAAATATGGCCTATAACGTCAAGATTCTGCTTTCAGCCGAACGTTTTCTGGGCAGTTCTTATTTGGACGGGGCAACCGGCACCGCGATCCGCGTCACTTGGGTCGCCGGGTCGTCGCTGATGATGTCGTCGATAAGGGCGATTTCGCGTCGTCCCGCTACGCTGCCAACTTGTCAAAAGCCCCGCGCCGGTTGAGCACGGTAAACGCGACAACACAGATGACTGCCGACAGAATCGACCCGCACGGCGAAGCGATGCCCATGGGAAACAGCGTGTCGGAATAGGCGTTCGACAGCAGCCACGCGCCCGGCACGCGAATGAGCGCCACGGCCAGCACGTTGTGCGCAAAGCCGATGTAGCTCTTGCCGTATGCAGCGAAAAAGCCGCTAAAGCAAATGTGGATGCCGGCAAAGATTGCATCGAAAATGTAGCTGCGCATATAGCCGGTACCGGCCGCGACTACCGCGGCGTCCTTGGCAAAAAAGCCGATAAACGCCGGTGCCACCAGCCACATCAGCACCGTGATCAGGCAGCCGTACACCACCGAGATGGTCATGGCGTCTTTGAGCACCTGACGCGCGCGATCGCCCTTGCCCGCGCCGGCATTTTGCGCCGTGAGCGCGCTGACGGTGGCGCCCATGGAACTCGGCACAATGAACAAAAAGCTGATCATCTTCTCGACCAGGCCCACGGCGGCGGCGTCGACGAGCCCTCGGTGGTTGGCGATGACGGTGATAAACATAAACGCCACCTGGATGCAGCCGTCCTGCACGGCCACGGGCACGCCGATCTTAAGAATGCTGCCGAGCACCTCGGGCTGGGGGCGCAGGTCGCTGCGCTTAACGTGGATGTTCGTGCGGCGGCTCTTGAGCCAGACGAGCGCGAGGGCAACGCTGGCCGTCTGGGCGGTCACCGTGCCGAGCGCCGCGCCCACGGGGCCGAGCCCCATGTGTCCGATAAACAGAAAATCGAGCGCGATGTTGATGATGCACGCCACGCCGATCACGTACATGGGCGAGCGCGAATCGCCCAGCCCGCGAAAGATGGCCGAAAGAATGTTGTATGCGGCGATAAACGGAATGCCCATAAAGCAGATACGCAGGTAGGCGGCGGTGCCTTCGACTGCCTCGACCGGCGTGCCAATGAGTGTCACGATCTGCGGGCACAGTGCGAGCAGGACAGCGGCCAGCACCACCGAGACGCCCATAAAGAGCGTGATGGTGTTGCCGATGGCGGTCTCGGCGCGGTCAAACCGGCGCGAGCCAACGGCGTGGCCGACGATGACCGTCGTTCCCATGGCCAGACCCACAAGCGTCACGGTAATGATATAGAGCGTCTGCGCGCCGTTGCCCACGGCGGTGATGCCGGCAGCGCCGCTAAACTGCCCCATCATGTACAGGTCGGCCATACCGTAGAGCATCTGCAAAAAGTACGAGAGCATATAGGGCAGGGCAAAGACCGCGATGGTCTTGAGGACATTGCCGCGTGTGAGGTCGTGTTCCATGGGCGGGGCACTTTCTGACTTGGTTCGTTTAGCTACCAGTGTAGTGAAAACCCTACAACGATTGTAGAGTCAAGGTTTGTGTCGGCAGTGGGGCGAAAAAAGTCACGCTCGCGTTCATTTCCAATTGAATACGGACGTGCGCCCTGCGAGCTTGGCGCCTGCGCTAGCCTTGCAGAAACCGATTTCGGAACACTTGACACCGCCGCACGGCGCGCCATAATACGTGGGTTTGCGAACAACGTTTGATGGGGGATGAACCTGCGTGCGCAATCTCAAGATTCTGTTTTCCTATCTGGGGGCATACCGCCGCGATGCCATACTCGGCGTGCTCTTTGTGACGGCCGAGACGGCGCTCGAGCTGTTTATCCCGGTCATCATGGCAAATATCATCGATGTGGGCGTGCCCGCGGGCGACATCAACTACATGCTGTTGCAGGGTGCGTATATGCTGGTGTGCGCCGCATTTTCGCTGGCACTTGGCTTGGGCTATGCGCGCACGTCTGCTCGCGTTGCCTCGGGGCTGGGCGCTAACTTGCGTGAGGTCGAGTATCGCAAGATCCAGACGCTCGCTTTTGGCAATCTGGACAACTACGACGCCAGCTCGCTCGTCACTCGCATGACCACCGACATCACCGTGATTCAAAACGCCGTAGGTAACGGCTTCCGCCCCATGGTGCGCGGGCCGGTAAATCTGGTCATGGGCCTCGTCTACGCTTTTGCGCTCTCGCGCGAGCTCGCGGCGGTCTTTGCCGTCATTCTGCCGATGCTCGCCATCGTGCTCGGTATCATTACCGTGCGCGTGAGCCCGCTCTACCGCCAACTCCAGACCTCGATGGACCACCTCAACGGCGTGGTGCAAGAGGATCTTACCGCCGTACGCGCCGTGAAGGCTTACGTGCGCGCCGAGCACGAGCGCGACAAGTTCGACACCGTCAATACCGAGCTCGCCGGCACGGCGACCAAGACCTTCGGCACCGCCGTGCTCAACCTGCCGGTGTTCCAACTCTCGATGTACGTGGCTGCGCTCTCGATCTTGTGGATTGGCGGCCGCATGATCATCGAAGGTCGCTTGGGCGTGGGCTCGCTCACGGGCTTTATGAGCTACGTGCTGCTGATCATGAACTCGCTCATGATGATTTCCAACGTGTTTTTGCTGCTCACGCGCGCTCTCACGAGTGTGGGCCGTATCGCCGAGGTGCTCGATGAGGAGCCCTTTATCGCCAACCCCGCGGGAGACCTCGCGATTGCGGCGCCAGCGGACGGCAGTATCGAGTTTCGCGACGTTTCCTTTAAATACCGCGCGGATGCAGCCGAGGATGTGCTCGAGCATATCGACCTTCGCATCGAGAGCGGCTCGACGGTGGGCATCCTCGGCGGCACGGGCTCGGGCAAGAGCTCACTTGTGCAGCTGATTGCGCGCCTGTACGACGCTACCGAAGGCGCCGTGCTTGTGGGCGGACACGACGTGCGCGACTACGACCTCGCCGCCTTGCGCGACGCTGTGGGCATTGTGCTGCAAAAGAATGTGCTGTTTACGGGTACCGTGCGCGAGAACCTGCAGTGGGGCAATCCGCAGGCGTCGGACGATGAGCTCCTCGCGGCTTGCCGCGCGGCGTGCGTGGACGAGTTCCTTGATCGCATCGGCGGGCTGGACGGCGAGTTGGGCCAAGGCGGCGCCGGTGTCTCGGGTGGCCAGAAGCAACGCCTGTGCATCGCGCGCACGCTGCTCAAGCATCCGCGCGTGCTCATTTTTGATGACTCCACCAGCGCGGTCGATATGGCGACCGACGCTAAGATTCGCGAGCACATCGCCCGGATTTCCGATACGACCGTGCTCATCATCGCCCAGCGCATCGCGAGTGTCATGGATGCCGATCGCATTGTGGTATTGGACGACGGTCGTGTCCACGGCGTGGGCACGCACGAGGAACTGCTAGCGGGCGACAACATATACCAGGAGATTTATGCCTCGCAGATGGAGTTTGCGAGGAACGCGGACGCCGGCGACGGCAGCGACGATGGTTGCGCGAATGATCCGTTTTCCTCCGTCGCATGCGGATCGCCCTTGGAAGGGGGTGAGCGTCATGCCTAAGACCGCAGCCCAAGCACGCCCGGCCGACCTCAAGCGCACTGTGCGCCGCTTGCTCTCCTACATGGGGCATGCCAAGTTCTCGTTGCTCGCGGTGGGCGTGCTCGCCTCTGTCGCCGCCATCGCGAGTCTTGCCGGCACCTATATGGTGCGCCCCATCGTCAACGGCCTGGCCGCGGGTGGGGAGGAGCTGCTTACCAAGCAGGTTCTCTTTACGGCCGTCATCTACGCCGCGGGCGTGCTCTCGGCCTTGGGTTACTCGCAGATTATGGTGCGCGCGGCCCAGCGCGTGGTGTCCGATATTCGCGGCGACTTGTTCGCGCACATCCAGACGCTGCCGCTCGGTTACTTTGACAGTACGCGCTCGGGCGACATCATGAGCTTTTTCACCAACGACGTCGACACGGTCTCCGAGGCACTCAACAACAGCTTTGCCAACGTGATTCAGGCGACCATTCAGGTGATCGGCACCACAGCCATGCTCATCATTCTTAACTGGCAGCTCACGATTATCACGCTCGCGTGCGATGTTGCCATTGTGCTGTACGCGCGCTACTCGGGTGCCCGCTCCAAGCGCTTTTTTGCCGCCCAGCAGGCATCGCTTGGCGACTTGGACGGATACGTCGAGGAGATGGTCTCGGGCCAAAAGGTCATCAAGGTCTTTAACCGCGAGGCAGCGAATGTCGCCGGCTTCACCTGCCGCAACGACGAGCTTCGCCGCACCGGCACCGCCGCCGTGAGCTATGCCAACTCCATGGTGCCCATGACCGTCGTGATTGGCTACGTCAATTATGCCATCGTCGCCGTGGCGGGCGGCATGCTCTGCATCAAGGGGCTCGCCGACGTGGGCGCGCTCGCGAGCTACCTGGTCTTTGTGCGCCAGGCGGCCATGCCCATCAACCAGTTTACGCAGCTTGGCAACTTCTTGCTCAACGCGTTGGCCGGTGCCGAGCGCCTGTTTGTGGCTATGGACCTTAAGCCCGAGGTGGACGAGGGCCGCGTGGAGCTGGTGCAGACGGGCGATGCCGCGTGGGCGTGGAAGATCCCCGAGGGTCAGGGCGTGGGCGCGTACGGGCACTTGCATGACGTGGCTGCCGTTGATGAGTCGGGCCGCGCGTTGGCCGCCGACGGTACCGAGCTCACGTGCGGCTTGGTTCCGCTTGCCGGCGACGTGCGCTTCCATGCCGTGGACTTTTCCTACGTACCGGGCACCCGTGTGCTCACGGATCTCAACCTGTTTGCCAAGCCGGGGCAAAAGATCGCGTTTGTGGGCTCGACAGGCGCCGGAAAGACGACCATCACCAACCTCATCAACCGCTTCTACGAGGTCGATGACGGCGAGATCACGTACGACGGCATCGACGTCAAGCACATTGCTAAGGCCAGCCTGCGCGGATCGCTCGGCATTGTGCTGCAGGACACGCACCTGTTTAGCGGCACCATTGCGCAGAACATCCGCTTTGGCAAGCTCGACGCGACCGACGAGGAAGTGCGCGCCGCCGCCGAGGCCGCCTGCGCGGATTCGTTTATCCGCCGCCTGCCTAGAGGGTACGACACGCCGGTCACGGCCGACGGCGCCAACCTGTCGCAGGGCCAGCGCCAGCTGCTCGCCATCGCGCGCGTGGCCGTCGCCGACCCGCCGGTGCTCATCCTGGACGAGGCCACTTCGAGCATCGACACGCGTACCGAAAAGCTCATCGAGCGCGGTATGGATCGCATCATGCGCGGACGCACCACGTTTATGATCGCGCACCGCCTGTCCACCGTCCGCGACGCCGACGCCATCATGGTCCTCGAACACGGCCGCATCATCGAGCGCGGCACGCACGAAGAGTTGCTCGCCCAGCACGGCGAGTACTGGCAGCTGGCGCATGGCTTAAAAGAGTTGGATTAACCCGTTCGAGCACGATGCTTTGACCCCTCCGTGCCTCTTACCTCGCCTCAAACCATCACAACATTCGACGTTTTTTGCCAAAATCGGGAAAAGCATCGAATGTTGTGATGGTTTTTCTGCCGCTCGACCGGGTGGAATCGCTTTCTTGCGCACGAAGGTGTGCGGACCCGTGGGCAGGGGAATAAGGTTGGTTATCCGACTCCATTGGAGGGCTCATGGACCTGCCGATCGTCCTGTCCCATAAGACTGCCTGGCTGTACCACAACGTGGCGCGCCCGTCCGAGCCGCTCTCGCGAGCAAGTATCCTATACGATGAGGACTCGCTTGCTAACGAGGCGGAGCCGACTGCGGACCTGCCCAAATTGGGGCTCGATGCCAAGGGGCTGAGGGCTTCAACGGCTGTTAGGATCGTTACCGACTATCTGGTTTCGCTCGGTATTCCACGAGAAGAGCTCGATTATATCGACACGCTCGTCAACTTCGATTTTGAGCGCTCGACGCCGGCTGGATTTAGGTGCCACGTGTTTGGGGCGCCGATACCTCCAGACCATCTTATCGAGGTGGCAGAGGGCCTTCTGGTGGTTGATGAGGCCATGTGCTTTGTCCAAGCGGGTTCGTGGATGAGCGAGCCCGAGCAGCTGGAATATGGCTATGAAATCTGCGCCCGATACCATTTGAATCATCTGTCGACAGGCGATTATATCGAGATGGGGCAGAGGTATACCGTTGCCGACTTGATTGCTTATTGCAATGAGAACCGATCTCGTCAGGGGGCCATACGCGCGGCCGCCGTGCTCAAGCGCGTGCACGATGGCGCGCGATCGCCCATGGAGACGGCCACTGCAATCATGGTCGTAGCAAAACGTTCTCAGGGAGGGCTGGGATACGCCAAGGTTGAGCTCAACCATCGGGTGGATGTTCCCAGCGAGTTCAAGTATCTCGCTAAGGCCGGGGATTTCGAGATCGACGTATATGCGCCTGCGAGCGGTACGGGGATTGAATACAACGGTTCGGACCATCTTGATAAACAGCGCAGCGCGTCGGATGCGGAGCGTATGACCGTGCTGAGCGCGCTGGGCTTTAGGATGATCGTCCTCACCGGGACTCAGTTTGCCCACCAGCTGCAACTGCACCGGGCGATGAATGCCATCGCGCTCGCTATGGGTCTTAAGTGCGACCGAAGCGAAGCGTTCCAAAAGCGGCAGAACGACCTGCGAGAATTTGTGATTCGACACTGGGACGGCGGTCTTTAGGGGCGCTTTGGTCCTTCTACGGGGTGCCGTGGGCAGGCAAACCATCACAACATTCGACGCTTTTGCCAAAAATGGGAAAAGCATCAATTGTTGTGATGGTCTGTATGCTGAGGATGGGCTTGGAAAGTCCGTTTTGCTCGAAGCGACCTGTCCTGTCGTGCGGGTGTCGGCATGATTCTCTCGTGGGGTATTATGTTTTCCGAAGAATAAAACGCCGCGTGAGGGGAGGGCTGCGTGGACGGGCGCGTGCAACATGACGGCTTTGGCCGCGACATCAACTACCTGCGCATTGCCGTTACCGACAAGTGCAATTTCCGCTGCATTTACTGCATGCCGGCCGATGGCGTGGCGCCCCGTGCACACGACGAGCTGCTCAGCGCCGAGGAAATCGCCCGCTTTGTGCGCTTGGTGGCGGGGGAGGGCATTCGCCGCGTGCGCCTGACGGGCGGCGAGCCGCTGGGCAGCCGCCGTATCATCCCGCTTATTCGTGACATCCGTGCGATTCCGCAGATCGAGGACATCTCGCTCACCACCAATGGCGCCCTGCTGCCCAAGCTGGCGCCGCAGCTCAAAGATGCCGGGCTTAACCGCGTCAACATTTCGCTCGACACGCTCGACCCTACGCTCTTTGGAAAGATCACGCGCCTGGGTCGGCTCGAGCAGACCATGGCTGGCATCGATGCGGCGCTGGCTTGGGGCTTTGAGCCCGTTAAGGTCAACTGCGTTGTGGTGCGCCGGCTCAACCAGGATGTGGCGGCCCTCGCGAGGCTCACGCTCGACCGCCCCATCCACCTGCGCTTTATCGAATACATGCCCATCGGCGACGAGCACACGAGCTCGCATTGCGCTGTGGATCCGCATGCGCCCGCGCTCAATCCCGAGTTGTGGGACGCGAGCGACACCGTGCCGAGTGACGAGCTGCGGGCGCGCATCAATGCCGGGGCCGCCGCGGCGGGACTGGGCGAGCTCGAGCCGCTCGACATCAACGACGCCCCTGCCGGCGCGGGCCCTGCGCGCTATTGGCACTTTCCGGGCGCGGCGGGAACGGTCGGCTTTATTAGCGCCATGTCCAATCATTTTTGCGCGAACTGCAACCGGCTGCGCCTGACGGCCGATGGCAACGTGCGTCCGTGCCTGTTCAGCGATGCCGAGTATTCGGTGCGCGAGGCGCTGCGCCGTGGTGATGATATGCAGGTGCTTTCGATTTGGCGCGATGCCGTGGCCCACAAACCGCAGGAACACGCGATAATTGAGGGCACGCAACGATTTATGTCTCAAATCGGAGGATGATCATATGGCCAAGAGCAGGTACGCCGATGCCACCAAGGCCGCTCGCAGGGCCGCGATGTCTGCCCACAAAGTCACGGCTGCGGCCAGCGATGCCGTTGCAGGCGCGCAGCCGACTGCCAGCGCTGCCACTGAGCCCGCCCGCGACGCCCGTCGCGACGAGCTGACGCACGTGGACGCCAAGGGCGAGGTACGCATGGTCGACGTGTCCGACAAGGCCGAGACGCATCGCATCGCCATCGCCGAGGGCGCCATCCTTATGCATCCCGAGACGCAGGCCATGGTGCTGCAGGACCGCGCCAAAAAAGGTGACGTGCTCGCTTGCGCGCGCGTGGCGGGCATCATGGCCATCAAACGCACGAGCGACATCATTCCCATGTGCCATCCGTTGCTCATTACCAAGAGTAAGTGCGATATCGAGCCCATCGCTTCGGCGGGAACGCCTGCCGAGGATGTGCCCGAGGGCTGGGCACCGGCGCGCGCGGACGGGCAGGTTGGCTTTCACGTACTGGTTACGGTCGGCGTGACGGGCAAGACGGGTATCGAGATGGAGGCTCTGACCGGCGCGAGTGCCGCGTGTCTGACCATCTACGACATGTGCAAGGCCGTCGATCGCGGCATGGAGATCGTCGACGTGCGCCTGCTGCACAAGGAGGGCGGCCGCTCGGGCGTGTGGAATCGTGCCGAGCGCCAGGCCGCTGCCGTTGAGGCCGTGGCCGCTGACGGTGCCACGCTTGCAAGCGCGCCCGTCGCCGTCGCGCCCGCAGCTCCGGCACCGGTCGTCCCTGCGATCGCGTTTATCGGCTACCAAAACTCGGGCAAGACCACGCTCGTCGAGAAGGTTATCGCCGAGCTCACCCGCCGCGGTCTGCGCGTGGGTTCGCTCAAGCATCATGGGCATCACGGCTTTGATATCGATGTGCCCGCTAAGGACCCCTGGCGCCATCACCAAGCCGGCTCCAAGCACGTGGGCCTTATCTGCGCCACGCGCTGGGCGGAGTACGCCGACACGCGCGAGGAGGACGAGATGCCCGCGCGTGAGCTGCTGTCGCGTTACAGCGATGTCGACGTGGTGATCATCGAGGGCTACAAGACCGAGGGCTTCGACAATATCGTCGTCGCGCGCTCCGGTGTCGACCGTCTGCGCGGTAAGAGCTCGCTCGACCGGGTCGACGGTCACACGCTGGCCCTTGCCTGCAACGAGGCCCTGGCGCGTCAGGCCTTCGACGCCGGCTTTGCGACCCGAGTCATCAACATCAACGACGCCCGAGCCATCTGCGACCTGATCCAAGACCATCTGGCCTAAAACCTGCAAATAAAGACAGGTTAATTTGGCAGGTTTTATCTGGGCAAACGTCACTTCCACCACAAAGGGGCCAGGCACCTTTGTGGTGGTTTTTGCTTTAGTAGATGTGTGGGACATGCCTTACAATCTACCAAGTAGTTCATGATGGGCGAAAAACGGAGAGAAGGGGCTTGATGCGTCCTTAATGCTTCATGCGGATAGATTGATTTGACAGACGGTGGCGAATGCCCGCCGTCCGCATTCGTATGAAACAAGGAGTCTCCATGCTCGCCTCTCTTTTCTCAAAGCCTCAATCATCGCTGTCCGTGCAGGCCAAGCGCCTGGTGGCGATGCGCTTTCTCATCTACACCGGTTATCAGACCAGCTACTTTATCGGCGTCATCGGAACGCTCACCTATGCAGACGATGCCTCGGTCGTGGCGACATCGCTGGCCGTCCTTTTTATGAACGTTTTCGTGATCCTGGGGTCCTTTGCAGGCGGCGCGGCGCTTGACGCCTGGGGCCCGCGCCGTCATTTCTTGCTGAGCATCGTGGGCACGCTGGCAACCGGCGCGGCGATCCTCGTTTTTGGCAGCGCGACCGGCATCGTCCTACTCGGCGCGGTGCTCCTGGGCTTCGTGATGGGGTTTGCCCAGCCCATCGCCACATCCTATCCAGCCTACCTCGCCGACGATCCTGTCGAGCTCAAAGACATCAACTCCGCCATCGCCATGTTTTCAAACGTGAGTATCATCGTTGGTCCCACGCTGGGCGGCTTTGTCGCGGCGGCTGCGTCGTCGCGCGCGGTGTTCGTGCTCATGATGCTCTTTACCGCATTGGCGCTCATTGCCGGTTGGGGCTTTAGGCCGCAGACCAGCCATGTCGCCGGGGATGCGGATGCCGATTCGGCAGAGGAAGGGGAACGTGCGGGACAAAGCCCCGACCCCAACATATCTTCCCGCATCACCTTCGCGACCAGCATCAAGACGGTCTTTACCAACAGCGTCCTCGCCCTGCTGTTCTGCATCATCTTCCTCTCGAACTTTGGCTACGGTGCCTTCGACCCGCTGGAGTCGTTCTTCTACCGCGAT
>OLNO01002991.1_pt1 | contig 10711 bp, 9 predicted proteins | sample 1672861 | NCBI WGS metagenome assembly OLNO01 (sample SAMEA3136731, study PRJEB25190) | human gut metagenome | reverse complement strand
GGAATCCTCTGGCCTGTACAGCAGTGAAAAAAGTCATTGAGATTTTTGAACGGGAAGATATCGTGGGACACGTAAACAAGGTGGCTCCCTATCTGACAAGAAAGCTGGACGAGCTGGTAGAAGAACTGGACTGTGTGACAGAGCGCAAAGGGAAAGGCCTGATGCAGGGAATTGTTATAACAAAACCTCTGGCGGAAGTGAATAACCGGGCAGTAGAGGAAGGCCTTCTGGTGATCCAGGCACAAGGAAATGTGATCCGCTTCGTTCCTCCGCTTATTGTAGAAGAAAAACATATTGATGAAATGATTGCCAAAATGAAGAAAGCGCTTGAGTAGCATTTAACAGAAGCGTACTGCGGAAATTCCGCATGACAGAATAAAAATAAAGACAGGCCTGGACAGAGCAGGCGGGAATAAAGAAACCGGTTGTCGGATATACTGAAATATGTGTGAATGGTACATTATATGGAGGTAGGAAGATGATCGGTTTTTTTATTGCTCTTTTATCAGGAGCCCTGATGAGTGTACAGGGAGTTTTTAACACCCAGGTAACAAAGACGACAGGTGTATGGGTAAGCAACGGCTGGGTTCAGCTTACTGCGTTTGCAGTCTGTCTTGCCGTCTGGTTTGCAACAGGACGGGACAGTGTGGCGGCGCTGGGCAGGGTAGAGCCCAGATATATGCTGCTGGGCGGCGTGATCGGGGCAGGAATTACATGGACTGTGATTAAGAGTATAGAAGCCCTGGGCCCGGCCAGATCAGCGCTTCTTATTGTGGTTGCACAGCTGATCGTGTCTTATGTGATCGAACTTTTCGGAATGTTCGGGATGGAGAAAGAGCCGATTGACTGGAGAAAGCTGGGCGGTCTTGCACTGGCTATTGTCGGTATTGCCATTTTTCAGTGGGAATAAAGAGAAAGAAGAATAAAACAGGCACAGAACTGTAATAAACCTTCAATAAACTTGTAACAAACACGTAATTGTCTATTGTCTTTTTTACAAAAATTCGTTACAATAATAACAGGCTGTTTACACGGCCGGCTCACATAGACGGCAGAAGTATAAAGGATTCGGCTTTCTTATGTGTGTATTTTATGTCCGGCATAAAGGGGTATTCTTACAGTCTGCGGATTGTGAGGAAGATATGCGAGACGATTTCAGAATGATCAGGATGGTGGCGGTTCTGCTTGGATCCTTTTTTCTGCTTTCAGGCTGCGGCGGAGGGCAGAAGGACTCTCTTGCGGAACTGGAACTGACAGAACCATCCGGAACAGAAGAAGATTCAGAGACACAGGAGGAGTTCTGTGAAGAGGAAGAGGAGACATTCGCCTACGTTTATGTATGCGGGGCGGTGCACTCTCCCGGAGTATATAAGCTGAGAAGCGATGCGCGTGTGTTTGAGGCGGTAAAGCTGGCCGGCGGACTGACGGAAGAGGCAGCCGGTGAGTATGTCAATCAGGCGGAAACCGTAACAGACGGAGGACGCATTTATGTGCCGACTCAGGAGGAAGCACTGGAGTACGGTACAGGGGTTGCAGAAACAGGAATAACCAGCGGTACGGACGGAAAGAAACAGGGAAAGATAAATATTAATACAGCCGGAAAAGAGGAACTCATGCAGCTTACCGGGATTGGCGAGGCAAAGGCTCAGAGTATTCTGGATTACCGTGAGGAGCACGGGAGATTTACCAGTACAGAAGAACTGATGCAGATTGAGGGAATCAAAGAGGGAGTATTTAATAAAATAAAGGATAACATAACGATATAGCAGGGAGTCGAGATATTGGAGTATGAGTAAGAAAATATTGGTTGTGGATGATGAAAAATTAATCGTGAAAGGAATCCGTTTCAGCCTGGAGCAGGAGGGGATGGAAGTAGACTGCGCATATGACGGCGAGGAAGCGCTGGAATATGCCAGAAACTGCGAGTATGATCTGGTGCTCCTGGATGTGATGCTTCCGAAGAAAGACGGGTTCGAGGTGTGCCAGCAGATCCGGGAGTTTTCGGATATGCCTATAGTCATGCTGACTGCGAAAAGCGAGGATATGGACAAGATTCTTGGACTGGAATACGGAGCAGATGATTATATAACGAAGCCCTTTAATATTCTTGAGGTTAAGGCAAGAATCAAAGCCATTATGCGCCGCACAACCAAGAGAAAGGAGCCGGCGGGAAGTCCGGTCCTTATAAAGGGGAACATGAAGATTGACTGTGAGAGCAGACGAGTGTTTATTGGAGAACGGGAGATCAATCTGACGGCCAAGGAGTTTGATGTTCTGGAACTTCTGGCTATGAATCCGAACAAGGTATACAGCAGGGAGAACCTTCTGAATCTCATCTGGGGATATGATTATCCGGGAGATGCAAGAACTGTGGATGTACATATCAGAAGACTGAGGGAGAAGATTGAGGTAAATCCAAGCGAACCGAAATACGTACATACAAAGTGGGGAGTGGGTTATTATTTCCAGGGGTAAGCTTCGGCTCAGAATCAGAGACAGAATATTCCGCAATCTTCGTGTGCGGATCATCGTAATTATTATGCTGGCAGGGCTTGTGCCCTGTCTGGCTGTGTTTTTCGGAATCGTAGCATATTACGAGTCCAGAGCAGTACAGCTTCAGACTGCAGAAATTCAGAATCAATGCACAATTCTGTGTAATCAGTTCAGTACTTACGGGTATCTTTCGGATACTTCATCCGAGGTGATCAATGCCAATCTTTCACAGCTGACAGATATTTACAATGGACGTGTTATGGTTATTGACGGCCAGCTCAGAGTTGTAAGAGATACATATGACCTGGATGAAGGAAAAACGGACGTATCGGAAAATGTGATCCGGAGTATGCAGGGCGAGACTGTCAGCTATTACGACAGGCAGAATCATTATATTGAAGTATCCACACCGATTCCGGGACCGGAAGGCGAGGGAATTGCCGGAGTGATGCAGGCAAGTGTGTCTACAGATACGATTGAGGATACAATTTCAGAGCTGCATACACAGGGCGGCGTGATCATCGGAATTGCCATGTTTCTGCTTGCGCTTGCCGGCGTATTTGCGGCAGACAGGGTAGTGCGTCCGCTGCACAGGATTACCCGCGCCATTGAAAGCGTGACAGAAGGTTATACGGATGATGTGCTGCATGTGGAGACATTTACGGAGACCAGACAGATGAGCGAGGCATTTAACAAGATGCTGGGAAGGCTGAAGATTCTGGATGAATCCAGAGAAGAATTTGTTTCCAATGTCTCTCATGAGCTGAAGACGCCCATGACATCTATGAAAGTACTGGCGGATTCTCTCCTGGAGCAGGAAAATGTGCCTGTAGAAATGTATCAGGAGTTTATGGGCGATATTGCTAAGGAGATCGACCGGGAGAATCAGATCATTACCGACCTTCTATCTCTTGTCAAAATGGATAAAACGGGACAGAATATCAACATTCAGTCCGTAAATATCAATGAACTTCTGGAACAGATCCTGAAGCGACTGAAACCCATCGCGCAAAAGAAAAATGTGGAGATGGTAATGGAAAGCTTCCGGCCGGTAACTGCGGAGATCGATGAGACTAAGTTTTCTCTTGCGGTATCCAATCTTGTGGAGAATGCGATTAAATATAATGTGGATAACGGCTGGGTGCATGTGTCTCTCAACGCGGACCATAAGTTTTTCTATATCAAAGTTGAGGATTCCGGAATCGGAATTCCGGAAAAAGACCAGGCCCATATATTCGAGCGGTTTTACCGGGTGGACAAGTCTCATTCCAGAGAAATCGGAGGGACAGGCCTGGGACTGGCAATTGCGAGAAACGCAGTGATTGTGCACAGAGGTTCGATCAAGGTACACAGCATCGAAGGGGAGGGAACGACATTTACAGTCCGGATTCCTCTCACGTATGTGGCGGCATAGGAGGCAGAAATATGAGAACAGGAAGAAAGATAACAGCGGTTCTGATGGCTGTCCTGACTGTTTTTCTGCTGGCCGCATGTGCAAAGCGGACGGATGTGGACAGTGGAGACAGTTATATATACAGTCTGAATACAGACAGAACCGGTCTGGTAAAGATCACGTTTGAGTTTGATGAGGATGATCCTCTTGCACAGGCCGAAGCTGTCCTGGCGGAAATGAAGGAGCCGGCGTCTGAGATTGAGTATACCACAGTATTCCCGGAGGATGTGGAGGTAACGAAATGTACGATCAGTGGAGGCATCCTGGCGTTGGATTTTAACAGCGCCTATCTTCAGATGGGAAATGTGGAAGAGAAGCTGGTACGGGCGGCTGTTGTACAGTCGCTGGTCCGGATAGACGGAATTAATGCGGTCTATTTTTCTGTGAACGGTGAAAATCTTAAAGACGGTGACGGACGGGCAGTGGGCCTTATGAATGAAGACGACTTTGTGGAAAATACAGCGTCTTCCCCCAGTTCTTATCAGACAGAGACACTGGAGCTGTATTTTGCAAATGAAGCGGGAGATAAGCTGGTAAAACAGTCTATGGACGTCCGCTACAACAGTAATATTTCAAAAGAAAAACTGATCGTGGAAAAGCTGATGCAGGGACCGCAGAGCGGTGATGCATATCCGGTTATCAATCCAGGCACAAATCTTCTGAGTGTAACAATTAAAGACCGGATCTGTTATGTGAATTTTGACAGTACCTTTCTTACCGGTACGTATGACATCCTGCCGGAACTGACAGTTTATTCCATTGTTAATTCTCTGACAGAGGGAACAGAGGCAGAGCAGGTACAGATTACGATTAACGGGGAATCGGACAATACTTATATGGAGACAGTGGATTTATCCAAGCCTCTGAAAGCAGATATGAACTGGGTCGCAGCTGAAGAAAATGAAACATGAAACGACCGTTGTGTATGATATGTACACTTATTCTTATTATTCAGGCTGCCGGCAGCGGACTTCTTTTTCAGACGGGAGAGACAGAAAAAAGAAAAACGTCTGAAAAGGAAGCCCTTCTTCCGGGCCAGGCAGAACAGATCCGCCTTACAGGTACGGTGGACCGTATTGAGGAAAAGGAAAAAGTAACTGCAGTTTTCCTGACAGATAATCAGATCTCTGCTTCAGGACAGAAGATCAGTGAGTCAAAAGTACTGGTTTATATGAAACCAGATCAGATTAAAATCAGTAATCAGAATCCGACAAAAAAACAGAACAACAGAATAAGACCAGGAAACAGACTTCGGATTACCGGTGAGGCCGAGGTCTTTTCGTCAGCCCGTAATCCGGGCAATTTTGATCAGAAATCCTATTATGAGAAGCAGGGAATCCGTTTTCTGGTCTGGGCAGAACAGGCAGACCTGGTTTCCGGCAGAACAGATCCGATCAGGGATTTCCTCCAGTGCCTGAGAGACGGATGGAGGGAAAAACTGGTCCGGCATCTGGGAGAATATTATGGAAATACTATGAGCGCAGTACTTCTTGGAGAAAAAAGCGGCCTGGATGAGGAAATGAAGAAAATGTATCAGAAAAATGGGATCGGGCATATTCTGGCTATTTCAGGACTGCATATGTCCTTTATCGGATCCGGCCTGTACAGCCTGCTCAGGAAAATCGGACTTCCGTTTGCCGCTGCAGGTGTCTGCGGAGGAATCCTTCTTATTTTGTATACTGTTATGATCGGAGGGAGCGTGTCAGCTGTCCGGGCTCTGATCATGTTTCTCATACGGGCCGGAGCCGATGTGTGGGGCAGGGACTATGATCTGCCTACCAGCCTGCTTGTATCAGCCGCAGCAGCGTGTCTGTGGCAGCCGCTTTATCTGACAGATGCGGCTTATCAGCTTTCCTACGGGGCTATTCTGGGAATTGTGCTTCTCACACCGGTATTTGAGGAAATGCTGCGCTGCCGGGAGACGGACAGGAAAAGAATCCGTTTCAGAAAAAAGGAAGGAGAAAACAGAAAAGACAGAAACAAAGGGGCAGACAGATTCATACATTGCATTTCCGGGATACCGGGGAAATTAGGCGCCGGTCTTAGCTCCAGTCTGGCGGTCAGTGTTTTTCTGATGGGTCCGCTTCTTTATTTCTACTTTGAGGTGCCGCCATACTCGGCGCTGCTGAATCTGCTTGTTATCCCGGCCATGTCCCTTATTATGGGAGCCGGGCTTTTGGGCTCTTTTCTTACTCTGATTTGGGACCGGCTGGGCGGTCTGGTGCTTCAGGCCTGCCGGGCTGTACTGTTCCTTTATGACGGAAGCTGTGCGCTGGCCGGAAGCCTGCCGGGCAGCCGATTTGTGACAGGCCGGCCCGGAATACCGTGGCTGGCTGTCTATTACGGGGCGATGGCGGCAGCATATCTGGCATACCGCTGTCTGATATGCCGGAAAAAGAGACGGGAAGCAGAGAAGAAAGATCTCGGTCCGGGAGAACTGCGGCTGTTGAAGCTGCCGGGAATTTTTCTGCTGTGTTTTGCGGCAGCTATGCCCGTTGTATGCCGCAGCGGATATGAACATCCGGGCGGTGTACAGATCACGGTGCTGGATGTGGGACAGGGAGACGGGATCTTTATCCGCAGTGCATCGGGGAAGACGTATTTTATTGACGGAGGCAGCAGTGACGTTTCTTCGCCCGGCTCTTATCGGATCGAACCGTTTCTTCTGGCGCAGGGAACAGATACGCTGGATTACGTTTTCCTTTCTCACGGGGACAGCGACCATCTGAATGGCATGACAGAGATGCTTGCCAACCAGAAGATGGGCGTCCGGATCAGAACCCTGGTGCTGCCTCCGGAGCAGTTCCATGATGACAAGCTGGCGGGGGCTGCCCGGACGGCCCTGGAAAACGGCACCAGACTTGCAGTGATGAAGCCGGGGGATAAGATCAGCGAGGCCCTGCCTGACGTTGAATTCAGTCTGGTCTGTCTGGCACCGGAGGAATCTCTTTTGGCTGAGAAAGGAAGCAATGCCGCGTCTATGGTGCTGGAACTTACGTATGGAGAGTTTTCCATGTTGTTTACCGGGGATCTGGAGGGATCAGGTGAAAAGGCCCTGGCAGAAAGCGGAAGATTGAAATCCTATACGGTTCTGAAAGCTGCGCATCACGGCTCCCGTTCTTCCGGTTCCGAAGAGTTCCTTCATATAATAAACCCGTCAGTGGCTCTGATATCCGCAGGACAGGAAAACCGCTACGGACATCCCCATCCGGAAACACTGGAACGGCTTGAAAATGCCGGCTGTTCTGTGTATTCCACCCAGGATTACGGCGCGCTGTCTGTATGGTCGGATGGAATCAGGGTGGAGATAGACGGCTTCCTCGGAACATGAGATCTGTTTCGGATAATTGGCTTCAGAAGAAAAAGAGAGCTGTACGAAAAGGAAATACCTGTGTGAAAAGTAGTACCTGCCTCTTGTCAAAAAGGCTGTATTTCCGATATAATAGAAGAGTTATGAAAAGTTTGAATGAAGATCTGAAGACAGGAAAATTTAAACAGATATATCTGCTGTACGGTTCGGAAGGCTATCTGAAAAAACTGTACAAAGAACGTTTTATCAAGGCTATGGTACCGGAAGGCGATACGATGAACTATGCTTATTATGAAGGCAAGGGCACGGACATAAAGGAAGTAATCGATTTGTCGGAGACACTGCCCTTTTTTTCTGAGCGCCGTCTGATTGTGTTTGAAAATACCGGCTTTTTTAAAAGCGGAGGAAATGATCTGGCCGATTATGTGAAAGAACTGCCGGATACAACATATTATGTTTTCATCGAGAATGAGATTGATAAAAGAAGCAGACTGTACAAAGCAGTGAAGGCGAAAGGACATATTGTGGAGCTGACCACTCAGGATGAAAATACGCTGAAGCGCTGGGTTCAGAGCATTCTGAAAAAAGAAGGCAAAACCATGTCGGATTCTGATATCCTGTATTTTCTGAATAAAGTCGGCACAGATATGGAAAATATTCAGAAAGAGCTGGAAAAGCTGGTGTGCTATGCGCTCTCCCGGCAGACGATTGGAAGAGAGGATATAGACGCAGTCTGTGTGACCCAGATAACCAATCATATTTTTGATATGGTAAGTGCCGTATCGGATAAAAATCAGCGAAGGGCGCTGGATCTCTATTATGAGCTGCTTGCCCTGAAAGAACCGCCCATGCGGATCCTTTTTCTGCTGGTCAGACAGTACCGTATTCTGTTTCATGTCAAGGCACTTGCGCAGCAGGGCTTTGGAAAGAAGGAGATTGCCTCTAAAGTCGGACTGCACCCGTTTGTAGCAGGAAAATACATGGATCAGTCGAAACGGTTCAGCATGAGAGAACTCCGTTCCGTAATGGAAGAGGGGGCGCAGATCGAGCAGAATGTTAAGACAGGGCTTTTGTCCGATACGCTGGCTGTGGAGCTGTTTATTGTAAAATATTCTTCCAGAGCGGAAGATAAGAGGGTATCCGGATAAGCGCCGGAAAGAAATCAGAAAAAAGAAGAGAAACAAGAAGAGATAATTGGAGGAAGAAAAGTGGCAGTAGTTGATCAGAGCAAAATCAGAAATTTTTGTATCATTGCACACATCGACCATGGAAAATCTACGCTGGCGGACCGCATCATAGAGATGACAGGGCTTCTGACCAGCCGGGAGATGCAGGCTCAGGTGCTGGATAATATGGAACTGGAGCGGGAGCGCGGGATTACGATCAAGGCCCAGGCGGTCCGTACGGTCTATAAGGCAGATGACGGGGAAGAGTATGTTTTCAACCTGATCGACACCCCGGGACACGTAGATTTTAATTATGAGGTGTCCAGGAGCCTGGCAGCCTGTGACGGAGCGATTCTTGTTGTGGACGCTGCTCAGGGCGTGGAGGCGCAGACTCTGGCGAATGTGTACTTGGCGCTGGATCATGATCTGGATGTAATGCCTGTGATCAATAAGATCGATCTGCCCAGTGCGGATCCGGAGCGGGTAAAAGAAGAAATAGAAGATGTAATCGGGATTGACGCGGAAGACGCGCCGCTTATCTCTGCGAAGACCGGACAGAACGTCCATGAGGTGCTGGAGCAGATTGTCAGGAAGATTCCGGCTCCGGGAGGAGATCCGTCTGCTCCGCTGCAGGCGCTGATTTTTGATTCTGTCTATGATTCCTATAAGGGAGTTATTGTATTCTGCCGGATTAAGGAAGGTACGGTAAGAAAAGGAACGCCTATGTTAATGATGGCTACCGGTGCCCGGGCAGAAGTAGTGGAAGTGGGAACGTTTGGAGCCGGTCAGTTTATTCCCTGCGACGAACTGGATGCCGGAATGGTAGGTTACATTACCGCCAGTCTGAAAAATGTAAAGGAAACACGGGTAGGCGATACGATTACGGACGCATCCAATCCCTGCGCCGAACCGCTGCCCGGATATAAAAAGGTAAATCCCATGGTATACTGCGGTCTCTATCCTGCAGACGGTGCAAAATATCCGGATCTGCGGGATGCTCTGGAAAAACTCCAGCTCAACGACGCTGCTCTTCAGTTTGAGGCTGAGACCTCTGCAGCCCTGGGGTTTGGCTTCCGCTGCGGTTTCCTGGGGCTCCTTCATCTGGAAATTGTGCAGGAACGTCTGGAGCGGGAATACAATCTGGATCTGGTTACTACAGCGCCCAGTGTTATCTATAAAGTACACAAGACAAATGGAGAAGTGGAAGATCTGACCAATCCCACTAATATGCCTGATCCGGCGGAGATCGAATATATGGAGGAGCCTATGGTGAAGGCTGAAATCATGGTAACATCCGAATATATCGGAGCAATCATGGATCTCTGCCAGGAAAGGCGCGGAATCTATCAGAGCATGGAATATATCGAGGAGAAAAGAGCGGTGCTGCATTATCACCTGCCGCTGAATGAGATAATCTACGATTTCTTTGATGCGCTGAAATCCCGGTCCAGAGGATATGCTTCCTTTGATTATGAGATGCTGGGATACCAGCGTTCCGATCTTGTGAAGCTGGATATTCTGATCAATAAAGAAGAAGTAGATGCCCTTTCCTTCATTGTATTTGCCGGAAGCGCCTATGAGCGGGGCAGGAAAATGTGCGAAAAGCTCAAGGCAGAGATCCCCAGGCAGCTGTTTGAGATTCCGATTCAGGCTGCCATCGGAAGCAAGATCATTGCCCGGGAGACGGTTAAGGCCATGCGCAAGGATGTGCTTGCAAAATGTTACGGCGGAGACATTTCCCGTAAGAAAAAACTTCTGGAGAAACAGAAGGAAGGAAAGAAGCGTATGCGTCAGGTGGGCAATGTAGAGATACCTCAGAAGGCGTTTATGAGTGTGCTGAAATTGGACGACGACTGAGATTACGGAGCGGATTTTATGAAAAAAAGGGAGCTTGAGCTGTATGTGCATATTCCTTTCTGCGTAAGGAAGTGCGCATACTGCGATTTTCTCTCAGCCCCTGCAGGAGAGAGAGAAATACATGCCTATACAGAGGCTCTGATCCGGGAGATCAGGTTGAGCGGGGAAAATTGCAAAGACTGCCGTATCAGTACGGTATTTCTGGGCGGGGGTACTCCTTCCATGTTAAGCGGGGAGGACACCGCCCGGATTTTTCATGCTCTGCGGGAAAGCTTTGATATAGCAGAGGATGCGGAGATAACACTGGAGGCGAATCCGGGAACCGTATCAGAAGAAAAGGCCGCCCGGTGGAAGGACGCCGGAGTGAACCGGATCAGTTCTGATTACGTGGAATGAGGTTTGGAATTACATATTCCACATAGCCCTTAGTGA
>OLNO01002990.1_pt1 | contig 10713 bp, 24 predicted proteins | sample 1672861 | NCBI WGS metagenome assembly OLNO01 (sample SAMEA3136731, study PRJEB25190) | human gut metagenome | reverse complement strand
GTCAAGAAACGCAGCAGGTGGACAGAACAGCATGATAGAAAATGCCCTCTATTGGGTCGAAATGCTGCGGGGCCGTAAATACATCTGGGGCAGCATTAAGGACATTCGAGAGGCAAAGTAAGGAGGTAATACCATGAAGATGCTCAAAACGAAGCAGGAAATCGCGGTTGCGATCAATATGCACGAGATGCCCGTCGTTCGGATTGACCTTGCAGATGCCGACGAGTACGGCATCAAGTCGCAAAAGGTGCTGATCGACAACGGAAAATTCAGACGCTTGAATCCCACTGACCCGGATATGCCCTATCTGGTGCGGGCCGAGATTAGAGCTTTTGTTGATAAAAAGAAATTCACGTTCGCATCGCATGGCTGCTGCTTGTCCAACACGTTCGGCTACCACGATATGGAAGAATTGCTCGACTACGCCAATGCACCGATCATCAAGCGGGATTCCGATGTGGTGCTGGCAATCGTGGACAGCCGCCGGAAGATCGTATACAAGCCGATCATCCTGCACACAAGGAACCGCGTTGACCCGAACTGTCAAGTCCCGCTCGGCTTCACCGACGAGGACAACGACGCAACCGAGTACATCCGGGCCGCCGGATGCCGTGAGTGGAAATCTTGAGGAGGTAAGCAAGATGGCGAACATCTACACGATCTACAACAGTGAGAACCAGCGCATCGGGCAAACCCCGATCAGACGGCAGGCCGAGGGCGTTGCCCTCGGGTACGCAAAGCGCCTCGGGAGGGCGACGTTCGTTGACCGCATCCGTCTTGAAGATGGCGACACGCGCCGGGTGCAATTCAACCCGGATGGCACGTTGGTTCTGCTCTGGAACGGCGGCGAAATTTGGCAGGGGGTGATGGCTTAATGGGCTACAAATACGGATTGGGTATGATCTGGTATGCACCCGCCAAGAACAAGGGCAAAAGCCCGGTGCGCAAGGTGTCGGAATCCACAACGGCGACGGGCGATTTTCTGGCGCTGGTTCACGAGATGCACCCGACGGCCACCATTGGCCAGATCAGGGAGATCATCACCGACAAGCGGCAATTCATCTTCGACCCGGAGGCCGTCAAGGTCTGCGACGACTACATCAAGGCGGGCTGCGCCGACAACGTGCCGAACTGGCAGTAGGAGGACATCATGGAACGGAACAATGAAATCCGGCATTATCATCACATCGGCAGCGACGAGGAGCTGCGCAGCTCCTATGTGTTCCTACGGGAAATGGAGCACAGCGGGCAGATCAAGGTGCTGCCCAAGCTGTTTGACGATCTGAAACAGGTTATCCGGGAGTACACCCACCGCCCGCCGGAAAAATCCCGCATTGTGGAGGAAAGAGGTATCGACGGCTATGTGGAGCTGATCGAGTTTGAGGCCGACACCATGGAGGGAGCCGCCGCCGAGTTTGACGCAGTGTATCGGCGCGAATACTTCCCGACCTATTACGACTGCACGGGTCAGCGCTTTACCAACTGGGTCAAATTCTTCCAGCGCCGGGGCCGCTGGATGGCCTATCACAGCGTTTCCGTTGATATTTGAGGAGACTACACACTATGACCATTTACACACTTTTGCGCCTGTCTGACCGTCAAGCACAAAAAGAGCTTGCCATGCAGCGCCGCTACATGCAGCGCCACCGGGCCGAGCTGGCCTACACCCGCAATCCTGACGCCCTCCGCCGCTACATGGAGTTTAACCGCCTCGCGATCATCTGCGCCAAGCGCGGCTACCTGCTCTGTATCTCCGACTGGCTCACAACAACCCGCAAGGCCGACGGCAGAATTATTTGACAGGAGGCGTGCAAATGTTTGTCCTCGAATATAAGCAACTGCATATCGTCAAGGAGCCTATGCGCAAAAACTGCACTTGCCAGTCTTACCGCTGGAAGCAGTATGCCATGTGCGATGATCGACAGCCCCTCCAAGACTTCATCGACAAGCAACCGCGCCCGGATGAATGGCGCATTGAAGAATATCCAAACTGAGGAGGCTACACACCATGGTTATTACTACACTTGAAACAATTCACCGCTTGCTCAAAGCCGAACGGGCCGAGGCAAAAGAGGCACTGAACAGAGCTGCTGACGAACGGAAAAAGGCACTCGACGAAAAGGACTTTGCAGATAGGGCCTGTGAAGCGAACGCCCCGGCGAATGAGGAGGAACAGAGACGGCTCGACAAGCTGTTTATGGAGGCGTGTGCAAAAGTTACGGTTGCAGAGGCCACCAAAGATGCCGCCTACAAGCGGTTCCAATCTGCCAACGATGCCCTGATCGACTTCGAGGGCTATCAATTCTGAACACGAGGTAAGGGGGACAGAACATGGAACTGTGGATCACATTTAGCAGCGGAGGCAAGGAGCTGGTGGCCTACACAGTCGAAGGAACATTCGCCGGGGAGGTCGCTGCCACGCTGAAAAGCATCGAGGTGGAGCGCGGCATCCCGCAGGATAAGATTTTGGTCAGGGCCGTCATGCGGTAGATCATAGTTTCTGGTGTTTGCCGGGGTGCAGCTCCATGTCGTCGCTGCGGCCCAGAAGGTAGTCCGTGGAACATTTCAGGTAGTCGGCAATGCGGACAAAGGAAATGATCGACATTTCGCTGCCCTTGGCAAATTGGGAAATTGCGTTGATGCCCATGTTCAGATCAGAGAGCATCGTCCGCATGGTAACGCCGCGCAGCTTGGCAACCTGCTTTATGCGGCCAGATATGGCAGATGTGTCATACATACAGTACACCTTTTTGTGCAAAATGCTATTTTCACGATAAACAGTGAATATATATTGTAATCACGATATGGAGTGATATAATATATATAGGGCGAACAAATAAGGTAACGAAAGCCCAGCGGGCAGACTACCCCAAATTCAAGTATAACCGAAAACAACACAAAAAACAAGGCTTATAAATAAGGAGGCCGGGACAAATGCGAGTAGCAAACAGAACCAAACCAAAGACCGATTTCGGCATCGAGGTTCGCGTTTTTACCGCGACCACGGGCATGAACATGAAAGAGCTTGCCGCCAACGCCGGGGTCAAGTACACCACGCTGGTTGAGACGACCACAGGCCGCTGCGCTGGCATTGAGCTGATTCCCAAGGTCAGGGAGTACATGCAGAACTACGGGGAGGAGAACGCCTGATGAAAACTGTGCAGACCACGGCCCGCACGGCCCGCGAGATGTTCTACTTCGTGGATGATGTGCAGCGGATGCTCGGTTACTCCCGCTCCAAGAGCTACAAGATCATCAAGCAGCTCAACGACGAGTTGGAGGCACAAGGCAAGATGGCCTTTGAGGGCCGGGTCAACAAGAAATACTTTGATGCCCGCGTGGGCATTGAGAGTTAAGGGGGCGGCGACATGAAGCAGAAGATCATCACGGTAACGCTGCACAAGCAACCGCCGCGCCGCGGTCTGTGGGCCTATGTTCTGACCTACATCCGCATGACGATCATCGTGCTGGCCTGTTCGCTGACGGCTGGCAGTGTGGATGCGGCGATCAGGATCGCGGCATCCAGAGGCGGCACGGTGGGCAGCGAGATTTTCCTGCCGTTCCTCGCCCTGTTCCTGATCTACGTCGGCAGCCAGCTTAAAAGCTGGACAAAGCAGATTTTGGAGGTGTTGATGCAGTGATCGTTCGCAGATGGTACTTCCAGCGCGGAACCTGTTACGAAGAATTCAATGTTCTGTATGACAACGGCAGGTTCATGTTGGTGCAGAACCGAGAAACAAAGGCTTTTTCTTTCGGGATTTGCGAGGATTTCGGGACGCTGTTCGGTTTCCCGGTCAACTGGTCTTGCCTGACGAAAGATCAAGCAATCGAGATTTTGCAGGGGATGATTCGTGTTGACAGCATCAATCCTGAATTGGATGCGATCTGTAAAAAGCAATACGGGTACACAGAGTCAGAACAGTGGCAAGCAATGATCGAGGCCGTTTCAAGGGTTGCAGACTGAATCGGCCACACAAATTTTAGGAGGCGCTTTATGAACTACTACGAAATCAACGAGGACACGGCCCGCCGCGCCAAGCAGATGCGCAGCTTCGACGACTACTGCGAGGGCAGCGCCACATGGCAATATCGCAACCGCTGCGACGAGGCCGCCGCGCTGGCAGAGCAGGTCAAGGCCGAGCGCTGCAAGACCGCGGCCCAGCGGGAACACATCGACTACCTGCTGAATCGCTATTGCAAGGTATTGGCCGAGGCCACCAACAAGGATAATGAGATCGGCACACGCTGCCCGTCCGTTATGATCTCCGGCGGCGGTAACTTTCCCGTCGCCAAGAAAGAAAAACAGATTGCGGCGTGGGAGAAGAACGCGGAGCGCTACGGGTATGCGGACAGTATCCTCAACCAGATTCGCTACTACGCCGCTGTGGTCAAGTCTGACGACCCGGAGGCACTGCCTGTGCTGAAAGCCCAGCTTGACGAGCTGACGGCCATGCAGGAGAAGATGAAAGCTGTCAATGCCTACTACCGCAAAAACATGACCTTGGACGGCTGCCCCGATCTGCTGCCGGAGGAGCGCAAGGAGATCGAGGAACTGTGGGAGCGCGGCGTCCGCATCCATGCACCGTACCCGTACTATCACCTGACCAACAACAATGCAGCGATCAAGCGGCTACGCACACGCATCGAGCATTTGGAGACGGTCAAGACCATGCAGGTAGAGCATCAGGGGTACACCTACAAGGAAAATGCAGAGGCTATGCGGGTGCAGTTGATCTTCCCCGACAAGCCGGACGACGAAACCCGCACCTTGCTGAAAAGCGAGGGATTCCGCTGGTCGCCGCGGTACGGTGCATGGCAGCGGCAGCTCACCCCGGCAGGAAAGATGGCGGCCCGCCGCGTGATGAATAAGCTGGATGAACAGGAGGCAGCAGAATGAGCAGCATCGCAAGACTGGAAACTACCTACGCCTACAACAAGCAGAAAGTGGTGATCGACGTAGCCAACCTGATGAACACCGAGGGTTATTACGAGGCAATCGCCATGTCGCCGGATGGGCGCATCGAGTACGAGGTGATGCACACCAAGGACAGGCAGGAGGCGCTTGACGCTTTCGAGCTGTACAAGCTGCGGGCACAGGGCGGCTACCCGGAGGGCGTTTACACCAAAGAGCAGTGGCACAAGGATGGTTCATTCAATGCTTTCCCGGGTCAGGAGGTCAGCCGGGAGGTCTACGATGAAATGCTGGACGTTCTGCCGCCGTTGTCGCTTCCCATCGAGCTGCGGAGCAGAGGCTTTAAGGGCTTCATGGTGGGCGAACCCAAGAGCAGCAACAGAAAGGGTCTGACGTTCGATACGTTCGTTCGCATGGGCTGGCGCTGCTACTACCAAGGGGCGCTGAACGCGGATCGCGGCGAGTACGAGGGCTGACCCGTTCAGCATCATCATTATATCCCGAAAAGGAGTGATTTTGCGTGTCAATGGTTATCACAAAAAAGCCTCCCGAATATCTACGGGAGGCAAGAATCAGGGCCGGATATGTCAACCGCGGCACGGCAGCAATGGTCGTCCCGTATTCGCCCGAAACTATCGGGCGGCACGAGCGTGGGGACATCGAGATGGAGCCGGAGGACGCAGTGGTCTACGCGGACTGCTATAACGAGCCGGGCATCATGGCCCGCTATTGTGCAACCTGCCCGGTGGGCCAGCGCATGGGCAAAAAGTTGGTTGATAGGCCGCTGCCGTTCGCTACGCTTCGTGTGCGCCGTCTGATTCACGATGCGCAGGATGTGGCAAGCCGTCTGGAAGAAATCGCTTTTGACGGCGTAATCGACGACACGGAACGACAAGATTTTGAATCAGCGCTGTCGTTCCTGCGCGATCTGGAATCCAGCATTCAAGAACTGATCGTCACAGGCACGGCAACGGACACAAAAAAAGAGCCGCCCCTCGGTTGCAACGAGGAACGGCAATGCAGTAAGCGCTCAACTACTACACCCACATCTTACAGCATGGCGGGTGATTTGTCAAGGAGGAATCCCTAAATGATCTATCAGTTGAACAAGTACCCCGCCGACAGGTACAACGTGTTGGTTCCCGTGACCACCTTGCAGGCAGAAAGCAACCTGCAAAAGATTACGGTTTCGGAAGTCCAGCTCGATACCCGACAGAGCTACGACAATAAAGGCCCCAGCAAGGACATCTATTTCGAGAAGTCCAGCAACGCATACGCGATCACCAAGGTGGCCGGCATGAAGCTGGCCGCCGCTGCCAACATCTCCATTATCTCCACCACGCCGGGCCGCACCGAGGGCTGCCAGCGCTGCATTGAGATGGCGCGGGTCACGGGCAAGCCCGCCGTGTGCGGAACCTGCCCGCACACCTACGACGTGGCTGTGACGGTCACGATCAGAGTGCCGGAACCATCCGGCGGTTTTCGCATCATGTCGGCCACTAAGGAGATCGACTGCGTTCTGACATCCCAGAGCATGACGGACGCGCAGTACAAGCGGTTCTTGCCGCACCGAACGGCAATGGCAGAAAGTAAGGCGTTCATGCGCGCAATTCGCGCGGCGCTGGGCCTTGCCGGAACCTACAATCTGGACGACCTGAAAAAGCCGTTCATCGTGGCCCGCATCGTTCCGAATCTGGATGCGCCGGAGATCAAAAACGCCGTTGCCAACAGCTACTTGCAGAGCATGGGCCTGTTGTTTGAGATGCCGGATGCAAAACCGCAGATCGCGGCTCCTGCGCAGCCGAAACAGGTTGTGCAGCCGTTCCCGGACGAGGACGGCATGACGCCGCCGCCGCAGGAATTTCCCCCGGAGCCGCAGGAGCCGGAACCGCAGCAATGGCAGCCAGCGCCGCCGCCCATCGCGGCACAGCCTCGGCAAATTGCCCCGGCAGCACAGCCACGGACCGCGCCGCTGGTCTGCGCGGATTGCGGCCAGATCATCCAAGACACGCCGATGCGTAACGGCGGCACATTCAAGGCGGCCAGCATCGCGGAATACAGCAGCAAGGCATACGGACGGGTGCTGTGCATTGAGTGCCAGCACAGAGCGAACAGGAGATAAGCTATGATTAAGATTTTACATACGGGCGACATCCATCTGGGCAGCCTGACCGGGCCGGAGAAGAACGGTATCAACCTGCGCCGTGAGGACACGCTGCGCTGCATGGACGAGATCGTGCAGACAGCCCGTGAGGAGCGGCCCGACCTGACGATCATCGCGGGCGACCTGTTCAACCGCTCCCGCGTGTGGGCCGATACGGCGCTGGACGATGTGCGGGATGCTGTGGAACGTCTGCTGCGCCCGCTGTGCGAGTGTTCCGGCCACGTTGTGCTGCTGTTCGGTACGGCCAACCACGACAATCCCAAGGCGTTTGAAAACATTTTCACCGTGACCAACGACCTTGATAACCTGAATGTCGATACAGCCCCGGCGTTATACCGACTGCGCTGCAATGATGGTAGCTGGGTGCAAATTATGTCGGTTCCCGGCTTTGACAAGGGCCGTCTGCGCACGTTCTGCCCCGGCATGGACAAGGAGGCCGAAAACTTCAACGCGACGGCACTTATCAATGACACGATCATGGGCCTTGCGGGCAGATGCGACAAGAGCATCCCCACCATCCTGACTGCCCACTACACCGTGGCCGGGGCCGAGGCAGACAACGGCAGCACATTCCTTGCGGGGCAGGATGTTGTGGTGCTGCCCGCCACCATCGACGCGGCAGGGGTTGATCTGGCCTGTCTGGGCCACATCCACCGCCCGCAGAAGATCGCTTGCAACACGCCCGCCTATTATTGTGCATCAACGAGCTTACCTTCAACGACGAGGCAACCCGCCACGGCTTCTATATCCACACGATGGACGGTCACGGCATCGTCAAGAGCGAGTTTCACGAGCTGAAAAGCAGCCGCAAGCATTTGTAAAGCTTGCTGGCTTGATTGGCTCCATCAGCCAGCGGAGGGGGAAACAGGAGAATGAATAACACGCCGTGCTGGAAGTGTAAGAAACGATCTGATGGCTGCCACAGCGAGTGTGCCGACTATAAAATTTTCCGATGCGAGGTTCAGGCCATCCGGGAATACGAGCGTAAATTCTTTTCGTCCATCGACAGCATGAACTTGACCCATGGGCAGCAAGTAAAAAATCGCAACAAAAAGTACAAAGGAGGGAATCAGTAAGAAGATGGCCCTTGTGACAAAGAGATGTGCGCAATGCGGCGAGGAGATGCACAATGTTTACCCCAGCAAAAGGTACTGCCCACGCTGTATGAAAGAGCGGGCAAATGAGATTTCCAGAACTTACTACGAAAAGCACAAAAATGATAAGCCGAAGCCGGAAGGCCCAAAAAGGAGAAAAATTTACAAGAAAAAAAGTCTGTCAAGATGTGCGCTGGAAGCCTACATGCTCAACATGAGCTACGGCAACTATGTGGCGCAGGGCCTTGACAAAGAGGAGGTAGACATCGAGCTATGAACACAGAGATCATGTTTTCCAGCAAAACGGATATGTGGGCCACACCGCAGGATTTTTTCGATATGCTGGATTCAGAGTTTGGGTTTACCCTTGATGCCTGTGCTGTGCGCGAGAATGCAAAGTGCGCCGCCTACTACACACCCCAGCAAGACGGACTCTCGCAACCGTGGCCCGGTCGTGTGTGGTGTAATCCACCCTATGGCCGAGAGATCGGGCGCTGGGTGAAAAAGGCATACGAAACGGCTGCGGGGGGGGGGATTTGTCGTAATGCTGCTGCCAGCGCGAACAGATACAAAATGGTTCCACGATTACATCTACGGAAAATCGCAGATCAGATTCATAAAAGGCCGCCTGAAATTCGGAGGCTGCCAAAATGCAGCACCGTTTCCAAGCATGGTAGTAATTTTTGACGGAAAGGACAAAAGAGTATGAGCGTTGAAAAACTGAAAGTATTAAAACTGATGCCGGAGGCAGAGCTGCCCACCTACGGTACGCCGGGGGCCGCGGGCCTCGACCTGTACGCGGCAGAGGACGTGACGATTGTACCGGGTCAGACGGTAAAAGTCAGAACGGGCCTCGCCTTTGAAATTCCGGCGGGCTACTACGGGGCCTTGCACATCCGCTCCGGCATCTCCACCAGCGGGCCGCTGATGCTGGCAAACGGCGTGGCTGTGATCGACAGCGACTACCGCGGCGAGGTGATGGTTCCTCTGTACAATCGGCCCAGCTACATCGTCACACGCGGAGAAGCGGGCGAGGATTTCGTCACAAAGCCAACGGCTGCGCTTGACATTACCCCAGTTTGCATCAGCAAGGGTCAGCGCATCGCACAGATGCTGATCCTGCCCGTGCAGCATCCGGCAATCGTGCAGGTGCAGCAGCTCTCCGACACACAGCGCGGCAACGGCGGCTTCGGCAGCACAGGGAGGTAGAAAGATGAAGGGTTTCATCGAGAGTCTTAAACTGCTGCTTGCACTGCTGGAAAACGTTCTGTTCGGTGCGGCGGTTCTGCTGATTATTGCGGCAGCAATTATCTTCACCGGGCTTGCGATCTGGAAAATCGCAATAATCGCTGCCGAGCTTTTCAAAATTGACATGTGAGGCGCGTCATGAAGAAGAAAAAGCAGGAGATCAGGATTCACCTTGATATGAGTTTGCAGCAAGCGCAGATTATCAGCGAGGCTGTGGAGGAATATATGCGGCGGCGTATGTACCAGTTTTCCGATCTGGCCGACGTGCGGGCCCGCCGCAACTTCCAGTACGATCAAAGCGACCCGCAGTGCGGCGAGAAATTCAAGGCGTATATGCAGCGTCGGGATGAGATCACCGAGCTGTTCGAGCAGATCAGGAGGGTGGCTCTTGACGGCGCAGAGTGTGCAGACCGCGGCGAGGATGCGGACATTGCGGGGGATCTGTGGAGCGTTCTGCGACACGAGATTTACAAGGCGAAAGGTGGCGACCCGGCAACAGGGGCCTATGACTCCTACCCGGCTATTCGGCTTGCAAGGGAACCGCTGGCAAAGTGCTGGTTTACCGCGGGCGATCTTCACACGGAATCTCGGTACAGGGTGCTGGAATACTGCCGCCGCTGCGCAGAGAACGGCAGGTGCAAGGCCCGGTGCTTGCAGGAGTATCGTAAATTGGAGGGAGGAAAACCGAAATGATCTACTTATACTTGGGGCTGCTGATCGGCGGCTGTGTTGGCTTCTTTGCGGCAGGCTTGATGCGTGTTGCGAAGATAACAGAACTTGAAAGCGATCTGCGCAGCGCCAGCAGCCGTTTGAGCTGGGCGCTGAAAGAGGCTGATTTTTGGAAAGCCAAGTACGAACGCCTCGACACCTTGGTGCATGGAAATTGCATTATGATGGCAATGCAAGACCCGGCTGTGTTTCGGGAGAAGATCAACCAGATGCAACGAGCGCTTGACAAGATCACCGGGGTAAAGGAAGCCACGCAGCAGGAAAAGCAGCAATAAAAAATGCCGCCCACTCCTAAGAGTGGACAGCATAGCGGACGATGCTATTATAACATAAGAGAGGCGGCATTGCAAATGCAGATTACAAAACAGGAGATCGAGACCATGATTCAACAGGCGGTTCTTGCTGGCAAGGCAGCCGCCGACACTTCGGCCAAGGATTTTTACAAGGCTACCGAGCGCAGACTCTATGCGCTGGAAACGCTGCGGGCCAAGATTGCAGAGGATAAGGGACGGCTGGAAGAAATCAAAAAGTACGGCCCGGCCCAGCGCAGCAAGGGCATCGGGCGA
>OLNO01002989.1_pt1 | contig 10718 bp, 10 predicted proteins | sample 1672861 | NCBI WGS metagenome assembly OLNO01 (sample SAMEA3136731, study PRJEB25190) | human gut metagenome | reverse complement strand
CGTATTCGTTCATTTTTCTGCAATCAATGGTGAGGGATTCAAATCACTGGATGAAGGACAGGCTGTAACTTATGATTTAACAGAAGGCGCTCGCGGAATGCAGGCTGCTAACGTTACAAAATTATAATTCTGATACTTCAAGGTTGTAATAACCTTTCAAACCATTCAATAAAAAACCCCGGTGAAAACCGGGGTTTTTTATTATCTCATTTTCATTTTTACTGTACATCAGACGAAAGATCCGAAACATAATTATCAATTGCAGAAGTATCCATTACTGTCTCTGTAACAACAGACTCCTGTTTTGTCTCGATCTTTGCATACGCGGAAAATCCAATCCATCCAACCATTGCCACACAGATTGCAATCCATGCAAGAATTTCCAGTTTGTCAATCATTTTTTCTTTTCTGGATGCTTTTGAGCGGCCTGCTTTGCCTGCCTTATAGCTGTCTACTTTTTTCTGACTCATTCCAAGAATCTCCTTTATTGTATAAGCTTAAACTTTTGTTATTATATCACACTCTCACACAAAAGGGAAGGGCTTATACAGCTACAATCACACCGCCATCATTAGCGTACATACTGCTTACTCCCGCAGTATCCAAAATAACGATATGTTTTACAGGCATTCTCTCTTCCAGTGCATTCTTCAGAAGCACTGCTCTCTCCCTGCAGTTGCAGTGAGAAATTGCAAGGATTTTATTTTCACTGTCTTTTGTTTTGTCTACAATGTTCTGAGCCATTTTTACAAGAGCTTTGTTCATGCCTCTTGCCTGATCCAGCTGACAGATTGCTCCTTCATCTGTAGAGCCCATGACAGGTTTGATTTTTAATGCGCTTGCCACAAGAGCTTTTACCTTACCGAGTCTTCCATTTTTGCGAAGCGTTTCCAGATTATCCAGAACAAAAAACGTGTGCTGGTCAGCAATATATGCTTCTACTGTCTCAATTACTTTCTCAAATGAATACCCAGCTTCTTCACATTCCTGTATTTTCATCGCAATCAGGGACTGTCCGACAGATGCCGATTTCGAATTAAACACATAAATCTGCTTACCAGGATTTTCTTCCTGCAAAAGACTTTTTCCCAGAACAGCACTGTTATACGAGCCACTAAGTTCTGCTGAAAGCGTAACTGCATATACGTGATCCGCATCACAGTCAAACGCCCTCATATAGCGTTCCGGTGACGGGCATGCCGATTTTGGGCATTCCGGGCAGTCAGCTACTTTTTTTAAAAAAGAAGCCTGGTCAAAATTTTCATCATCTATAATATTTTCACCACCAACGCTCAAAGTCAGTGCTACCGACTCAAAGCGAGGATCTTTTTTCCACTCATCCAATAATTCCCCACAACTATCTATGACAATTTTATAGCTCAATTATATCGTCCTCTTTTCCATAATATGTAGTATCGAATACCACATCTATATTACCATATAGCTACATATTTGAAAAGACTTTTTCGAAAAACTCTATTCTTTTTTTCGATTCTGTTTTATAATGGAAACTACACTAAATTATGGGAGTTCAAAAATGCTTGCACTTAAAATCAACGATGTCAAAAACTTCATGAATCAGTTACTGATCGGAGATACCTTCGATTCTTTTTCTCTGGTAGAAGCATCCATTACTACTTTCAGTAACTTCACAATTGACGGAAAAATCCACAAAGATTTTTTTGACACGGATACCGTGCAAAATATGAATTTTAATAATTCGGATTACTGTCCCTGGAAAGAGCTGAAATCTTACTGTTTTTCAATCATACGCGGCAAATTACTGCCAATACAGTTTCGAATCGTTTTTCAGCTGTCTCCGGCTCAGTATTCACTATTATTTGCAGATTCTTCTTTTCAGATTTCTACTGATCAGATTCGCGGATTAAATTTAAACCTTCAATATAAAAACAACGAATTATTCTGTACGACCGGAATTTCTTCCGATACATTTCTTCTGGACAGACACCCTGAAATCACATGGGATTCTGCAGTTCCGAAATTTTTTCAAAAACATCGATTGGATTTTGACCGGCTGTAAGATTCTTTTTTGCTTCCTCAATTGCATCTTCTGCATCCAGTTCTGTCTGGATGAGATAATATGCCAGCATATCTACAAACTCACTGTTTGTAGGTCTGTAGCGAAGAGGATAACCTGCGATTCGATCCATCGTTTCTTTATTAGCTGTCCAACATACATTAATGACCGTCCGAATATCATGTTCAATATTAACTGGTGTTGATTTGAATTTTTTTGCCAGATATGGATAGATGTCCTTCGTGATCTTAATTGGATAATCCTGAAGTTCCATCGACATCATTACTGCTTCGGCAACATAATAATATCCTTTATATTTTGAGGTCATTCCCAGCTGTCTGATTAATCGATATACTTTTCTCATGTGCTCTCCCTCCGCCTTTTCCTGTTTTCTCATTATTATACGACAATTTTTTCTTATTTTTCTTTTACATACCAAACTCGTGGTTCTTCGAAAAAAAACGACATTTTAAGAGTCACACTATTCATGTTATAACTACAAAATCATAGGTTCGCCATACAATTTCAGCATATAGAATTTATTGTTTTTTGTCAACAAAATATAAAAAAATCCCGAATTTTTTCCACATAAAAGAAAATATTCGGGATTCTTTTTATATTGTCTTTAAATTTTTGCTTTTATTTTGTAAGAAGCATCAGAATTTCATTGCTTCTCTGTACAAATTTGGTCATTTCATCTGGCGATAACTGTTTATGACTCAACATTGCAAGATCATATAACTGCTGGCAGATTACTGCTGCATGTTCAGACTCCTGATTTTCTGCAAGGTATTTTACCAACGGATGACTCACATTCAGCACCAAAGTTTCCTGACCGCCAAACATTCCAGGATCCATTCCGTACATATTGTACATCTTCATCATATCCTGCATACGACGACTTTCCTCCGAAAGTGTCATCATTGCTGCAACAGATTCATTCTTCAGATTCTCTGCCTTAACTTCCAGTTTCTCCATATTCAAATTCTTACGGAATAATTCTGTCAGAGTTTTTGCAGTATTTTCATCTGCTGCACCTTCACCCTTCAGTTCTTCTGTCACATCTGCATCAATTCTCTTGAACTGAATTGTCTGATCTTTCTGTTCCAGATGAGAAATAAAGGTCGTATCAATATTATGAGAAAGGATTACTGCATTCTTACCAGCTTCCTTGAACATATTGATATACTGGCTCTGCTGTACCGGATCTGTAACATAGAAGATCGTTGTCTTTTCAGGCTCTTTCTTCTCTGCATTCTCCTTATTCTCAGCATCTTCTTTCTTTGTATCGTCAGACTCAGCTGTATCTTCTTTCTTATTCTGCTCGATACAGTCTTTCAATGTCAGATATTTGCCATCAATATCTTTAAAAAGAATATAGTCATGAAGTTTTTCTGCAAATTTGCTGTCCTTGATGCAGCCAAATTTAATAAATGGACTGATATCATCCCAGTATTTCTCATAAGACTCACGGTCTGTCTTGCACATTCCTGTCAGTTTATCCGCAACTTTCTTGGAGATATACTCTGAGATCTTCTGTACAAATCCGTCGTTCTGCAGTGCACTTCTGGATACATTCAGCGGCAGATCCGGACAATCGATCACGCCTTTGAGAAGCAGCAGGAATTCCGGAATAACTTCTTTAATATTATCTGCGATAAATACCTGGTTATTGTATAATTTAATCGTTCCTTCAATAGAATCATATTCTGTATTAATCTTCGGGAAATATAAAATACCTTTCAGGTTAAACGGATAATCCATGTTCAGGTGGATCCAGAACAATGGCTCTTTGTAATCCATAAATACCTTACGGTAGAATTCTTTATAATCCTCATCAGAGCATTCATTCGGATGTTTCATCCACAACGGATTCGGATCACTTAAAGATACCGGACGTTTGTTGATCTTTACACGCTCACGTGCAGGAGAAACCTCTACAACTTCTTTTTCACCCTTATCATTTTCTTTTTCTTCTGTCTTTGCATCTTCATGAATATGCTCAACAACAACATCGTCATCCCTCAGATCAGCTTCGTCAATTGTCTCATATTCCTGCTCTGCATTTGCATTAGACAGATAAATATTTACCGGCATGAAAGAACAATATTTCTCAATGACTTCACGCATACGATATTCATTACAAAACTCCAGGCTTTCATCATTCAGAAACAGCGTAATCTCTGTACCAACTGTTGTTCTGTCCCCATCCTGCATATCATATTCTGTACCACCATCACATGTCCAGTGTACTGCTGTTGCACCTTCTTTAAAAGAAAGAGTATCAATATGCACTTCATCTGCTACCATAAATGCAGAATAGAATCCCAGACCGAAATGACCGATCATCTGGTCATCCGTTGTTTTATCTTTATACTTCTCCAGAAATTCTGTTGCACCGGAAAATGCGATCTGTGTAATATATTCCTCTACTTCATCAGCAGTCATACCAATACCATTATCGATAAATTTCAAAGTCTTTGCTTCAGAATCTACAACGACCTGCACTGCCGGTTTATAATCATCCGGGAAAGCATATTCTCCCATCACTTCAAGTTTCTTTAATTTTGTAATGGCATCGCAACCATTGGATACCAGTTCTCGAACAAAAATATCATGGTCAGAATACAGCCATTTCTTTATGATAGGAAAAATGTTTTCACTGTTAATTGATAAATTTCCGTGCTTTTCAGCCATATTATCCACACTCCTTAGATTCTTTTTTTCGTTTTTCTATATACTAATCCCCTTTTTTCCAAAAGTCAAGAAAAAATTAGCACTCATTTTAAATGAGTGCTAACAAAACTTTTATCGTTTTTCATTTCTTTTTTATTTTTTGTTTTTCTTTTTGTAAAATACCACTCCGCCAATCGCACCTGCCGCAATGATCAGGATACATACAAATGGAAGGATTGGTGTATTATCACCTGTTTTTACGGAACTCTTTCTGTTCGCTGCAGGTGTAAGATTTGTTCCAGGAGCAGTCACTTTGGCTTTTGCGATGCTGAAAGATACCTGTCTGGTATCCATTGTTCCTGTTGCTTTCCAGCTGCTTCCATCATACTGCTGCTGTGCAAAAGCAACTTTCAGCGTATAATCCCCACTCTGTGCCAGTCCAAAAGACGCAGTATATGGTGCGGCGTTCCAGACATTTGTATTAATGACTGTCCAGCTCTGCGGAACATAACGGGTGTCTCCTTTTTTCGGAGAATTATTATCCATTCCAGCACCAACTGCTGTAAAGGAAATCTTTGTCTGTGTAGTATAAACTCCATTTACATCAATGCCTGTAATCTTATTATTCTCTGCAGATGCAACTTTTGCACTGTATGCATTTACGCTGACTTCCACAGAAGTAGCAAGACTGATCTTATTATCATTATCCACTCCGGAAGGTAACGTCACGGTACCGGATACGGTAAATTTCTGAGCATCTGTACTGGACTGCTTATAAGAAGCTTCTTTCACATTCCATGAAACTGCTGCTTTCATACTTCCTTCTGTTGTTTCAACCACTACTGTAGATGGAAGTTTCAGCGAGGAAGCATCCTTCTTCGTTCCATTTGCAAGTCCGGTAACTGCTGCCGGCTGTTGGATCTTCGTAAGAACTGCATTTCCCTTCACAACCTGAAAATTCACTGTAACCGATTTATCCAAAGATGAAGAAATCTTAAGATTCTCTGAATAAGCGCCCACATCAAGTCCGGTCTTAGGCTGCACTGTATAAACAGCAGTTGCTCCCGGTGCCAGTGTAAGCTGTGCAGGATCAACAGAAACTGTAAAATTTGTCAGTGCCGGCTGTTCCAGTGTTACTGTCACATTTCCATTGTTCGTGACCGTGAACTGCTGTGGAGCAATCTCACTATAGCCCTTCTTTGCGGCTGCAAAATCGATTAACTGTCCTGAAACATCCAGAGAAGGATCTGGAGAATTTACTGTAACTGTCGCAGTGATCGGAATGCTCTTTCCATTTGTAGTATCTGTAATCGTAAATGTTTCTGTATAAGGAGTCGCATTCGCTGTAAGATTGATCTTTGGCTGAATTGTAAATATAGCCTTATCTCCGCTCTTAACAGTCTGTGCCTGCCAGGTAATATCAAAATACTGTCCCTGGGCTGCGCCTGTACTGCTGACTGCATCAGACAGAACAGCATCTGCATTTCCTTCATTTGTCAGTGTGATCGTCTGAGGCGCCGGAAGTTCTGTATATCCATCTACCAATGTTCCAAAGTCAGGACCATCTTTAGGATCGCGTGTAACATTGCTCACTGCCGGAGCAGGTATCGTAACATTCACAGGAACTATGATCTTATTATCGCTGTTATTTTTATCTGCAAACAGAATATTATCCGGATAAGGCGTATCTGTTGCCAGATTTTCTGCCGGTGTAACTGTAAATGTCGCACTTTCACCAGCCAGAATCTCCTGTTCGGAAGGATCTATTGTCACTGCAGGCGCCGCACCTGTTGAAGAAGCAGCTACTGTCACTGCCTGTGCGGAATTATTTTTCACAGTGATCTGCTGGCTTTCTGTAGATTTAAATGTCAGTCCGGACTCTGCAACAGTATCATCTACTGCCAGTGTCACTTCTGTTGTGGTATTTCCATTATTTCCGCCATCTGAAGTGTTCGCATCATTCGAAGGATCTGTTGTACTGTCCGCCGGAGTTTCATCACCTTTATTCTGATCATCTGCTGTCGGATCTGATGTATTTCCTGTATCTGTTTTCTGATCATCCTGTCCGTTGCCGTTCTGTGCATCATCCTTTGCTGCCTTAACTGTCATCTTTGCTTCAAACGAAACGTCTACACCTTCTTCACTGGTATATGTGATCGTATCATCATACTCTCCTGCTGCTATCCCGGCACGCGGTACGATCCACAGCTGCTGACTGCTATTCTGTTCCATTGGATCTGAAATATCCTGAACCATAAAATGTTCCGGACTGATATCTGTAAAATTCAACGTAGTATTGCCGGTATTCGTTACCGTTACATACTGTGCCTGTATACTGTCTTCCTGACCGGAAATCACAGTTCCAAAATCTACAACTTCAGAATTTCCGTCTCCAATGACGATACTTGCATCTGCTGTTGGAGTTTCCGTTTTTCCCGTATCGTTGTTTTCCTGAGAGTCCGCAGTATCTGCTGCATCATTTGTCTGTCCATATGTGCCGTCTTCTGTTGCTTCCGGAATACCATCCACAGATTCAGAACCTGCACTTTCACTCTGCTGCTTCTCTTCATCTGTTGTAGCAGCGGGAATGCCTTCTATATTCTCAGTTCCTGCCTGTGTAGAATCCTCCTGATAGGTTGTGTCTGTATCCTCGGACACACCAGTCTGTGTTGTTTCTTCTGTATCAGCAGCAGCATCTGTATTCTGAGACTGTTCATTTTCTGTTTCTTGTGCAGCCTGCTGTTCAGCAGTATCTGCAGCGGCAGCCTTTTCTTCTGCTGCTTTTGCCTCCTGGTCAGCAGCAGTCTGCGCATCTATTACTGTATCTGATACAGCTTTCAGACTTCCGGTATAACCATTTTCTTCTTTGCCGGTGACCGTCAGGACAATTTTGGAACCAATATCATCCTGTGTTACTGTATAAGTCTTGTCTTTTCCGAGTTCTTTCAGTTCAGGCTTCTCCCCTGCTTTCTCTGTTTCCTCATCCTCAACTGTTTTTCTCTCCCAGAGATAGGCAACATCCTCCTCCGTCACTCCCTCTGGCTTTACTTCTTTAAATTCCGCACTCAATGTTCTGCCTTCTGCTGCAGTTCCCTGAATCTTCAATTTACCATCCAGTGCTGGAATTTCTGCTGCAAACACTGTTGCAGGAATCATCGACAATGCCAGAAGCACCGACATAATGACTGCAAGAATTCTCTCTTTCCGCATGATTCATCCTCCTTTTAGATTTGTTCTGTCCTGATTTATTTCTTATAGAATTCGACTTTAACTTTTCTTTAATTCTTTGTCGGTATCTATACCCCGTCTCCTGTAAAAAATTATAACACAGGTTTTTTATCGAATGTAATTTGTATTTTACAGAACTGTTACATTACCACATTGTTCCTCTACACAAAAATATCCCCGGTCATATTACTTATCGACCAGGGATATACGTCTTTTTTATGAATTTTCTTATCCTTCCACGATCAGATAGCCACCGGATGGAAGTGTAAAAACTTCACATGCTTCTTCCAGTTCCTCATCAGACATTCCACTGACATCTGCACCTGCCTCATCCAGATACGTTCTGACTTCTTTGATATTTTTTACTTCAACAGCCATGCAGTCTTCCAGAAATTCCTCCGCTTCTTCCACAGTCTCAGCTACCGGTTCATCATAAAGTCTGCCTTGTTCTTTCAAAAAAATCTCAATACTCTCTTCTGTATACATTATTTCAATACCTCCTCAATGTTTCCTTTCGCCGTAATCAGCTTTTTTAGTATTGTCTCAACTCTCTCCGTTTCATATGCCGCTGCCTGTTTTACTCCATCTTTGGCATGTGCCATTGCGAAACTGTACGGAACAGATTTCAGCATGGCAATATCATTGTATTCATCACCAAACACTATACATTCTTCCGGTCTGATTCCCAGAATCTCCTGATATTTTTCAACACCTTTTGCCTTATTGGTATCAAAAGGAATAAAATCCACCCATGCTGTTCCGGAAGTCACAACTGTACATTTGTCCCCAAAGCGTTCATTCCAGTAATGAATCGTATCGTCCTGCAGTCCGCCTCTTTCATATACTGCCAGTTTCATACACGGTTCCGTGATTTCTTCAAAGCTATTGATTTCTTTGCAGACATTTCCAACGACATTGATCATCAGATCTCTGAAATGTTCTGTTTTCGGTCTGATATAGTAAAAATCTTTCGTGGAACAGGTAAATTCTGATCCTTCTTTGTCATAAATACTTTCTGCGATTTCACGGACCAGCTCCTGTTCAAAACTGTCCTGATAAAGAACTTTTTCATTATACACAGCAAGACCGCCATTTTCGCTGATAAACGCCATATCATCCACTACTGGCCGAAACATTTTTTTCATATTTGCATACTGACGTCCACTTGCAGCCACAAACAGTATTCCCATTTTTTTTAACTGTCTGATCAGTGGGAAAATTTCTTCCGGAAGGCTCTGCGCCCCCTTAAAAAGTAAAGTTCCGTCCAGATCACTTGCAACAAGTTTAATCATTTTTCCATTCCTCGCATATATATAATAAATCCTGTGGTTTCTCAGCTACTTTTTCCGCACCATTACTCTCCAGTTCCTCACGGTCACGAAATCCCCAGAGTACTCCTACCGTATGCATTTTTGCAGCAGTTCCTGTTTCCATATCTGTTTTGGTGTCACCTACATACATACACTCTGATGGAGATACGCCAAATTCTGACGCCGCTTTCAAAGGACCATCCGGAGCTGGTTTTCTTCGTATTGAATCACTCTGTCCGATCACAAGGTCAAAATACCCATCAAACATCTTCTCTATTACTTTCACAGCTGCCACATGTGGTTTGTTCGAGCAGACTGCCAGCCTCATTCCACGTTTTTTCAGCTCCTTCAGCATTTCTTTAATGCCTTCATATGGTACAACTTTGTATAATGGATCTTCATCAAATTTTTTTCTGTAAATCCTGCGAACTTCTTCATAATGTGTCAGTTCCGGATCACCGGCATCTTTCAGACAGCGGTGAATGAGCATATCCGCCCCTTCCCCACTGTAATATTTAAAGTTTTCCACCGGCTGTGGTTTGAGATTCATACTCTTTAAAATCTCATTCGCCACATAAGCCATTGACTCCAGTGTATTTGCCAAAGTACCATCCAGATCAAAAATACAAGCCTTTATCATTTGTTTATCCTCTTAATTCAATCCCATGTTTCTTCATTTCATAAAAAAGTCTGCCAACCGGCAATCCCACTACGTTCGTATACTCTCCCCGGATTTCTTTCACATAAATGCCAAATCCGCCCTGAATACCATAGCTTCCGGCTTTGTCCATTGGTTCACCACTCGCAATATAAGTTCTGATTTCCTCATCGGAGACCGGGTAGAAAGAAACATCTGTACTCTCAGAAAATGAGATATCCTCCCATTTTCCATTTTTCTTTATCAAAACTGTTACCCCTGTATATACCTGATGTATATTTCCCTGAAGCATTTTAAGTGTCTTAAATGCATCGGACTCATCGACCGGTTTTCCGAGGATTTCATTATTATAAGAAACAATTGTGTCTGCTCCGATCACAACCGTCCCCTCTTCCATATCAAAATTCAGTGCAACTGCAGTTGCTTTCTGTTCCGACAACTCTCGAACGATTTCTTCTGGTTTATCCGAAGTAATCTTTTCCTCTCCGTCAGCTGCGCATACCTGAAAAATAACACCGGCTGCCGCCAGAAGCTCTCTGCGTCTTGGTGAAGCAGAAGCAAGTATGATTTTTCTCATATAATATCCCTTTTCTACTGTTTTCTGTTTGTGTAAATCAAAGCATTTACTTCTGTAACAGTATACCCTGTCACCTAACATCGTGCAACCGTGAAAATGTAAAAAAAGTCGGCACCAATTCCCATATCTGCAAGGAATATATGCCAACTTTCATTTTTGCAAAAAAATAAAGCTGCTGACGGGAATCGAACCCGTGACCTCCGCCTTACCAAGGCGACGCTCTACCGACTG
>OLNO01002969.1_pt1 | contig 10764 bp, 7 predicted proteins | sample 1672861 | NCBI WGS metagenome assembly OLNO01 (sample SAMEA3136731, study PRJEB25190) | human gut metagenome | reverse complement strand
CCTCATATGATAGATTTTAAATATTTCTAATGTCTACCATATGGGGAGCATATCATTTCTACACTTTTTCGATATTCTATTCTTTAACTTTTGACATCAATACTACCGTCTCCACTTGTTCTTCATTGTCCAAACTAATCTTTTCACTGTTTTTCCAAAAATCTCTTCAACTTTGATATTTGCATGGAAGCATCATGTTCTATTAGTTATTATCTTTTTTCTTTACTATGTTTTGAATATTTTTAATGCTTTCCAAATATTCCTCTTCAACCGGCGACAAATTCTGTACCTGATATTTTCTATACTCTTCTGTTGCCTTCTCAATTGCCTGCACATGGCTGATTGTACCTGCACCCTGTAGCACCTTTTCCCCTGTAGTCTTTAAAACATTATCAAGACGCTCCACATAATCTGACATATACATAGGATGATGGCGCATAGCCTGAATTTCTGCGAAATCAAAATATCCTGATACAATATTATTCAATATTTTTAATTCTTCATCATTAAGGTAATTCTTTGCGATGCCTATATCTTTTAAAGTAGGAAAGTCACCAGAAAAACTCTTCAATCCCATAAAAGGCTGGCTCGCATCCGCACGCTCGTATATAACCTCCGCTGCTGTATGTCCATGTGCTGCATAATGCAATTTATTCTGCACCATTTTAAAAAAAGCAATCGATTCACTGCTCTTAGGATCATAGTCAACACTCGTTGCATAAAGGTCAAGAACCTGTCGATACATAACCTTTTCAGACGAACGTATATCCCGTATGCGGTCTAACAGTTCTTTCCAGTAATTACCTCCACCCAGATTTTTCAGGCGCTCATCATCCATTGTAAAGCCTTTTATCATGTACTCTTTTAATCGTTCGGTAGCCCAGCGACGAAAATTTGTGGCAATTTTTGATTTCACTCTATACCCAAGAGAAATGATCATATCAAGATTATAATGTGTTGTATTATATTTTTTCCCGTCAGCAGCAGTTGTTCGGAATTTCCGAACAACTGAAGTTTCTTCCAGTTCACCCTCTTCAAAAATGTGTTTAATATGCTCGCTGATATTGGATTTACTGGTTTGATAGAGTTCGCATAGTTGCGCCTGTGTAAGCCAAACGGTCTCATCTTCAAACTTAACGTCAATTTTTGTGTGTCCATCTTCCGTCTGATATATGATAATTTCGCTCTCAACGTTTTTAGAAATATCTCTTTTATTCTCCACCTTTCACCTCTTCTAGTAATCTGCTTAACTTATTATTGTTAACTGTATTTTCTGATTGAAATACCAGAGGATAAAATATGTACGTCTTCCATTTTATTCTGCCACAGCAGCTCTCTTATTCCTAGTTCAAACATACTATTTTCTTCTCTAATAAACGGATTTGTTACTATATGTTTTATACTGTCTCTCTTAAACTTATAATCAACAAAAGGAATTAATATATTACCTCGTTTGAATTGTCCCTTTTTAAAAATATCACCACTCCATTCTTCCGCCAGTAACAATTCCTCTGGTATTTTTAACACTATACGATATTCATTCTCACATGCAAAAGATTCATTTTTAAAAAAGCATCGCATATGATTTATGGATTCCCTAAATGCAAACAGTATGTGTCCTCGATATTTTTCGATTTCATTCTTTGCCTCGTTATATATTTGCTGTAATGCATCAAGTAATTTCTTTACACATTTCTTCTTATCTTCTCTTTTATATACAATCAGCCCCCTATAAATCATAATATCGTTCTTCAATTTTTCACCAATATTAACTTCCGATTTATCGCTTCCTTCAAACATATCCCACGAATGATTGAATGCTATACTTACACCTTCGCCAGATGATGCATAATAATTCCACATGCTAAGCGAATCATTCTCTGTCGAAAAGGAACACGTATATGTTCTATATATTTTCTGTTCATATTTATGCGTAATCCTTGAGAACCCCGTATAAGATTGTTGATATTTTTTTAATTCTTCCATTTCAACACTCTCAAGAATTAACTTTCTGAAATCCGAAGTATACTCATTGCATGAAAGCACATTTTCAATTAAAGGAATAATCTCTATAAACTCTGTAGAATCATTCAAAAAGCGGACATCACTAAAACGTAAACATCCATTGTTTAAAATCTCTTTAAGAGTATCTACAGTACAATAATGACAAATTCCTGATGCCTTATTTGCAAATCCATCTGGAGCATACATTTCTGTGATAGTCTGCTCTTTATATGGAGTATTTAAAAATGTGACATGGAAATCGCCATGCATCTTGCAAAAATATTATTTGACATGCGATGCCTCCAATCAAAAATATCCTATGGTACTTTACTCGCCGCAACAACCAAGTTCATCCATATCCAATTCCACATTAATATGTTTATAAGTTTTAAGTTTGGAAAGCAAACATACCGTCTCCACATGCACCGTCATCGGAAACATATCCACCGCCCTGACTTTCCTCACTTCATACCCGTTCCCGCACAGGTACTTCATATCTCTTGCCAGCGTGGCCGAATCGCAGCTTACATACACCACCCGTTCCGGCGCCATCTTCACAATCGTTTCCAGCAGCGCCTCATCACATCCCTTCCGGGGCGGATCCACCACGATCACATCTGCGCGGGCCTGCCTGCCGCCGTGTTCCTTCTCGTATCTGTCATAATAGTCCGGCAGAACTTCCTCCGCTTTCCCCACGAAGAACTGTGCATTTTCAATTCCGTTAATCTGTGCATTTCTCCGGGCATCGGTGATTGCCTGGGGCACGATCTCCACACCGTACACCTGCCCCGCCTTCTGCGCAAGGAAAAGAGAAATGGTCCCGATGCCGCAGTAGAGATCCCATACGATCTCGCCGCCCTGCAGATCCGCGTATTCCAGCGCAAGGGAGTAAAGCTTTTCCGTCTGCACCGGATTTACCTGATAAAAGGACAGAGGAGAGATCTGGTATTTTACATTTCCGATATAATCGGTAATATATTCCTGTCCCCAGAGCACCCGGAATGTACTGCCCATGATAACGTTTGTCCGTTCTGTATTGGGACTGACTGAAATACTGGTCATTCCCTCTATGGCGCTCAGTCTTTCAATGAGCTGTTCCTCACAGGGCAGTTTTTCCCCGTTGATCACCAGGCAGACCATGATCTCTTTTGTCGTAAATCCGAATCGGATCAGAGCATGTCGGATGACCCCGGTTCCGGTTTTTTCGTCATAGGCCGGGACATGATTTTCTTTCATATAATTCAGAATAATTTTCAGAATGTCCCGGTTCACCGGCACTCCCAGCGCGCAGTCTGTGTTGGCAATGATGCTGTGGGTCCGGCCGGCGTAGAAGCCGGTAACGGGCCTGCCCTCCCTGTCCGTACCAAAGGGGAACTGAGCCTTGTTCCGGTAGCCGAAAGGATTGTCCATTCCCACAACAGGCTCTGTCACCTGATCCAGAAGCTGTGGAGACAGCCCGCCGATCCGCTCCAGATTTCCCCGGACTTTGCGGGCCTTGAATTCCAGCTGCTTCGCATAGGACATTTCCTGGATCTGACAGCCGCCGCACTGCCTGGCGAAAACACATCTGGCATTTACCCGGTCCGGAGACGGGCGCAGAATTTTCATCAGCCTTGCATAGCCGTAATTTTTCCTGGCTTTTGTAACCTTCGCTTCCACCTTGTCGCCGATTACCGCGTCTTTGATAAAGAGCGTATAACCGTCAACTTTTCCTATGCCCTCGCCGTTTACGCCTATGTCTGTGATCTCGGCGACAACTGTCTGGTTTTTCTGCATTTGATTCTCGTTTTTCCCCATATTTATATCCTTTCATAAAACGGGGGACGTAACCCGTTTTTCTGTTACGTCCCCGATGTTCTCCTTAAGTTGGACTCAAAGAGTCTGTTAAATCCAAGCCACTCCGTACCGGTCTTGCCTTTGAATATCTCTGTCAGTGTCTGCAGCTTTGCGTCTGCGTTGTCGGCCAGATTCAGGGCAAGGGCTTCGGCCAGGGCCGGTTTCTTCGGCGAGCCGTATTCCAGCTCTCCGTGGTGAGCCACAACGCAGTGTTTCAGCTCGTTGGCCAGTTTCACCGGAAAATCCGGCTGCTCTCTGAGTGCCTCATCGATCATTTCCACCCCGATAACTATGTGGCCGATAAGCTGTCCCTCGTCTGTATAATCATTGTCCGGAAATGCGGACAGTTCTCTTGTTTTCCCGATATCGTGGCACAGAGCCGCGGCGATAAGCAGATCCCGGTTCAGGATGGAATACGCTCCCGCGAAATATTCGCACAGGTGCACCACACTCAGGGTATGTTCCAGAAGTCCTCCGGAAAAGCTGTGATGTACGGTCTTCGCCGCCGAATGCCCTTTGAACCGGCGGACAAACTCCTGATCCTTTACAAAGAAGTATTCCAGCAGCTGCCGGAGATGCGTATTGGAAATCTGCCGGATATAGGCCAGCAGTTCCTCGTACATGCCGTCCACGCTCTTATCGGTTGTAGGCATATAATCCGTCGGATTGTACTCCCCCTCCTGGGCCCGCCGGATCTGACGGATGTTAAGCTGAAGATTTCCGTTATAGCTAATCACATCACCGAATACTTCGATAAAATCTTTTTCACTGTATTCGGAAATTCCCTGGGAATTGGGATCCCAGACTTTTCCGTCCAGTGTTCCTGTCTTATCCTGCAGGATCAGGTTATCATAAGGTTTTCCGTTTCGCGTCTCCGCGGAACGCTTCCCTTTGCACAGATATACATTTCTGATTGTCTCTCCTTCATGCAGTCCGCTGATATATCTCATTTCATTCCTCTTTCTATTCTTCTATTTTTTACTTCTGGCCCACAGTCACAGTATAATTCACATCCACATAGCCATCGGCGCCAAGACGCATGCCTCTGATCTCTATCTGCTGTTCCGTCCGGGTCTCCAGCGCGGCTCTCTGATACGTCACCAGACTGGACACCGCCTCCCCGTTTATCTCGCAGATAATATCGCCGCTCTGAATTCCTGCGGACATGGCCGGAGAATCCGGATCCACGTCAATCACATAAATGCCTTCCGGCATTCCCTTTTCTTCTTTCAGGCGGGAGGTAACTGTTGTCGCATATACCCCGATATAGGGCACCTTCTCGCCGTTTGCCATGAGCTCGATCACGGATTTGAGATCCGATATGGAATAGGCGTTTGCCGTATTCGACTCTTCGTCTTCCCAGATAGAAGACATAACAAGTCCTACAACCTCTCCCTCCATATTGAACAGTACTCCTGACCCGTCTGAGGCAGCGGCAATGTCTGTTGCAAGGATATCGCACTCTCCGTCATAAAAAGTTTCCTTATAATCAGTAGAGCTGATAATCCCATAGCCGATTCCATCTGCATAGCTGAACGTATTCCCCAGGGCAATGACCGGGTCTCCCTGCTGAACCAGATTGGAATTTCCCAGAACAGCAACTTTCAAAGAACTCCACGTAGCTGAAGAAATCTCTCTGCGTGGAACGCTGAATACCGCCAGACGGCGGTTCCGGTCACGCATTTTTAAAGAGGCCGTATACCGGGATGAATCAGCAAATGTAACTGTCCAGCTTTTCGTGCCGCTGCATACCTCATCTGATGCAAAAATCAGCAGTTCCTGGCCGTTGTCTGCCGTGATAATTCCCGTCACGGAATCCTCGATTCCTGTTGTTTCATCCGTCCAGTCTTCTTCGTCTGAAGTCCGGCTTACCGTGGCGACGCTTTTCTTCGCCTCGCCTGCCAGACGATATATGGATTCAAGCATTTCTTCATAGCTCAGTGCATCCAGTTTCTGTTCTGTCTCCTGGGTTTTCTCCTTTTCCGCCTCCTGCTCTTCCTCTGAAGGTTCTTCATCTTCCGGAATCGTGACGGTCTCGGGATCCCCCTGAAACACCCTTTCTGCCCAGGGTTTGAGCGCAAAGAAACCAAGACAGGCAAAAATCCCCAGAATTACACCATACAGAGCAAGTCTGGCGGAATGCCTGAAAAGCCTTTCCCGGCTTAGCGGTTCAGGTTTTATTGTTTCCTGCAGGAAAGAATATTTCTCCGGCTTCTGGTCTTCATCTGTTCTGCTGTCTGCGGAAGAAGGCTCCCTCTGAGCCTCTTCGGAATTCTTTGTTTCCTGCGGATGTTCTTCATGCTTATCTACGGTATTCTCCGGCGGCTTCTCCTGCTCCGGATTACGTTTCTTCCTGTGCAGCATAGGCATAATTTTTCCTCCAGATTATAGTATAACCGATTCATTTCGATTGTTCAATCGTAACTGTCCGGCAACGGGCCGAAATTTTGCCGCAGGCACAAAATCGACAGTTTATCGCCTTTCTGCGCTCTTGTCACAGGGAAGGGAATGGGGTAAAATGGTTACATCCGGGATAAAAACCGGATAATGAAAAGAGAAAAGACTTTAGAAATAACAGACAGGTGAATTTATGAATCAGAAAACTCTGACAAAACTGGAATATGATAAAATCATCGGGCTTCTGGAAGAGGAGGCCTCTTCCTTCCGCGGGCGCCAGCTCTGCCGGAGACTTAAGCCCATGACTGATCTGAATAAAATCAATACCTTTCAGGAGCAGACGGCTGCCGCTTTTACGAGAATTATCCGGAAAGGCCGCTTTTCCTTCGGCGACGCCGCGCCCATAGAGGAGTCTATGAAACGGCTGGAAATCGGAGGGGACTTAAGCATTTCCGAACTTCTGCGCATCTGCCGTCTTCTGAAAAACGCAGCCCGGGCCAAATCTTACGGCAGACACGATACGCAGGAAGACTCTGCCGACTGCCTGGACGAGTATTTTGATCTTCTGGAACCGCTGACGCCTCTGGCAAATGAAATCGACCGCTGCATTATCTCCGAAGATGAGATTGCAGACGACGCCAGCAGTGAGCTGAAACGGATCCGCCGGAACATGAACGCGATCAATGACCGGGTGCACACTACCCTTAACGGCCTTGTAAACGGATCGTTGCGTTCCTATCTTCAGGATCCGATCATTACCATGCGGGGAGACCGCTACTGTCTTCCTGTAAAAGCAGAATACAGAGGACAGGTGCAGGGACTGATCCACGATCAGTCTTCCACCGGCTCCACATTATTTATTGAGCCTATGGCTGTCGTAAAACTGAATAATGATCTTAAAGAACTTTATGCAAAGGAGCAGGAAGAAATTCAGGCCATCCTTGCAGACCTGAGCGGTCAGGCCGCTTCTTATGTGGAAGAAATCCGCCAGGACTACCGGTCCATGACGGATCTGGACTTTATATTTGCCCGGGGCGCACTGGCTCTGTCCATGCAGGCCAGCCGTCCGGTATTCAATCAGGAGGGCCGCATCCGTATCCGGGAAGGGCGTCATCCTCTTCTGGATCCCCGTACCGTAGTGCCTATCACGGTTTCTCTGGGAGAAGATTTCACCCTTCTGATCATTACAGGACCCAATACAGGCGGAAAAACCGTTTCACTGAAAACGGTAGGCCTGTTTACACTGATGGGGCAGGCCGGACTTCACATCCCCGCCGGGGATCGTTCGGAACTTGCCGTTTTCCGCCAGGTTTATGCAGATATCGGAGATGAACAGAGCATTGAGCAGAGTCTGAGTACTTTCTCTTCTCATATGACAAATATTGTCTCCTTCCTGAAAAAAGTAGATGAACAGTCCCTTGTACTGTTTGACGAGCTGGGGGCAGGTACAGATCCCACGGAAGGAGCCGCTCTTGCCATTGCTATTCTGTCCTATCTTCACAAAAGAGGCATCCGCACAATGGCGACCACCCATTACAGCGAGCTGAAAGTATATGCGCTTTCCACAGAGGGCGTGGAAAATGCCTGCTGCGAATTTGACGTGGAAAGCCTGCGTCCTACTTACCGTCTGCTCATCGGTATTCCCGGAAAGAGCAACGCATTTGCCATTTCCGGAAAGCTTGGGCTTCCCGAGTTTATTATTGAGGACGCCAGGAAACGGCTGAGCGAGCAGGATATTTCCTTTGAAGATCTGCTCGCCGATCTGGAAGCCAGCCGCCGTACAATTGAGCAGGAGCGGGCGGAGATCCAGGCATACAGAAAAGAAACCGAGGAGCTCAAGGCTCAGGCCCAGCAGCGCCGGCAGAAGCTGGAAGAACAGCGGGACCGGATTATACGGGAGGCAAACGAAAAAGCCAACGCAATCCTGCGGGAGGCAAAAGAAGTGGCAGATGAGACAATCCGTAATTTCCACAAATTCGGTAAAGAAAATATTTCAGCCGCCGAGATGGAAAAAGAGCGGGAGCGTCTCAGACAGAAAATAAAAACCACCCAGGCCGACGCCGCGGTCAAACCGCAGAAGCAGAAGAAAAAATACAAAGCCAGCGATTTCAGACTGGGAGAGTCCGTAAAAGTTCTGAGTATGAATCTGACCGGAACCATCCATTCTCTCCCGGACTCAAGAGGAAATGTAACCGTGCAGATGGGCATTCTCCGCTCCCAGGTAAATATTTCCGACCTGGAAATCATAGAAGAGCCTGCGCCGTATTCTTCAAAAAAATTCAGCCGCACTTCCAAAAGCAGTATGAAAATGGGCAAATCCCTTTCTGTAAGTCCGGAGATCAATCTCCTTGGCAAAACAGTAGACGAAGCTGTAGCGGAACTGGACAAATATCTGGATGACGCGCTTCTCTCACACCTGAATACTGTGCGGGTTGTCCACGGAAAAGGCACCGGTGCGCTGCGCAAAGGTATCCACGAATACCTGAGGCGCCAGAAACATGTAAAGTCCTACCGCCTGGCCGAATTCGGAGAAGGAGACGCCGGAGTTACAATCGTAGAACTGGGATAAAAGGAGGGGAAAATAATTATGATAGGAAAACAGAAAATTCTGATTGTCGATGACGACGAAAATATTGCCGAACTGATTTCACTTTATCTTACAAAAGAGTGTTTTGATACAAAAATTGTACACAACGGGGAAGACGCACTGTCCGCATTTGAAACCTACAGTCCGAACCTTGTTCTCCTGGATCTGATGCTCCCCGGTATTGACGGCTACCAGGTATGCCGGGAAATCCGGGCGAAATCCGCCACCCCCATTATTATGCTTTCCGCAAAGGGAGAGGTATTTGACAAGGTACTGGGGCTGGAGCTGGGTGCAGACGATTATATTATGAAACCTTTCGACTCCAAAGAGATGGTGGCAAGAGTCCGCGCCGTGCTGCGCCGTTATCAGCCTGCCAAAACAGCGGAATCCCCGAAAGAAAAGGCAAAATATGTAGAATATGAAGGTCTGGTCATCAATCTGACCAACTATTCCGTCATGTGTGACGGCAGACAGGTGGATATGCCTCCCAAAGAGCTGGAACTGCTTTACTGTCTGGCCTCGTCGCCGAATCAGGTTTTTACCCGGGAACAGTTGCTCGACCGCATCTGGGGCTATGAATATATCGGCGATACACGAACCGTAGACGTTCATATCAAGCGGCTCCGTGAAAAGATCAAAGATCATCCCCGCTGGAAGCTGAGTACAGTGTGGGGAATCGGCTATAAATTTGAGACCAAATAACACCGGAGTATTAACCAATGAAAAGCATTCTGCATTTAAAATTTATTGTGCTGTATATTATATTCGGCTTTCTGTGCATTTTTACAACCGCCACACTGGCCGAAGAACTGATCCAGAACCAGCTGGAAGATGACACCTCCCAGACCCTTTACCGGGAAGCCACGCTGATTGCAAACGACTATCTGCCGTCTTACTTTTCAGACTCTTCTTCTGTTCAGTCGGTTCAGGCTCAGCTTGCCGCCATGAGACTTTATCTGGATTCCTCGCTTTGGTTTGTTTCCAGCGACGGAACCATGATCACCTCCTCCAACCTGGAAGGCACCTCTTCCCCCGAGGCAATCGAGAACTTCGACCCGGCGGAAATCGGCGGCAGCCAGTATATTACAGGGACTTATCATGGATATTTTGACGAAGACATGATCACCGTCATGGCTCCGGTTACCCAGGGCTTTTCCACCAAAGGCTATCTGCTGATCCATTCGCCTATGTCCGTGATCGAGGAAAACTGTTCCGAGATTATGGTTTCCGTGTACATTTGTCTGGGTGTAATCTTCCTGCTGTCCTTCATCTTTCTGCTGGGGTTTCAGTTTTTCGTATACAATCCTCTCAAGCAGATATCAGAAGCGGCAAAGCAGTATGCCTCAGGCAATCTGGACTATGAGATTCCCGTCTACACCCATGACGAGATGGGATATCTGTCCGCATCACTGAACTATATGGCGGTGCAGCTTAAGGATATGGATGATTATCAGAAGAAAATCGTGGCAAATGTATCCCACGATTTCCGTTCTCCTCTGACCTCAATTAAAGGATATCTGACCGCCATGACAGACGGTACGATTCCTCCGGAAATGTATCAGAAATATCTGAATATCATCCTTTTTGAGACAGAACGCCTGACTGATCTGACAAAAGATCTGCTCACGCTCAATGAGTTTGACACCAAAGAACTTCTCCTGGATAAAACCCGTTTTGACATCCAGGAAGTCATAAAAAGCACAGCTGCTTCTTTTGAAGGAGTGTGCACGCCAAAGCACATTTCCATCCGGCTGCTGCTCCTGCCGGGCGCTGTTCCGGTAAACGCTGATATGCGTAAAATCCAGCAGGTTCTTTATAATCTGATTGATAATGCGGTAAAATTCAGCGAGAATGAATCTACGATTACAGTGGAAGTGGCGGAAAAAAACGAAAAAGTATTCGTTTCTGTAAAAGACCGGGGCATGGGAATCCCCAAAAAA
>OLNO01002968.1_pt1 | contig 10778 bp, 8 predicted proteins | sample 1672861 | NCBI WGS metagenome assembly OLNO01 (sample SAMEA3136731, study PRJEB25190) | human gut metagenome | reverse complement strand
ATCCGACACGGCGATTACCTCAAGGCTGGGGTGCGCCTCGATGTCTTCCACATGGACTTCGGTGTTGCGCGAATGCGGTGCGTGAAGGATGTCATCGATACCACGCACGAGCGGGCTTGAGGGCTTCACGATCTGATGCGTGAAGATGCCCGACATCTTGTTGTCGAGGATATGCTTGTCGATGCCAAAGTGATAGTAGATACCAGCCTGGGCACCCCAGCAGATATAGAACGTGGAGAACACATGGGTCTTCGCCCACTCGAAGATCTCGCACAGCTCTGGCCAATAGTCGACCGTCTCGAAATCGTAGAGCTCGACCGGCGCACCAGTGATGATCATGCCGTCGTAACGCTTGTGGCGAATGTCGTCAAGACCGATTCCAGATGCTCGGCTGGCACATGCGTGGCGCGATGACTGACCGTTTGCAGAAGATCGACCTCGACCTGCAGCGGCGTATTGGAAAGCTTACGCAGGATCTGCGTTTCCGTTTCGATCTTGGTGGGCATCAAGTTCAAGATGAGCACGCGCAGGGGGCGAATATCCTGATGGATCGCGCGATGTTCGGTCATCACGAAGATATTCTCACCTTCAAGCACGCTTGTTGCAGGTAGCGCATCAGGAATTCTAATCGGCATAGCTAACGTCCTTTCTTCGGTGTTCATCATAACAGCTTTTGAAAGGGCATTTTTGCTCGCCGCGCGAATCATGAAGCGCAAGGCTATCGGTTGTTCTTAGTGCTGGCTATCACGAAAAGCGATGCCCCGAAGAACGAAACGTACCCCGCTGAACAGCGGAGAGAAAAATGCAGATGATACCATGAGCTGCAAAGGCATACGGTCGTACAGCCTGGCCTGAACAACCTTACCCAAATTAAAGAACAAGGAGCTTGCATGTCTACTCAAATCGAAACCACTTGCGTTCAAGGCGGCTACCATCCCGGCAACGCGGAGCCGCGTCAGATCCCTATCTATCAAAGCACCACGTGGAAGTACGATTCGAGCGAGTTCATGGGCAAGCTCTTCGACCTGGAAGAATCTGGTTACTTCTACACGCGCCTGCAGAACCCCACGAATGATTTCGTTGCCGCGAAGATCTGTGAACTCGAGGGCGGTACTGCTGCCATGCTCACCTCTTCAGGGCAGGCTGCGAACTTCTTCGCGATCTTCAACATCGCTGGCTGCGGCGATCATGTAGTGTGCTCCACCTCCATCTACGGCGGCACTTACAACCTGTTCGCGCACACTATGGCACGTATGGGCATCGAGTTCACGTTCGTATCCCCCACCTGCTCTGATGAGGAACTTGGAGCCGCGTTCAAACCGAACACAAAGGCAGTCTTCGGCGAAACGGTGGCTAACCCCGCGCTCACGGTGCTCGATATCGAGCGCTTTGCGAAGGCGGCGCACGATCACGGCGTACCGCTCATCGTGGACAACACCTTCCCCACGCCCATCAACTGCCGTCCGATCGAATGGGGCGCGGACATCGTCACGCATTCCACCACGAAATACATGGATGGCCATGGCGCTGCCGTTGGCGGCTGCATCGTTGATTCGGGCAACTTCAACTGGGATGCGCACGCTGATAAATTCCCCGGGCTGACCACGCCGGATGAGAGCTATCACGGCGTTATCTACACCAAGCAATTCGGCCAAGCGGGTGCCTACATCACGAAGGCGACCTCACAGCTCATGCGCGATTTCGGCTCGATCCAATCGCCGCAGAACGCGTTCCTGTTGAATATGGGCCTGGAAAGCCTGCATCTGCGCATGGCGCAGCACACGGCGAACGGACTGGCGGTCGCGCAGTTCTTGAAGGATCATCCAAAGATCTCGTGGGTGCGCTATGCCGACCTACCCGGCGATGAAAGCTACGAGCTTGCGCAGAAGTACCTGCCGAATGGAACGTGTGGCGTAGTGAGCTTCGGTGTTGCTGGCGGGCGCGAAGCAGCCGAGCGTTTCATGTCGGCGCTCAAGCTGGCGCAGATCGCTACGCATGTTGCCGATGCACGCACCTGCGTGCTGCATCCTGCGAACGCTACGCATCGTCAGATGAGCGATGAAGAGCTGGAAGCAGCGGGCATCAGCCCCGATCTGATCAGGCTCTCCTGCGGCATCGAAAGCGCAGAGGATCTGATCGCCGATCTTACTCAGGCGCTCGAAGCAGTCTAGGAGATGACAAACTACCCGGTCGTTCGTCATCTTGGGGGTGTGCTGCTTACCCGACCCCTAGCACACTGACTACTCAAAAAGCCAGCTTACGCTGGCTTTTTTCGTGTATGAAATCCTCTAAGAAGCTGTTATTAATCTTGGACGCGGATGACGGAAGGATAGCCGCCAATGACCGCATTGGGGAGCGCAAGGATCTCGTCGATGACCTTGGCAACGCTGTCTTCGTGAGCCGTATGCGTGACGAACACGAGGTTGACCGCATCACGCGCTTTCGTACCACGCTGCTGAACCGACTGGAGCGAGACATCGTACTTCGCGAAAATGTCTGCACATGCTGCCAAAACGCCTGCACGGTCTTCCACGAGGAAGCGCAGATAGTACTTCGTTTGCAGCTCTTCAACGGAAATGACCGGAATGTTATCCGTGCACGTGCAGCCAACGATCGGCTTCACGCCCAACTGCAGATGGCGCGCCACTTCGAGCACATCGCCCATGACTGCGCTCGCCGCAGGACCAGCGCCCGCGCCTTCACCGAAGAACATGGTCTCGCCTACGGCATCGCCGATCACATAGATCGCGTTGAAGACACCATTGACCTTCGCAAGCTGATGATCGAGCGGAATCATTGTGGGATGTACACGCACATCGATGCCGTGATCGGTGCGATGGGCATGCGCAACGAGCTTCACGGCATAGCCCATGGTGTCCGCCATAGCCAGATCGACCGGCGAAATGCGGCGGATGCCTTCGGTATAGACATCGTCCATCACCACACGCGAATTGAACGCGATCGAAGCCAGGATGGCGATCTTCGCTGCTGCATCGTGACCATCGACATCGGCCGTGGGATCAGCTTCTGCAAAGCCTTTGGCCTGGGCTTCAGCGAGTGCTTCATCGTAGCTCATGCCGTCTTCGCCCATGCGGGTGAGCATGTAGTTCGTCGTGCCGTTCACGATGCCCATGACCGCGGAGATCTCGTTAGCGATCAGCGAGTGCTTCAGCGGACCGATGATAGGGATACCGCCACCAACGCTTGCCTCGAACGCCAGCTCAACGCCCCTTTCTTCCGCGAGCGCCATGATCTCTTCGCCTGAAGTTGCCATGACCGCCTTGTTCGCGGTAACCACGTTCTTGCCTGCATTGAGCGCGTCAAGGATGACCTGCTTGGCAATGCCCGTTCCACCGATGAGCTCGATGACGATATCGATCTCAGGATCGTTGATGATGTCGTTAAAGTCTTCCGTGAAGATATCGGCCACGCCGTGCGCTTCAGCTTGCTCAAGTTCACGCGAACAAACGCGCACGAGCTCGATATCGATGCCGTAATGACGCAGGAAATCTTCCTTGTGGTTGTGCAGAATATCGATGCAGCCACCACCAACGGTACCGGTTCCAACCAAGCCGACTTTAACTGCCATGTGATCCACTCCATTCAAAATCGTGTATCCCGTGATTATACCTACTTGAAGACACATCGAGCGGCCAGATCGCGGGCCGCTCGATAAGATAGCGTTTTCGATTGTCTTGCGGCGCTTTGGCGCTTAATCCACGTCGCACGCCATGAGGTCGGCATAGGTCTCGCGACGCGTGACGAGCGTGGCTTGCCCATCCTTCACGAACACGATGCCTGGGCGCGGCTGGCCATTGTAGTTGCTCGCCATGGAATGACAGTAGGCACCGGTGCCGAACACACAGATGACATCGTCCAGATCGGGACGCTGCAGCGGTCGATCGAGCACGACCGCATCGCCACTTTCGCAGTGCTTGCCGCAGATAGTCACGATCTCCGTGCGCGGTTGGTCGGCCTTGTTCGCAACCACCGGTTCATAGTCTGCATGATAGAGCGCTGTGCGGATATTGTCGGACATGCCACCGTCGATGGCCACGTACTTGCGAATGCCAGGAAGCGTCTTCAAGATGCCCACCGTGTAAAGCGTAACGCCCGGCACAGCCACCATCGAACGACCAGGCTCGCAGAGCAGGCGTGGCTCGGCAAAGGAGAACTCGGCGCAATACTTCTTCATGGCCGTGGTGACCACTTCAGCGAATTCATCGATCGACGAGGGGTTCTCTTCGGTGGTGTAGGCAATGCCCAGACCGCCGCCCACATCGATCTCGCCCACTTCGATGCCGTAGTGGCCCTTAACGCGTGCCGCGAATTCGACGATGACCTTGATGGCTTCGTCGAACGAGTGCAGTGCGAAGATCTGCGAGCCAATGTGCATGTGGAAGCCTACAAGATTCACGTTCGGAAGCTCAAGAATGTCGGCTACGCAGTTGAATGCGAAATCTTCGCGCATGGTGAAGCCGAACTTCGAGTCTTCGCAGCCCGTGCGGATGTATTCGTGCGTATCAGCCTCGACACCTGGCGTGATACGCATGTAGATATCCTGCGTCTTGCCCAGCTCGCCTGCGATCTCGGAGACGCGGCGTGCTTCGATGCGCGAATCGACCACGATGCGCCCTACGCCTGCCGCAATGGCTTCGCGCAGTTCTTGGGGAGTCTTGTTGTTGCCATGCACGAACACGCGCTCCATGGGGAAATCAACGGCTTGCGCCAGCGCCAACTCGCCGCCGCCCGACACATCGAGGCAGAGACCGTGCGCGTTCACAAGGCGACAGACCGCCTTGTTCAAGAACGCCTTCGAAGCATAGATAACATCGGAATTGGGATAGCGCGAAGCGAACGCATCGCGATAGGTCTCCATGCGATTCTCAAGGTCTGCCTGGTCGTACACGTAGAGCGCCGTGCCGAATTCTTCGGCAACTTTCACCATGTCCACGCCACCGATATGAAGATGACCATCGATGACCTCGGCGGTCATCGGCAGGCATTCGCCTAGTTCCATAGTAGTGAGATTATCAGGTTCGACATCATGCTTTGGTGCTGGAAGCGACATGGGAGCCCTTTCTTTCGTGCCTCGCTCAATATGCTAGTTATATGAGGTTAACTTATCCGTATCTACCCCATAGTAATAGGTAGGACTACGAAAATAAAGCGAAGAAACGCGATAGTAACGATTCGTCGGTTTCCTGCACCTCTTCAGGCTCAGGCTCAGGCAGTGCGATCGCTTCGGCAGTCATGACGAACTGGACGAGGTTCACATTGGTATTGCGCGCATCCGCGAAGCTTTTCGGCACGAAATCGCTCTTGTCGTACTCGGCCATCATGGCATCGATCTCGGCTTGGACCTTGTCGGGGATGGTCGCGCTCTCCTCATGGAGCGTGGACGTTCCTTCAGCTAGCGCCGAGGCTCCTTCGCTCAGCTGGTCAGCTCCCTGCGTAAGGCTTCCGCTCGACCCCGCAAGTTCACTCACACCCGCATCGAGCGCGGCAGAACCGTTCGTAAGCTCATCGCCCTGCTGGGCAAGCTCGCTAAGGCCACCTGAAAGCTTGGTGAGCGAACTGTCGAGCGGCGCATAGCCATCTGCAAGCCCTTCAACTCCCGCGGCATAGTCTTTCAGCTGGCTGAACTGTCCAGACATGCCTGAAAGCTGGGCAACGATCGCGTCCTTTTCAACTTGCGACATCGTGGGGCTTGTTTGGATAGCGTTCACCAGCTGCTGCATCTGCGTTTGTGCCTGGTCGAGGGAGTGCACTATAGCAGCGCTCGCTTGGCTCAGCCCCTCAAGCTGTTCGGCGAAAGTCTTCGATCCAGCAGCCGCCTGCGCAAGGCCATCGCTTATCTGCGCGACCCCTGCCACATAGGCAGCAACGCCCGCGGAGAGCTCTTGAGCGCCCCCTTGCAACTGAGCCGTTCCGCTCTCGAGCTTACGAGTTCCCGCTGCGAGCGCGGTTGTGCCCTCTTCGAGGCCTTCCGCGCCAGTATCGAGCTTGCCCGTTCCCTCGATGAGCTCATCGAATTGCGCGATGAGCGCTCTCGAATCGGGCGCTTCGATCGCCATTGAGAACGGGATAGCAGCGATGCTCACCCCCTCCATCTCGAAGTCTTCGACATGGGTCGTGAGCGCATAGGAGCCTGTCTTGCCCGGCATGCCACTGAACGTGACTGCGGTGTTAGAACCATTGAGCGCGATAGCACCCTCCTCCGTGGCAATGCTCGAGGCATGGTCCATCGGGAGCGTGCAGGTGATCTGCAGCAGATAATTGTCGAAGTAGAGCGGATCGATCGCTTGATTCTGGGTAGTCTCGATGGTTATCTTCAGCTCACCCGACTTGCCGGCAACTTCTTCAGGCGAGCACACCTTACCATCGAGCTCATAGGTGATGCTCACGTTCCAAGGCAGATCGGTCGAGGTGAGATTGCCCTGGTAGGCGAACGATTCACTCTCCACGGTGCACAGCACGCTATCAGACTCGCGCGCGATGTTCGTGCCATCGGTCAGGTTCACTACTTCGCTATAGGTGCCGAAGTCCTTCACCATGACGGGCTCTTCGGAGAACAGCTCGTTCACCACGTAGAGGTTCTTCACCGCACCTGCAGCCGTCATGCTCGCATACACGACCTCTTGCTTTTCACACGTACCCTCGAGCAGGGTTGAAGGCGGCGCAGTGAGCGTAGAATTGGTCGCGCTCTCTGTCTCGACCGCATTGGTCTGCTGTTCTTCTGCGGCATACCCAAGATTCGCAGGAGCGATCTCGGTGATGGCGGTCGCGATGATCAATAGCACGCAAAGTGCCATTGCTAATGCGGTTCTTCGTAGCGTCATGGCTCTCACCTGCCCACTTTCTCTTCGAGTGGCTGTTTGTAAGGCTGTTTATAGAAATGCGTTCCAAGCGTTGTCTTTTCGATAACGCGATCGAGGATCATGAAGAGCATCGGTAGGAGCAGGAACGTGTTGAGCGCTGCGATAAAGGCACCACGCCCGATGAGCGTTCCGAGGCTCGCGATGACCCCGTTGCTCGAGATGAGACCGATGAACGCACCGCACAGCGTAAGGATAGTCGCTGAGGTAAGGATCGTGATCGCACTGCGCGAGATCGCTTCGGTGATGGCCTGGCGCTTCGGTTGCACACGGCGTTTGTCAAGGTAAGAACGCGTGAGGATGATCGTGTAATCGACCGTGGCTCCCAGCATGATCGCGCTGATGATGAGGTATCCGATGTATTGGATCGTCTCGCCCGCAAAATAGGGAATGGCTAGGTTGATCCAGATGGAGCTCTCGATCGTGAGCAACAAGATGAGCGGGATCGACAGGCTGCGGAACATGAGCAAGAGCACCAGTCCGATAGCGATGATCGAAGCGAACAGCACGCGCGCAGAATCGTCGTTCACGATGAGCGACATATCGTAGCTCGTTACCGTGGAACCAACGAGCTTCGCTTCATCGGGATAGTAGAACTGACATAGATCGCGAATACGCTGCACGAGTTCGAACGCTTCGGAGCTTTCGCCGCGCAAATCGGTCGCGATGATGATGCGCGAATAACCACCCGAAATGAGCGATTCGAGGCTTGCAGGAGGCACCATATCGGTAGGGATGCGTTCCGAGACCGTGGTCACGTATGACGTGATCGAGCTCACGTGCGGCAATGTATCGAGCGCAGCGACCAGCTCCTTCTCTTTGCCCCACTGGCCTTCGGGAACGAGCACCGCGCACTGACCAGAAGCGTTGAAAGTCTCTTCGATGAGCTCGGTATCCTCGTAGAGCTGACTGCCCGGCTCCACGAACCCGCTCGCCCCATACACATATTCGGTATTGCGCGATCCCAAGAACGCCGGCACCACGATGAGCGCCGCGATAAGGGTGAACGGAATGCTCAAGCGCATGCACCACTTCGCGAACTTGTCGAACGAGGGCAAGAACTTGCGATGCGCTGTTCGCTGCAGCAGCTTTTCGGAAAGCAGGACCATAACGGGCAGGAGGAACAGCACCGAAAGGAAGCTGAACACGATGCCTTTCGCCAGCACCACGCCCATATCCGCACCGATGAGAAACGCCATCGCACAGAGGGAGAGGAATCCGAAGAACGTGGTCGCAGCCGACGAGGCGATGACGCCCGAAGCCTTATGCATGCCCGCGAGCGCGGCATCGTAGGATGAACAGCCCTCTTGCTTGAAGTGGCGGTATTCGTGCAGCATGACGATGCCGTAGTCCATCGAGACCGCGAGTTGCAGGATAGCCGCGCACATCTGCGTGATGAACGAGATCTCACCGAAGATGATATTGGTGCCGAGGTTGTACACGATCGAGATACCGATGACCGAAAGGAAGAGTACCGGTTCGAACCAGGCTTCACTCGTTAGGAGCAAAAGCCCCAGGATCACGATGACTGCCATGACCAGGATGAGCTGGATCTCAAAGTCCGACGAACCCTGCGCGACCGCCGTGTTCACTTCGTCACCTGAAAGTGCGACCGCGCTCGCCCCTCCTGCTTGAGCCGCTTCCTTGATCGCATCAAGCGCCGCGACCGACTTCGTTGAGTCGAGTGCGACCTGGTAGAGATAACCCTCGTCGCTCTTCCATGCCTTCACGATATCGGCATCGTAGGTTTCGAGCGGTCGGCGGATATCCACCACATCGCCGAGCCAAATGAGGTCATCCACGCCGTCGATCGCCGCGAATTCAGCGGCAAGCGCATCGGCTTGCATGAGATCAATCCCTTGGGCATAGATGTAGCTGTTGGGTAAGTTCGCGCCGAAAGCATCTTCGAGCGTTTGGAGCGAACCAGTGGAAGGAGAATCTTCGGGCAAGTAGTCCGAGAACTGGTAGTTGATCTTCACCAGCGGGATACACAGCGCGCAGGCAACGCATAACAAAAGTGCCGCCGCTAATACCCCTTTAGGATGATCGAGGGTCGCACGGAAGAGTTTGTCGATCATATGACGCATAACCCTCCCCTTTGTGCGCTATCGATTGGATGATTCGTTGAATCTTTTTACGTTCCGCGATTCTTGGGCGCTTTATTCCCCCGCGCGCTCATGGAAACGTATAGAACGTAGTATAAACAATCAGATGGAGTTAACGATTCATGAAGGGGATTCTCCATGCTAAAAATCACTGTTATCGCAGTCGGCAAACTGAAGGAGCGCTTCTGGCGCGATGCGTGCGCTGAATATAGCAAGCGCCTTGGTGGCTACTGCAACCTTACCGTACGAGAGATCCCTGATTCGAACCGCGAGCAAGAAAGCACGCTCGTTTTGGAAGCGCTGCCCGAAAATGCGACCATCATCGTGCTCGACATCCAAGGGAAAGAGACCTCCAGCGAAGCACTTGCGAGCCAGATCGAACGCTACACCGTTGAAGGGGTATCACATCTGGTGTTCGTGATCGGAGGATCCGACGGTCTTACGAATGCGGTGAAAGAGCGCGCTTCTTTGCGCATGAGCTTCGGACCGATCACGCTTCCACACAACTTGGCGCGCGTGGTTCTGCTCGAACAGGTCTATCGCGCCTTCAAGATCATCAAGCGCGAACCCTACCACAAATAAAAGTGACGAACGATGATGGGTGGAGGCTATTCCCAGTCAGCGCCGATCACCACAAGGAAATCGGTTTTGAATGAATAGGTACCGCCTGTGTTTTTCTTGAGCTGACCAACCCCGAGCGCATCAGCAATCGCCTGTGCTTGAGCTTTGTCAGATTCATCGTTGTAGATGATGAGCGTATTCTTATACTTGGAATCATCAGCATTGCCCGTATCAGTTATTGCGCCCTTGGCTGAAAGCTTTTCGGCAGCTTCTGCAGCAACGCCATTTATACCCGCGCCATTACGAACTGCAATTTCAACGCCCGAAAGGCTTGAGCTTGATGCATTGGAGCCATTCGTTGCAGATGCGTTCTTGCCGCCGTCACCAATGACGGCAAGCGTAACACCGGTATTAGGGTCGACCAAACCTTTTTCCGTAGGTGGAAGACCTGCATCAACGCGCTTCATCATCTCGCGCCAAGGCTCTTCATCAAGAACAGCCCACCAAATGTCGTTTTCATACAGTGGCGTAGTGGGCTCCATAGCCGAATAGATATCTTCATCAACGTTGATATCTTTGAAGGTGTTCGCAAAACCAAGGATACTCGAGACCGAGAAGTCGGTGGTGATGTAGTTGGCAAGCGTGTTGACCGTGTTAGTCATGGTTGCCACGTCGGAAGACATGATCTTCTTCAAGATAGCCGAGATGACCATGCGCTGGTTCGCTGCACGCATGAGATCGCCATCACCGTACTTATCATAGGCGTGACGCGAACGAGCGCTTGTGAACCATTAAGCGTTTGCGGACCTGCCTCAAGCGGCTCGCCAGCAAGGGGGTCATCGATAGCCATGGGCACATCGACTTCAACACCGCCAAGCGCATTGACTACATCTTCAAAGCCATTGAAATCGATTTCGGCGTAATGATGGATCGGCACACCCGCCAGCTTCGATACTGTTTTGACCGCGAGTGAGGGACCACCGAAAGCATATGCCGCATTGATCTTCTGTTTGCCATAACCCGGCAGTTCGACCATCGTGTCGCGATAGATCGAAACCATGGTTATCTTGGTATTGCGCGGATCGACACGGGTAAGGATCATGGAGTCGGTGCGATACGCACCGCCGTAAATGTCGCTCTCTTCGCGCTCTTCTGATTTATCAACGCCGATCAACAACATGTAGAACGGTTCGCTGGGAGAATCGGATGCGGTGAGCGAAGCGAGAAGGTCCTC